>Ga0129345_1000664_pt1 | contig 12691 bp, 13 predicted proteins | sample CPBDNA_FD_94425 | JGI IMG/M metagenome (GOLD analysis project Ga0129345, IMG submission 94425) | Freshwater to marine salinity gradient microbial communities from Chesapeake Bay, USA - CPBay_Sum_20_0.8_DNA | ecosystem: Environmental > Aquatic > Marine > Coastal | place: USA: Chesapeake Bay...
CACCTGTCTTAACATCACCCTCCTTTCCATAATACTTCAAGCTGTCGTCTAGTCTGTGATATGTCTCCTGTATAGGATCACCTGATCTACGAATGTCTCTCTGTGTAGCAGGATCTAAATCTTCAAATTTGACTTCTACGGTTTTTGCATCTGAGAAGTCTGTCTTGGATAAGTCTGGTTTCTCTTTCCATACATAGTCCACATCAGTTTTGTCACCTGATCCTACAGAACCACCTCCTACTCGCGTCACATAAGAGGCATTCAGTTCTTTCATGTCGTCATAAATCTCAGAGAAGTATGGAAGGAAATGTTCCTTGGCAGCCTTACGAATATCATCTGCTGTTTCTACACCCATAAAATCTAAATGATCAAAGATCTCCGAGTATCCTTCATCAACCACATGCTGCCCTTTATCAGCACGGCGTTTGGCATTTAGTGCTATGAATACATTCTTTCCAAAATCAGATATGATTCCAGACATAAGCGCACCAGCCTCCTTAGCGCGACCCGTGGCTGCTAAGTGAGCTACGACCACAATTCGCTCGGAAGCTTCTTTGACAATGTTGCTGTAGTTTCCACCACCTTCAGTGACTACAGGTGCTATCTCCATGGTGGGTATCTTAGCAGCCTCTTTATCTTCTATATTATCACACTCGTCCACTCTTTTATTGTAATCTTCACCTACAAGATTCATAATGTTTTGGTCTGCTAATGAGAGTGCCATTCCAAAGTTATTATTGGAGGTGGGATCCTTATAGAAATAAGCATTGGTCTTTGTATCTTTTCTTATATTCTCTCTGATAAACTTAAAATCATCGTCAGTAGCATCACAAGTCGTCATCTTTTTGTAAGCCTCACCCAGCCTATCAAAAGTATCCATTACTCCTTGTATAGCTTCAAGGTCTGTAGTATCTCTAGCAAATAAAACTTTACCTTCACTCTTGCTTTCACGCCTTACAGTTCCAGAACCTATCTCTTGCTCTATGTTGTGAGTGACGGAGCCTTCTGTCCTACCTCCAATCAACTTTGATATCAGAGTGCTTTCTGTTATAGGTGTGGTATACTTACCATCAACCATGACAGGCTTTCCATATCGTTCAGCAATACCTTCCTTTACATTATCAAAGAAGTTCGTGATAGTCTGTAGATAGCCTGGGAATGTTTCTTCTACTTTCCTGATCCTATCTATGTTCTCTTCTTTCTTCTTACCTTTCATCCCTTGAACTAAGGCATTATTACTAAATAAATCAATCTCAGGTTGTTGTTGTGTGAAGGATTGATTTGTGTATAGTGAGTCTACCAAGTCGCCTCCTAACCAGTTATCAATAGCTGTCTGCTGCTCAGGTGTAGCGGCCATTAAGGAAACTGTCTGATTTCCAAACGGCCCGCCTTTAAGGTAAGGTCCATTTTCACTTCGTCCTACTTCACCTGAGGTTTGTCCCTTATCTTTACTATAACCTGTCTGGGTTATAGTTTGTCCAGGTTGAGTGATAGACATAGCGATGTTCAACAGTTTTTGAACACCTCCTTGGTTAGAGGTTGCTTTCTCGTAAAGTCTTGAGTAGCTCTCTAGTAATAACTTGGCGAACTTCATTATATTATTATATAGAAAAAGCCCAACCCAACTGTATGCTGGGTTGGGCTTTTATTACTTGTAGTAGTATCAGTCGTTTCCTAGTAGACCGTCAACTGCACTGACAACATTCATGAAGTCGTATCTGAACTTAACTTCAATGGTATCAAACTCAGATTGAGCGTAGTTCTTATCAGCCTTCATGTATGATCTAGGATAAACACCCTTGAGTTCAATTTGGTTTATAACATTGCCAGCACCATCATATTCAAGGATAACCATAGATCCTTTTATTGCATTAGCATCTTGGTAGAAACCTGTCTGCATGTTGTATGCGTTGTTAAGATACTTGAACAAGTCTGAAGTTAAAGGATACTTAAGAAGGTTATCGAAAGTGACTGTCACTTCTTCCTGTTCAACCTTACCAGGGTAGAATACCTTATCGTTCACTCTATGAACTTCAATATCCTTAAGAGAGTATCCTAACCCTTGAACTTGCTTTGCACCAAGATGGAAACCTTCTTTGAAACTAGCGGTAGGAACACCAGCTAACTGAGGTGGGAAAATCTGCACTTCCCATTGATAACTTCTTACAGAGTCTAGGTCTGTAGAAATTGTAGGAAGTTGATTCAGGCCCTTGTTTATAAGACTTCTTTCTATTTGTTCTGAATAAATTGGTTGTTCAGCCATGGTATTATCTCCTTATCAGATGCTTGCGCTCTGGTTTACTAAGTTAAGCTCGAAGACTATAATCTCCGCAGTCTTTGTGGGTCTTATTGAAACCTTGCACCAAAGTTCACCCCTTTCAATTCTGCTTGGAGTGTTGGTAGTTTGGTCACATACCACTGAGAACTCAGTGATTCCTCTACCCTTGAGGATTGGATCTAGAAGACCCACAGTAAGGTCCCTAACAGAAGTCCAAGTGAGTGGATCGTTAGGCTCGAAAGCGAACTGTCTTGTAGAAGCAAGGATAGTCTTTCTAATGATGAGCATCATTCGACGGACATTGATTCTGTCAAGAGCAGAGGGGTTTCTTTGAGCAGTCCTTTGCCCGAAGATAGTGATGCCTTGCTGTGGGAAGTTAACGATTGGGTTGATAACATTACCACCGCTGTACATGGCATCACGATCACCTTGACCAAGACCAATCTCAGTCTCAGTAGGCTTAGTGAGGCGACCTCTTACGAAACCTGCTGGTGCGAACCAAGACTCAGATACTGCGTCAGTGTAGGCCATCTGGCGTAGGGCAAAGATGCTTGGATCATACCAGCGATCAACACCATCAAAGGTGCTGAAAACCTTAACCCAAGGCCAGTAGATTGCTGCGTAGCTTGAGTTGATTGCAGCAGTTCTAGTTTCATCTAGACCGTTTGACCAGTCGATAGCTGCTTGAGCACCGCCTATAGCGTAAGGAGGAGCAACAACTGCTAGGAACTCCTGAGTCTGCTCTGCAAGAGTTATTAGAGCGTTCTGTACGGCTTGGTTGGTAATGCCAGGAACAGCAGCCATGCTAAGGTTCAGAAGGTCGTTGTCTAGAACCTGCATACCAGTCTTACCAGTTGCAGTAGACTCACCGACGATGATGTCGTTAATGTTATCACTGTCAGTAGACTCAGGGATGCCGTTAGTACCACCAGCGAACTGGATACCGTTCTCCTGAACAAGCTTCACGAAGGGGAACTGAGAGGCGTTGGTAATGGATGGACCTGCTGTTAGGTTAAGCGTTGCAGAGACTCCACCAAGTCTACCAGTAATGTTCGCAGCACCACCGCCAAGGACGGTTGCAAGAGTTGAGCTAAACACTACATCCTCTTGACCAATAGCTAGATCAGTGAGAGCAGTTCCGCTAACGATGTTAGCTTTAATAAGGTTGGAGGTAGCTCCTTCTTCACCAGTGTTGATCTGCTCTTCGATGTAGTAATCTCCATCAGCAAACTCAACAACAAAGGTTTCTTCTGTATTTCCATTGTCGTTTACATTTACAGAAGTTTTAGTACCACCACCAGTAGTGACATCTACGGTAAGTCCTTTAATTATACCAGTAGCACTTTGCTTGTAGTTGTATCCAGCACCAGGGTACAAGCTCTGGATGAGGTATGCAACTGAGGTAGAGCCAGTCTTATCAAAGGAGGCTCCACAGAACCAACCACCAGAAACAGCAGTACCTGAGGTAGTACCAGTAGCTGTTTGATGGAATAGTGTGGGGCCTATATTAGAAGCACCTGCACTTAGGAAAATAGCAGCACTACTTCCAGCAAATCCTCCTAGGATTACGGCACTGGCCTCAGTTGGGTGTGGCTGCACTGCGATCTTTGAACCATCGGTGATCGCACCACCTAAGCCGCTAAGAGCATCCAAAGTAGTAGCGTGTCCTGTGGTGATGGTGAATGTTTTGTTTGAACTAAACTTCTGTACGCCTAAAGCGTCTACAACATTGTAGGTTAATGTAGCTGAGAATTCGGTTCCTAGAGTGCTTGATAGAGTCACCATAGGGCAGGCACCAAGACCTACTATGGCAGAAGCATCAATAGCACTAGTAGATGCACAGCGAACGAAATAGAGAGAGTTAGTCGTCTCTAGAACTTCTAGGGCACCCTCAAGTGCTTGACCGATGATGGCCTCTTTGGGCTCACCGAAAGTGGAGACAAGTCTTTCACCGTTAGTGATAAGGGTTGCCTTGTCAACAGGTCCTCTTTCAGCAAAACCTACGATACCAACAACGCTAGGGTTGATAGCAGCAGGGTACTGACTGATATCTTTCTCAACAACATATACTCCAGGGCTTACATAAGTGGGCATAATTTACTCCTCAGGCGTTTTTAATTTTAAGAATCTTTCTTTTGCTCATGGAAAGAATCTGCTCACTGATGGCAGATTCAGGAACCACGATTGATTGTCTAGGTAAGAGATGGATACTCTTAAGCGCAGTATGACCTTGCTTAAGGAAGATCTCAAAACCTTGTAGAGAATGGTTAGTGATTATTTTCATTGTTTTCTCCTATCTTAGTTAGCTATTTTCGTGTCTGTTTTTTTTATTTTTATTCGGTTATTTCGATATTTTGTATTACCCTCTCAATCTTTCCTGTATTTGTAAGAAGGAACTTGGGAGATGGGATATAACCTTGGACCTCTATAGTGAAGTTTTTCCTGATCAGTCTATCTTCTTTATCGTTAACCTCGATCTTGGACTCATCCTCCTCAGCAGATAAAAAAGAGACAGCTATTAAATTATTTTTTAATCTAAGATTGAGATTGGGATTGAAATAAGATCTCAATCTGCTGGAGATCTGATCTATATGTGAGATATACTTAGACCATACATTAAGGCTGTACTTTGCCTTTACAGGAACATCGGCTATGCTTACAACTCTTTTAGCTCTTTGTTCATCCTCATCCCAAACTGTAGAGTATACAAGCGTATCTCCTGTTCTTCTTCTTTTAGTGTCCTCTTCTATACCATTCTGATAAATTGTAGCGTAAGGTAGGATTATGTTATTCTCTTGGAACTTCTTTGCTACCATGCGTTCCTGTTTACCGTGATGCAACTTAAGAATTTTGTGATCTCCTTGGTCATCAATATAGGAAAGTTTTATGTCTGATAAAAGGCTTCGTAAAAGCTCCTTATAGTAAGATGATTTTATAGAAGGACTCTCACTATACTCAGCCATTCTATCAAGGAAATAATTTCTATCTCTATCACTAATCAATGTCTATGTACCCCCCAGGACTGTCGGCTATATCTGAAACCTCTTGGTTGAGAGTTTCAATATCATCACGAAGGAGCTTGGCTGTGCATACCACATGGTAAACACCATACATCTCAAAGCTGTCTTCTTGAACCTCACTTACTTCGTACTTTTGATTCTGGAACTGAGGTTTGAGTTGATCCCCTGGCTCAGGAGTTCTCCCGATTACGGACTCAATATACGATTTGTTAAATACAAACTGCTGGTCATTAGTAAGTTCTATACCGAACTTGGAAAGAACCTCCTCAACTACAGAAGGCTCGTAGTACCCATGAACTAATAGAGGTTCTGAGACTACGGCTTTTCTTGTGGACTCAAGATAGACATCATCATAATCCTCGTTAACTAGCTGCTTGAAATACTGTATGGGAGATCCTGAGATTCTTATAATCTCATCGTCTACGAGATTGAATAAGTTAACATCAGGGTTGCTAGGATCGTAAAATGATAACGGAGTTCCTCCTTCCAACTTAGGAAGGTCCTGCATCTGCCTATTAACTTTGAATCTCTTTGCCATCAGCCTGTGGTGAACATGGGAGGTTCTTCAACCTCATTGATAAGCTCCTCTTTAAGTAGCTTTTTCATATCCTCTCCCTGCTTTAGAAGAGCCTCTCCATTAAGTTGGGTGCCTCCTCCTGGCCCAGGAACAATCTTAAACTTACTTCTAACTTGACCGAGTAAAGATGTGGCACAGGCAGAAGCGTATTTCTGTATCCAGTTTCTCATCTTGGGTGTCATGGTCATTGAGTTCATAGCTCTGTACTCGACAATAGCCACATCACCAACAGCAGGCACTGGGTATAGCTGTAGATATTGACCATCTATAACATCCCATCCACCGTCTTGCCCTAGAACTCTTCTGGTCGTCTCTAGCGTAGATTGTAATAAGTAGTAATCACCGATGGTGAAGTTATCAAATAGATAGTTGTCTTGGAAATACTTGATGAAGAAATCAAACTCTAGTGTACCAGCCTGGGACTGGATGCTGAGTAATGTTTTCTTAAAGGTCACATAGACTAAGTTTCTAAGAATGTACTGAGGAAGTTGATAAAGGTTATAACCTCCAGTAGTATGGAATACTGCGTACTGTCTAGTGAGTTGAGGTGAGTGATAATCTAATTCAGTTATCGCCTCGTCTACGCAAAGCTTTAACTGATGGTCATTAAGCTCTACCCTAACTACAGGGTGGCCTAAACTTGCTAGAATATAGTCCCTAATCTGCTGCTCGAATTCAGTGAATTCTACAATGTCAGACTGTCTTGTTTTGTTAAGGTTATCAAGATCTATCTCTTTAGTATCTGGAGATTTGTGATCACCTACACTTTGGCTGGCGACATTTGAAAAACTGTTTCCATAACCTGTGACATTAGGAACTACTATTGTTGCCATTCTTTATCTCCTTGGAGGTAATCTTCTTAGGTTTCTCAGGACTAGGCTTCTTTTCTACTATTTCTTTTAAAAGATCATAACCTAGTTCAACATCTGATTCAATCACCTGATTAGGTCTAATGGTAATAAGTTTACCATCAATGTCCAGAAGTAGAGGAAACCTAGATATACATCTATACTTGTACTTCATATGTATATATAGTCTATTTAAATAAAAAAGCACCCACCCCCCAGTTTTTGAGGAGTGGGCGCTTATAGGTTATGGTCTATCAGACATTCCCGTAGGGATCGTAAAGACCGCCAGCACCAACGAGGCGGATCACGCGATAGAATCTAGAGGCAGGGTTAACAACTGCCTTGCCATAACGGGTAAGGATACCCTTTCTGGGCTGGAAGCTCTCAGGGTCAGTGATGGTGGGTAGAGCCTGGAATGGAATGTAAGGTGCATAGATAAGACCAGCATCCATTGGGCCAGAACCCTTGTAGCCCATGAGAATTTCGCCCTCAGGGTAGAGAGGATCTACGAAGAGATCATAACGACCCATGAACTTACCACGGAACTGAATAGTGCCAGGACCGAAGTTAGTAGGAGCATCAGAAGACTCGATACCACCAGTTAGTCTGGAGGCAGTCTCAAGCAGAGTAGCGACGGCAGGAGCACAAAGCATCCAGTTGCCAGCGCCACGCTGAGTGGTCTTGTAGATGTCCTGTGAGGCGAAGTTGATTACGCCAAGAAGGTTGGCGTAAACATCACCGACATGGCGAGGAGCGAATCCTAGTGAGGTAGTACCGAGGTCTACTAACCAGACATTCTTGTTGTTTCCTGCAACGCCAGGAAGAGCCATCTCTTGACCAGTGGAATCGAAAAGGAATCCGCTGAAGTTGGAGTCGTTGTTAACACCGTTGAACTGACCAAGACCTTTCTGGTTGGTGCCTTGATCAAGCATGTTGTACTGGAAAAGATCACCGTCAGGATCGGTACCAGTAAGATCGTAAGCAATACCACGAAGGTTCTCGATAAGCTCACGATCAACCTCTAGACGAATCTCCTTACCAAGGATGTCGGTAAGTTCGCGCTCAAGGTCAAGGTTGTGGTAAGCCTTGAGGTCCTGAGAAGCTTCGAGAGTCCAGAGAGCACGCATTTTCTTGGTGCGTGCGACAACAGGCTGTTGCTCGATCTGGAGAGTGACCTCTGGAATACCAGTGCCAGTCATGCGCTCGCCAGCAGATACTGACCAGCCTTGAGCGTACTGAGCAAGGGGCCAGTTAGCAATGGCAGAGGCCATGTTGCTACCGTCACGGAAGGTAGCACTTAGTGCAGAAGCACCAATGGACTGAGAATCGACAGTACCGTCAGCTACGATTTCATCCACAGTGCTGGTATCACCATAGAACTGAGGCTCACCAGTAGTAAGACCTCTGTAAGTAATCTGGTACTTACTGTAGAGGTACTGCTTGGTGCTGCCGTAGGCTCTGGAAGAACCAAGGTAGAAGACCTGTGAGACGGGACCGCTCATAGGCTGAACACCAACGAGGCTGTTGGCGATAAGTTCGGGGAATACCCGACGAACGAGAGGGAATGCAAACTTCTGGAAAGTGCCGAGGCTACCAACAGTAGTAGTACCAGTACCGATAGCGGCTTCATCTTGACGCTGCTCGTTCTGAACTGACTTAAGTTGGTTCTCCAGAAGCTGTGCAGTCATTCTCTTGGTATAATCACTTTCGATGCCGTCTAATGCGGGACCCCACTTTTGTACGAGGTCATCACTGGCACCCATTTCCATAATATCCATAACTACAACTCCTTAAAGTTTATGCTCACTTCATTAACTTGAGCATTTCTTCGGTTAAGAACTGATTTCCGATGCTTTCCAGTTGTTCATCCTCAACCTCTTCGTCTACATTTTTAGTAATGACTACAGCCTGCTCGGTAGACTCGAACAGCATAGCCTCCTTTTCTTCCGCTAAAGCATGGACGCTTTCAGTGAGAGATGAAATTTCACTCTCGCGCTTGGCGACCTTAGACTCTAGCAGTTGAATTGTTTTGGCAAGACGCTCTTGCTCTCTTAGTGAATCAGAAAGTTCACGGGCAAGAATTTCATTGTCCTCTACTAGGTTAGTAGCCTCAGACAATCTTCTCTCGCTCTCTGCGTCAATGTGCTCAGGGCGGAACTCAACAGCCATGAACCCCATTAGCTCGCGGAATCTTTGTGCGTCACGGTAAACATCGTTGGACTCATGAAGCTCCTCAAGGGCTGCCTCTTGAATCTGCTGACGCTTCATGGATAGGTAAGCGAAAACCTTATCAGTTAATTCGCCAACTTCCTCTTGTACTCTTTGCTCGATTAGCTCCGTCATTACACCAGCGATTTCAACTACCGTCTCTTCGGTGATGCCCTCAGGAAGCAACTGAGCGATGTCATCTATTTTCTTTTTATCCATGATTGTACTCCAATCTATTGTTATCTATAGTCTTATTATAGACTAGTTCGTTTTTTACTATTTTTTCTCAACTACCAAGCATGGTATGAAGTTTTCTTTTAAGTCTTTCATACCTTGCAGCAGCCTCAGGTTTTTGCTTGTAATACTTTTTATTTATCCTTCTTTCAGAAGCAGAGACATTAGGATCTCTTTCAGACTTAGATGTTTTAGTAGGACCTCTGCGTGGCTTAGTTGTTCTTGATCCTTCTGCCTCTTCAGTTTCAGAAAGGATATCACCTAGACGAGGGAATACTCTTGAGGAGTCTTGTCTTTTTTTCTTGCCTCTAAGCATCTTAAAGTCTTGAGAGTCTAGTTTTCCATTCTTATTTTTATCCAAGACATGCTGTCTACCCTTAAGTGCCTCATCAAGACGATCTGATAGCATGGTGCTGAAGACCTTCTGCTTTGTGACCTTAGGTAATACAGACTCTAGAATCTCGTTAGCAAGCTTGCTGTTAAGTTCGGTGCTTTCGGCAAGGGTGGGGAAGGCACCACGGGTAGAAGGGTCTGCTACGAGGTCCCAGGTGATAAGGCGGAAGTCCTCGTTGACATATTTCTTACCATCAGAAGCTTCTGATAAGGTGCCCATACCTCTAGAGGAGATACCGATTTGAACGCCACCTTCAATAAGAGCTTTGGCTACCTTGCCCATAGGAGTATCCAGAATCTCAGCCTCACCTATGATCTCGTTGCCCTTGACATCTAGCTTGGTGATAAGGTGAGAGACATTGGAGAGCTTGACGCTATCGTGCTGTGGGTGATCAAGCTCACCCATGAGGCGACGGCCTTTCATGGACTCACAAAGCTTCTCTATCTCACGCTCAAGGAGAGCCTTTGGATAGATACGACCGTTGTTGTTCTCCTCGTCTGCACGCTGGAAAACGCCACGGACTTTCATAGTTCCGTTCTTACCCTCGTTGAGGACCTGTAATTTTTCAATAATAAAAACATCTTCTAGTAGCATCACATTCTCCTTTTGGCCTTGGCCGAATACTTCTTTGGTTTATCTTTTTCTCTACGATCTTTTCTAACCTCGGCTGCCTTTGATTTAGTAGAGCCATGCTTTGCTTTTGTTCTTGCTGCGTGGCTTCTGATACTCTTCCAATCGGAGCTAGGAGTAGAGCTTCCAGGCGTGAACCCCTTGGCGGTCTTTCCACCTACTCTCTGTTGCTTACTGCTACCCCAACCCCCAGCCGTGGTCACATACATCCTGTAGGAACCTTTGGTAGAGAAGATAGTTCCAGCAGATGTTTTTGATAAGGCATCTTTAATAGTTTTATAAATAGGAACTTTAGACTTTCTCGTAGTGACCTTATCACTCCTACGATAACTACCTCTACCTTGAGGATATCTTTCAGTCTTTTTTTCGTGTAGCTCTGTAGCGTTTAGGCTTTCCACTAGATCTATTAACATTTCTGCCTCCAGCAAAATTAATACCGATATTACCTACACCAGTCCCTATCCCAAGCTCATTAAGAAGCTCTTTCAGTTCATTTATCTTGACCTGTATCTGCTCCTTAAGGTGCTGCTTTCTCTCTTCTTCAAGATTTCTTTTAGGTTGAGGCTTAGTCTCTACTCCAAATGATGTAGAGAGAACTGCATTAACATCTTCTTGAAGAACTTTAATGTTCTCTATGTCTGGTACATCGCCCCTCACGGGAGCTTTGTGAGAAACAGGTTGAGGATTAGTCTTCTCTTGCTCTAATAAATTAAGAGCAAAATCACCAATCCCCAAACCTGTTTCCTTAAGAGAAGCCATGATTATTTTTTAGGTCAGCAGGCTTCGCCGTCCATGTCCATTTTCTTCTTCTTGGACTTCATTTTCTTAGACTTGTAGGCTTCGATAAGCTCTACAACTTCTTCAAGGTCTTCGTCATCAATGCCCTCAAGAAGATCGACTTCCTCGAACTCCTCGTCTTCTTCGATGACATCACCCTCTTCAGCTTCTTCAGCCTCAGCGAGTAGTTGCTCTGCTTCCTCAAAGACGCCTAACATTTGTGAGGCGTGCTCAAGGAGAACCTCGTCAGAAAGCTCACCCTCAAGGGTGGACTCGCAGAGAGGGCAGGTGTGAGCCTCAGGAGCTTCTGCTTCCTTGGCCTCTTCGATTACTTCTGCTTCCTTAACAGGAGCAGCGGACTCAGTGATAAAACCAGCCTTCTTCCAGGCTGCGGTGCCAAGTACGGCTTCTCTTAATTGATCTCTGTTCATAATAAACTCCTGACGGTATTACCGTCTGTATGTATGTATAGGTGATTAAATTTAACTGATGATTTTTAGTGTTTTTTCTTATTCACCTATCGTCACTCGCTCTAACAAAGGTAATACATTTGGAGGCGTAGCTATGTTTCTTTCATATGAATGAGTACCGCAGTCGGCAAAGGTCCCTATGGCATAAACACTCTGACCCTCAGCTTCAACTCCTACCAGACCACCTTCTTCAGCCACAGATACGCAGTCATAGAGTCCACCTACACCACCTGCATGTTCGTGTTCTGCTATAGGAGGAGCACCTAAAGCTATACCGCCTATAGTTATTGATCCTGTACCGATTATTTCCGCTACACAAGTGTCTGCGAAATCTCCCACTGCTAAAATTGCTGGCATTATTCTATTAATTCTGGTGTTGCTATAGCTTCTGGATCTACTTGTAGCTTTTTAGCAGCTACAACCTTTGGATCAAATGAAGCTATATTTGTAATATTTAGTTTTCCAGACTCGACCACCTTGCCTAGTTCAGAGTTTATGGTATCATTTCTACTTATCTTTCCTTCAAGAAGTTTTGTTCTTAAGTTTGAGAAGTTAAGTGATTCTACTAGAGCTATAGATTTCTTATCTTTCTTAGACATTCTCTTGTATACAGAGCCCCAAGATATAGTCTTGCTATTCCTCTCTACAAACTCATCTCCAGCTTCAATAGATTCTCTAATGGCTGTAAACAAAGCTCTGCTGGAAGGAGGTCTTCTTGGTAGAGGTTCGTATCCTCTCTTATATTGTTGAATCTCAGACTTGAGTTTATCTGGATTGAACTTGAATGTATAAGAATCGTAGAAAGATCTGTCAGTTCGAGTATCTACAAGGTATTCTCCAGGCTCCTCATCTAACAGGACAGGGTTCCAGTTCTGCTTATACCTAGATGTGACTGGGCTTACCTGATAGTTTATTACTCTTGTGTGATAATCTATGAGTCTAGACTTTCCTGTAGACGACATTAGAGCATTTCTGTCCGTAGGTATTATTACGATGTACCAAGGTATTCTTCTAGGTGTCACAGGATACTCGTCTGCGTATGCAAAGGCATCCAGGCTAAGATCTTTGTAAACAGCCTTAAGCCTACCTCGCCTTTCTAAATGATCTAAGAAAGTATCTTCATGGTTCATATAGAAGTTGTAGAAAGGATAAGGTTTTGTAGCTATCCATTCTTCTATCTCTTCGTCATCTGTCATCAAGCTGTACTGACACTCAGTTAATCTAATAAGAGGATTGGTTCTGTCAAGGTCTACAA
>Ga0129345_1000666_pt1 | contig 12675 bp, 7 predicted proteins | sample CPBDNA_FD_94425 | JGI IMG/M metagenome (GOLD analysis project Ga0129345, IMG submission 94425) | Freshwater to marine salinity gradient microbial communities from Chesapeake Bay, USA - CPBay_Sum_20_0.8_DNA | ecosystem: Environmental > Aquatic > Marine > Coastal | place: USA: Chesapeake Bay...
ACTTTAATATACGAATTTAAAGTCACATAATGGCAACAAAATTTATAAAATATGAAAATGCGTTATTAAAAATTGCTAATCAAACCATATTAGCAAACCAAGCTACTATTGGTGTTGAAGCTTCTTTGCAGCCTATTACAAACGTTACAGGATCTATTATTAGATATGCGCCAACTGCGCCGATAAAAGGAACTTTATCTTTTACTCATTATTGTACAGGCAGTTTTCATGATTTTTTAAACCCTATAACGGCTATAGAGCACACCGGGGAACCTTTAAACGGTAGTTTAGGTGGCGTACAGTTCGCCAGCGGATATGTTAGATCTTTAAGTTTTGATGTCCAACCTTTTCAGCCTATTGTTTTTCAATCTGAAATAGATATATATGGCGAATTAACTCAACTATCTGATGATGGTGACGAAGATTTAGATAGAAAAAATTTACCTGTTATTCCTGAAGACACATTGATAGGTCACGGTTTGCGTTCTTATTTAGCAGGGGATGACATAGGAATAAATAAAAAAGTCAGCTTTTCATATAGCGCTTCTGCGGATAGAAATCCTGTAGTTACTATACCGAATGAATTACCTTATAGAGTAACCAAAGAAAATGTTATGATTAGTATGTCTGTTGAAGGCGAAGACTTTGGTGACATATTAAAAGTGACAGGTAATCAAGCTGGAGTAGAAATACAAGTGTACGATGTTTATGGTGATTCAGCTATAACGCAGTTTGGTTGCACAGGTCAAATATACAAAAACAATTTATCTGCAACTGCAGGTGGCTATATTCAAGGAGGCTTATCTTTGAGTCAAGAATTTTTAACCGGAAAAGCTGAAGTATGATAATAAATTCTGGAGTTAACAATATTGATGTTTTAGCTTTTGAGCTTGGAAATAATTACTCTAAGTTTGATGTTGTATATTACAGTGGTTTTACTGATGGGGGCACCGAAAATTACGCAACACAAAGTCAGTCTGGTCATTACTATTATACAGGTACTGCGGCAACATCTAGCACATCAAATACTCCTGCAAGCGCAAATTCTCCTTGGACTCAAAAGTTCTTTTTTGAATCTTCATATGGATCTTCAGTTTCTTACAAAAATTCTTCATATGATAATAATTTTGGAGACGGATATTACAGTTATTTAAGTAAAAGCGAAAACAGTTTAAAAGCTACGTTTTCGGTTCAGTTAAATAAAAGATCAGACAAGGAGGCAAAAGCTGCTGTTCATTTATTAGAAGACTCTTTTAATAAAGGGTTAAAGCCAAGCGGAGGGTACACAGGTATATATTGGACTCCTTTTCCGCCTTACGGCAAAGAACACGAATTTTACATAGAAAATGTAGATAACGAATTAGAATACCCAAATGTAAATAATGTATCCACGGTGTTTTATAATGAAAATCAAAGCACTACAGATTGGCAAGATTTCTTTATTCCGTTTAAAAATACTCAAGGATTTTTCAAAATAGGAAATGATTATTCGAGAGATGATATTGTTTATGCAAGCGGATCTAGTTATACAGATTATACGAGCGGATGGTATTATTACACAGGTTTAGATGCTACAATTGCAAGCGTTTCAAATGGTCCAGCTACAAATAATTCTTTATGGGTTAAAGATACTTTTTATTTTGATATCAACAAGGGGATACAATTTAAAGAGGCACCAAGATTTTACAAACAAAATTTCCCCAATGATTTTTTTATAAGAGTTGATGATGGAATAAATAAAAATTTATTATTTTTAAATTTTGTTTTGCAAGGTAGGTCAGATAAAGAAGCGAAATGTATTCTGCATTTTTTAGAAAAGCATAGAGGCAAAGATCAATTTAGGTTTACACCTCCAGCTCCATATAATCAAAATAAAATATTTGTGTGTCCTGAATGGAATCATACTTTAAACTTTAAAGATAACAATGATATTAGTGTAAAATTTATAGAGCAACCAATTGATTATTTAACAAAAAAAATAACTTTTCTGAGTTTAATTACTATAGACCCTTACATAAGAGAAAGATAATATGGCACTTCCAAGCGCAGTAACAAGTAGAGCTGAAGGCAACGAATTTGTTGCGACCACAGGTATGGAAATATCTGTCCAAACCGGATTCGCCATAAGAACAGGGTTTTATCTGACTAATAGTGGTAATTATGGAGTCGATGTGACAATGGTCACAAATAATCCGGACTTGGCTTTTGATTTTATTTCCGGAGTGCAATCTGAAATTAGTCTGCCTGCAGGAGCTACAAGATTAATACCTTTTGATTTTTATGGACTCAAAGACGTTAGTGGGCCAGTGTTAGGATCTACGGGCCCTGCTGGAACTGGAGTTTATACTGCTTCTCCTGTTTTAACAGTAAGGTCAAAAATCAATAATGAAACTGACCCTCAAGGAACGATTAGAGTTAGAATAACGGGTTATGTTACTGGAGCTATAAATAGGTCAGCTGTAATAGGCCCTCAACCTGATATTCCTCCTCAACATCCAAGCGGGTTTTTAGTTTTGACTGGAAAATTGTCTGACAGCGGTAAACCTTACAATCAACTTCAATGGAAAAACCCTTCTACTGGATATTACTTTGAAGAATATCAATTGCAATATTCTGATACAAATACTCAGTCTGCATCTTGGGCAGATGTTAGTTCTGCGTCTTTAAGTTTTGAAAGAAAATATGAAATTAATGGTCAATCTACATTTAATATTACTATTGGAACAGATGAGATAGACTCTTATTATTACGGCACTCCTACAGGCTTAATTGGTAACGAAACTTATCTTGATGAAAATTTAAATTTTGATTCCGATTATTATTATAGAATAAGAGGCGTTCACTATGGTTTAAATCAATCAACAGTGACAACTACTACTGATTGGGTTTACGGTTATGCTGTAAATGATTTATCTTACGATGGCTTAAATAATGATATATTGACAGGTTTAGTCACTGGATCTTCTACGCTGCCAAATGATAACAGTGTTGACCCTTCTACAATACTAAAAGCTAAAACTGCAAAAAAACAAGCAATGATTACTTATCTTAAGGATGGGGAATCAGATATAAATATAAACTCTAAATTTAATAGCGAATTAACTTCAAGAAATATTAGTTTACAAGATTTTACTGATAATTTTTCCGGTTATCATGTGGTCGTTCCAGCAAACTATGTTGTAGGTTCAAAAACAGTAGGTAAGGCTGCTATTGAAACTGGCGATCAAATTTTAGATTCAAACGGTTTTGAAGTAAAAGTTTTATTAAAGTTGAAAAAAGGAAGTTTAGTCGCAGGTAGAGGTGGAAATGGCGGCAATGGAGGTTGGGTACATTCAAGATTTGATCCAAAATACGGAATTAGAGCAGTTGATGATTATGTTCTTAAATACATAGGAAAAGAAGAGTCTACAGATGGGGCTAATGGTGGGCCAGCCATAAGTATAACAAATTCAAATATAACTGAATTTAAAATTTTTGCAGATTATTCTGCTAAGATTTATGGGGGCGGAGGTGGTGGAGCCGGAGGTGACACAACTTGGATGAGCTTTACTGTATTGCAAAACAAACCTTTTAATATTATAGATAGCGGAGGAGAACCTTACGTTAGTTTTAGGACGAGAGAGAGTGGCTTTTCAATAAAAAATATAGCTGGAGTTACTATGGCTGGAATAGGGGGAGGCGGACAAGGTTTTGATTCAAAAGGAGGTTTAAATCTTCGCAGGAATTTATTATACACACAAGGAAATGGAAGCTTAGAAGGCCCCGGAAGCGGCACAGAACAAAGTAAGGAGCAAAAAATAGGCAAGGGTGGCGCAGGTGGAGTATTTGGGTCCATGGGAGAATTTTTAGAAAATGAAGAAGCTTTTCAGATATCACTTTATCAAAATAGAAGTTTCGACTCATATGCGATGCTTCCCGGTCTTGGTGGTTACTCAATAGATGCTCAATCAGCGGATTATACTACATACCAAGCTGCGAACTTTAGATCGAACTTATTTTATATTACTAAACCTATTGGCAGTTCAAACGTATCCAGCATAAATGGTTTTTTTGCTAGATGGACAGCAGACGAAAAAGCTTATAATACGGGAACAACTCAAGCGACAGATAATCAAACGGTAGAAAAATGGGAAGCAGTCGAATATGCAAGCTCTTTGAGTTCTACTATTCCTTATTTAGAGCAAGCAACAAACGATTACAAACCTTATTTTAGAAACAGCGCAAGTCATGCAGATACAAAATATTTCGGCGCAGGATCTTATATAGGTTTTGCTGGAGAACAAAAGCATATGCGATTTTATAATGTTGTAGACGCAGATGCTGCCGAAACATATTTTAGATCTAATATGCCCGGGTTTGAGGTTTTTTACAATTTAATACCTAGAACAGATGGTTTTAGCTATAGACAGTTTAATGCAAATGGTCATTACCCTCTTACGTTTAAATTGCATCAATGGGGTAAAAATACTAACCCATCAAAAATGTACACAGTAGATTTAAAAGTTGTAGAGTCCATGGGTTTAGAGGACAATAGATTTGTTTTTAAAGATCAATTCTGGGGTGGCGAAAGCGGATTTTTAAATCCTTCTTCATCTTTCGTATACAATGTGTCTATGAAAAAAATAAATTCTAATAGATTCGTTCATGAAGTTTATTCTGACACAAAGTTGCAATCTTCAAATACAGTGATAAATTCAGAAGTTTATTTTAATAATGATGATACTGCTTTTTTAGGTGATACAGTTAGCGGAGAAGGTGGCGCAAGTTTTTGTATATCTGATATAATATTATTTAATAAAGCCTTATCTCAATCTGAAAGAGAAGCTGTTAATGCCTTTTTAATAAATAAAAATAGAGTATTTAACACCGTAACTGTTGACAGTATAACCGGAACGAACAGACAAACAACAATCGATAAACAAAAAACCAATCCCACGAACACACTATTGATGAATAATGGTATGGCTGGTTATATCGTATTACCTCTAAACCCTTCACCTTAAAAAGCAATAATATTTTAATATGGCAACCCAAGATCATAACTTATCCTTATTGGATTTATTACCTGATACGATTATAGAATTGTATGAAATGGATTTAGGCGAACAAGACGGAATATATAGATTTCATCCGGGCACAATAAATAGCGAGGTTTTATTTTTTAATTCTTTGCCGTATTATCCTCTGCCTGTTCAAGCTTCAGAGTTTGACAAAAGAGCCGACGGTCAAATGCCAAGGCCATCTTTAGTTTTAGCAAATGTTGATGGGTTTATTACTGATGTATTAAAAGGTAGGCAGGATTTAGTGGGAAACAATTTTACAAGAAAAAGGGTATTTTTAAAGTTTTTAGATAACTCCAATTTTCCAAACAATTTTAACCCTTTTGGGATTCCGAATCCAGAATCCAGATTCGATGATGAGTTTTATATAGTAAACAAAAAAATAACAGAAAATAAATTTTATGTAGAATTCGAGCTGGTTTCTCCTTTAGAGTTTGAAAATGTTAAATTACCAGCTAGGATAATGATTGCTAATTATTGCCCTTGGAAATATCGAGGAATAGGTTGTAAATATGGTCAGCTTTCTGATTTTGACAATCAGATTATCAGCAATGAAAACGTATCAAACAAAACTCCATCTTCGGTTTTTACTTCAGGAGGTTCAGAATTAGGAAACTTGGGTTTACCTGTATCAGATGAAAATGATAAAATGTTTTTCGAGAAAGAAGGGTATAATTTGCGAGCTTTAACTTGGAGGGGCGATTACGATAAAACAGTCTCGAATTATATTAAAGGAGACATCGTAAGAATCAAAAGTAAGTTCAACAATTTAGCAAAAATGAATTTATCTGACCCTGAGCAAAATTTAGAAGATGAACCTGATACATTTTTTGTTTGTGTTAAAGATTCTCCTGCTAATAAAGACCCAAGATATGAAAAAATTTATTGGGTTCAAGATCAGTGTTCTAAAAAATTAATAGGTTGTCAAAACAGATTTTCATTCTATGGACAGTATAGAAAAGGTTTACCATTTGGCGGGTTTCCATCAATTGAGTCTTACAGATTTCGTTAATTCATGCTTAAAAATACAAAATTATTGTAGATCAAGCAAAAATGAAAAATGTGGTATAACAACTAATGTAAAAACCCATATTGTTAAAAATTGCTCTCAAGATAAAAAAAATTTTTTTTATATAGATGCAATAGAATATTATAAAATTTATTCTGAAGAAATTGTGCAATTTATTTGGCATTCTCATCCTGTAGGCGATGCTTCTCCTAGCTATATAGATATAGATGTATCCAATGAACACCAATACAATTCTATTATTTTTTCTAAAGAGAATAAAAATTTTTCTTTATATAGGTTTGATTTACAATCCGCAGTTTATTTTTCTCTTTAATTGTGTATAATATTATGAATGACAGAGGTGCGCATAGAAGGCAGATTAGGTAAAGTTATTGGCTCATACCATCGTTTGAGCTGCAGAACTTTGAAAGAAGTTTTAGCAGCTATCGAATGCAACACTGGCAAGTTGAGGAGATACCTTCAATTAAACAAAAAAAGGTATTTTTCTATTTTTGTTGATGGTCAACAAGTTGAACCTTCGTTCTTAGGGGAAACTAAAGTTGCAGGCAAAAAAATAGTTATTTTACCTATTCTTATGGGGGCTATAGGTTTCACGATAGCTGGATCTTTTGCAGTCTTTACTGCGGCTGGAAAATTAACTGCGGTCGGAATGATAGTGGGTGCCGTTATAACTGCTGCCGTTTCTTTTGGTTTAAGTATGATTATATCTAAGTTGCTTGCTCCTGATGATCCGGAAATCATAAATACCACTTCTTTTGTTTTCAGTAAAGCTGAAAATGTCGCTGCTCAAGGTCAACCTATTCCAGTAGGGTATGGAAGATTAAGAGTAGGAGGTAGTGTTATATCTGTAAACGTCTTTAATACAGATAAAGAAAAATTTGATTCTGCAACCTTTTATAATACATTTTCTGATAATACTGTTTCAATTCTTGAAGGAAGCCCAGATGGTGGGCCAGCAACAGAGGAAACTCAATAATATAAATGTTAAATTAATATGGCTTATAGCACTATCATCAATCAACAATCTCGATACAAGTATTCTGATTGGTCTTTTGAGGGGGATTTTTACCAATCTTATGTTAATTTATGGAAAAAATTAACAATAAAAACAATTTGCCCTAATGTTAATCACGGCAATATGCAAAAATTAGAGTCTGTATCTGTTTATCAAGTTGTAGATTTAGTAAGCGAAGGGCCAATAAAAGGGTTTTGCGATCAATTAGGTAAAGATATAATCACCACAAACAATTCTTCTAGTAACGAAAATATTTTTAAGGGTATATATTTAAATGATGTACCTATAAAAAATAGCGCATCTGACACATTCAACTACAATAGGGCTTTCGCTGATTATAGGGCAGGAACACATAATCAAGATCCTTTGATACAGTTTGAAAATAGCGCTTTAAGCTTTAGGAATAATTATCAAAGCTTTAGTTTAAATGCAAAGATACCGGGATTGCCTCCTTCGTATACATTAACACATTTAGAATTTGAGTCTGACTCTCTTGGAGAAGATGAAGCAGCCAAAGTAAACTTAAATGATAGTAAACTTGGATGGCAAGAAAATGTTGCTTTTCCTGTTTTTAAAACAGGGAGTACAATAGAATTTTTAAAACAATACGAAAAAGAACAGAATGTAAAAGTTAATCATACAATAACAAATGACAGCGTAAATGCTTTAATGATAAATATGGAGTGTATTGCGCAATTGGGGGGCAAAACAACTACAGCAAACAGTGTAGGTTTTGTTATAAAAGTAGGTTATCAAGGGGACGAAGTTTTATTAGGGAATAACGGTTCAGTTGTTTATCTTTTTTGTAATATAAATGGTATAGCAACATCTCCGTATGTAAGAAGTTATTATGTGCCATTACCGCAATCTGTACAAGGTATTGATAGACAAGTATCAATATTTAGAGTGGATAAAGAGCCTGATGAAAATCAATTTCAACATTCTAAGAGTTTAACAGTTCAGACTATAAATGAAATAGTTTACGAAAATTTAAATTATCCGCATTCTGCTATTATAGGCACAGTTTTTGATGCAAGATCTTTCTCTCAGGCTCCGACACGTACATATGATTTAAAGTTATTAAAAGTTAAAGTTCCAAGTAATTATGACCCAGAAAGCAGGATTTATTCTGGAGATTGGGATGGCACTTTTTCTAAAAAGTTACAGTGGACAGATAATCCCGCTTGGATACTTTATGATATATTAACTAATTCTAGATATGGAGCAGGTAAATATGGGTTTAAAAAAGAATATTTAGATAAATGGAATTTATATTTTATTAGTAAATATTGCGATGAATTTGTTCCAACGGGTAATTCGGGGTTGCACGATAAAACGCCGTTCACAATAAAAGCCGAAGGGACAGAAGTTCAAATTGACAATTCTTCTCTGAATATTAGTGAAGATGAATTATTTGCAAGATTTGAGGAAAGATCTACGGTTTGTTTATTAGACTTAAATACAGCCACGAATGGCTTAGGTGATTCGATAGATATAGCTTATAAAAGAGTTATTTTTAACCCAAGGTTAGAAGGTGAGACTTTTAAATTTACTTTAGTTGAGCAACCTTCTCCTGATGCATTTTTTAAAAAATACCCTGCTTTGCAGGCTGAATTTTTAGCATCAAAACAAAAAGAAAGTGCTTATGAATGGATACTTAGATATTGGGCGGAGAATAGGGATTCTGCAGATAGCTCAATTAAGGATTATATAAGTGGTTACGCTTTAGATAAAATAACACGCAGTGGTAATTTATTAGTTCAATACGACGGTATATTAGAAATATTAGAGCCACGTTTTACATGTAATATTTATTTAGATAAATTGCAGTCTATAACTAATGTTATAAATGATATATCAGCAATATTTAGAGGCATGATATATTGGGCTAATGGTTACTTATTTGTATCGAATGATCAATATAGAGAACCAATAATGCTTTTTAACAATTCGAATGTTAAAGATGGAATATTTAATTATTCAGGTAGTGCAAAAACAGCTAGGCATACTGCAGTTTTAGTTAGGTACAATGATAAAAGCGACAGTTTTAAACCTAAAGCTGAATACATTGAAGATACCTCTGCAATGAGGCAGTATGGGTATTTACTCAAAGAAGTTGTAGCGCTTGGCACTACATCAAGATCTCAAGCTCACCGTATAGGTAAATGGGTTTTGTATACAAACCAAACAGAAACAACTTTAGTTCAATTTTCTTCAGGTTTAGAAGCTAGTTATTTGATGCCCGGAGATGTTGTAAAAATTCAAGATAAGTTAAAAAGCACAAAAAGGTATGGCGGCAGAATTTCTAATATAAATTATGGTTCAAAAACCATTACATTGGACAAAGGGATTTCGGAAGATATAACAGGTCAAACAATAACTTTAATTGTACCAAAGGGTAACACTTCTATTAGAGAATTAAATAGAGAAGCAAAATTAAATATTGAAGCGTCATTTAATGATCCTGATGTATCATCAGGTTTAACTCAATCACAGATTGATAGAACAAGGCAAACTCAAATCAAATCTTTTACCGTAGCTTCTGTGTCAGACGGAAATATTGTAAAAATTTCAGAAATTGAAGATGAGGATTTTAGCTTTATACCTGTCGGGTCTTTATGGTCTATGCAAAACTCTAATGCGGAATACAATATTAAAGAAATGCAATATAGAATTGTATCTATTGCAGAAAACAGTTTGAATGATTATATAGTAACAGCAATGGAGTATAATAATACTAAATTTGCAGCTATAGATTCTGAAAAAAATCTTCAGCCTAATCAAGATTCAAAAACTATCAAATTTAAATTGTCTGATTTACCAGATCCGATATCAAGTTCGAATCCAACAAGCGACCAAATTGTATCAGCATCATTAACATCAAAATATTATGATGCATATTTTACTAAAAATGAAACAATTAGAGATAAAGCTTTAGATGTCGATTTTTCTCAGATTATAACAGGGTTACCTATAGAAAATATAGGAGGATATATGGTTGAAATTTATAAAGACGGACAAAAAGTAAGATTCGCTTTAGATGGGTATGATAACACTTATTTTAGTGTATTTTTAGGTGACTCTAATACATACAGGTATGTAAATTACGAAATTTACGTATACGATAAAGATTATAAGTTAGAAAATTTAGGATTATAAATCATGCCATTCAACAAGTTTTTAAATCAAACTCCAGAAGACTTTGGTGCAGCATTGCAAGTGTCAGGCTTTAGTATACGCAATGAGTATATTGATCATCCTAACAAAGAACCTTTTCCTTTTGATTACAACTTATCTTTATTTAACCAAGGTGATCCTCCAAAGCTAGGATCTAGGGTTGCTAGTGGTGAATTTTATGCCGATAACCCTGTAATCCATTGGAATTTAGTAAATCCTGCTACTAATTCTATAATACCTGAGAATGAAATATCTCAACTTCAAAGCTTTTATGGTTACGATTTAAAAATTAAAGATGAAACTGGTAAGTTAATAAAAACGATCGCTACTGGTTACAAGCAAAACGATTTTAAGGTTGATATAAAAACCTTAATTAATGATTTTCAAGGCATTGGAGGACAAGACCCAAGAAGATTTCGATTTGAAGTTTCAACAAATGATTATTACAACAGATCTTACACTGGAACATACTTCTTAAATGCGCCTAAACCTAATGTTACAGACTTGTATGTAGATATAGGGGCCAATTCATTAAGATTAGAGCCAGAATTAGAAAAAGTTTCGGGTATTCAATCGATAGGGTATTATGCTGCCACTTATAGCGGTTTCACAATTAATCCTACTGGATCAGGCTCTCTAACTTATCAGTTTTCTCACCAAAACAATTTAGTCGGAAAGCCAAATGCTACTTTTGGCGTCGATTTAGAGGTTCCAAATGATTCAGGCTTTTATTACATGGTCGTAGCTTCTGATCAGTATGGAACTGGCGACGCATACGTTTTTCCTTCATCTGTTAAAACATTTAGTATTGACCCTTTAAAGTATAATGTTAAACCTTTAGGTTTAGAGGCAAAAGTCGCAATAGAGAGAGATAGCTTTAATAGAGTTGTCACAACAAAAGCTGTAGCAAAATTTAATAGAGATTTTATAGGTTTTTCTGATTACGAAGTCAAAGTCTTAGAATCTGGCGCATTATTAGAAAAAGCTGATAGTTTTTATATACAAACACCTTTTATCGAAGGTGTCGATAAAATCATACAAGGTACTGGATCAAATAGGTTAGATTTAAATTATCTAAACCAAGATTTTTCTACTCAAGATTTTTATTATAGTGGTTTAAGCGGGGTGCCAGTTTTTACTACATATAATACAACGGGTATACAATGGAAAGAGCATACTTTATTATTAGATACAAGTAAAAATTTGCCAGCGCAATTTTTAACTGGGCAATCATTGATTCAAGAAGTTGCTATAGCCGCAGGTAATACTTTAAGTCAAAAAATTTATTTTGGTTTTGCTTTCGATCAAAATACTGAAGATTGGATTTTTTATCCTAGTGGTGGGTATTATGATTCAGGAATTTATACTGGTACATATGCAGATGCTGCCACCGGAGGAGTATTAACTTATATTTCTAATGATCCTGACGGCCCTAGTGCTACTGGGCCTCAAGGTGATATCATAAGCAGTGGATTTTTTGCTGTTGAAACTGGCGCTACAGGAGCGTTAGTTGCCTCAAATTTATCAGGGTTTTTATTAACAGAATACGAGCCAAGGTTTTCTTATGATGTCAATGTGCATTCTAATTATCAGTTTTCTGTAAGACCAAAAGATATCGATGGAAATTTTGGCGAAGCTTCTGATTTATTGTATATTACTACTGGGGACATTTTAAATGCTATCACTGGAGCAGGTTTTCCTACTGGATTATTTCAGTTTAATTTCACTGGTGTAGTAGATACGACAAGGGGAGACGGAAGAAATTCTGACGGACAAATGTTGTCTAGCGGAGTTGCTGTTTATAATCCTTATTTAGATATTTTAGATATATCTAGCGGTGTTTTTGCCAGTGGTACTGCTTTAGGGGTAGCCATAGATAGTCCAACTGAGCAGTTGGAAATTTCTGGGGACGGCAATGTTTATACTAAAATTGATGCTGCAAGTTATTATGATGCTGGTTTAAAATTGTTTACCCAAGGTAACCAAGGTGATAATTCAGCAGTAACTTGGAGTATAGTAAACAATGGTGATGATAATGGCGACCTAAAAATCAGAAAAGAAGGAACTGATAGAATAACCATTAATAGAGAAGATGGTAATTTAGGTATTAATACTATAGCGCCAACTGCTAGACTGCATGTGGGAGGTGACGTAAAAATTGATTCCGTCTCTCAGGATGCAAGCTCAACAAATTATTTAGTTTGGAACGCATCTACAAAATTAATTGGATACGCTAGTGCTGCCACTGGACCCCAAGGTTCACAAGGCGCTCAAGGTGCTACTGGTCCTCAAGGAGCTCAAGGCGCTACAGGAAGTCAAGGTGCCCAAGGTGCAAAAGGCGACCAAGGTTTTCAAGGTGATCAAGGAGGACAAGGAAATCAAGGTGCTCAAGG
>Ga0129345_1000668_pt1 | contig 12666 bp, 6 predicted proteins | sample CPBDNA_FD_94425 | JGI IMG/M metagenome (GOLD analysis project Ga0129345, IMG submission 94425) | Freshwater to marine salinity gradient microbial communities from Chesapeake Bay, USA - CPBay_Sum_20_0.8_DNA | ecosystem: Environmental > Aquatic > Marine > Coastal | place: USA: Chesapeake Bay...
ATTTTAATAGAAACAGTTCCTGTAGTCACGGTACCATCAGTGGTATATCCGCTACCTTGGGTTTGAAGGGTTAGAGTAACTAGGCTTCCTTCAGGGGCCTGAGGTGCAGGAACAACCTCACCAGTAATTGCGGAGATGACTTCAGCAAGGTCAAAAGTGGCAACCATGAAGTGAAAATCTTCTTCGCCTGTCAATCCTGTATAACGAGTGACATTAACAAGTAAATCGTTAATAGCAGTTTTATCGGCGGCTGGGACGTCGGCGCTGGCGTTTAGAGCTTCGCAAATATACTCAAGGAGACCATAAGCAGCTTTTTTGGTCTCAAAGCCCATCGTCGGACCTGCTTTTACAAAGTCGTTGTAGAGGGCAAGGCGATTAGCCGCGGTGTTGGGAGCTGAGCTATATGACGATACGAGGGGACTGGTATAGGCTTCGTTTAGAAATTCTTGGAATTTAATTTTATATTCAAATTGGATTCCGAGTGTGCGATACAATCCTTGGTTGAGGATGGTGGCCATGGTAATTTAAAATGCAATGGAAAAGTACGATCTTTCCCCTATTCATCAGTCTTTAAACATAGCAAAAGATTTGGTGGTTCTCTATATCCTGGGTTGAGTGTTTTATATGGAAGAAGAGAACGATTTTTTAAATAGTCTTCCATGTATTCATAATAGGCATAGTGTTCAGCTTCTCTCATTAAGAGTTGGTTGCGTATAAAATATGGAGTAGAGGAGGGATATTGTTCTTTGATTTCTTTGATATGATGGGGGCGGCTCCACTCCCAACTTCTCTTGAGAAGAAAAACATGGACGTTAGAGGCTTTGGACAAGAAATATGACTCGGCGGCAAAAGCCCATTCTTCTGAAATATCCACATGTCGACGAAATTTATCATAAAAAGTAACTTCTGAAAATCCGCGGTCACAAATTACCACCTCAGGCATTATATCTAACGCGGCGTCCAAAGGCTGGGTGTATTGCTCAATGGGGGAATTGTGGTGGGGTTGAGGACCTGCAAAATGAAGCGCTGTGGCATCAATATCGATGTCTTTATATTGTTTTAGAGTATTAGAGACAATGGTCGATTTGCCAACTCTATCGGCTCCTAGAACCACAATGATGATGGGTTTTGTTGACATGAGTGACTGAGGTGGAAGAGATGGGGTTTTATTAGTAGTATTATATCATGGTCAATCCGCTCATGTCAAGAATGCGTGTTGCGCGCAAGTGCTTTGGTGCGCTGGTGCACCGCAACTTTTTTACTTTTACTTTTCACTAACGTACTAAAATACTTTAGCTTAGTTGTAAAACTAACTATAACTAACAACTACAGAGTTTAAAGTATGTATATAGAAAATACTACAGAGCAGGAATATGCCCGCCACCCCAACCCCTCCATTTCACAGATTTGGAATCAGATTTACATCTGACTCAACCCACGACCTGAGTTATCTCCAGCTCCAGCACACCGAAGATGAAAACGCCGCCTATAGAGGCGAATTGTTTCTCAACGAGGCGCTCGATGAGATGTATTATATTGATGCCACCGGTGTTGCAAGAAGGTTCGGCGATAGGGCCTTGGTACCATTTTCCCAAATTAGTTTTACGGGACTGAGAGAATTTGCTGATGATGCGGCGGCAGCTGTAGCTACTCCTGCTGTTCCGATTGGTGGAATGTATCGTACTGGAAGTTTGCTTAAAGTTCGGGTAGTTTAAAGTCCATCAGGACGTGAAAACACTACACAATGTCCCAAAGACATTACATAGCTGACCTTAGGACCTGGCAGAAGAACTATGTCTTCTCCGGGTCTTTTTTTGCGTCAAGGAAACAACGTAATTCTATCTCATGGCTAGAAAATCAACACGGAAACAACGTCAACAGTCTAATAATGGTTCGTTTACAGAGCAGGAAATTTCCAACCCTAGGTTTAATGAGAATAAGCCTTTGATCCCACGCAATCCCAATCAGGTAGATGCAATGAGGTATCTAAGAACAAAAACGTTGACACTACTTTCCGGACCACCTGGAACAGCTAAGACCTTATTGGCCACCTACATTGCATGTGAAAAACTTACCAAAAGGGAAATTGACAAAATTTATTACGTTAAACCGATTGTCAATGTACCTGGTGAGCAGGGCCTGGGCTTCCTTCCTGGCAATCTCGATGAAAAGGTGGCGCCCCATGTTGGCCCTCTAAACGACGCCCTTGAAGTCTTTATGCCCAAAGGCAAAGCCGAATACCTCATATCTAAAAAAACCATCGAGTTTTTGCCCATCGAGCACCTTCGTGGTCGGTCATTACATAGATGTATGGTCATTGCGGACGAAATGCAAAACGCCACAACGCATAGTGTCATGACAATTTTGACCCGGTTGGGTGATAATTCCTCGGTGGCCGTGTTGGGTGACGTAGTTCAGCGGGACTTGGCCAATCGCTTTGGCGGAGATGGTCTATCCGACGCCATTAACCGACTCAAACTTCTTTCCGATGTCGGCCATGTTGAGTTTAGCTTTGAGGATATTGAGAGATCGCCATTTGTTCGGTCTGTTATCAAAGCCTACGCGGACCTCTATGTTCCGTCTACTAAGAAGTAGTGGTTTAAAGACCATTATATTGTATCATAACAAAGCGGCATGGCAAGACCAAAACGCGGTGGAAGATTAACTACATCTACAACTCTGCCGCAACTTTTTTCTCAGCAAAGAAAAAATTCTACAGAAACTAAGTATTTTGGTCTTGTAAGAGATGAGGCTCTATCTGACTTAACGTCGGCAAGTGAAGCATTAGACCAGGTACTTATAGATATTCAAGATGCTGCGGAAGCGGCTACATTGGGTATTTTTAAGGCCAACGATCTTCAGATTGTCGATGCAGCCGTTAGATTTGATCTAAAAAAAGAAGACTTTGAAATCCTTCTCGGTTCTTCGATAAGTTCCGAGAATGAAGAGACGGGCGTATTAACACCCTTTATAAACCCACGTCAACGTATTTCAGACCGCGTTAAGCAGTTTGAAAGTTTTGCGGGAAGGGGCACAGTGTTTCAAGGCCAGGGTACTGCTATGTTTAAGTACTATGCACCTGGCACAGAATACAATCATACCACTCCACCACCGTTTTACACACAGGCCCTTGGCACAACCACCACGGAAAATGCTCCGGACTTCATACCAATAACCGACCCAGAAATAGAAAATTCCCATCGTATTGGATTTGTTAAAGACGGGCAATTCACCCCGGCCCAAGACCCTGAATGGTGGTGGAATGGTGAATATAACCGTGATTTTAGAGATAGAGCGGAATATGGACTAGAAAGTCAAACCGCCCTTGACAATCCTAAATACCCCATTGTCAGAGACGGAAATCTTCAATTCTCGGTAATTTTCCCCGAGGGAATAAATTTTACATATAATTGGGGACTAAGATTCGATGCATGGTTTAAGCGGAATTTTGATTCTTCTCAAAACTTTATGAGATGGGTGGCCCAGGTCAATGGGCATTTACGCATTGACTATTTTGATAGGACGGGTTATAACTCTAGTGGTGTTATCCAGGGGGAGTGGAAAACCGCTCTAAACACTCTTGATGGGGCAACATACTACACCCAACTTAGCAAAGAAGATTCCACACAAACACTTTTAGGCTCACGATTATACTACCTTCAAGGTGGGCCAACAACTCCTCTAGGGACGGGGACAGGCACACTACCGACACAAAGATCTGCTTCAGATGGCGGAGCTTTAGATCTTGGGGCAACTTTTCTTGATAGGGAGGGACTTGATCGAAATAAATTTGATGATGATTATGTTCCTGTGGTTATTAGGTTTTGGTATGGTAGACCCAATACCAGTGAAGTAGATCCTATATTAGCAGAACCAGGAGGACCTGCTTCTTTTGCCCTAGAGATGATCGACTCAAATATTTCTAGTGGCAATCTTTCATTATGGAATGATTATAGTGCGCAACTTAGAGCGGTTTATGACCTGGCGTTAGGGGCGTGGAGAGCAGAGTCGCCAGAGATCAATTTTGTAAACTTTGCAGATACGTTTGAAATTTTATCCCACGGACTAATAGGAACTGACCCAACCAAACCGTCTTCTTTGACGGACTATATTGTTCCCGATGGGCAGCCCATTATTGCGACAAAAACAATTTCTGATGCGGACACTCTTGCCACATTCTCTATTCCTGGAATAACGCCAACCGATGGCCAGAAAATTTGGGTGGTGGCAAAAAACCGACCCTTTAACGTAGTTCCAAGCGGAAATAGAACTTACGAAGAGCTGTGGCAACAATATCTTTTCCACCCCAATCCTACCGGTGCTTATGAAAGTTCCGAGGATCTGCTCGAGGGGAGGGGGGTTAATTATGTGGAGCCCGAACCACTATACGATCAGTTTGAAGATAATCCAAACTACTATAAGGCAAAGTATGGCCAATTGCCGTCCCTGAGTACTTATGGCCCGGCTCGTTATGACGGAATGTTATTAAATAGTCTAAGAGAATCTGCTTCTGACCGGGACTATGATTACTCTCACACCAATCTTATGCTGATTGGTAGGCAGAAAAAAGATCCGGCAATTGAGCCATTGGCGCCCGATGAAGTTAGAAAAAACGCAGAAAACTACACATTTATTGAGGTGACCCGTAATGCTGCGGGAAGGGGAGGCAGTGTAACAATTAACGCCTATCCCACCAATAACCTATCTGTCTTATCCACCTCAGTTGATAACGCGGCTCTGGGCAAATTTCTCCATATGGGAGATAATAAAAAAACATTTACAAACGCCTCTAGGCAAAATATTACTTCATTGGTTGTAAATACTTTGCCTTCTTTGGGATTTCCAGAAACGCTTCGGGTTAAGTATGAGGAAGTGGGAGGGGCCGGGAGATTGGTTTATGGATCTTGGAGCGGATCGGCTTTTACCCACGATGCTACAGGGGTCATAGCTCAACTCTCCATGGGAGCAACTGGAGGGCGAAACCACGGAACCAAGTCGGCATTTTTAACAGACTTTGTAAGCCTATCTGGCGTTAAACATTCCTTTTATGGAATGATTGGCGTGGTTAGAGATTCTGCAGAAGGACAGACTTTAGCGGTAAATACCGGTGGAGTTACTATTACGTCCTCGGCGCTATTTTCCAACAGCGGGGAAACTTCCAACAACTTGCAATACATTGGAACAGAAATAATTTTTGGAGGAAGCGCTACTGTACATAGAGTGACCTCTTATGCGGCTTCGACCTCCACTGTTACATTTACGCCGAGCAAAACAGCAGGGACATATGCAAATAGTGAAATCTATTACAATCACTTTTCCCTAGGAGGATTGTTGCCAAGTAACGTAGTTAATAGTGAAACTAATGCAAATGTTGTTAGAAGTACCGTATGGGCCGATGAGGGTTATGCGCAAATCTCTTTTGTATTTAACCAGGCGTATCAATTTACCAGGGCCGATAATGGAGCGGGATTGAGCTTCGGAGAGGTGCTCTATGTCAAAGAGTCTGCAACAGATTCAGAACTACCTGCCCCTCCGGCCGATATTGTTTTGCCATTTGGCTATGATAATGGCATTTCGGCGGACGAACCCGGGCTGGGGGGACTTTGTTATCCCCCGTACTCTGTACAAAATATCGCCCTTCAGCCTATTGCTGTGGGCGATACTGCGCTTTACGCCTCTAGTACGGGATCTTTTGATGTTTGGTGGGGATCTAGAGAAACCCCGTCGGATCTTGGCGGAAAATCTTTAACAATTACTGACAAATTATTATTCGATGTAAATCCTAGTGATAGGGCCACCCTACTCCCACCAACCATCACTTTAGCAGCCGATAAGCGCGTGTTTACCGGATCTGAATATTCTCATAAGTTGGAGTTGGAACTGAATGTAGGCCTTCCTGACCCCCCGCCGGACAACATATACATTTATAATGACGCAAAACTTCACTCAAATAATAAGCCCGTAAAAGACAAATATTACTTATTTATAAATAATAATTCTGGAGACTTAGAGATTTTAAGTCCTACCAATCCATCTTGGTGAGTAGTTAAAAATTATTATTGTAAAGAAAATAAAGGAATTGCGTATATATCCACGGAAGCATTATTTCCGTTTCTGGCCTGAACCGTCCTTCTTGTAGGTGCTGCGCTTCTGTGGTAGTAGAGAGCACCATTAATCCCATCGGCACTTATTCTTTGAGCCAATTGGGCAATGACGGTATCATATGAATATAAGGTTGTAGTGGATCCGGTGACCAAGCTCTCGGCACTAAGGGAGTATTGATTACTCCCTGAAAACATTTTAGGATTTAAATTTTCTGCGAAGAATGGTTTATCTGTGGTGGAAAAGGCCCTAAAGTATTGCGCACCGACTTTGATAAATAGACCGGGAATGCGGATCTTCTCTGACGAACTGAGTGCTGAGAGTTCAAAATTCTGAACCGATTCACGAAGCCTTGTTCCTGTGATGGAATTTGCCGTAAAATCGGGGTTACTGGGATCGAGGACAAAATCGGGATCTCTAAGAACAAGTCTTTGCCAAATAACCACGTCCTTGCCATCAAAGGAGTTATACACATACCCGAGAATATTTTCAGAGGATGTCGAGGGAGTGGGTCGGCGAGTGTTTTGAACTGCGTCTTGAGTACGCAATTGTAAATTGTTAGTTACTGACGCCACTCTATTAATCTCTCCGGAAATAGAACCATTTTCAATTCTAAACGACGTATCATCATAATTTCTTAAATAAATTGTTGACTGAGCAAATTTAAATTGAAAAAAGTTACTAATGTTAATTCCATCAAACCTTCGCAACTCTATGGAGTCTTTTTCTTGTTCTAAAAATCCAGCCTCACTAGTATTTTTTCCTAGGTAAACATATTCGTTTTCTTGGGTGTCATAAAGAAAAAATCCTGACCCACTCGCTCCTCTAACTTGGTACGCATAAACCCTACTACGGAGCAGTTCAGGTTGCCCAGAAAAATATCTACCTCTTTGTTTCTTTAGGACAATGGGCGAGTCATCGGAACTCAATGTAATGCTCCCCTCTACAAGCTCTAGTTTTTCTGGAAAAATGTATCCCGAGCCTGTGTCTGTTATTTCAATTGAAGAGATGGAATATCGGTCCGTACTTTCGGGAGTAAATTTTGTTAACTCTGCCGGATCTATTCCACTTACCGAATGCTTAGTAAAAGTGATTTTTGCTTTGGCAGTTTCTTTACCACTAATCAGTCCCCTTATGGAAACATTTTCCACTTCGAGGGTGGTGGAGGCAGAGTTGTTGAACACCGTGCCATCGGGGAGTTCAAAATAAAACCCCTGACCCGCTGATATTACGTCCAAAGAATACAATTCGCCATTCTGAGAAGATTTGGGAAGCACAATTCCTTCCTCATCTGGAGTCACCAGAGTAAATTTTGAAAAGTTTACCTCATTTAGATCGGTAAAAGTAAAAAACTTAGTTAAAAATTTTGTCCGTAGTTGGGCTTCACCAGAAATTGCTGAGAGGGACTCGTTTCTTATTCCGGTAATTTGGTCAGAGTCACTATCAAGTAATCCCGATACTACCACCGACTCAACGGAGGATGATAGAGAGAATAACGCAATGTCATTTTCTATGCCTGGCGCATAGAGTTTTTGCAGAGCCGTTTTTAAATTTAAGTTCCTCTCAGAGAGGTTTTTTGCTCGTGTTAGACCTATTGCCATGATTAGAACAACTCGATGGTTATGCCTGGGTAAAGTGATCCCGGACCAAGTTGGTTAAACTTGGTTTCAAGTGCGTCGGGAATGATATTTCCTCCACCTGATGTAGAGGTTTGATTAAAAATTTCCCCCTCGGTCCAATTTTGATATTGTGAGGTGGAGGTATTTAGTTTGGTGCCTAGTAGTGCTACTCTTATGTTAGGATTAATATTTTTCTCAGAAAAGTATACTGCAACCGCATGAAGATCTTCAATCATCGATCTTATGGATGGTTGGGTGAAGGCGTTATTGTTTAAGTTGCAACTTCTTAGTCTCGGGGCAGAAAGTCTATTTACGGAGACACCGGTAATATTTTGGAATGTTCCTGATACGTATTCAGATAAAATATTATTTGCCAGCGAAATTACGTAAAGATTTGTGCATCCTTCAAAAGTAGGAAGTTTTCCAACTAACTTACAATTATATAAATATAAATAGGTTAAAACGGAATGATTTTTAAAATAGGTGGAAATATCTTGTCCTTGACGCCTAAAAGTCAAAGATTGTCCGCTAATAGATACCTCTGTATCTAAGTATATGAAAGAATGCGCCCTATCAATTTGAGCCACTGTTCCTAAAATGCTTCCGCCAACCTCAACTCTGTCCCCTACCATTATTTCCTGAGAAGGAAAATATGATCCGAGAGAGTTATGAAAAAGTTTAGAGGAAACCGCATTGGCGGTGTTATTATTATTGCGGGAGGTCCATGTTACAGACGGAGTGACTGACTCAGATGCCTGACCAGGAGCCAGGGGAGTTATTACTTTCCCTCTTTTGGCGCCATCACCCCAGCTCGACGAATATCTAGAACTTAGCGAGCTATTAAAGTTTACGTAGTAGAGAACCGAATTTGTTGCTTTTGGGGCAAATATTGGCAACAACGCTCCACCGACCCCTGAACCTTGACTCGGTGCCCAAATTATATTCACTCTAGAGCTTTGAGTCGATCCAAGTGCTCTTAGGTCTCTAAACCTAGAATTTCTTATCCAAAATCCAACATTAACGCCTGATGTGAGGGAAGAGTTTGGTATGGAGGGAAACACCCCACCAACAAAACTATCAGTAAAATGAACTTGTATTAGTTTAGGAAGATTTGCAAAATCGTCAGGTCTTAGTTCTAAGTTTTTATTACCAGCGTCCGTAAGAAAATGAAGATATAGGAACTGTAAGTTGGAAAAACTTTCCGTAGTGGCCGGTGTTGCAAAATTTTCCGGAAAAAGGTATTCTTCTCCAGTAGGCCCTTCGTACCCATTCCACTCATTCGCTCCTAAAACTGCAACTCTTAGAGAATTTGCTCCTTGGATGGAAAAGAGTTTTCCCCACCATCCGCTTCTCCATCCATCAATTCGATTAAGTATTGGCGCGTTAATAATGTCAGTAGCATTTACAACACCTACCCCGAGACCGTTATTATACTCTACTTTATTCCTTGTTCCGTAGTCCCCGGCCCAGTACAAACCCACGTTCCTTAGAGCTTTCCACTCCGCCCCAGTTATTTTAAATGCAATGTCATTTCTAGTCAGTTGAAGAACTTCTAGGTTGGTTGTCCAACCACTCCAAGCGTCTATTTTTGTTCCGGAAGTAATATGATGGTATTTAGAAACCCCGTCTACGGTGATATTAGGCACGTCGTTGACGTCAGTTAAAATCCCTCCAAAAAAACTGCCTCCTCCTCTGCTGTTAACATCAAAGTTTTTAATTGCAAACTGCCCGATAAATTGATCAGCTTTTGCAGTGTTCCAACTCCCACTACTTGAATCCCATTGCAAAGTATCACCAAAATGCCTTATGCTTCCACCAAGGTTTCCTGCGTGACCGCTTAGGTTAATGGACATCAGTCCTTTATTGTTATTAAGTTTTGGAATTAGTCCCCAATACATCTGAGGAGATTGATCTGAAGGGCGATCTATTGTTAAATTGCGAAGTCCTGGGAATAGTTTAGAAAAATCGGGATTAACAAGACGAACACTAGGGCCAAGATTCAAATCTGTAAGAAGACTAAAAGTCCTAAATCCATTTGCTAGGTTTGTAGTTACTTCACTTGTGCCGGCAATGGCACTAGCCCTAGCATTCATATATAAATTTCCAGAGGTATCCTGAACCGTAGAAAAATCTCCATCATATCCAGAAATTTTAGCGCCTGTGGGCCCCCAGCCACTATACCCAAGTACTTGGGCCAGGGTTATATTGGGCGGATTGATAGATGTATTAGCACCAGTAACCCCCGCGGTTCCTAGGTTTTGGTAATCAAAAAATGAAACAATACCATTATTCCAGAAATTATTACCCCTTAAATTAAGAGATACGAGTTTACTATCAAGAGTTTTTAACCAAACCGGAAGGGTAGAAAGGTTATTATTTGAGAGATCTAAAAATTTTAAATTGTTAAATCCTACAAGTCCGATATCCCGCCCGCCTGAAATTTCAGTTAATCTAATTCCACTTAAATTTGCCGATACAATTTCCCCCGGATTTAAATACACATAAAGTAGACAATCCACTCCAGCGCCAATTGTCCCTATTACATTGATATTTATGTCGACTTTGAGAACGGCGCCGCCGGACTGAATAGCTCTACCACTAACCACAGCCCCATCAGAAAATCGTCGTAATTCCCACCCGTACACAAATGGCGGAGAGGCTGAAGTAGCCGCTTCTCTTGAAAAAGAAATAGAAGCCGTTGAGTTAATTCGGACTGGGAGGACAATTGGTGAGTTCTTGGTTGCGTATGCTCCTACCAACGTAACTCCGGGATTAGGAGTGTTGGTAGTTTGCATATAAATAGGTAAATTAACCAAGTCGCTAGGAGATTCTATAACGGCACTCTTTTCTATGAGCAAAGTGGGATCTAGTTTGATCTCATTTACATGGGATCTTCTGCGAATTCTAAATAATCCAGAATATGATGCTGTTGTAAATTGACCACTGTTGTCTTTTATTGAATCAAATAAACTTTCTCTGGAAGTGGGGACCGTTGTGGTTCTGAGTTCGCCAGTTTCGTCTAAAAAATTATATTCTATTTTATTTGCTGCAATACCTCCTGAGAAGGCTATGATATTTTCTGAACGAGAGTTGGTAGTAAAGGAATGTTTTCCCGGCTCCCCCACCATCTTATCGGTAGTTATGTATCTAGAGAGGTCATTAGATACCGCATTTAACATTCCGTCAGCAATACCTAATGAATGGATTAATGGCCGATCCAACCCCCCAGCTGTTCTTATATCCTCTCTGGTAAGTCCATTGGAGCTCAAACCAAAAATCTGATCTAAACCTTCAGGGTCTAGAAGCATATTTGATAGGGCAAATCTGGAGTCTTGGGTGTAAATTTCGGATAGATCATATAGATCCACCAATCCAATTTCAGACCTATTAGATTGTAAAAATCTAGCCATTATTGTTCCTTGTAGTTAAATGTAACAGACATTTTGCCTCCTGCCCCAGACTCCAGATTGCGAGCAATCATAAATAGAGCCTTATTCCCCCAAAAACTCGGGCCCACTGACTCTGTATTAATACCAAATACGCTAGAGAGGTCGATTTCTGTGGGGGTATCGGCCTGAATGAAATATGACGCAACGGGATCCCCAGATTCTTTAAACTCCAGCCATCTGATGGGATAGTCGCCAACGCCAGAAAACCCGGCGCCCGAAAGAAGATCCCGGCTAATAAAACTGGGGCACTTCTTCATCCTATCTGTCCCCGTTCCTCCCAGACTTACGTCATAATACGAATAACTAGTAGGTGAAATTAAAGATTCAGGATGAGCAAATGCAATAATGGATTTGGTGGCGGACTCTTCGGTATTTCCCGCACCTCCATCATGGAGGTCAGGATCACCGTCAATGTTATTAACGCTCAGCGTGCATCCGTGGGGAGTGAAAGGGGTTTGAATAATGCCATTGGAAGTGACCTGGCCTACCGTAAGTCCGCCGAGTTGGGCACCCTCCCTCATCCGAATAAAAAACCGAATGGGGAAAATGTTCTGGCCCACGATCTTTCTCCCCAAAAGTCGATCGTCTTTGCGAAGCAACGACGTTTCATATAGTGCAATGGCTTTATATTTTGAAATGATTGTGGTATCATTGGCAAAAGCCGATCCAGATTTAATTGTTACAGGGAGTAAAAAGTATCTGATACTTGTACCCTCTGGAGTATATTGTTGCTGAGGAACCCCATCTATGGTTGTTGTGACAATTGCTGCGCCAGTTTCTTCGTTTTCTACAAAAATGTCATTCGCCCCGTCCCAGAGATCCGCCGGCCAAGAGGTCCCAATACTGGCTAGGTAGAATCTACCGGCTGTGCTTTGTCCATCGGAATCGGTATTGGTAAAAGTGGAGAGTTGTTTGATTTCTCCCGCTCTGCCATAGATAGCATGGCATTCTCCTCCGTCAATTCCTGGCACATTGGGAAGCTGCGTATCAATTTCTCCTAGGCTATTTTGCCCTATTCCCTCAGAAACTTCTAACCCCTGGGAGCTTACGCGTAACCAACCTGCTTGGGAACTGGAAAGAATGTTAGATCTAAGAGTAGAACTTCCCAGATCTACCGGAAGGCCTTCGTAGTATCTATATGAGTCACCATTGGGAATTGTTTTATCAAGTACATAGTATGCTCCTTGGTCATCTGCCAGCACTTGAACCTCTGAGTTATCTAAGGTTCGGTCATCGTCGTTGTTGGGATCGATAATTCCAAAATTTTTACCTTGGGATCTACTTTCAGATACCAGAGAAGCTGGATAAGAATAAGACGCCGGGTTTGCTCTTGGCCAAATTATTCCTATTTCGTAGTCCCCGAAGTGGTCACCATCGCACCCAATGGTGGCTCCATCAGTGCTACATATTCCCCCCAATCCGTCTTGCCCACGTCCTAATCTCTTTGTAAAAAGTAAATAAAACTCACTGGAAGTTATCTCAGCGGTAGAGATGAG
>Ga0129345_1000676_pt1 | contig 12607 bp, 16 predicted proteins | sample CPBDNA_FD_94425 | JGI IMG/M metagenome (GOLD analysis project Ga0129345, IMG submission 94425) | Freshwater to marine salinity gradient microbial communities from Chesapeake Bay, USA - CPBay_Sum_20_0.8_DNA | ecosystem: Environmental > Aquatic > Marine > Coastal | place: USA: Chesapeake Bay...
CTCCCAGAGCTGTTCATGAAAATAGAAATACTACCTAATAAAGTTTATATCCAAAGAGAATACGTAAACACGACTTTGAAAACCAAAGATCCAAAAAAAGTAATCGCTAAAATTAGGGAGATTTTAACTAATGAATGAACTCATTAAATCAATCCTAGAAGATAACGGAACTACTGTTCGAGGTTTTTTAAAAGGACCTTTTGAAAGTTATTACATATTAAATCATATTATTTTTGGAGAAGGTCCAAATTACCACAACATAAGGGCACTAAATAACACACTACTAGTTTCAGATATTAAAAAGGAAGGAATCTCTAGTTTAGAGAGCCTTTTAAAACTAGTTTCCGAACTAGATCTAATCTATAAACACAGGACAACGGTTTCTTATTATTTACCACAATCTTGCATTTTGAGATCTTTTAAAGAATTTAATATAGAAGAATATCACTTGGATTCAAATGACTTCTTCAACATAGAAAAACCTTCGCTTAGGATTCTCAATTGCTTCAATGATTCAGATTGGGAATTTTTAGATAGGGTTTGTTCTTGGATAAACTTAGAAAGAAAATCTACTCGGTAATCTCCACAATTAATTTCTTACTCTTATGAAGGGCAAATTAACACGGTAAAATTAAAATATGATAACACACCAATACCTAAAAGCCATCTTAAATGATACTACAGATCTAGATTTTATTTTGAAAGACAAACTCAAATCAAACCTTTTTGAAATAAGTATAGAAGGTAAAGAACATATTAAGGTCTTTTACGATTTTAAAGGTTATACCGACAGTATTTACTTACCTTATTATAAAGTTGAAGATTTAGAGGTAATACTTCCTTCTGCGATATTAACTCTACAAGAATTTTTATTAAGTATCGATGACTTAATTGAAATAAATAATAGATTTCGAATAGATTTCGAGGAAGAGCTGAACGTTAAATGGTCTTTCAGCTACAATTCCTACATTATATATCCTTGGGTGTTCTTTACGGTTAAAAATGCTGTATTAGCATTAGACAAAAGGAATTTCCAATTTAAAGATGGTGGATATATTGTGACTAAAGGTAGTTATACCACTTACGAAGATTTTAAAAAGAAAATGAAAGTTGGTTTTAAAACTGATTTCATCCGGAGACAAGAAGTTCAATCATTTGATCTAGATCCTCGTCCGTAACTTTAGATAAATCTTCAACATCGGTGTAAAGATCACAACTAAATAACTTATTTGAATTATACTTTATAAATGAGGTTCCTCTCTTAATATTGAAAGTTAAAACTGAGTTCAAAAGACTGATACGGTCAAAATAAAACCTTCTAGAAATCTTATTGATAATTCTAAACTCTTCTTTATTCTTCTCCATAAAGGCTAACGTGAAATCAATCTGAGAATTTAATAAAATTTCTAGCTCTTCTAAAGACGAAAAACCGAAGGTTAAAAAATTTAAATTTAGATCATAGAATTTGATGCAGATCCGATTAGAGTGGCTAAATATATTAAGTTCTCTTAATGGATGACGTACTGAAACCGCTGACATGAAATCATACACGGTACAGTCCAAACCTGTTCTATCCTGAACTATAGATCGAACTAACTCTAATAAATCTTTTTTTAGTGTTCACTATTGTTTACCTTAAGTGCGTTAACGTAAATTATGTTTAACATTAACTTTTATTCTCTTTCTTACATTCTAAACAATATCCTAAAGAACGATTGATTTCGTAAGGAATTCTACCTTTCTCTACTGCATCAAACGTAATACATTCCATACAAAGAGTTATAGATTCCTCACCCGCATATTTAACTTCCTTAATTCCATAATAGGAATTCCAGATATTAGTCTCTTTTTCAGCTTGTTTTTCATTTTTTAAGTCTAAAATATGTTCTTCATAAGATTTACGATTAGGATTATCCCCGTGTCTATTTAAATAAGATCTCATTTCTGGATGAACTCTATTAACAGCAGCACCGGGGTTAGACTCGTAAGCTTTTAAACAAACTTCCGGGGTCTTTAGGTGATCGGGCATATAAGATAAAGTAGAGGGATTTAACTCTACAGCTTTTAAACACATCCTTAAATCGATGGAAGTGGTCGGTATATCTCTAAGACTGTGAGTTAACTCTAGATACCAATCACACATATCATAACTTAAATAATCCTTAACACTTGTAAATATGTTGGGAGCAGCTTTCAGTAATTCAAAAAGAGAATCCGGATCTTCTAAATGTTCTTGAGGAACATACCGTATATTTCCGTAATCGTTTTTAAGAAAATGTATACAAACCTCTTTAGATCTAAAAACTGAAGGTACCCTGCCTAAATTATAATTGTGGAAGGTTTCGATAGCCAAGTAAAACTCTTCACAATCTAACTCAGGTCTTGATTTTCTAACGGTTTCAATTTTAGTTGGAAAATCAGCCATTACATGACAAAGGTTTTCTACATTCCAATATTGAGGAGGAACTTTATCAAGTCTATCTGGTTCTTTCTCTAAAGCGAGAGAAAAGAACTCTTGTGTATGGTAATTTTCTGGAATATGTTCTAATTCTAAACCCTCAGAAAAAAAGTTATTGTAAATTTCAAAATCGAAAATATCTTCTGGAACGTGGCTGTAATTATACCTAGACTGCTTTGAAGCTGCTAAACATACCTTTTTAGTTCTCATATCTTCAGGGATGTGCTCTAAGCAGGAATAAGCAGATTCTACTAAAGCTAAAGCCTCCTCTTCCGTTTGAATAAACTTGGAAAAGGAAACTGCCACATTATATCCTAGAAAATTGTTCTCTAAAAGAAATTCAAACATATCTCTAGTGACTAGTTTTTCAGGAATACCGCTAACGTGACCGTTTGCTAAAATCATAGCTTTTTTACAAACTTCTTCTGTCCTTAGGTCATAAGGAATTAAATGTAAATTTCTGTGGGTCCTACTTCTATCATCCAAAGTATAGTTACCCTTATCAAAATAACCGTAGTATTGCCAAGAAGAGATAATATCCGAAGGAGTGACCCTATCCCAACGTTTAACTCTTCTGAAATCTTTTAACATAAAAAATCCTTAACTATACACTAGTGTTTTAATTTTAGCACAAAGTTTTTATTTTTTAAAGTAGACGCTAGTTAGTTTCTGACAAGGCTTTCAAACACTTGTCTAAGTCATTTAAAGGGGTTTTTAATGTGTCTTGTTCGGTGTATAGAGTCAAATCATAATCGGAAACCTCACCAACCCGTACATACCGATGATATAAACCTTGGATAATATTTAAACTAGCATAATCCAGCTCGGGTTGAACAGTGTGTTCCTTACCCTGTTTCAAAAAAGATTCTAAAACTGCAAATTTATTGTAATTAGAATCTATCTTAAAAAAGAAATGTTTTAGATACTTTGGAAAATCATTTTCTAACTCTTCAATAGATGAGTAAACAACTTCTACCTCGACACCACTGTGGTTTAAAGATTTAGGTCTTATAATGAGATAACCTTCACAAGGAAGTATCTCAATACCAACATCTCTATATGTAAAAGAGTATAGAAAGGCTCCCCCACTCATAGATCTAAATTCAGGATTTATGTCAGGGAAATAATCCTTAATAATACACGTAAGAGTTCTTAATAAATCTAAACTATCCAATTAATTCCTCCAATGTTTTAATTATATCTACGTCAAATTCTCTCGCATTAGTCTCGAAAAGCTTTCTCGATCCGGGACCTACAGTGTATAAATTGACTACCGTTTGAGTAACTCGTAAAAGATAAGAGTTTAACTGCATAGAGAAGATAACTCTACCATTTATAAAGTTAGGAAATTTAATAGGTGCTTTAAATTCTTGTAAGATACGAAAAGGTAAAAGATTCTTATCTACAATTTCTAAAAATTTTTTGAACTGATAACTGAAAAGTAACTCGAATTCTTCAACAGAAGAGAAATAATAACAAAGTTTAAAAGCGTCGAATCCCCTTTTATATATTTTAATTAGATCGTCTTCAGAATAAACATAAATCTCAATTCCTTTATAAAATAGTGTTGCTGCAAAACCATATGAAAAGTATCTAAAAGATGTGTGAGGAACATCTGGAAAATGATCCTCTAATATCGATAAAAATGTCGCACCTGTAATCATAACTTAGATTTTAACCTAAATTAAAATTAAAGTCAATCATTGAACTAACTACCTTCTTATTATAGAATTAAGTTAACCAAATTAAAAGGCTGCTAATAAATGCTGAACTACATTCATTCTATAATTAAAGATTCGGGCTCAGAATTCCAAGCGAGGGATAAGGATTATGCAAAAGATTCTAATCTTTATCTGAAAAGAAAAGGAAGCAGTTACGTTATCACTGTTAGATATGAGTTGAATGAACAAAGAGTACAACTCTCTTTCTTATATACTAAGTGGATTATACCATTTTCAAAAGTGGAAGACTTGGAAACATTAATCCCCCATTTTCTAAAAGAAGCTGTTGATTCTATAAATAGATACACTATGAGTGATGAGTTGAGAAGAGAACTTCTCCGAGCAGATTTTAATCTGGAGTCTAAAGTCACAGAAGATGAGCATTACTTTATTAAAGTGGAAGATCATGATAGATTCTTCTATATTGATTTCCTTCCCGGAAAAATTATGGTATACGGTAATAGTGTAAAAAGAGAAAACATACCTTACTCTCAATATAAGCCTTCTTATATTTTAGATAAAGTGGAATCTTGGTATGAAGAGGTTCGATTACGTATCAATAGCTGTGTTGATAATCTTCCCTAAATTTAAAATATGATCTAATTCCTTTGAGGTTACTGCATTTAAAGGATTGTTAAAGATTAGTAAATCGTCGGAATCATCCACAGTCATAGAATAAGGACCAACATTGACTTTAAGTCCGGTCACGTATTTCTCTGGTCCTAACTTGTAAGTTACCATTTGCGAACTCAACCTAGAATCAACTATCACAAATTCAGGATATAAATGATCTAAGATAGAAAAAGATTTGTAATGTGATTTAAGAGTTTCTAAAAACAAATCCAACTGAGATACAAATAATAATTCTAATTCCTCTAAAGATCTAACTCGGAATCTGAAAAAAATATTCGATCTAGGTATTCCAATAGTTACAATATTTGAATCAAACGAAATTTGAAAAGAACAGACAGATCTGACCCAAAAATTTCCAAAATAAAAACCATATGCTAAATCCTGAAAATGATCTTTCAATAAAGCTTCAATAATTTTTCTATCTATATTCATGAATCGATTATAAACCTTTCAACATCTCTGGAGCTCTATCTGGATAATTCTCATAAAGATAGGCCGAACTCCTCGAATAAAAAGAATTATAAGAATCTAATTCTGCCTTTTTAACAAAAGTTAAAATAGAAACAATTATATTAGGAGTCAACCTATCCACAGAAACCTCAGATAAAAACTTTTCAACTTTATCATAACTCTGATTAGAAAACTCAGAATCAATAATATCAAAAAGTTTATCAACGACTTCCTCTTCTTCACCTACAGAAGTTAAAGTATAGATATGTTCTAAATCAATGTAACTCATTCTCAACCTCATAAATAATATACCACAATAATTATCGATATCCTAGTTTATTTTAATTTTAACCTGTGGTAAAATTAGTTATTATGAATATACACTTTAAAGATGAAAACTTATTCGAGCAGTTAATGAAGTCTTCCTTGTTTCAAATCGAGGTAGGATCATCCTTATACGGATTAGATACAGAATCTTCCGATAAAGATATCTTAATCATCTACGCTGAAGGAATCTCCAATCAAAAAAGCTTTCTTTGGGAACACCACCAACTTCAATACAAAAAAGATAACATAGATTATATCTTCACTACTCTTCCTCTTTTTATTAGAAATTGGATGAGTGGAGATTCCACTATTAACTTCGAAGTCTTATTTTCAGAAAAATTAGGAAGTGACGAGAATATGAATTTCCTATCTCGAAATAAAGATCGGTACTATACTTATAATATCATGAAATCCTACTTGGGCTTCGCAAAAAGAGATCTAAAAACTATAAGGAAAAATGAAACTGAAAATCCTAACCTTTATAAGAAGATCGCTCACTTTCTTAGAGGAGTTGAAACAGTAACTCGAATAAGAAATAAAAACTATTCCAACGACTTCTCTCACCTGAAAGACATTAAATTAGGAAAAAGGTTAGGAGTTAATACTCTGATTGAAGAGCATGAAAATACAATGATACAGCTTAGAAAAGAGATAAATGAAGAGTTAAATAATCAAAAGATTTCTAAATTTATGAAATGCGAAGAGCTTCGAGAATTCGATGAAGACTGTATTGAATTCTACAGTTCGGAATTCTACAAAGAAAAAGAATTGGAGATTATCGATTATGGCGATTTACTTTATGAAGTTCTTTCCTCTGGAATATCTTATTAAGATTCCATAATTTCTTTAAAGGAAGAATAAAAGCTCTTAATTTCTTTATTTAGATGGTTCTTAGCTTATTCTATAGAGGAAAATCCCCCACTTTCTAAAAGAAGCTGTTGATTCTATCAATAGACACACTATAAGAATCTTGTCAATAACTTTTTTTAAAATTATTTCAAACCCTTTAAATAGTTTATGTATTGTTTGTACACTACAGGGTGATCTTTCTTAAAGCTTTGCCCTTTAATGAAAACTTGTTCGTACTTTTTATTCTTACCTTTTAATTCAAATGGCAGGATAATCTCAATCCCCATTCCTTGGGCTGCTCCATGAATTACTTTAGGGTATTGTTTAAAGAACTCTAGATGACTAACAACCCTTCCACTTTCTAAAGGCAATCTACCGTCTTCAAAAATTAAACTACTATTCATAATCTCTATCCTTTAGTCTTTATTATAATACTATCTACCTAATTTTTCAACTTCATAAGCGTAGAGGATTTTAATTTGCTTACGAGCATCCCTTACCACAACTTCAGGGGATAGGAATCGACTACCATCCCACATATGGCTATCCTTGCCATCTAGGACAACTTCGCATTCAAAGATAAAGCCTTTACCTTTGTGTCTTTCCACATTCTTACCATCGTGGCAATATTGAATAGACTTATCCATATTAGGGGCGAGATAAATCCCCTCTCCCATAGCCCTTCCAGCTTTTACCAAAGAGCCTCGGGTAACTTGGAATCCAGAGCGAAGAATAAAAGTGCCTCCTAAATAACCAGTTCCGTGAAATAAAGGGTGAACTACAGAATCAGGATGCTCTGCTTTGAAAGCCTCATATTCCGACTCATTGCCTAAGTTACCAACCTTAAATTTATTGATAATTCTGAAATCTCTTAGATTATGTGTATTCCCCTCAGTCGTATTATTGAGAAGAAACTCTTTATCAGAATCTTGAACTTCTACACTTTCCAATTTTAAATCGGGAGCGGCTACTAATTCAGAATCAAATATTTGATCAATAGAAATCTCTCTGTTTTCTATATCCGGCAAGTAATTATTGAACTCAAGAGCAAACTTTAAATCATTCTCATCTATATTTTTTATAACACTTTTGGAAAATAGCTTCAAATTTTGTGAATCCAATGACTTTATAATTTTATAAAAGATAATCTTGTGACTAAACTTTTTAAAAACTTCCTGATCCTGCTCAATTCTCAATTTCTCTTTTAACAAAGGCTCCAAAGGCTCCGAAGCTAATAAATAATTAGGGTAATTTTTGAGAGATTGTTTAGAAGCTGTATTTAAGAAAGCTTCCGTGTCCATGACCTCCGCCACCAAATAAGAAGGCAAGGTCCGTATTTCAGACCAATCTTCTTCTAAAGACTCCAAAATGAAACTAGTAATATCAGGATCATTAGAAATCTTTCTTAAAAAAGATTCTGGTAGTTGTCTATAGATTTCACCGCCACTTAAAAACGCTTCTTTTACTTTATTGATAATACTATCATCGTTTAAAAACTTAGATTGTAAATCTTCAGGCAAATTATTAACTTGATCTATATCGTTTAATAAATGATCTCTTATTAAACTAAGAAGTTTTGGATTCTCAGTTAAAGAGGTTGGTAATTCCGAGAGGACTATCCAACCAACATTTGTTATAAACTCCCCAACCACGGTAAGAAAATCAGATTGAGAAAAAATAACTTTTTGAAATTCCTCGGGCAACTTTTTTAAGTCTTTAGTAAATGAAATGAAGTCGGTATAGAAATAATCAAAATCTTCAGAATCATCATAACTAAAATTCGCAAGAATACCTTTTTTAACATTAGACAAGAATTCATCATTTTCTAAAAGAGCTGGGTAATAAAGACTAGGTTTACCCTCAATATACTGCCAACCAGTTCCATTATTTAGGGAACCTATAATAACTTTAATAAGTATAGGGTCCTTAGAGAAATACTCTTGAAATATCGGAGGAAGGTCTTCTATAAAAGAAGGATGGTGAAAAAGACTATTACGAATATTTTTTAAAAAGTCTTCTGACTTTAAGAGATTCGGATAAAACTCTTTCGGAATATTAAAAATAAAATCTATGTTATTCTCGGCTATAATCTTATCCAGAATAACGGAATCCGAACTAAACTTTTCCTTCTGAAAATCCGGGAGACTCTTAAAAATATTAATATCCTGAAGAAGTAAAGAACGAATAAAATCCAAATCCTTATCTAAAACTAACTTATCCTTATACTCTTGTGGAATAGAGGGCCAATCGGACAAAGCGTGTTGCTTATAAGAATCGTAACTTAACTCCAAATCCTCAGAAGAATAACCACCTCTAAAAGCTTTATTATGCTTTAAAAAAACAGCTTCATCAACTAAAGAAGAATAAGACTCAAAAGAGGGTTGCTTCTCAACTAACTTAGAAAAAACACCCACTAAAGAAGAAAACTTGCCCAAAGGTTTCCACCTACGTTTAACCTTATCAAAAATTAAACTGTAAGAGAACTCCCCACCCTCAAATAAAAGCTCAAGAAAAAAATCTGAACCAGTCACAGATATATTTTCTATTTCTTTACCTAAGAGAGGTAAATAAGAAGTAAAACGATGAGCATACCCACCAAAAACCTTACCTCGAATAATAGATGAATAAATCTTTTGATCTAAATACTTTATGGGAGGAAAAACCTTGATAACTTCAAAAGAAGACCCAGAGGATAACTTAACCCCCCTGTTAATCAAGGAATCAACATAAGAATCTACACTAGCTTTTACTTTAGGATGGTTTAAAGGGTATTTACTCATAAGGAACCTTTGGATAAAACTTATAATCTAAGAGAGAATTAAAATAATATATAGTAAATTATTATTAATAACCTTAAATAAGAGATAAGTATAAACCTAATTCATAATAGTATATAAGAGATGAATAGTAAGAGAAGTACAAGGATTAGTATAAGAGAGTAATAAGGTTAGTATAAGCTTAAATAAGGAATAAAGATATATAGGATGTATGAATAATATAAAGATTAACATAGAGGTAATATAAGGAATATTATAAAGGTAAATATTAAGTTAAGACAGGGATTGATATAAGAAGTAATATAAGGATTAACATAGGGAGGAAATCAGAGATTTCCGACCAAGGGTCCAACCTCCGAGTTTAATGATTTCTAATTCAAAGTACCGACCCTCCTACGTAGGGATCGGAGAAGGAAAATTTTCAATTTTCTCCTCTAGGATACCGACACAACTTCAAGGATAAATACCGACACAATCCACGACATAGAACTCAACTTCAGTGTTAATCATAGGTATAGCCTCAGGTATACACCAACATAGAAACACGACAAACTACCGACACAACTTTTAAACCCGAGGAAATAATTTACCAGTTTTTGAAAAATATGACTATGGTTCAATATAATTCAGTACCTTTTATTTAAAGAATAGGAGTTATAATACTTATAGTTGTTTAATACCACCTAACTCACCAAGGCCGTGAAATAAAACTTGACAAATAAAAAATTTTATTTATTATTAATTTTCCGGATTTAAATTATTAATTTTACCCCCTTACTTAAATTAATAATTTTTGGAAAAACGACACAACTGAAACCTCTGCAGGAATTCAATTTTCTGTGGGGGTTTTTTACTTTAATTCTTAGATTTCAGCGACTCTATCAATAAAGGATTTAATCCCTTTAAAATCGTTAATCCCATACGTGGAATCTTTAATTGAGTCGTAACAAGATCTACCTTTAACTTGATCCTTATAATAAATAAGGTTTAAAGCTTCTGGATTACTGTGATTTCTAATATAACAAGGGATTACGATAACTGAGTCTCTATCTTCTTCTATTATTCCTTGAGCGTAGAATTTAAGGTGGTTATTAAAGTATTGAGTGACTTTAAGTAGGTGAGGTCTTAATTCTCTAAAGAGCTCGTTCTTTCTCTTAATAAAGCTTATGGTATAAGGTAAGCTAATTTCTAGGTCTTCCAAGTCATAATAAGGAATAGTATAAGACTGGGTATTAATATGAAAGTTATTCATGATATATCTTCTGGGGTCAATATCAATCATTTCCTTTTCGATTTGGATTTCGATTATTCCTGTATCGTGTCTAATAAGAACTGACTCTAGGTTAGTGCTAATACTGGAGTTTGGTAGGTTGTCTTTAGCTATTGATAGGATGTATTCAATCATGATTCTACGTTTAGTAGTTCTTCAATAAAGTCTTTAATCTCTTTATGATTTTGAGGAGAAGTAATTAGTTCTCTGGATCTAGGTTGGTTACCTATTGAGTAGACTCCTTTTAGGGTAATTGTTTCGTGGTCTCCTTCTGCTTCAATTGCGATATTAGAGCTTTCGTTTGGGTAGTAATGTCTATATACGTAAGCTCCGTCATAGCAGTTAGTTTCGTGTCCTACGTTGAAGTCAGGGAAGTATTTTTCTAAGTAGGTTTCTAGTTCTGAGTATAAGTCATATGTTTTCTGAGTAATTATTAGGGATTTGATTAGGGTCGGTAATAGGTATTCTAGGGTATGAGGGGATTTGACTATTGGGAATTCGAAGGAGTCGGAGGAGATTACTATTAGGTTGCCGTGAGGGGTTACTTCTATGTTATGGATTAGGATATGGTCGTTGTGGGTGAAGTGGTCGATTTGGTGGTCGGTGAATATTGAGGAGAGGTAATCTATCATGGTGTGTGGTTCCTTTTAAGTTTTGTCAATGTTGGTTAATCTCCACAGGGAGAAAAGTTAATTGAAGGTAACAAGAAGTGGAGGTATTTGGGATTATTTGTAATGGTGATTGGTGTGAAGTTGACAAAAGTGGGTTTTTTGATGGTGAGGTTTGATTTGAAAACGGGTTTTGTCATTGTTTTTGGAGAAAAGTTAATCTCTCCCCTAGTGAAAAAGGGTTAAGAGTTACAAAAGTTGGTGATATTGTGTGAGTTTCGTGCATGACTTTTACAAAAGTTATTTTGCTAATTTGTTGAGGTAGTTGGTTATATGTTTGATATTAGCGTTAATTTTGAATGTCTTAAGGTTGAGGTCTAATCTTTTTATAGTGATGTGGGTTTTTGAGAGTTGGATTCTGTGAGGAGCGTCATTGATTGAGAATTTAATTTCTAGGTATTTTGGTTTAAAGATTTTTTTGATTTCTAGTTTGAAGTTTCGGTTTTTGTCTAGGAAAGCTAGGATTTGATTTAGTACTGGTAGGGTTGGTAATAGGTCTTCGATTTGTTGGAAGGTGATTTTGAGGTAGTAGGGGATTATTAGTTCTAGATCTTTTGTAGTGTTGTAGGGGATGGTGTATTTATGAGGGAAAGTATAGGGGGAGTTATTTCCGGCTCCGTATACTAGGTTAACATGGTTATTACTTTCGGTTAGGTAGAATGTGAAGTTTAGGAGTTTGATTTCTATTGCTTCGGTTTCTGAATTAGTTACGAGTTGTCTGATTGTTTTGATTTTGGTTTTAGCGTTAGGGAGGGAGTCTCTGACGATGGATTGGATGTATTCAAGCATAGTCTTTAATCCTTTCGGTAGTTAATCATTTTCTCGTTCTTCTATTCCTTCTACGGTTATTTTGAAGGTAGAGTCGGTGAGTTCTGTTTTTGTGACTAAGATTTCATTTTTTCCGATTAGGATACTGAGTACTTTAAATTCTTCATCGATATTTTTCAAGTGGTAGAAGAGTATATGATTTTTTTCTATCCTTTGATCTAGTTGTTTTTTAGCTAGTAGGATAAACTGTTCTAGGTCTGCTAAGTCTTCGATGGAGGTTTTGAATTCGAAGAATCTATTTTTGGTGGAGTTTCTTATATACATTGATAAGTAGTTATTTGCGAAGGAGACTCCTATTCTAATTTTAGAGTATTCTATAGTAAAAAGGTTTAGGGGTTGGTTATATTTAATCAAAGTTTCTGGGAAACTATCTTTTAGCACTGAAGCTAGGTATTTAATCTCTTCTCTCATACTTTAATTATAGTAAAAAGTTAGTTTTATTTCAAGGTTTTATTTTTTTATGATAGAATGGGAGGGTTATGGGAAAAGATTTATTTAAGACTGTTATTACTGTGGTTTGTACGACTTCGGCTACTTTGGTTGTTACGAAGGTTATTAATAAGTATTGGGATAAGTATCACGAGCCTCTTGAGGAAGAGGAAGTTGAGTCTAAGTTTTCTAAGGAG
>Ga0129345_1000678_pt1 | contig 12585 bp, 17 predicted proteins | sample CPBDNA_FD_94425 | JGI IMG/M metagenome (GOLD analysis project Ga0129345, IMG submission 94425) | Freshwater to marine salinity gradient microbial communities from Chesapeake Bay, USA - CPBay_Sum_20_0.8_DNA | ecosystem: Environmental > Aquatic > Marine > Coastal | place: USA: Chesapeake Bay...
CACGAGCCGCTGAGGCGGTGGGCCGGGATAGCTCAGTTGGTAGAGCAGGCGACTGAAAATCGCCGTGTCCCCAGTTCAAATCTGGGTCCTGGCATTAGGAACTCAAGAATGCTTCACCAGGCCTGGAGGCTGCCCCAACCCCATGCGCGAGTCTTCAGAACAGCCCAACAGGGTGTTCAATAACGCCGACAGCTTTGCCCAGGCCTTCGATGAGGCCTGGATCCAGCACGAGAAGCGAGATCCCCACCATGGCCTGGATCCCGCTGCGAAGGTGGAGCTGATGCTCCAACAGCTCGCTGACCATCCCTTCCTTGCCAACGAACCGGAGCTGGCCCGACAGGTAGCTGGGTTTCGGCTGCGGCTGTTGGGACTGACGCGGTCGAGCCTGTAGCTTCAATTCCGCAGAACCTGGTCGGGCGGGCGTGATGGAGAGCTCCCTGGAGCGATTGGTACGGATGCTGAGCGGCGGCTTCAGCAACCAGGATCAGGCCTTTGAGAATCCGCCCCTCTACGCCCACATCCTGGTCAAGTTCCGCCCCTTAGCCCAGCTGGAGCCCGGTTCCCTGCTGCTCGAGCAGAGTTACGCGATCAACCCGGCTGCGCCCTATCGGATCCGGGTGCTGCGGGCGGAGCGCCAGGCCGGCCAATTGATCATTCACAACCAGGCCCTGATAGACGACCAGCGTTTCTGGGGCGCGGTCGACGACCCCGAACGCCGCAGCCAGATTCAGGCCTCCGACCTGCGGCCGCTGCAGGGCTGTGCCTATCTGGTGCAAGAAGAGGGCGAAGGTTTCATTGGCGAAGTGGAGCCAGGCTGCCGCTGCCTGGTGGAACGCAAAGGCGCGACCTCCTATCTGGTCAGCCGGCTGGAACTGAATCCCACAGGCATGCGCACCATTGACCGAGGCCACGACCCCCAAACCCATGAACATCTTTGGGGTTCCCTGGCGGGGCCATTTGAATTCGCCCGCACCGACGACTACAGCTACGAAATCCCGTCCAGCTGGGCAGACCATCTGGGCCGCTGAAGCTCAACGCAGTCGCCCAGCTCAGTCGCTCAGTTCAGCCACTCAACTCAGGCACTCAGCTCATCGAGGAAAGGCTGCTCCTGGAAGTCGTCCTGTAGGAACCCGTCCTCCTGGAAACCAACCTCTTGGGAGCCAACCTCCAGGAAGCTTTCCTGCTGGATCTCTTCTGCAGCCAGCCCTGGCCGTAGCTCGCGAACCGCTCGAAACCGATCTGTGCCCATGGGCGAGCCGCCCGGGAGCGAGCCGCCGCTGAGCAAACCCTCCAATCGGGAAAGGCGATCTTCCGTATCCGCCATCCTGAACTCGGTGTCTTCCGCCATCAGGGGCTCCAGCTTCGATTCCTGGGCCAGGAGCCGCTCCTCCAGCTCGAGCAACCTGACAGTCAGGGTTTCGGTGACCTCGGAGAGGGCCCGCAACTGACCGGCCAGCCGCTGGGTGCAATCTGTGACCGACAGCTCAACAGCCATGCTGATTGGCGGTGGGATGGCCGGATGGTATCGGCGCCACCGCCAGGCGCCAAGGGGGAAGCTCGGACCCAGCCCCCAGGGCCCATGGTTTGTAACGACTCCGAAAACCTTGGGATCCTGACAAAACAGACCCAAAGGATCCCGATTGCAGCTTTGGGTTGAGATTTCTCCCCCGCTGCCCTAGCTCCCAGCCGGCTGCCCCAGCCCAGCCAGCTGGCAACCAGCTCCGCCTTTCTCCCTCGGCCCCCACGCCCGTGACTCTCGCCAACGCTGCTTACCTGTGAGTCAGGCGATAAACCAAATTATCGCAAAAATGAAGGTTTGTTAACCGCCACAGACAAACGATAGATTGTTCCTGAGTAAGGGCGTTTTACGGGCAGACCTGGGCAACCAGTACGTCATGGCAATCCCCTAACCATCCCTCATCTATGAAGCTTTCAGCAGGCACCCGAGGCACCAGCTTCAACAACGGCAGACAGGTCACACTCACCGTCACCTCCCTGGCCAACAATGACTATTCCCGCACGGCGGACATGGTCATGAATGTGCCCTACACCCGCATGAACGAAACCATGCGCATGGTGCAGCGCATGGGCGGCAAGATCACCGGAGTGGCCGTCAGTGGTGGCGACCTGGATGCAGCCTCGGCATCTGGCCTACATGCGCGCAAGAAAACAGTTTCCAAAGCGGCAAAGGCTCCCGGCTGAAAAAACGGCCACACTGGACAAACCCGCCACACGAGAAACTCTCCAGCGCCAAGGGCACCGACCCAGCGCTGACCCAGCCCTCGCCTCTGCAGGCGGGGGCTTTTGATGGACGCCTCAGGAGCGACGCTAGCGGTGACTGTTTGTTACGCGGATCGTGGCTGGGCTGGCTTCTTGCCGACAATGGTTGCACCAAGTTGACAACAGCCAGATAGCTGCGCCCTGCCCACATGGGGCAATGCGTAGCTCCTGTGCCCTGGCCAGCCTGGCAACTTATCCACCCTGCCGACTCTTCGTCGCGACTAGGAGCTTCCCAATGTTCGACGCCTTCACCAAGGTTGTAGCCCAGGCTGATGCCCGTGGCGAATTCATCAACGCCGGTCAGATCGACGCGCTTGCCGCGATGGTTGCCGAGAGCAACAAGCGCATGGATGCTGTGAACCGCATCACCTCAAACGCTTCAAAGATCGTTACCGATGCGGCGCGTGATCTTTTTGAGGCTCAGCCGGCGCTTACAGCTCCTGGAGGGAACGCCTACACCAGCCGCCGCATGGCTGCATGCCTGCGGGACATGGACATCATTCTCCGTTACATCACCTACGCCGTTTTCAACGGAGATGCATCCGTACTGGAGGATCGCTGCCTCAACGGCCTTCGAGAAACCTACCTGGCCCTCGGCGTGCCTGGCGCTTCCGTTGCTGAAGGCGTTCGCAAAATGAAGGCCGCCGCCATTGCAATTGCCAACGACCGCAACGGCATCACCCAAGGGGACTGCTCAGCTTTAATCAGCGAAATCGGCACCTACTTCGACCGCGCTGCAGCAGCCGTCGGCTGATCAGCTCACTAAAAAAGTCAATCCAACCTATCCCCCCTTCCCATGAAGACTCCCCTTACCGAAGCCGTCGCCACCGCTGATTCCCAGGGTCGCTTCCTCTCCAATACTGAGATCAACTCTGCTTTTGGTCGCTTTAACCGCGCCAAAAATGCTCTTGCAGCGGCTAAGGGCCTGACAGCGAACGCAGACAACCTAGTAAACGGAGCCGCCCAAGCCGTTTACAATAAATTCCCCTACACCACCCAGATGCAGGGTGCAAACTATGCCGCTGATGCCCGCGGCAAGGCAAAGTGCTCCCGCGACATCGGTTACTACCTCCGCATGGTCACCTACTGCCTCGTAGCTGGTGGGACCGGCCCCATGGATGAGTACCTGATTGCCGGAATTGATGAAATCAATCGCGCTTTTGAGCTCTCCCCCTCTTGGTACGTGGAAGCTCTTAACTATATCAAGGCAAACCATGGCCTTGCCGGCGAAGCAGCGACAGAAGCAAACAATTATCTCGACTACGCAATCAACGCGCTTGTTTGATTAAGCTTCTTGCCAAATTGCAACAAAAGCCTCCCCATTAGCGGGGGGCTATTTTTATTGATTAAAAACACAAACGAACAGCCTTAGCCCAAATCCACATCAGAATGCTAGTTACAAAACATTAAGCGCACCCGAGCGCTCGGCAAGATAAATATACAGCCACGGGGCAACCAACCCCATGCAAAAGAAAACCCATCATGCTGCCCAAAGAAAATTTAAGCATAAAAGATTTAATTAAACAAGCCGGCGAGGAGCAGGAGCTTCAGTACGGAACAGGGGAGGCCCGCTTGCGCATAGACCTCAGAATTGACGACATTGACCTTTGGAAATCCCATAGCGCCAAGCATCCTGGCTACAGCAATCTTCTGCTTGCATGCGAAAATAATGGCGGTGAACTGTCGGAAACCAACCTGACCTGGGTAGTTGGAGCGGCAATACGTTCTGCCCAGGTTGAAGGAACGGCCCAAGCAAAATATCTGCTCAAAAGCCTCGGTGTGTCAGAACAACTTGTTAATCTCGCATCAGAACACTGCCCAGGCCTAGGTGGAGCAGCCATCTGGGCGTTCCACTTGGAGAGGCATGGCTGGCTTACTGCTACTCCTGTGGGATCGTGAACCTGACTATAGAAGCTCAGCGACAACTAAGAATAAGCGAACTTGCCAAGGCAGCACAAGTATGCGGCATAACAAAGCGCAACAGCCTCCCCGTTGAAGTGAGAGAGTTGATAGCAAATGCGGATACCTCAAAACAGCCTCTAAAGGTCGATGAATTGAAAAAGGTATGCGTGTGTTGCAATACCTCAGAACATGCCGTAAGCCTACTGATTACTGAGACAAACAATGTAACTGATGCGGCAAGGCGAAAATTACTAGACCAACAACCTAATCTGATACTGCCAGGCGGAGAGCTATACCCGGAGAAAAGAGCAGAGGCCTGCTGGCGAGATTGCCAACAGTTTCTACGAATAGTCATCTACGGAGTGGCATGCGATTGCGCAGAGATAACAGACACAACCGGAATGGCTGCATTGCGGTTATTATACAAAGAAATGAAAGTACCAGTTCCAGCGATGATGTACGCTTTAGCCCAAATGCGTAAACTGACTACACTTATCCTTGAAGCTTCTGGCCATCTTCGCGAGATAGACTGCCTAAACAGGGCCTTCGATAACCTAATCAACGCCCTAAAACCAAGCGATTCACTGATGCCAGAAAGCTGAGCAAACCCAACGCCCCATAGCCGAAGCAAGCTAAAAAAAACAGAGTTGCACTAAATTACCAGTAGATAACATCCTGTCTGAAAAATGAATCATAAGCACCAAGCCTGCTTGTTACCCGAAGACCCCAGCCAATGGAGGGCTCCTGAAGATTGCAAACCTGTTTCATCACAGCATCAACCCATAGACGCGCGAGGGGCCAATTGGGTCAACCGTATTCTCCAGCCACTTGATCTACGGGATGCAAACCTTTGTCGTACGGACATAAGAGGCACAGACCTAACTGCCTGCCAACTAGAAGGATGCAATTTAACACTTGCCCGTTATGATAAAAAGACTCGCGTACCCGTTGGTTTTAATCTGGAAAAGTCAGGAGCAGTGGGTCCAGGAGCAGCCCTTAATGGGGCTTTTTTAAATGGTGCAGATCTCCGGGGAATGGACCTTCGAAACACCAACTTTATGGGTGCCTACCTAAGCGGGTGTGACCTAAGTGGTGCAGTATTGGACGGAGCACGTTTTGTAGGTGCCGACTTAAGGTTTGCGAGGATGCAAGGCTGTCGCTGCGTGGGCACACGCTTTACCGGCAGTCAGTTGCAGCAGGCAGACTTTAGGGCTGCTGATTTAACAGAGGCAATCCTGGAAGGGTCGGAAAGTATTCAGGGCGCTGACTTCAGTCAGGCTACGGGTATGGACAAGTTACAGCTAGCAAATCTACTAACTCGCTCGCACATCGAACTGGATTGCTGGAACCCACTCACTAGGCAAGCGACCCGGGCGACACTGGAATCGCTGCTGGAATCGACAATGCAGCCCGGTTAGCGCGCTGGCACTGGCAGAAAAAGCGTAGCCATTGAAACAAAAGATTGAGCTTTGTCAAGCTGCCGGGAAAGGGAAATAAAAGACAGGGATAATTGGGGAGTATTGCAGTTTCAGTCATGCCCTTTGGCCCCGCCTCCATCCTGGGTGTGGAAAGCTTCTCGCAAGAATGCGAGGCACCACGAGAGCTAGTTCCGGGAGACGACGACCAATCAAAAGAGGAAATAGTCCGAGCAGTTTATAGACAGGTGCTTGGGAATGCCTACGTAATGGAAAGCGAAAGACAAGTAGTTGCAGAATCGCAATTCAAGCTTGGCGAGATCAGCGTTAGAGAACTGGTACGACGCATCGCCAAAAGCGATCTATACAGCACCCGCTTTTTTGACTCATGCGCGCGCTACCGCTATATCGAACTAGCATTTCGCCACCTACTCGGCCGTGCCCCAGCAGACTTTGAGGAAATGCGTGGCCATGCCGAACGACTAGATACAAGTGGTTACGAAGCAGACATCGACAGCTTCTTAGATTCTGACGAATATCAGAACACCTTTGGTGAGTGGACAGTTCCATATCAGCGTGGTTGGAAAACGGAATCCTGTACAACGCTCCAAGAGTTCACCTGGTCATTCCAGTTGCTGCGTGGAAACAGCAGCAGCAGCCTAAAAGGCAACCTAGCTGGAATCAGGAGCCGTCTTGGCGGTGCTGCTTATCAGAACCGCCCTCTTCCAGTGGTAGCTCCCTCATCACAAGATTCCCAAGGCTGGAGCTTCCGCCCAGCCGCCAACCTGACAGATCCCGTTACACGGATAGGTGTACTCGCAGGCGAAACAGGCAAAGTCTATCGAGTTGAAGTGACAGGCTATAGAGCCAACAATGTGCGCCCCACATCACGCTATAGAAAATCTAACAGAGTATACTTCGTTCCCTTCAACAAGCTATCAGAGCAGTATCAACTTATTCACCGCGAGGGTGGCAAGATCGCAAGCATCACACCCCTGAGTTGATCCATTGCTCCAGCCAGCCCTACTCAACCAGTAAGTTACCAAGCCAGCGAGGATCGAAGAGATTAGGTGCCTGAAAAACACCTAGCAACATACAAACCACTCAACAAAGCAAGTCCACTAATCCCGTCTTCCCATGACAGCAAATCAAAGCAAGTCGCTTGACTTCGGAGCCACTCAGCTTCTTGAAGCCCCAGCAAGATTTTCGCGCCAAAGGACTGATGACCCTGAGACTGCCACAAGTGAAGATCTATTTCGCAACCAGCAACTACTAAATACGCCGTCAGCATTCACCGCGAACGACAATGCTGCTTTTACCATCGCAGTAAGAGCTGCATACCGGCAGGTATTCGGCAATGTTCAGCCGATGGAAAGCGAGCGCCTACTCAGTGCAGAATCTAGATTACGCAATGGCGACATAAACGTACGAGAATTCGTACGAAGATTGGCCCAATCCAATTTTTATCGCTCACGCTTCTTTGATTCCGTATCTCCGCATCGAGCAGTTGAGCTTAACTTCAAGCATTTGCTGGGACGCCCCCCCCAGAATCAAGCAGAGATTGCAAGCCATGTAACACTGATCGCCACAAGTGGTTTCACAGGCGAGATCAATAGCTATCTTGATTCCGATGAGTATCTAAAGTCATTTGGCGAGGAAACTGTTCCATACCCAACAAGCTGGAACTCTCCAGTAGGCCAGCCTCAAGCAGCGTTCAACCGGATCGCAGCACTTGAGCAGAACTTCGCAGGTAGCGACACAGCCGTAGGGAACAAAAGCCAGCTGTTAGGGAATCTAGTTAGCGGCTACAGGCTCTCAATAAAGGTGCCTGCCCAGGTGTACCGATCCAGTTCCCTTGGTCAGATGGGTAGAACGACGACTGGTTCGGCTGGAATGCTAGAACCTGTGAAGCGGAACAGTGCAGACGGAGGCGACTCAACACCGATGCGAGGTGATCTCTACGTTGGCTTTGGGCTTGGTCAGCGCCATCAGGAGGTGTTTGAGCGCTGCAACGGCGATTCAGCAGATCAGATTGCTGCGCTGATCCGGTCGGTGTACCGCCAAGTGTTGGGCAATCCCCATGTGATGGAAAGCGAACGCAACTTAACCGCAGAAAGCCAGTTTGCCGAAGGAAGGCTTAGTACCCGCGAATTTATAAGAGCTGTTGGACTCTCTGCAGACTATCGCCGGCGCTTCTTCGAAACAAATGCTCCCTACCGTTTTGTTGAGCTGAATTTCAAACATATTCTGGGCCGTGCGCCAGCAACTCAGGCTGAGATGAGTGAGCATCTACAAAGACTAGCCATACATGGCTATGACGCAGAAATCAACAGCTACGTTGATAGTGAAGAGTATCAGAATACCTTCGGCGAGAATACTGTTCCCTATCTGCGTGTGGCGACTGAGAATGGCCGCGAACAGGTTTCTTTTAATCGCCATATAGCACTAGTTCAAGGCTATGCAGCCAGTGACACCATTCAATGTGCATCAAGCCTGCTGAATTCAGTAGCAACAAGATCTGCGCCTACAAACTGGACAAATACAACAGTACGGATTAACAGGCTTGCTGCGGCCTCTGGATCAGCTGATCCCACATCCAAGCGGTTCCGTATTGTGGTGAATGCCCAGCCTGCAGGCGGCCGCCAACGCAACCCGAACGCCAGTTACGTAGTAAGCGGCAGTGATATTACCAGCCAACTGGGATACATCCATAGACGCGGAGGCCGGATCCTTTCTGTGACCGAAATCACCTAGAAAACACTGCCTTATCTTTTCAGGCCAAAGATACACTTCTTATCTCCCTCTCACAAGCCAACTTAAAAGCCATGGAAATCAAAACTCTTGCCCGTCCCGATTCGGATTTACGCCAGTCGGAAGCCCAAGCCCAGCTGAAGGCAGCCTACCGCCAGGTATTTGGCAATGCACACCTTTTTGATGATGAACGCTCGCTCTCGGCCGAGAGTCTGTTCATCAACGGCGATCTCACAGTGCAGGGGCTGGTCAATGCCCTGGCCCTTTCTGATAGCTATCGGCGTCTCTTTTTTGATGCAAATGGTCCCTATCGTTTTGTTGAGCTCAACTTCAAACATCTCTTAGGCCGCGCCCCACGAAATCAGGCTGAACTGAGCGAGCATGTACAAATCCTGGCCACAAATGGATATGAAGCTGAAATCAACAGCTATATATATGGAGCTGAATATCTAGAAATCTTCGGCTTTGATACAGTGCCCTATAATCGAGGAGCAACAAGCATCAGTGGCAACTCGAACATTACTTACAACAGAACTCTTGCATTAGCCTCTGGATTTGCAGGCTTTGATGGTGATAAGCAATCACAGTTACTCTGTAGCATTGCCACCAATTCAACTCCCAGGGCTGCTCAAAGAACTCCAGGGCCAGGAGACCGCAATGGCCAGCGTTATACAATTCGATGGACATCATCTAATCCTGTTGGACTAAACCGGCGAGTGGTGCAGACCAGTACTGCGCCATACAGCTCACTCTCATCAGTTATTCAATCAATCCATCGGCGTGGGGGCAGCATTGCCTCAGTGACAGAATCCTAAATAGAGACAAGCTAAAATAGTAGAAGACTTTGGGCGGATATTGCATTCATGTCTCCGCCCAATTGCCGCAATTGACGAACAGTACTCTTGTTATCAATGATCTCAAAAAACACAAACTATCGGCAAGCACCATTGCTTCCAGCCAATCAAAGCACTGATGAGCCCCAGCCTGCGATCAACATGATGATCGATACATGGGTACACATGGTGCAGGGAGGCCGTCTCCCAAGTGGAAGGACCACCTACAGTAGTAAGGCCTGAGCATATTTAATGCAGCTGGAATCCTTTGTAGCTCGTAGCCTGGGCCGCTGGCGATCAATGCGAAGTGGGCATTCTCTTGCTTTTCAGCAATTTGAGGATGTTCGCAGTTCAGTCTTGATAGAGTCAATTGAACCCCAAGATCCATTGGTTCTTAATCTGCTCAAGGATTGCACAATACGCGATGCAAAACCTATTCATCCATTTAGAATGGAATGGAATGCCGAAAGCGACTGGGAACCAGATGACCCCAGCGCAATAACAGCAGGATCATGCATTCTCGTTCCAATACCAACTGATAATCGAAAGGGAATCTTGCTGCGAAGCGTTGGATACGCAGAAGCCGAGCAGGCAGTCTCTAACTACACATTTTTAGAAGATGACACTTTTATACTAAGTACACAATACGGCCAATCCATTGCAGAGGAAAGGATCTGGTTCGTATCTGAGAATGTACGCTGCCGCTCGTCAGTGCTACGAACATCAGCAGGTTCAGGGATACTGCAAACCTCCTTCGCATCTGAAATCCGACGATTAGATTCCTTCAGCTAACAGTAATCGCCGTGCCAAACAATGCCCTGAGATTTGCAAAAATACTGGCTGGCCATTACAGCAATTCTGCTCAATCTCAACACGATCCAGTAAATTTTGCACATATTAACATCTATTTCCGCCCTCTGCCATGGGGAGTATTTCAAGGCCCTGGCTTTTACTCTGAGCAGAGTTATGGGCACGACCCTTGGCGACCCTACAGGCAAGGCGTACATCGACTGATCTCAACTGAGAAGGTGCAAATTGTTGAAAATTATGGATTCGACGAACCGATTCGATTAGCTGGAGCAGGCTTCACGCCTGAACTTCTCAAGCTCATTAATATTAAACGCCTTAAACAGCGCTGTGGTTGTGCGATGCATTTCCACGAAACGACACCGGGTTGCTTCAGCGGATTGGTAGAGCCTGGTCAAAAATGCCTAGTACCTCGCGATGGGCGGCCTACCTATCTAGTGAGTGAGGTATTAGTTGATCACGAAAACTGGATTAGTAGAGATCAGGGCTTTGATCCAGCCACAAATGCTTTACAATGGGGCTCCGAACATGGAGCGCTTCGATTTAAACGAATAGCTAGCTATGAAAATGAAGTAGCAGCTGAGTGGAGAAATATAACGAATGATCAGGGGGGTCAACCTACGCATATTGGATAGACAAAAGAGCATGCAAGCTGACAGTCCAGCTATCCAGCAATTCCGTAGCTGGATTCGCTCGCAGCACCTAATTTGCCAGGGCCAAGACTTTATTTTTGAAACCATTGACCATAGCCAGCTTGAGCGTTTTGAAGCCTGCCTAAACATGCTTGATGGGCACATGCGATCCGTAAGAGCAATTGGAAACTGGCCCATGGGGCCTCGCCGGACATTCAAGATCCTGAGAGCTGAAGCAGCTGTACCGAGGCCCAAAGGCCTGGAAATTCAACGCTACTGGGCTGAACGTGGTTCCTTTCAGACACGGTTTTCGGAAATTAGCAATTGACGTCTACGATCTACAAAAGGATCAGGATCCTGAACGGATGAATAGTTCTTTAAGAGCAAAAATATTTCATGATTATTCCCAATATCAATTGAACCAAGGCCCATCAATGCAGCATAACGCAGCTCCCAGCTTGCTGTGAGGTCGGAAGACAAAAACTGCTGCACACTTTTACACCATGTATCAGGAAAATGTTTATTCAATGTCAGACAAGCAGCCACTTTTGACTTGCTGAATTGCGGTCGCTTGCTGTTCATGGCTTCCAGCAGAAGCGACTCAATGGTGGCGGTGGCAGCGGAAGGCCAGTCGTCCACACTGCCAAGAAGCTGAATGAAGAAATAGTGTGCACCATAATCATTATAAGCATCCTCCTGCCATCGCTTCCAGAAAGTAGGCCAGAGCTCCTCTGCTGGCCTATGCTTCAATGTGGACAATGCTAGGTAGCAACGGCTAAAGTCAGTACCAAAAAATTCCTCAAATAGAAATATCGTGGTGGGTTCAGTGTCGTAACAGTGCGCCAAGACCAAAACTTCTGGCTGATCCCACATAAGCGAATCCAAACAAGTAAGCAGGTCGAGGCCTGCGTGTGCTTTGTCTTGGCCCGGCCAGAGTGTCCGCAGAGCGCGCAACCTGAACACAGGGGACACGGGCGCCTTGAGGATCGAGGGCAATAGATACGTAGCCCGACAGTCAATTAAATCCTGAATTGCCGACTGCCGATCCATTTGGTTCGGCAGGGTCAGGTGGTCTTCCAACTCTTTAAGGCGACTACTATCGCCACTAAGCTGTGCAACCCCGGCTAAAGCAGCCCCTCGAACCCCTGGATTCGCCTCATCTTGCAGCGATTGAAGCACGGGCAAGGCCGTGTGCACTTCTAACCCGGAAAGAGCCTGAATAAGAACCCTGCGGCTCTGGGCTGGATCATTGAGTAGCAGGCACATCTCCTGATGGAGTTCAACATCCTGGCAATTGAGCTGAAGAAGGGCCCAGGCGGCATTTTCAACGAGATAGTGATCATTGCTCCTTAGGCAACGCCCAATGCTGGGGATGGCCCGTTGAACCCCAAGCCGGCCCAAAACTTCGACCGCTTTGCGGCGCGCAAGATTGACCGCCTGTTCGGACGAAGAAGTCTCGATTAGCCTCAATAAAGCCTCCTCCGTTTTATTACCAGGAAAATTTACGAGATGTGCGACCGCCATGTAGTAATCGCTAGCAGAATCGAGAGAGTCAAGAGATTGCTCAAGAATGGCGAGCGCACCGTGGTGGCTGAGGCCTGGATGAATATTGTCATAACTGTTGCTGGAGCTGGCCAAAATACTGTCCTCAGAGGTCAAGGTAGTCGAAGCTGCGGAGCTCAAGCAAGAGCTGATTCCAACTCTGATAGCCGGCGGGGCAACACCGCTGAAAGTTTAAGAGTTATGTGTCTTGATCCAATCCAGCCAGGAAGCGATCAACATGAAGCTGTTTAAGTTAGAGGCACAATGGGTCCCTATCAATGTGGTGCACTTCTGCTTGTTACTAGCATCAAATCCGAAACACCCCAGAGGGCTGTTCAGAAGCTCCGGGTTCCGCCCCATATGCTGAGCCACACTTTGCAGCAACTCCACCAGAACGGGATCCCTGTTACATCAGTGAGCCTG
>Ga0129345_1000680_pt1 | contig 12578 bp, 6 predicted proteins | sample CPBDNA_FD_94425 | JGI IMG/M metagenome (GOLD analysis project Ga0129345, IMG submission 94425) | Freshwater to marine salinity gradient microbial communities from Chesapeake Bay, USA - CPBay_Sum_20_0.8_DNA | ecosystem: Environmental > Aquatic > Marine > Coastal | place: USA: Chesapeake Bay...
AGTGCCATCTGCTTCAGCTTTTATACTTGCACACTCTTCCCAAGTAGAACCATCGCCACCTGTACCGTAAAATTTAATGTCTGCGATAACAACATCTGCTGCAACTGTTGAATCGTTCCTTCCTAGAGAAAAAATTGGGCGACCTGTATCAACCAAAGAAATCGAATTATTTGATGACCCTGTGATGTCACTAGACGTGCCAACTAACAGCCTGCCGGAGCTGTCGATGCGCATACTTTCATTGCTGCCATTCCTGTAGAAGATAGTATTATTTGCGCCATTTGCGTCTGCTCCTTGATTAGTAAATAATGACAGGTTGCCATTGTTTGCACGTATTTCGCTCATCCCGTCACTGCCCTCGATGAAGAAACGGGTAGTACCTGTAGTACTTAAGTGCAGGATTCCACTAGGACTTGTGGTGCCAATTCCGACGTTGCCGGAGCTGTCGATGCGGGCACTTTCGGAAGAACCACGCTTAAAGACAATATCCTCAGTACTTCTTGGCTGAATTACTACAGGTAATCCAGACTCGGATGTAATTAAGTTTTCAGTTGTACTCTGTGTAAATAAGAAAGGATTGCCAGTTCCTGTTTCGTTGACTGCAATAACTGCAGAATTGTCCCCAGTTCCTTCGACTTCTAGTAAGTATGCAGGACTCGCCGTGCCCACACCCACGCGATCATTACTTGCATCAACGTGTAGCACGTTGGTGTCAACAGTTAGATTTTGAGCGCCAAAATCTGCACTGATCTTCGTACCAGCAATCGCAGCACTGGCATTCACGTCGTTGTTGACGATCACACCTGCAGCGATCGAGGTGGCATTACCGACTGAGGTCACATCGCCTGTCAAGTTGGCGTTGGTCGTGACCGTGCTGGCATTACCGCTCAGGCTTGCTGTAATCGTCCCAGCACTGAAGTTTCCGCTTGCATCACGGGCGACAATCGCGTTTGCAGTGTTGGCGTCAGTTGCAGTTGTCGCGCTGTTGCTGACTTTGCCTGCAGTGCTAATCGTGCTGAGCTTGGTGTCTGCAATGCTTCCGGCTAAGTCGGCATTTGTGACCGTCCCATCTGGAATGTTGTCGCTGCTGATCTGGACAGCAGAACCAAGCGCAGTTGCGCTCAGGACATTGGTGCCAGCAATCTTGTAGGTTTTGCCGCTAGCAAGATTGACGTTCTCGCTGCTGGTCCAGCTATCGGTGCTGTTGACCCAGTTCAGGGTTTTGTCGGTAGCGCCCTTCAGCGTGATGCCGCCGCCGTCTGCGGTGGTGTCGGTCGGGGTGTCAACGACACCCATTTCGATGTTTTTGTCCTCGACCTCTAGGGTCTCGGTGTCGATCGTGGTGGTCGTGCCATTGACCGTCAGATTACCGCTGACAATCAAGTTGCCGCTGATCGTTCCACCAGCAGCAGGCAAGGCAGCATCAGCAACATCCTTGGCTGACTTGACTGCAGTGCTGCTAGCAATCGTGGTTGAGCTGGTTGTGCTCGTTGAATCCGAAACCTTTGACTGGAGCGATGCCGGGGTTACGGCGCGGTTCGCCAAGCTTCCGGCTTGAGTTTCTGCGTTGGTTGCAAGCTCAACAACACCAGCTGCCGTGGTAGATGCAGCAACGACAGTGATCGTCTCGATCCAAGTGTCGGTGCCGTCCTTGTAAACCTTGAGCTTGGCCGGGTCAGTGTTGGTGTCGAGCCAGAACTCACCAGGCTGCGGGCTAGATGGCGCAGTCGTGCTGATCCAGACGCCTGCAATGCGACGTACAACACCAGCCGTGTCCTTGCAGCTGATGAACGGACCATCGGCGTGGTAGTTCAGCGCCAGTTCGCCACTGGCCAGCTGGCTCGCTGTGGGCTCTTTGCCCGACACAGACGAGTTCTTCAGGATGATCTGCAAAGACATGGCTATACAGCCGAAGGACACCCCTATACAGAGGTGCCCTCAGTCTAAAAGCAGAATCAAGTCTGGTTCTTGCCTGCCGTGTTATCCCTGTGAATAAACGCTCTGGCTGTCGTGTCTGCCGTCAGCAGCAAATTAGGGTCGGCAAGGGTTAATGCGTTTTCAACTCGTTTGTAGAGCGAGAATGGACCACCCTTGAGGCCATTGGATTCTGGATCAATAGTGCAGCCATTGCTCAGCTGAATGGGGTTGTCTACAAGGCTGTTGTAGGTGTCAACGCTCATGTTGTATTGGGCTTGGACGCCAGCTGCAGATGCAGTTGCAACTTCTCGAATCTGGAAACTACGCCCGTAAAAATTTTGACTTGACGTGAAATTAGAATGGCACCAGCCTGACAAATCCCAAGCGTCGGCATTGAAATCAAGGTCGATGACTGGAGCTACCCGTCCGCCAGCGCGGCAACCACCTCGACCGCCACATGCCAGCCAGTTCAATTTGATTGTGTAGGCGCTGTTGTTTTCAAATGCAAGAGTCAGCTGCTCTTGTCCTGACTCTCCAGTATCTGCTTGCCGAACATCAAAAACAATCTCCGCGCCATGTCCCAATAGACCGCCTACCTGACCGTAATAACTGATTATTGAGTTGGCATCTTGCGCAGATTGAACAATGATGCGGAACTCTAAATCTGCATTGTTTTGGTTGTATGAACGGAAGATCTGCTTTTCTCCGTAGCTATTGGTGCAGGCTGCTGCAACATTGTTGATTCTGCTCCACTCCAGCGTTGTGTTTTTACCGCCGACAGCAAAACCGCCGTTCAATGTGGCATAGACGCTATTTACGTTGTTTGCGTCAATTTTTAAGTGAACGTCTGCAAAAACAACACCTGCTGAGTAGACATTCCCTGAATACTCAGGCATTCGATCTGTGGCAAGAGCAGTTGTACCATCTTCAATCTCAATGATTGGGGCGGTTGTTGCGCCTCTTGCACCTGCCACAATCACAGACGCATAGCTATTCGCCAGTTGCAACGGACCTTCTTCCACAGATCCGATGTCACCGTGAACGCTGATCAAAATTGACGATCCAGTCGGCACAAACAGACGCGAAGCCAGAACCATTGCTTCGGTAATTGTCTCTGGTGCGCCATTTGGATAATCGCTTGCGCTGTAGCGTGTCCCGTCGTTTGCACCGCTGGGATAGCCGTAAGGAACAGAATCCGCTCCAGTCAATGCCGTGACGCCGCTTGGCACCACATGAACGATCGTGATTTCAGCGTCAACAGCTGGAACGGTCACCACATTGGTGGAGTCGGCCCAATACTTCAGGCCGCCAGGGGTGACAAACGCCGGCCCAGCACTATTCAGCTGACTGTCTGTAGTAGCCGTGCTGGAATTGTCAATGTCGTCGATGCTGGCAATCGTACCGACGCCAGAGTTTGTTGTCGTGGCGTCAAACGCGCTGGACAGCGTGACGTTGGTGGCATTGACGGTCAACGAGTCATTGATTGTCGTTGTGCCATTTAGGGTCAGATTGGTGAACTCGGTTGGCGTGTCGAGCGTGATGTCGTTGGCACCGAGGTTCTCAACGCTGAGGGTTTCGCCAGTTGAAATATCCTCTAAGCCGCGTGGCGTAACTTGATAGCCCTCTTCGTTGAAGCCGGTTGCATAAACGCGACCGCCGTCAACGTTGGTGAAGTAATAGGTGAACTTGTTTTGGTCGGACAGCTGCCCTTGGTACTTGGGGATTGCCTTGGTGTAGTTGAGGTAGCCAGCCCACTCCCAAGCATGACCAAACAAGCGGATGACACTAGGACGACGGAATTGAACGGCCCAGTTATCCAGTGCGTTAGCCGCTCCACTTGGAATAAAGCTGTCCATGTCCCCGCTGTCTGACGGATCCAGTTCACGGGATGCGCTTGCTTGTGGGGTCAGCAACGTGTGAGCTTGTGCGCTGGTGAAACCAATCGCAGTCAAAAACAGATGCAGCGCCCGATAGTCAGTTGCCGCCCTGTACTGATCTCGGATCAGTGTGTTACTTCCCCACAGCGTCGAGAAGTTGTAACCAAGGGTGGTTGACGATTCGGTGCCTGCGGTGTCATCGTCAAAAATTAGGATTGGCGACTCGTTTTTGTAATAGTCCTCGGGGTTGAAGGTGGAAGCCATGTGGACATAGCTTTCGCTCCACTTGGTTGCGGTAAAGGTTGCGTCCTCGTTCTCTTCGATGCAAGTGAAATGCTTATTGCTGCGAGTGACTGTTTCACCCTTCTTGTAATGCGTGTTAGCCGCCCATGCTTGTGAGGTGTTTCCGCGACGCAGAATAATTTCAGAACCTAAAGATGCTCCTGAGATAGAAGTCTTGGCGACCCCTTGTACCAGCAACACCTCGGTTGCACCAAACTCGGCGTCGATAACAGAATCAGAAGTGTCGGTCTGAATTACATAGTCACGAACCGGAAGGCGAGCAGCGGAACTGGTGTTCGCCAGCTTCAGGGTGTAACGACGCTGCTCTGGGGTACGAGTATCGACAAAGCGGCGGATGTAAACGCGCTTGCCGATTGCGTTACTGTTGCCAGCGGCAGTCGTGCCAGGGGTTTCGCCATCTTCGTCCTCAATAGCGGCACTGATATTGAGCCGATCAGTGTCGGAAGTGCTCCAGGCAGAAGCCGTGAAGGTAGTGCGCCAGTCTTTACCAAGCGGGTTTTCAACCCAGAGGTAGCTGTCCTCGCGCAAGGTGTACCCATCCTTGGCAACAATGTCGGGCACGCCGGAAACAGTTGCACTTTCGCCAAGTGCCGTGGTCAAATCAATCCTGCTGGACGTGATCGCAGAAACAGTACCCAGGTAGATTCGGCGAACGTTGTTGCTGAGCCCGGAAAGATTGTCCGCAACCTTGATGGTGCTGACGTTCCAATCGCTGTCGGCCGCAAAGCTGCTGGTGCGGTAGCCGTCGGAAATTGCAGCACACCCGCCAAAGTTCGAGTTGCTGTTGGTAATAGTGATCTCGCCGCCGCTTTCGGTCCAGTGGTGAACGCCTTGCCCGATGGCAAAGACCGACACTTCTTGGATGACTGCTTCGTTTACCGCACGAATGTGGAACGAACGACGGTTGGGGTCCATCCGAGTATCGTTTGGACTTGTTGCGATGTAGTCGTCGTAATCGGCAAAGGCGCCCCAGCTGCCAGCGGAATATTTTTCCCAGCAGCTAGTGTCTCGCTGCAGACTCACCCCGGTGAACTGGGCGACAACAATCGAGCGGAAACCCTCGGGAACAGATCCATCAGCAAAGATTCCGCACAGGCCGTAGTTACTGCGAATTGAGGTATTAAAGATGTAAGGGCTAGCGGAATTGGTCGTGTCCGTAGCAACCGTTTGACTGCCAGCCGCAGGTTGCGGACCAGTGATCTGGTACTCGGATGCGTTCGTTACGGCTAAATCGTTATCAAGGTTGCCAGTGTTGTTTGTTCCGCCAAAAGCCTGGCGAATCTTGCCGTAAAACTCGTCAAGCTCGGTTTCGCTCGCAAACTGGAAGCAGTCGAGCAAATGATGGCTAGCGGTGCTGCCAGCCTTATCCATAAAGGTGAAGCCGAAGTAGTACCCCGTACCCGTCACCTTGAAGATGGCTCGGCGGTTGCTGTAATCCGACGCTTCGTCGGCTACACCAGGGACAACAGCAGGCTTAAAGATTGTTTTGCGGAGGTCAATGCCGCACAAGGACACACCTCTGGGCAGGATCAAACCACCTGTGGAATTCGGGTTGAATTCGGTCAGTTCTGCGTTGGTTGGATCCTTGTCGTCGGACCATTCGGAAACAGACGTTGCACCAGTGCCATTAAGTACGGTGCTGACGCCAGGCATCAGGATGATGCTGACCAGATCGTTGTTGGTCAGCGGGCTGGTGTAATAAGACTTAGCCGTGATGATCCCGGCTTCAATGACTGCGCGGTTTACCGTTTTAAACGGGCGAGCTTCGGTGTAGCCGCATTCCAGACGCTGCAGTTCAATGCGTTCGGTCGCGGTGCCGCTGGTGCTGTAGCTGCCCGAAACAAACGTGTCCTTGCCGGTAAACGGGTTGACGTAAAGGACGTAAGGGGCACTAAGCGGATCATTGACAGTCGCGCCAGCGGCAATCTCAGCTGCACCACTGAGCTGCCGAACCGCGTCGGTCAGTGCCGCAATCTGGGTGCGGAAGGTGTTCTGCGAGCTGTCGATGTGATCGAGTGAGCCCGTCTGACCACCGCGAACGATCTCTGCCACTGCCTACGTGCGCACCGATGGCCTCAGTATAGAGGTCTCGTTAGACGCTTAATTAGTGCCCATCTTGAGCGCAATGTCGCCGACGGTCGCAAAATTCATTGACCCGGCAATAATTTCGCCAGCTCTGGTGTTGATCGCCACTGAGGTAATGAGAATCTCAGTTTCGTAATACAGGTCGCCGGGCAGCAGGTCACCGGTCGCGGTGCGGTCGTCAATCATCCAGAATTGCGCGTCCGTCCGACAGCCCTTTTCAGTCAGCATCAGCAACCGCATCAAAACAGTGGGATCTTCGTTTGCGGTGTAGCTCTTGCGTTCGACGGAGAAATCCATCGTGCCACCACCGCTGACAATGGCCTTGATCGCGTCCCCATATTTTTCGCCAATTGAAGTCGTATCGACCTCGGGCGAGCTTAGGTTCAAGGTCCAGCCGCTTAGCTCGCACTGCACCAGCCAGATTGACCCAGAACCTCCAGCGTTGATGTAGTAACGCGGAGTGAAGTTTGCGTTGTAATACTCGGCGGTATCGGCTGCAGGAGAGGTGTATTCCGGCGCAAAATCACAGATCGAGTCAAGAGTCACCTCGTCCTGACCATCTGAAAAGTAATACTCGCCTATATCGGTAGCGCAGTCGGCGATTGCGTTTTGGTAGGCCGTCGTGCCAGAGGCCGCAATGATTAGAGACCTGAAATCAACCCGCGACAGGGACACCCTGGTCCCTGTGTCGCCGTTCAGTGCAGCACTTCTCGTCGTATAAAAACTGACTCGATCAAGCTTGTCACGATAGATGTAGTAGGTGGCACTCGTTGTCAAACCACACTCGTCAGAACGCATGTAGAACTGGTCCGTGCCAGTAACCGAATAGAAGTCGTCGGTGTCTGCAGTGATGTGATCCCTGTTGGAGCCCAGTTCCCAATCCGACCCGTAGTAAACGGCGTAACCATCCGGGCAATCCGGGCCATCGCTGCCGCTATCAATCGGCAATCCGTTGACTGATGTGATGGTTACGTTGTCCCCGCTCCAAAAAGCAGGGTTACGGACCAATATTGAATTGGACCCTAGGTTGATATTTGCAGGACTTAATACCGTTGGCTCAGGAGCCTCACGGCGAAGCAAAATTTTGCCGCCAGTGCCAAGAACAGCCATTAGAAGGTGCCTTCAATGGTTCCAGTCACTTGAAAGTTCACGCTGCAGGCGGTTACTGCTCCGACCGACACGGGAGTCGAAACCTGCGTAATAAATGCTCTCACCTGCAAAGTAGTGCTGTCGGTCGTGTTTAGGTAAAAGTCGACGGAACCTGCTTCCACCGAATTGCTAAATATGCTGTTCAACAAATTGCGTGTGCCGCCGTCGTCTTTGTCGTAAATGACGGTGGCGCTACCAGTGGTGCCTCTTACACCTGGAACGTAAGTCCGGTCATACGACCCGAGCGTTGTCGTCTCTAAGGAGTCGCGCGAAATGTCAATGGAAAAGTCACGGCACTTGGCAACGCGAGCACCGTTGTAACGAAGTTCCCCGTTAGACCCGGTAATTGCCGCCATCAGCCGTCCCTCTGACCACTCAGCCTTACAGAGATACTACTCACACCTGGACGCACAGAACTAATCGTGGGTTGACCAACGAACCGCCAAAGAAAAGTTCCAGCGAGACGAGTTTTAAGTTCGAAAGTCATGCCCTGCCACACCTCATCGGGCAAATCAATGTCGTCTTTCTCGCCACGGGCGTCGTCGTACGCCTGTGCAATCAGCAGTGCATCTGAGTCAGAAAGATTATCAAACTCCAGATCCAGCTCTGCGTTGAACGGTTGACTGCCGTAAGCGCGGGTTGTGCCAGTGCCGGCAATCGACGTAAACCGTTTGGTGGCGTACTGCCCTTGGGTCACACGCCGGGATGTGGGCACTAAAGCGGGAAAGGCGGTGGTCATGACACGGTTACGGTGTGAGTGTCGGACTGTGGGCTGTCGCTTGCTGAAGGCGAGCTGACTGTGCAGGTGAGGACGTAAGTACCAGCTGTCTCAAATGTAATTGTGGCGCGGGGAGCGCTTGAATATTCAATCGAGGCATCTGCGTCAGTAGTACTGGAACTCCAGCTCCAGCTTGTAAATGCTGCCGACAGTGCGTCTGCCGTACCAGTGCCGCTGCCGGCTCCAGTTGCGACAAACACTTCACCAACTGTGTTGGCATCAGCGCCAATGGCCGTGAAGTCGGTCGTTCCAACGCTGACAATCTGGTAGCTTTCCCCAGCAACAAAATCCCCTGCATCTGTGGCGTCAGGCTTGCCGTCGTAATCCACGGTGTAGTTCTTGGTCTGACCAGCGGTCGCAGTTGTATCACCGGAAATCGTCACCGTGCCAATCGTGGTGACCGTCGGAGCAGTAACCGCAGTGATTGTCTTGTTGGCTGCGATCGAGGTAGAACCTCTGGTCACAGTGCAAGTAATTGTCTTGCTTCCGGCGCTAGTTGCTGTGACAGTTGTGGTCGCTGAAGTGCTGCTGCCAAACGTGACGCCAGAACCACTCCAGGCATAGGTGTAGGTTCCAGTGCCGCCGCTAATCAGTGCGCTATAGGTCGCTGCCGTGTCAACAGTGACGCTGCCCGGACCAGTGATCGAAACGCCCGTAAAGGAACTGGTGGTCGTGCCGCTGTCCTCGCTGGTGCCGATCCGACCTTGGATGTTCCAGTTGGAATCAACGTCCCAGCCATCAACAATGGCGCTATAGCCGTTGGCGTTAAGTGGGAAGTAAATCGCTTCAACTTGAATGTTGCCGTCTTCGTCCAAGCCCAGGCTTTGAACCTTGTAGGCGCGGGTTTCGACGCTGGCTTGCTTAAGGCAGAACGCTGCGTTTCTGTACTGACCAGTTGACTGGCCCGTTACTTCAAGATCAACTTCCCGCACGGTGGACTCGGTGCCAGTCCAAAGCAGCACCTCATAAGTACCGTCCTCAAGCGGAGTTGTCGTGGTGATTTTGCCCTCGGAGTCGATTGCGCCGTTATTGGGCTGCAGGTACGACACGGTTTCAAGTCCCAGCTTGAAGCAACGACCCACTTCAAGTGCTGCTGCGGTCGGAGTCGTTTTGAAGCGGACGGCGTGAGTGGTCAACCTGCGGCCTCGGCAGATGTACTTCGCCACGTCGATTGCGTGGTTCTCGCTGGTGCAGAAGTCGCTTAGGTCGATTGACTCCAGTGGCGCATCGTTAGGCGTACCAACCTCGCGGACGGTGACTTCGCGGATAACCGGGAACAGGCCCTTGTTGTTGTCATCGGTGGATGCACGCTCTTCGCGCCATTTCACCGACACGCGGTTGGGAATGCGCTGATCAACGTCGCTGTAGACCAGTTCAAACGAGTCTTCAAGGATGTTGCCCGCTGTGTACAGCGCGGTAATGGTCTCTCTTTGATCGAAGTAAACGGATGGCTGCAGCGAGAATTTACCGTTACGGATGACCAAATCCAGCAAAAAGAAACCAGCGGTCTGGCTAGCCCATTGCCGCAGGTTCACTGGCGCAGACAGCGCACCATCGAAGAAGTAGCGACGATCTGATGTCCAAGTCGCGCACTCGGCAAATGCTGCAGTATCGACCTGCAGTTCGCTAAGCACCGATCCAGCGCCATAGCGCTCATTGGTGAGCAGGTCTTCCAATACTTCAGGGAAGGTGTGGATGCTGTTGATGCCCTTGTTGACGTAGACGCTGAGTTGGTTAAGCTCACGCGCTTCAGTGCTACTGCGGATGTTCATCCCGACCAGCGCCATGTTGTCGTAGGTAGGGATATTGGGGTTGGAGGTCAGCAGGTTGACGTAAACGACTTCGTGCTCAGGGTTGCTTGCGGACGAGCTGATTTCGTTAAAGACAAACGCCTCGGCCAACTTGCCCCAGCTATCGGCGTAACTATCACCTTCCTGCAGTGTGACACCAAGATTTTTGTTTTTAACTGCTGGAATACCAAAGGTGTTCGAGCTTCGAGCCACTGGTTCACCCGTAAACACCGCAGTTACCGTGTTGGTGCCAGAGCCGGAAGTAATGGTCCGGGTTCCCGAGATGTGTGCGTCAAGCACCTCAAGGCTGCCGGTTACCGCGTTGTTGCGGATTTCGTAGCCCGACAAAGGCTCAATCCGAAACTCCCACCGGGCCACTGATGGCATTTGAAGCCGCAGGTAGTTGTAGCTCGCTTGGCGCGTGACACTGCGAGTTCCGAAGCACTGATCGAGGTAGGTGTAGTCGTCGCCGCTTCCAGCCTCGCGGTAACCAATGCGGAAAAAGCTGTAGCGCGTTTCAGTGCCGCTAAACGATCCAGATTGATAGTTGCTTACTTCAAGACTCTGATCTGGTCGGTAGGTCTTGTTATTGAAGTAGTTGCAAGCTCGCCCATCAATCTCATTTTGACTCAACGAGTCGCGGAAGTTGCAAAGACCGCTGATTTGGATGCCCAAAGAGCTGCGAATGCCTAACTCCAAAACCTGCGCCGGACGGGGCAACGCGAAGTTTGAAATCGCCACCTTCATGATGTGGCTAGTTTCTGTTGCAGACTTAGTGCCGCCTGTGCCCTCAAGTAGGGCCGTACCAGCTCGGACGACGCGAAACAAAACAGAAATTTGCTGGCCGCCACCAACGGGATCCTGGTCAATCTCGGATGAGAAGATTTCGTTGTCTGGTGTGCGGGACTCGCAAACCATCAACGCAGTGCCGCACTTATACAAGTCGCCAACGGTGATGGCATCGTCCCAGCCGTGCTGCCGACCTGCCACCGACTGAGCAACATCGCGGCAAGTCTCCTCATGGTCTGGACCTTCCTGCACACCAGTGAAGGTTGTGTTTGCGTCGCTGCTGTTGCTCAGGACATAGGTAACGGTGTCCCCAACCGCAAGGGATTGGGAGCCACTAGCCCCTGAACCGTTCTTCTGCGTAAGGCCGGAACGACTTGAAAATTTGGTGTTGTACTTGTCGCGTTGGGCCTGGGCGACGCCATCGGTATTACAACGAATACGAGTGTCGGTTTTACCGGCTGGCTCAGTTTTGATCACGACTGCCGGGCGAAGCTGCGGGTTCACGCGGAAGCCCAAGCCGTTACCGATTAGCTGGTAAACACCGAATTGGGTTTGGGTGCTGGGTTTAGAGGCGTAGCAGAAGTCAGTAGTCCAGTCGTCGTTCAGACCACGGATCTGATAAACGTCATCCGCACCATCGTTTTCAGAGTTGCCGGGATCGTTGGCGGCGCTGCGACCAGCAACGCGGTCTCCAGCAACAAGGCGCCCGCCGTCCTTACTTACATAAAAGGTGACGCGGCTAGATGCCGAGTTGGCCGTAGAAAAGTCGTAGCTGCCCAATACGTTGTCGCCCAGGGCAAATTGATCTGGGTCGATTTCGTCAACCGTGCCCTCGCCAATCAGGAACACGGCGCGAAGCATCTGACCGCCGCCTTGGCTGATCATCTGCGACCACAACAGATTGGTGTTGACGCGAACTCCGCCGTAAGTAGTGGTGCCAATCGTCTCGCGCTTGGCGTACACCAGTGGAATGGTGCTGCCTAGCTCGACGACGTTCTGCAGTGAGTCAAAGCCAGCCTTGGGTGCGTACTCACTGCGGTTGACAACGTTCTGACCGCCTTCAGAACTTTGTCGAATTTCAATTGGTTTATTAGGTTGCTTCGGTCTAAACAGAAGTGCGGCTGCAGCTGATAATATGAGCCCAATAACAAGGTTAATAAGTATAATTTCAAATCCACTTAGGTTGACGATCGTTCCGGGTTGAATTTTGCTGTGTTTGGCGCACTCTCGAACAAATCCGCGATATTCAGCCTCGCTTAGCCCCAGTAAGCGCATTAGCTCGCGGTCTTCGGGCAGAAGAGCGATCGGATGGCCTTTGGGGTTCAGCATTAGACGAAAGAGATGCTTCCAGTTGTAGGCAGGGAGCCGACTAAATACTGGGACAACGTGCGCTTGGGAGCTTGGCCCGCTACAGCGTCTAAAGGACTGCCCAGATCAAGACCCAGCCTACTTCCGTCGTGCTGGTAAGCCGTGATTTGGAACGTCTCGTCGGTATACGTTGAAGTCTCTTCGTAGGTATCAGTATCCAGCCAAACAGTGCGGATCTGGACGACCCAGCGGTCATCAGCTGCCTGCTGTACAAAATTCAAGGACAGTTGATTAACGCCAAAGACGAGCTGGGCTGAAATATTGGAACCGTCCAGGCTTACGGTCGTTCCAGTGAAGCCAAAGCCCGAGAAAACATAATTGACGCCGCCGTACTCGCGGGTCTCGCCCGCGTGGAAATTTTGGAAGGCGTAAGTGGTGGCACCCCCGCTCGGAAGGAAAAAGCGGATGTAGGTGCCAATCGCAACTTCAGTCATAGTCAGATACCCACCGAGCGGCGAGTGCCGGGATTATTTTTCAGTGCTGCCAACGTGCGTGCCTGACCCAAGCGTGCGCCCTCTTGTG
>Ga0129345_1000682_pt1 | contig 12575 bp, 9 predicted proteins | sample CPBDNA_FD_94425 | JGI IMG/M metagenome (GOLD analysis project Ga0129345, IMG submission 94425) | Freshwater to marine salinity gradient microbial communities from Chesapeake Bay, USA - CPBay_Sum_20_0.8_DNA | ecosystem: Environmental > Aquatic > Marine > Coastal | place: USA: Chesapeake Bay...
ACGCCTTCGAGCAGATGCACACCGGACAGGTCGTCAAGAGCGTCCTCGCCCCCCGCTAATCAGTGTCTACCTGCACGGAACGTCAGTATGGATCGGCTCACCAACAAGGTCGTGATCATCACCGGCAGCGGCACCGGCATCGGCCTGGCAATTGCCATCCGGGCCGCGGCTGAGGGGGCGGCGGTCGTGATTCACGATCGCCTTGCCGAACTGGTTCCACCTGCCGTCGCCGCCGTCGAGGCTGCCGGGGCCCGGGCGGTTGGCCATGTCGAAGACCTCACCACCGAAGGCTGCCCTGAGCGGCTGGTGCAACTGGCAGTCGACAGCTTTGGCCGGCTCGATGCGATCGTCAACAATGCCGCGGTCATCACCAACGGCGACATTCACACGACCGATGCCACGGCCTTTGACCGCACCCTTGCGATCAACACGCTGGCCCCCTTACGGCTGATCCAGGCTGCGCTGCCACAACTGCGGGCGACCCGCGGCAGCGTGCTGAATATCGGCAGCGTCAACGCCTGGTGTGGAGAGCCCAACCTCCTGCCTTATGCGATCTCGAAGGGGGCGTTGATGACGCTCACCCGTAACCTCGGCGACGTGCTCTTTCGCGAAGAGGGTGTTCGGGTAAACCAGATCAATCCCGGCTGGGTGCTTACCGAGAACGAGGCCGCCCGCAAGCGAGCCGATGGGCTGGCGGCAGACTGGCCGAGCCACCTGCCGCGAGAGTTTTGTCCCGCCGGTCGGCTGATCAAACCAGAAGAGATTGCAGCGGCGGCGGTGTACTGGCTGGCTGACGAGTCCGGCCCGATCAGCGGCCAGGTCGTCGACCTGGAACAACATCCCTTCATCGGTCGCAATCCACCCAAAAACTCCACGACAGTTCCGCCACCACGCCCATGACGCCTCAGCCCGCTACCACACCACCCGCCTCACCACCACTGGCTGCCTTTCCCAAGGCCTTCATGCAGGCCCTCTGCAAAGATGGCAGCATGCGGGTGTCGGACTGGATTCGATTGGCCGCGCCGCTGGGCCTGGACGGTCTGGAGTGGTACGCCGGCTTCCTGGAGATGGCCGATAAGTCCAACTGGCCGCGGTTTCGGCGGGAGGTCGAAGCGGAGGGCATGACGATTCCGATGCTCTGCTGTTCGCCTGACTTTACGCATCCGGACAAATCGTTTCGCGACCAGGAAATTGCCAAACAGAAGCAATGGATTGACATGACCGCCAGCCTGGGTGGCAGCTATTGCCGGGTACTTTCTGGGCAGCGGCGGCCCGAGCTGTCACCCGCCGAGGGCATCCGGCTGGCCGCCGAGTCGATCGAGGCCTGCCTGCCCCATGCCGCCGCCAGCGGCGTGACATTGATTTTGGAAAACCACTACAAGGATGACTTCTGGGAATATCCCGAATTCGCCCAGAAAATGGACCTGTTCTGTAGCCTGGTCGACGCGATCGACAGCCCGCACTTCGGCGTCAACTACGACCCCAGCAACGCCTTCCTGGCTGGCGACGATCCGCTGGAACTGCTCCGCCGCATTTCGCACCGGGTGGTCACGATGCATGCCAGCGACCGCTCGCTGGTGTCGGGCACCCTGGCCGATCTGCGGCGGGAGGAGGAGGGGGCGGTGGGCTATGCCCGCCGGCTTCGGCACGGTGAGATTGGCAAGGGGCTCAACGACTACGACGCCATCTTCACCGAGTTGGCGGGCCGTGGTTTCTGTGGCTGGATCAGCATTGAAGACGGCGTCGAGGGCATGGAACAGCTCGAGCGAAGCGTCATCTTCTTACGGCAAAAGATCGCCCAGTACTGGCCGGCATAACGTGCCGCAGTCCCTAAAAATAACCGACACCGACCCCACGCTCGCACATGCGGCCCGAATGGAATCGCGGCCACAAAAAACAGAGCGACTGTCCCCTGCAACGCCCCTCACAAGGGCGTGCGGGCTGAGCAAGATGGAATCAATCGGCTTTCCACAGCCGGACTGAATCAAACATGATACGGTTCGGGGCGTCGGCAAATGTCTTGAAGGTGAGTTCGTCACGGCCTTTCAGAGAGACATTTTCATGCTGGATGGTCTGGCCCTTGCCATTCACGCCGACCCACATCTTTCCCTCCTGGAATTCGATCACCAGCTCAATCCAGTCATTGAGCTGAACAGCAGGTGCATCTCCCGAAAAACTGGGGCCATCATGGAGCTTTATGGAATAGCCATTGGCGGTGAAAACCAACGTGTTGATGTGATGACCGATGTCCACCTTGGGCCGGCCCGGCCCAAAAGCGGTGCCCTCAAATTGAAGCCGCATGTGCAACACAAATTTTGCAGGCAGATCGTTGAGGCGTATCACTGGCGACATTCCAAGATGATGGTCACGCTTCAATATCCGTTGAGCTTCCTTTTCGTCCTTATAATCGGGGCTTCCAATCAAGACGCCGTCCTCGATTTCCCAGGTTTTCGTCCTGGGCTGCCATCGTTCCCGATTCAGGCCGCCGTCAAAGTCATCTGCGTAAACAAGTGAGCCAGTTTTAAAAAGATTTGACTCAAAAGGAGCTGTATCAGCAGCACTCACAGCGACACTGGATGCAACCCCCCATACAACTGAACAAATGGCGATGATGGATTTGGCCTTCTGAACCATCGCTTAATTCCCTCTGCTTCCTACTTCGCTTGAAATGGCTGACTTTGAACAATGGCGTGCACGAACTCCCCCAGCACAAATTTATTCCTGCCGGCTGACTGAACAATTTCATCTGCCAGCTCTTTGTCGGAAAAACTAAATGGGCGGCCCAGCGCATACTCGATCAGGTGCTCGGTGAAACCGCGGGCAAAGTCCTCTTCACGCTCGACGATACGGTCACGGAGTTCGCTGTAGTTGGCGAAGGCTGGCCCGTTGTGGAGTACCCCAGAGGCATCAATCGTCCATGTCTTCTTCTTTTTGCCGGCACCGTCGCTGTTTTCGGTCCGCCACTTACCAGCAGCGTTGAAGTTTTCCAGTCCGAAGCCGATCGGATCAATCTTACGATGGCAGCTTGCACACTGGGCTTCTTCCTGGTGCGCGAAAAGCCGCTCACGCGTGGTGAGCACCTGATCCTTCAGCCGAGAAATCTGCGGTACGTTTGGCGGTGCTGGTGGCGGTGGATCGTTCAGTAGATGCCGTAAGACCCATGCTCCGCGTTCAACCGGACTACTGGCGATGCCGTCGCTGCCCATGGCGTGGATGGCGGCCATGCCAAGGAGACCGCCACGTGGCGAATCGGCGGGCAGTTCGATTTTGCGGAATTCGTCACCCGTGACGCCTTCAATGCCGTAATAGGTGGCGAGCAGCCCGTTGACAAATACATAGTCGCTCTTCAGCAGTTTGCCCAGCCGGCCGTTTTTCGGATCGCGCAGCAGATGGGCGAATGACTGATAGACCTCTTTGCGCGTGGCGGCCCGGGTGCTTTCATCAAAATCCCGGTGGAGATTCACATCGAACTGGAAGAAATCGAGTCGCTCCATGTCCAGCCATTGATGGACGAATCCGGCCACGAAGTCATCTGAACGCGGATCAGCAATCAGCCGGTCAACCTGCTGCCGAAGCGTTTCCGGCTGATGCAACTTGCTCTCTTCCGCAAGCTGGAGCAGTTCGGCATCCGGCGGTCCGCTCCAGAGGAAGTAGGACAGCCGAACCGCGAGTTCGCGATCACTGAGCTGGCGTCGCAGAGCTTCGTCACCAGGTTCATAGAGATAGAGAAATCCCGGCGAAGCGAGAATGACGCTGAGTGGCGTGCGAATGGCCACCTCGAAAGAATCTCCCGCAGCACGTCTGGTCTGGAAAATCCCGACGAGACGATCAATAAAATCAGACTCGGGCAACTGTCCTCTAAACGCTCGTTCGGCAAAATGTACGAGGATCTCTCGGGCACGAACTTGATCCTCAAGGGTTTGATCGGCGTGGGTCAATGCTGCGATGACGGCCGAGGAATCCGACGTTTCATCAAATGGCCCCTCCCATTCAACCCAGTCAACCCAAAGAGCCGGCGGTGGCGGGAGCCCCGTTTTTGTCCGAGCTTCTTTCTCGCGTTGTCCATCTGCCCTGGGATCACGCTTCTCCCGCAGGGCGAATATACGCGGGCCTCCTGTCCGCAACTGAACTGGCACCTCGATGGTCTGGGGCTGGTCCGTTGAGCCTGTCACCTGAAACGTTGCCACGTGAATGAATTCGTCCTTTTTGGGAATGGCCCCAAGGTCGACGAAGTGCCGCTCCGATGGTGTGCCTTCAACGGCACCAATGCGGAATCGTAGTTTGTATTCGCCCGAGGACAGACTCTCGACAACGTGCTTTGTTTTCCGCCAACCAGAAGGGTGCTCAGGCGGCAATGCGATGATTTCTTCTTTGTTGATGGTGGATAGGGTCAGAAATGCCCCGGTTTGCGAGAGCGGATCATCAAGATATCGACGGTATGTCGGTCCGTGTTGCTCAAACTGACGAAGACGGAACCGAGCTTCCTGTTCATCGACGATGCCTTTCTGTGGCTTACCCGTTTCCAGAAATGTTTTGGCATTGTCATGGCCACCCTTAAAATAGCCGTTGTACGTGCCACCAACCTTTGCGTTCGCATGATCCTCAACCTCGCGTCGCTGCTTCCATCGTTTGCTGGTGGCGGAATAAGGCCCTTCGAGTTCGACCCAGTCGATCCAGATAGCGGGCGGGTGGCCGTAGCCGTTTTCTTTCTTCCACGCGTTGTGCGCATCCCAAAGCGCTTTGAGGTTTCCGTTGTTGGGTTGCTTCTCCTGCACCGCGAACTCGCGAATCGTATCGGAGGTGACCTCGAGCGGAATTTCGATCGTTTTGGGATTGTCAATGGTCCCGCTAACGTGATGAGTGCTGATGGCGCGGCCTTCGAGTCCCCAGTTTCTGCTTTCGATCAAACGCTGGGGATGCCCCACTTGAATAAACCGTCGCGAGGCAGGTGTGCCTTCAACAGCACCCACGCGGACCCGCATGAGGTAGCTGCCGGGGGGAAGGTCATCAGGCTTCACGATTACCCGCCCAGTTCCGTGGGCAAGCATCAGGTAGCTGCCACGATCGCAATGCGGTAGCGACGCATAGTGTCTGTAGTAGGCGAGGTTGCGGCCGTCTCCCTGGGGATTGCCTGCTGCCGCCTTTTGTGCGTCGCGAAACCCAAAATCTTTCGGATGAGGAGTACCCTCAAGGCGGTCAGCATATGCATAGAACCGTGTGGAGTGGTCAATGAGGCGATCGGTCTTTCGAATCTCCGCAATTCTTGCCTGATTCTCGGGGGTCTTCGCAGCCTCATCCACTCCCTTTCGCCAGCGCGTGAAACGGTCATATTCATCTTCAATACTGGCAATCCGTTTGTTGTTTTCGCGATTGAAGGCTCGTTCCGGCTCAACACGAAACACACGAGGCGGCTGGCTGCGAGCAGCCCACCGCTCAAAGGACTCGTCGATGGCCTCGCGTCCGAGTTTGAGATATTGCTCAAACTGATCGCCGGAGATGAACTGCGATGCGCCAACGGTATCAAAGGTGCCAGAGCCGCCATCGGCAGGGAGTGATTCAACATCGACGCGAATGCCCGTCAACTGTTCAATGGTGTTGCGGTACTCCCGCCGGTTGAGACGCCGCATCGTGATTTCACCACCTGCATCTGCCAGACTCCGGCGTGCGGTGACCATCGTGTGCGCAAGGTCATCAAGGAAATCTGCCTTTTCAGCGCTTCCAGGCTGCTCGGAATCCTCTGGGGGCATCTCCCCGGCGTTCAGCGTGTTCAGCACCTTCTGCCAGAGTTCGGCCTGTTCAAGTGTGGCAATACGAAGTGGCAGTGTCTCCAGATCGACCTTTCCTTCACGCGTTGCCGAGTCATGGCAATCGAGGCAGTACGCCTTGAAGAACGCCTGATGTTTAGCCGGAAGTCTGGCGTCTGGAACCGCGGCCTTCACGACAGGGCTGACTAGCGTGCATGCAGCAACGAACGGCAGAAAGAAACCGGTTGTCATTCTCATCTTGAAACTCGCCAAAGCCCTTTGGTTCCTCATTTTCAGCCGGAAAACCCATCCATGACATTTATCGCTTGGGGCAAACCCGATAACGCTGAGAGTCTTCGGAGTTACCGATCACCGCATCCTACGGCGGCAGACTTTATCCTTATCCTGTGAAGGGATGATTCCTGACCCCTGACCACTCACTCTGCGACAATGCTACGTGTTTAGGAAGCCTGCAATTCACTCACGACACCGGTGCTGTCACCGTGCCGGTCCACACCAATTCCCATACCTTGAAGCATGGTCAGCCAGACATTGCAGAGGGGCGTATCTTTGGGAAGAACGAGGTGCTGTCCCAGTTTGAATTTGGATCCGCCACCCGTAAGGACGGTCGGGCAATTGGTGAGATAATGGATCGAACTGATGTTCGATCCAAAGGCCACAGCGGTGTGGTCAAAAAGGCTAGAGCCGTCGGGCTCTTTCGTGGCCTTGAGTTTGTCGATGAGGCGCGCCAGAAGTTCGCTGTGGGCCTTGTCACGCACCTTCGAGGCCTCCATGCGATCGCCCGGTGAATAATGACTCACATTGTGAGAACTGGGCTTAAGATCGAGGCTCTGCAGGAGGCTCTGGCCGGGCATCCGGTAGGTCAACACACGGGTGCTGTCGGTCTGCAGGGCAGCGACGATGAGATCCTGCATGATCTCGATCTCAGCCTTCCCCTTGAGACCTGGCTGCGGTTCGTCAAGAGCCGCACTGGCCTTCGGAACATCAAGCCAGTCCTCGTCCTTGTTCAGACGCGTCTCAATGTCTCGAATGCCCTGGAAGTATTCGTTGAGTTTATCGGTGTCGGTTTTGGAAAGACCTCGCTGCACCCGTCTGGCCTGAGCCAGGACAGCGTCGAGGACGCTGCGGTTCTCCGCGATCGCGGCCTGACGCTGTTCCAGCGGCGTGTCATCTGGCGAAAAGAGTTTGTGGAAAACCTGCACCGGGTCGTTCTGGCCAGCGATGGGCTTGCCGCGGCTGTCCCAGGCCAGTGACAACCCTGGGCCATGGCCTTCAAGCGCAGAACTGTTGAGCTGGATTGACGAAAACCGGGTGCCCTGTCCCAGACGCTCAGCCACGACCTGATCGGCAGAAATACTGTTGGCCATGTTCTGCCCGGGGACGGCGTAGCGATTGGCCCCCGTCAGCCAAAAGGTACTGCCCCAGTGGGCTTCGTTGGTGTACTGATTTGAACATCCCTGAACGACGGTAATGTCAGACTTGTGCCGAGCCAGCGGGGCCAGGCCTTCCGTGAGCTTGTAATCGCTGCCGGTCTGGCCAACGTCCGGAAACCAGGTCTCCTTGGTCACGCCAAATCCAATGCTGAGAAAGACAGCCCGTTTCGAGGGTGCGGCAGGCTCATTAACCGCTGCCGACGCAAACCGGCGGAAGCCGATCGATTCAAACGCAGGCAGCGCGATGAGCGACCCAGTGCCTCGCAGGAAATAACGGCGATTGATCCCGGCTTTCATAACAACACCTTTTTGCCTCATTTAGTACCGCAGAGTGATTGCAGGATTGCTACAAAACTAATGGAATTGCTGGAGTGGAAACGCCGGCTGAATGATTGCGGTGAGGGCAACGTCACTCACAAATGAATCGCCCAGACCGACCGCATGACCGGTATTAGTCCCTGCATGCATACTCACCGAGATGACCGCGACGGTGGCCTCCGGCGGCAAGATGCACGACGCTGATATACGTGACTCTCCACCTACCCCCAGCCGGACGGCCTTTCCACCGACCGCAACCGCATCGCGAAGAATGCCTGGCCAGTGTTTTGCGATCGACTCGGGCTTCGCCTGAAATAAGCTGATTCGGCAGACTCCTCGGAGATCTGGCAGATCCGCTGGTGGATTCTCCTGGCGAAAACTCGCCGACAGTTTCAGCACTGTTGTCTGCTCTGATGCCGTATCGCCGCACTGTTCGCGAAGCGGCTGTAGGTCGATCAGTTGAAAAACATCACAGGACCGAGCCAGGCCGCTTGGTGCACCGGCGATGTTGGCTGTTCTGAGGAAACGCAGTTCACGGTTGCCGTCCGCCCGCTCGATCACTTCCGCGGGGTCACCACTCCATTCACCAAAAAGAACTGGAAATCGATTCGGAATCAGCCCCAGATCGAGCGATGAAAATTTATGGTCAGCAAGAGTGATCTGCCGAGCGACTGCCTCAGCCACAGGCATCCCCATAACCATCCGTACTCCAAGGACTCCCAGAAGAGCGCCTAGCAGCAAGCCAGCGGAGATCGGCTGCCATGCCGGCGACCGGCGAAGCAATCGATCAGACAATCGCTTCAGGGGCACCTGTGGTTGCCTATCGAGAATCGAAACAATCGATTCATGCCGCAGATAACTGATCAGGGCATGCTCGTTGACGAGCATTTCTGACATGAGCGCGCGAGCTTCTGGATGTTCACGAAGCAACTGGTTGAGCTCTGTCCGTGAGACTTCATCACCGGCATTGCGGACATTCTCAAGCAGGCTGAAAAGTTGTTCTTGCATTACGCGTTCGCCCTCATTTGGCGTTCGATACAGGTGGCCAATTGCTTTCGGATTCGCAGCAATGTCATTTTCACTGCACTCAGGCTTCGGCCTGATGCTTCAGCGATCTCCCGCAGCGTCTGGTTGGCTGTGTAGTAGGCCTGAAGCAGGGCCACCTGTTTTTCGGTGAGTTTTTTCACGCAGACGGCGAGGGCCTCACGCCGATCTTCAAAGTTGGCAGATGATTCTTCTGACTGCTGCACCATCGCCTGCACCACATCTTCATCGAAGATCAGGCGGTCACGTTTCCTGTCACGGTAATGCGCGAGGATCGTAAATCTCGCGACTGCGAACGCCCATGGCAAGAACGCCGTGTCTGGGTCCCAGTCTGCCGCTTTCTCCCACAGTTTCACGCAGGTCGCCTGAAGGACCTCACCGGCATCTTCTTCGTTCGCGAGATTGGCATGGCAATATGCCTCCAGTGTTGGCTGGTATCGCGTCAACGCTTCAATAAAGCGGATGTCGTCAAACGGTGCCGGCATGCTGGCGAATAAAAAATTAGGCGGAAATGGGGGCGTGAAGCGATTACGGGGAGGATCGGCCCGGGCACGGCAAATTTTGTCCTTTCTTTTATTCCGTGAGCGTGCACGACGGTCACAATTTTTGGGTGAAAAGCGGATCAGCAATGATGGCAATCTCCCGCTCTTTCATGCAATCGATGCGAGCCGCCTGTGCCAAAAGTCTGCGGCCAAAAGATCCGGCGATCGGTAGCGCAGCGACCTTTCGCCTTTTGTGAGAGGATCGCGTCTTTGGAAATTAGCCTGACAGGCATCTTTCATGTGAGGCCTAAGATCTCCTGCAGGCCTCGGCCTTTTGAGGAGTGCCCAGCTGTTAGGAACCCATCTCCTGGTTTTCCTGCCGAGCACGAGGCGGCTGCAGAGTGTCGGATCCTTCGACAACCGTGAATGAACCTCCGTCGGCCGGAACAGAAATTGTCCCCACCGTGCCCGCCGGCCAACCTATGGTGATGGTCTCGGGCACTTCCGCTGCAGGCAAGAGAAAACAAACTGCTTTCTCACTCGCCGACAGATAGCTTCCCCCTCCTTTCACCAGGCGTACCAGCTGCCGCGAGGATGTCTGAAGCGTCACGATCGCCCCAACGGCATCGCGATGAGATGTCGTTCCGACAAGCCTCAGCCGCAGCCAGCGGCTGGGCTGACCATCATTTTGCAGGACAGTCATCGGCTCGTCTGCATGGGTAACCGCAAGATCCTGGTCTCCGTCTCCGTCGAGGTCACCGATCGCCGCACCCCGGCCGGTATGGGGAGACGAAAAATAGTCGCCAGCCGTATCCGCGATGTTCTGAAAGTCCTTGCCTGCCCTGTTCTGCAGCAGAATCGGCAGCTGTCGGCGGGGTGCATTCTCGGGGTGGAACAGAACATGGCCGTTGGTGGCATAGATATCCTCGAACCCATCGGAGTCGATATCGAGGAAAGCCGTCCCAAAGCCGACATAGGTGCGTGCCAGTCGACCGATACCACACGGCAGGCTGACATTCTGAAAAAGCAGACCACCGGCGTTGCGATAGAGGCCAAAGCTTTCTCGTTCGAAGTTCGTCACCCAGAGGTCCGGCAGGCCGTCGCCGTTGGCATCGGCGGCATCGACTCCCATGCTGCCGTCTGGAGCGCCCGTAAGACCGAGTGATGTCCCACTGTAAAGCCCCGTCTCAACAAGTTTCTGATTGTTCTCATTCTGGTAGAGCGCATTCGGCGTGGTGTCGTTTGCAACATAAATATCGGTGTCTCCATCGAGATCAAAGTCACCCGTGACAACTCCCAACCCCTTTCCCGCCAAGCTGGGCTGAAACGGACCCTCAGCACGCTGAAACACCCCAGATTTTGTCCCCAGATAGAGGCGATCCGGCAAGGTATTGAATTGGGCCGGTGGGCAGACATCTCGGTTTCCCTGGATCGTGCATGGAGGGTCATTGTCCGGAGTCCAGTCAACATAGGTGACAAGGTAAAGGTCCACGGAACCGTCACCGTTGAAGTCACCAGAGGCCGCACTCGTAAACCATGCGTCAGCCGCAATGCCAAGCTCCGTGGCTGTCACCGTTGCGAACCGCCCGTTCTGCTGATTGTGATAGAGGAGGCATCCCCGGAACCCTGTCACCAGGATGTCCGGGAAACCATCCTGATCCCAATCGAACACACAAACCCCATGACTGTAGAACGCGGGGGCTTCGACACCGGCCGCAATGGTCGCATCTGTGAACCGCCCCTGTCCGTCGTTCCTGATGAGCGTGGGGGCGAGGCCGACCGGCTGGCTGTTCGCATCAAATGTGCCCCCGCCGAGGGCAAAGAGGTCGTTGTCTCCGTCCTGGTCGTAGTCAAGCATTGCCACCCCAGATCCCAGTGATTCCAGGATGGTGTATCGGGGCGTGCCGGTGCCAGTCCGTGCAACGACTTTGCTCATTAAGGTGGGAGCTAGTTCTGAAAAGCTCGGTCCTGTGCGACCCGCCTCAGAAAAACCGGCGACGTCCCCACTTGGCGCCTGGTCGGTGGGAGACTTCAGAGCATCTGCCGGTCCACAGCCAAGACTTACGACAATCGGGACCAGCAGCAAACCACGTCTGCCCGACCAGCAACGACCAACCCAGCAGCAAATGGTGTCACGCTGTCGCATCTACGGTGTTCCCGGCACTGAGTCGAGAAAGCCGAAAGGAGACGCAACTTCCCCGGAATCTTCACCAGTCGCATGCTTGGCAAGAAAACGCCTCGCTTCAGCATGCTCAGGATCGACTCGCAGGACAACCCGCATCCAGTTGATGCCTTCGCGCCGACTTTTCCAACGCCAGGTAAGCTCCGCGAGACGATATCTCAGGTCAACGTCTCCTGGCTGCTGAGAAAGACGTCCGTTGAGTTTTCTGATTTCACTCAAGGCTTTTTCGCCCTCCTCAATCAGCGGCTCAAGCGCGGTGGCAGCCTCCGGCTGACCGGCAAGCCGGTGCGCCTGCGCAAGGTTGCGTCTGATGTCAGTGCTCTCTGGCTGCTGTTCGGCAGCTCGCCGATACCACCCAACTGCATCCGCGGCATTCCCTTGCTCCAGGCAGATGCGGCCAAGCAACGCGAGGGCCGCCGCATTTTTTTGCACCAGTGCTTCATGGCTCATGAGAATCTGCCTGGCAGCCGATGCGTCGCCAAGCTTCGACCGGGAATCAGCCAGCCCCATTACCGCGTCGATCGATTCTGGCTCTGCGTCGAGCAATCGCTGCCAAACCTGAGCGGCTTCAGCAAATTTGAGCTGCTGACTGAGACAGCCGGCGAGTGCTGCCAGCAGCTGCGAGTCTCGTGGTTGCTGCTGGAGCCCCCTCTGATAGGCCAGCGTTGCCGCCTCCCAGTCACTGTTGATCGTCGCAATCAGCCCAGCAAATCGATAAGGATCAACGCGATCGGGTGACTGCTGCTGCCAGCGTCGCGCGACTTTTTCGGCATCATCGATAAGCCCGCAGGCAAGGGCATAGATGATGAAGCCCCGATAGATGCCATCTGCATCGGCACCGGGCGAGGCAAGCAGCCCCCTCCAGTCGGAACCGATTTCTTCAAACCTGCCTGCCTGAGCCAGCAGCACCTGTTGCGCCCGCCTGACCTGATCTTTTGGATAGCCCGCCGAAGCGGCTGACCGCAGCCAGCCAGCGGCCTCATCAACCTGTCCCCGCCGCGATGCGAGTGTCGCCCTGTAGAAATTCGCCCTCCCAGCTTCAAGCCCCAACCATTCAGACCGAGCAAGCCACACTTCGGCAGCATCGAGTTGCCCGATGTCAAGCAAGGTCTGGGTCCGCCATGCGGCAAACCACGGCAGCCAGACGATGGACGTTCCCACCGCGACCAGCATCACAACAACCGCGATCTGCCAACGCCGAAGCACGTGATCAGCCACCAAAAAGCCACTCGCGAGAGGAATATCGCGGGTCGATCCCAATTTCCGATACCTACCTTACCCGAGAGAGCATAGCTGGCGGCGTAACGCAAGTAATTTTCGCTCGCTACGGCCTCTATCTGTCCTGACAGAA
>Ga0129345_1000684_pt1 | contig 12544 bp, 10 predicted proteins | sample CPBDNA_FD_94425 | JGI IMG/M metagenome (GOLD analysis project Ga0129345, IMG submission 94425) | Freshwater to marine salinity gradient microbial communities from Chesapeake Bay, USA - CPBay_Sum_20_0.8_DNA | ecosystem: Environmental > Aquatic > Marine > Coastal | place: USA: Chesapeake Bay...
AATTTTTTTTTCAAAAGTAACTAAATGAAACTAAAAGAAAAAGTTGATTTCCTAATAAATAAGCTTGAGGAAATTTATCCAACTCTTGAAATCCCATTAGATCATAAAGACACTTACACATTATTGATTGCTGTTCTTCTCTCTGCACAAAGTACTGATAAGAAAGTAAACGAGATAACACCTAATTTATTTAATAAGGCAGATAATCCTTATGATATGATCAAATTATCAATTAATGAGATTAGAGAAATAATTAAACCTGTTGGTCTCTCCCCTACTAAGTCAAAAGGTATTTGGAATTTATCAAAAATATTAATTGACAAATACAATGGTAGAGTCCCAGAGGACATTAGTAAGTTGGAGGAACTCCCCTCTGTTGGTCATAAAACAGCTAGTGTAGTTGTATCTCAAGGGTTTGGACAACCAGCATTTCCAGTTGACACTCATATACATAGGCTTATGTTTAGATGGGGATTATCAAATGGAAAAAATGTTGAAAGAACTGAAAAGGATGCTAAAAGAATTTTTCCTAAAGAAAAATGGAATGAACTCCATTTAAGGATAATCTTTTATGGAAGAGAATATTGCCCTGCGCGAGGATGGGATATTAATAATGATATTATAACAAAAACTATTGGTAGGAAATCAATAATTAATAAACTTATTAAGTAATTTTGCGTTTTTTGAAGGCTTAATGAAAGATATCTCTAATATTGACCCCAAACATAATATCATTATAAAAGGTGCAAAACTTCATAACCTTAAGAATATAGATGTTGTAATACCTAGAAATAAGTTTACGGTAATTACGGGTTTATCAGGGTCAGGAAAATCATCATTGGCTTATGATACTCTTTATGCTGAGGGACAAAGAAGGTATGTAGAAAGCTTATCATCATATGCACGTCAATTTATGGGTAAATTAAATAAGCCAAAAGTTGATTACATAAAAGGTATATCACCTGCAATAGCTGTTGAGCAAAAAATTAACACATCAAATCCTAGGTCAACTGTAGGGACTAAGACAGAAATCTATGATTACTTGAAACTATTATTTGCAAGAATTGGTAAAACATATTCTCCTATTTCAAATAAAATTGTAAAAAAAGATTCAGTGTCTGATGTTGTTGATAAAATAATAAGCTTTAATGCTAAGACAAAGCTTCTGCTTTTGTCACCAATTGAGTCATCAACTAAAGAAAAATCAAAGGAAAGAATTGAAATTCTAAAAAAACAGGGTTTTGTAAGAATTTTTAAAAACGCTGAGATAATAGATATTAATGACATTAATGGAGAAGAAATATTGGATTTTAATTTAGTTGTTGATAGATTAATAGTTAAGCATGACGAAGATTTCAAATCAAGAGTTTCTGATTCTGTTGAACTTGCATTTTACGAAGGTGATGGTGTTTGCTCTGTTTATGAAATTGAGGAGGATAAAGAAGTAACTTTTTCTATTAAATATGAGATGGATGGTATAAGATTTATTGAACCATCTATACATCTTTTTAGTTTTAACAATCCTTTTGGTGCCTGTAAAAACTGTGATGGATTTGGGGAATCAATAGGAATTGATGAAGAACTAGTAATCCCTAACAAAGCATTATCAGTATATGATGATGCAATTGCTCCCTGGAGAGGAACAGGTTTAAGAAAATATTATATGAAATTGATTAATAATGCTGATAATTTCAAATTTCCTATATATAAACCCTATAATAAGTTATCAAGAAAAGAAGTTGAAACTTTATGGAGTGGGAATGAATATTTTACTGGTATAAACAAATTTTTTAAATATTTAGAGAAAAAAAATTATAAGATCCAAAATAGAGTTCTATTATCAAGATATAGAGGTAAAACTCTATGTAATGTATGTAAAGGAAGTAGGCTTAGAGAAGAGTCATATCATGTAAAAATAGATGGTAAAAATTTACCTGAAATATTAGAAATGCCTATTGATAAACTCGGATTGTTTTTTAAAGAAATTAAACTAAATAAAATTGATAAAGAGATATCAGCGAGAATTCTGAAAGAGATTAATAATAGAATTGACTATATGAATAATGTTGGATTAGGATACCTAACACTAAATAGAAAAGCAAATACTTTATCTGGAGGGGAAACTCAAAGAATTAATCTAGCGTCTTCATTGGGAAGTAGTCTTGTAGGCTCAACATATATTCTTGATGAGCCATCTATTGGTCTTCATTCAAGAGATAATGATAATCTTATTAAAATTTTAAAAAATCTAAAAGATATAGGCAACACAGTAATTGTTGTTGAACATGATGAGGAAATTATTTTATCTGCTGACCATATTATTGATATTGGTCCAATGGCTGGGTCTTTAGGAGGTGAAATAGTTGGTCAGGGAACAGTTAATCAGTTATTGGATTCAGATACATTGACTTCAAAATATCTAAGAGGAGTTCAAAAAATTGAATATCCAAGTCAAAGAAAAAAATCAGAATACTTCATAAATGTCAATGGTGCTCAAGAAAATAATTTAAAAAATATAAGTATAAAGATTCCTCTTGAATGTCTATCAATGATTACAGGAGTTTCAGGAAGTGGAAAATCAACATTAGTTAAAAAAATAATATACCCTGCTTTACTAAATTATTTTAGAGATTATTCTCAAAAACCAGGAAAGTTTATTGATTTAACTGGAAATTTAAGTAGAATTAAATCTGTTCAGTTTATTGATCAGAATCCAATTGGAAGATCTTCTCGATCTAATCCTGTGACATATTTAAAAGTTTACGATGATATTAGAACATTATATTCAAAAATACCTCAGTCTGTATCCAAGGGTTTTAAATCAAAATTCTTTTCATTTAATACAGATGGTGGAAGATGTGATGAATGTAAAGGAGAAGGAATTGTAAGGATAGAGATGCAATTTATGGCTGATGTAGAGCTTGAATGTGAAATTTGTAAAGGAAAAAGGTTCAAAAATGAAATAACTTCAATTAAGTATAATGGAGTTAGTATTGATAAGTTATTAAATATGACTGTTGATGATGCAATACAATTTTTTAGAAAGTATAATCAAATAAAGATTGTTAATAAACTACTACCCCTTCAATCAGTTGGACTCGGATATGTTTCTTTAGGGCAGTCCTCTAATACTCTCTCCGGAGGTGAAGCTCAGAGAATCAAACTAGCCTCTTTTATTGGTAAAGGAGATCAAATTGATAAAACATTTTTCATTTTTGATGAACCAACTACTGGTCTACATTTTCATGATGTAAAAAAGCTATTAAATACATTTAATAAATTGATTAGGATGGGGCACTCAATTTTAGTCATTGAGCATAATCTCGATATGATTTCCTCTGCAGATCATATAATTGATCTTGGTCCAGAAGGCGGAGATAAAGGTGGAACTATAGTTGCTGAAGGAACACCAGAGGATTTAATTAAAACTAAAGGATCTTATACTGGTAGATATCTTAAGAAAAAGATTGGTTAGAACTACCAGTTCTTGTTAAACTTGTCAATAAATATATTTACATCATCACTTAATCTAAAGATATATGCAGAAAGAGTATATAAAATAAATACAAGGCTTGACTTAATTATAATATTTAATAAAGGCTGAAAACCAAGTTCAAGATTTGAAAATACAATATATGTTAAGATGGTTAAAACAATAATCTTTATTGTATCGTTACTATATGGATGCATATTAAACTTAACCTTAATGAGGTACATTTTTAATGAGTTCATTATTACAAGGACAATAAGGGTTGCATAAGCTGCTCCGATAATACCATAGACAGAAATAAAATATACATTAAGAGATACAGCTAATATTGAGGAAATGATTGAAAACCAAAATGTGTAATAATAGTATTTTGAATTAGAAATAATATTATTAACACATCCTGTAGACATTGTGTATAGTTTACCTAGTGACACAATAATTACTATTGGTATACCAATTGAATATCCATCCTGATTTAACATATTATAAAAATCACTTAGATTTAAATTTATTAGTAAAAAGAAAAGACTTGCTATTAAAACCAGATTAGTTGAACTTTTCTTTAGTAAAGATTCTAATTTTTTAAAATGCTTTTTATTGATTGCGTCTGCTACAACAGGGCTTAATATTTGAAACATTGCTCTGCCAGGAATTTCAATGACTGCTGCAATAAAAACTGCGACTGAGTAATATGCAACATTCTCAACTGTTAGTATAGAAGAAAGCATTGATTTATCAATATCTAATATTATACTTGATGCAGCACCTGATAAAAAAATCAGTAAACAATACTTAAAGATTTCTTGAAAATCATCTTTAAAACTAAAATTGATCTTAGGCTTTATAATGTAAAAAGAATAAATAACTACAATTATTAACCTTAAATAGTAACCATAAATTAAGAATAAAATAAACTCTTCAAAATTTAGTATTCCAAAAGAATACGAAACTAGAAGAATTGTTATTAGAATTCTTGGGTATAATTCTTTTAAAAAATTACCAAAAACAGATTTAAGCTTTACCCTTAGCCATGAATAGAAAACTTCGAAGAATGAAGTTGAAATTGCTATGTAAATAATAACATAAGCATATCTTGAAAGGCTTTTATTGCTTTGAAAAAGATAATGTCTAATTTCATCATAATAATTAAAAAATAGTGGAACAAAAAGTATAATTATTATTAATGGAAGTAAAACTGAAAGTGTCAAAAGACCATCTTTCTCTCTTTTTTTAGAGTATTTAGAATAGTACCTAATAACAGAATGTTGGGTTCCAAAAGATATAAACGGTTGCACAATGTTTGAAATTGCTAAAAGTGCTATAACAAGTCCTTGAAATGTACTACCTAGATAAGTTGGATAAAGATAAAGAGTATTAACTGCTCCTATAAGAAAAGCTATTACAATACTTATTAAATTTAAAAAAGATTGCCTTACTACAATACCCATTTATTATTCTTATAAACCATGTATACTATTAAACTAAAGGTAATTATAATTGCTAGTATTCTAATATTTATTCCTGTTTTTACTATACTAGGAGAGAAATAAAAATCAATTTTATGAACTCCAGATGGAATGACCATTCCTCTAAGAATATAGTTTACATCAAAATACTCTGATTTTATATTATCAATGTATACTTCCCATCCAGAAGGATAATAAATCTCTGAAAAAACGATTAGTTGATCAGATAATGATTCAAAGTCATAAGTAATATGTGATGAAGAAATCTTAGTTTTTTCAATTTTAACTAGATCACCAGAATTATATTTTCTAGAAATAGAAGATGGAATAGAATTATTTATAGATAAAGCAACTTTACTAATATCAGTTTCTTTTAATTTGATTAGTAAGTCATCTGCTGTTTCAGTAGTTATAAGAGAGTCAACAGACCAAGCATTTCCTAGTACATTTGGATTTTGATATAACTTATCTTCATTATTTTCATCTTTAGATATAAGGTATTTTACATTTAAAGAATTAAATAACTTCTCATTATCATGAAGAGATAAGTAATCATAATACTCTTGAAATCTTCTAAGTTTTGCAGCGTGATATCCATTTATAGAATTATGATAATATGAACTACTTGCATTTGAAAGACCTGCAGTAATATTAAAAACTCTATAATCAGATGTATCTAATAATATTTGATTATCTAACTCTGTCATTTGATATGTATTATATGATTTATCAATGAACAGTTCTTTGTCAATGTATCTTTTATTTACATTGAATAAGTCAATAAATACAATTGCAAATACAATAAGAAACGTAAAATTTCTACCAATTAATTTATATGATTTAAGTGTTGCAAATAGTAATATTCCAATAATAATTGCTCTTATAACATCCTTATTAAAAATATTCTGCCTTTCCTCTACAATCATTCTAAAAATTTCAGGCCCGTATGCATTAGAGTAATAATCATCATATAAACCAGAAAATGAAAGTGAATCTTTAAAAAGAAATAATAATACTAATGGGGCTGTATAGGCAATAAAAGTCTTATTTATATTTTTTAAATTAAAGTCGCCAAGAAATTTATGCAAACCTATAACTGAAAGAAATGGTACTGCAAATTCTAAGATAATCTGAATTGAAGAGACAGCTCTGAACTTGTTGTAAAAAGGGAAATAGTCAATAAAGAGATTTGTAAGTAATGGAAAGTTTTTACCCCATGAGAGTGTTAATGATACTATGAATGATATCAATAACCACCACTTGAATGGTCCATTGACTATAAATAGAGATAGAATAAAAAGAAAAAATATTGATGCACCTATATATGCAGGTGCTTCAAGTATTGGCTGATCTCCCCAATATGTTGGAACAGATGATACAAATGAATCAGCCTGTTTTCTTGGAACATTATTATCAATTAAAAATTTATATAAATCTGAGTTTTTTCCGATGTCTTCAGAAGATGCTCCACCTTGAACTCTTGGAGCAATAAGATTTATACTTTCAAAAATTCCATAACTATATTGAGTGATGTAATCATAGTCAAGACCAGTAGAGAGTTTTTTTTCTGTTCCATCAGGATTCAATTTAAGCTCACTCTGAGATCTTGTTGAGTATTTAGAGTATTCATATGTAGAAAGAATATTTGGGGCGTTTAAACCCAATGATAATATTCCTGCAAGAGCAAATACTCCAATATATTTTAAATATTCTTTTAAATCTTTTTTTCTGAAAGAGTCAATCAGGTAAACTATAAAATATATACCAAGTAGGATCAACATATAATATGTCATTTGATAATGATTAGCTCTAATTTGTAATGATATTGCCAAGAGACTAACTAAAAATCCAGGTAATAGCTTATTCTGCCTTAAAAGTACAAGTCCAGCGACTACTAAAGGAATATATGCAATTGAAAGAGCCTTTGTATTGTGTCCAACTTGAAGAATAATTAACAAATAAGTAGAGAAAGCAAATGCAACAGATCCAAGAATAGCAATTCTCCATGGAATTTTTAATACCATTAAAAGAATATACATTGTAAGAAGATACAAGAATAGTGTGTGAGCTGGTCTAGGAATAAATCTAAATAAAAGATGAAATGGTGATAATATGTCATATGCAAACTTTGCTCCTAATTGGAATGTAGGCATTCCCCCAAAAGCATTATCTATCCAGTATACCTCATCTGAGATATTCTCTCTATTTTCTTGAATCTCCCTGGACATTGCCTCATACTGATTTATATCTGATTGATATAATTTTTTGCCATCAAGAAGTGGGCTATAGAAAATCATAGATAGTAAAGCAAATCCAATTGCAGTATAAAAATGAATTAGAGATTTTCTAATTAAAACTTTATTCATCGATATCCTCATAATCTATATATTCTCCATATTTATTGTTTGTTTTTCTTCTATTTGAGCTTGAGGATTTATTGAAATCTTTCTTTTTATTTGGAGATTTAAACATTCCTACAAATATCATTTTGAAAATAGAAGGAATTATATATCTAATTATTAGATAAATAGTTACAAAAACCAATAAAAACTTCATAGTTTGAGACTTTATCAAATTTAATCAAATCTTGAAAAATAACTATTTATTGGTAAATTGCTTTTTTAAATGAAACCTGAATCAAATATTACAATTAAAGAAGTTACAAATAGTGATGAACTAATGAAATTTGTCATGTTCCCTCATGCCTTGTACAAAGACTCCAAATATTGGGTTGCTCCAATTATAAAGGAAGAACTTGAAATATTAAATAAAGAAACAAATCCTGTATTTAATAATGCTATTGCTCATTATTTTCTTGCTTATGTAGGTGGTGTAATTGTAGGCAGAATTGCAGCATTAATAAATTGGGTTGAGGTTAAAGATCTAAAGAAAAATAAAGTAAGGTTTGGGTGGTTTGATTTTATTGATGATAAAAATGTATCAAAAGCTTTACTTGAAAAAGTAATTGAAATAGGTAAAAAGAATAATCTTGAGTTTATAGAAGGACCTGTAGGATTTTCAAATATGGATAAGGCTGGAATGTTGATCAAGGGATTTGAGAAAAAAAATACAATGATTACAATGTATAATTATTCTTACTATCAAGATCATATGAAAGATCACGGCTACAGTAAGCTGGCAGAATGGGTTGAATATGAGCTTAAAATTGCTAATTATGATGATTCGCCAGAGAAAGTAAAGAAGTTTTCAGATTTGATTTTAAAAAGGTATAATCTTAAGAAATTAAACTTCACATCAACAAAGCAGATTGTCCCTTATGTAGACCAGATGTTCTATTTACTCGGAAAAACATATGATAAGCTTCAAACATTTGTTCCTATTCAAGAATATCAAATCGAGCATTATAAGAATAAATACTTAAAATATATAAATCCAGGTTTTATTAAATGTGTAACAGATGAGAATGATGAGCTTGTTGCATTTGCAATTACTATGCCTTCGTTTTCTAATGCACTAAAAAAAATCAAAGGTAAGGTTGACTTAATTGGGAAGTTAAGACTTCTACTTGCTAAAAATTTTAATAGTAAAGGGTCTTTATACTTAATAGGTGTAAGACCAGATTTTCAAAATAAAGGAGTAATTGCAATTTTATTTAACGAGCTACAGAAATTCTATAATAAGTTTGGTATTAAAGAAGTTGAAACAAACCCTGAACTAATTGAAAATACTGCTATTCAGCAACTCTGGAAGAACTACGAAAATAATCAACATAAAAATAGAGCAACCTTTACAAAACAGATTTAATCATGTATAATGAAGGAACAATAATTGCTCTATCATCCCCTCCAGGTTCTGGTGCAATTTCTATTATTAGATTATCAGGAAAAGACTCAATAACTACAGCTGATAAATTCTTTGAGTCTAAATCTGGAAAGAAATTAAAGGATTGTAATGGTTATTCTTTAAGTTACGGTAACTTTTTGGTTAACAAAGAAGTTCTTGATGAAGTTGTAATATCACTTTATAAAGCGCCTCACTCGTATACCGGTGAAGACGTAGTTGAGATATCTTGTCATGGTTCAAATTATATTCAACAAGAAATAATCTCATCTTTTACAAATTCTGGTGTAAGATTAGCTTCACCTGGTGAATTTACACTTAGAGCTTATTTAAATAATAAAAAGGATCTATCTCAGGCTGAGGCTGTTAGTGATTTAATTGCTTCTGAATCAAAAGAAGCTCATAGAGTAGCAATGCAACAAATGAGGGGTGGTTATTCTATTGAGATTGAAGAGCTGAGAGAGAAATTGATCGATTTTAAGTCATTAATTGAGTTAGAACTTGATTTCTCTGAGGAAGATGTTGAATTTGCTGATAGAAAAGACTTAAAAGATCTTTTAAATACTATTGAAAGCAGGTTATCTAGTCTAATTGAATCATTTACTTATGGGAATGTTATTAAAGAAGGTGTAACAGTTACAATTGCTGGTAAGCCTAATGCTGGTAAATCTTCACTTCTAAATGCATTAGTAAATGAAGATAAGGCTATTGTATCAGATATTCCTGGGACTACAAGGGATGCAATAGAAGACCTAACAGTTATTAATGGAATTAAGTTCAGATTTATCGATACTGCTGGTATTAGAGAGACATCAGATAAGATTGAATCTATTGGTGTAGAAAGAGCTAAAGGAAAAATTAGCAAATCCAGAATACTTATATACTTATTTGATAGGTCAGATATTAGTGAACATGAGTTAATAAATGAGGTTGAAAGCTATAAAAGAGATGATTTAAATATTTTTATAGTTGAAAACAAAATTGATTTATTAAATAACTTAAAAACAGATAGTTATAAAGACAATATAAATCAATTAATTAAGTCAAAAAATATAAAACTTCTTCAAATTTCAGCACTAAATCAAACAAATATTGAAGATCTTAAAAATGCTATTTCTAAAGACCTAAATCTGTCTTCTGAAAATAGTATTGTTATTACCAATTCTAGACACCTTGAAGCACTAAAAAACTCGCTTAATGCTATTGAGTCTGTAAAAAAAGGATTAAAAGATGGAATTTCTGGTGATTTACTCAGTGTAGATCTAAACGATGCTATTATTAATATGTCTATTATAACTGGTAAAATAGATATTGATCAGGATATCTTAGGATCAATATTCTCCAGGTTCTGTATTGGTAAATAAGTTTCTCTATCAATTTTCTTCTAATTACTTATAAATACTTATAAATATCATATAAATCAATAGATTAGTAAAACTGTTACTTTCTGTATTGAAATTAACGTAAAACGAATTATCTGGATAGTGAGTTCTCCATTTAGAAAAATTCAAGCTACGAGGGGTCACAATTTGTAAAGTTTGGTTTTGGAAGAGACCAATTAGGATTAGAAGAACTAAAAATCCTACAATCAGTAACCTTTATAACGTTCCAAGATGACAGGTCTTGATTAAATGTAGTACCAAAAAACATTCTATACATATTAGTTACATTAGAAACATCCCAATTAGATATGTCCTGATTAAATGGTGTGTTTGTAAACATATATCCCATATTAGTAACATTACTTACATCCCAATTTGATATATCTCCATTGAAATTAGAATTACCAAACATACCATTCATATCTGTGACATTACTCACATTCCAATTTGAAATATTTCCATTAAATTCAGAATTACTAAACATTCTTCTCATATTAGTAACACTACCAACATCCCAATTTGAGATGTCTCCATTGAATTCTGAATCTAAAAACAATTCAAACATATTAGTAATTTTTGAAGTACATATGAATCTCAAATCTTCATTATTCATAACCATTGTATACAACATTGTAGAATCTACTACCTTATAACTGACTCCATCAACCTCACCAATAAAACCAATAGGAACATCTTCTCTACATTTTATTATTCCATTTTCATCTTTATAGATGTCTGATTTACATCCTATTGTTGTAAGTATTGTAATTATTATAATTAGTTTTTTCATATCTCTAATTTAAGAATTTTATCAACTGGCAAATGGACCCTTTAGAATACAACTTTTTAAGTTGTAGATTAGGTGTAGATAAAATGAAGGATAGTCTGGAAAGCATTATAGATAAAAGATTAACAAAGACTGTTACTTTCTAATGAAGGTAAATAAAAATGATGATAATAGAGTTAGATACTTCATTTTGTCTCTACTAACATTATTCAATTTTTAATTGGAAAAGAGTAATTTAACTTGTCCATCTCCTTCAGGTACAAAACTCAATTGATTTTTTAAACATCTGATTTTTAATTATTTAATTTTTTTTTTAAATTGAAAAAAAAAAATTATGAAAAAGTTTTTATTAACACTTCTTGTTTTAACAGGATTTCAATTAAACTCCCAAATAACAATTGGTGGTGGAGGAAACTCAATAAGCACCAATGTTCCTACTGCTACAATATTGATAAATGGTGAAATTTATGGTCAAGGATCTGTTTCAGGAATTAAGATTGCAAAAAATGACTGTATTCAAGTTGATGTTCAAGCTGACGGTTACATTCCTAAATCCGCAAAATTTTGTAAACAAAAGGGTTTACCCAAAATGAAAAAAAGTGAATATTTTGAATTAGACGTAGATAGTTCGTTTGAAGCTTCATTTGAAACAGATTTTGCAAATAATGATATAAGTATTAACCCTAGGGATTCTAATTTAGATAGAATATGGACTAATGTTGTTAGATTAGTTGTAGAAAATTTTGATGCTTTAGAGGTTAATGATAATGAAGTTAAATATTTAAGAACATCCTGGGTGATTAACACATATGAGGCTTTTACAATTAGAACTAGATTAATTGCAAGGGTTACAGATGAAAGTCCATTAGAGATGAAATTTAAAATTGTTTCTGAAAGAGCAAGTGGAAGAGCAAGTGCAAGAGAAGATGAGAAATTTAAAGAATGGGACAGAGTGCTAAGAAGATATCAAGGATTGATTGAAGAAATTCAAAGCAGGCTATGATAAAAAAAATCTTCATTTTCCTATTTATTTTAGGCTTATTAAATGGTTGCAAGGAATGGTTTGATGAAGCAGATATATTTCTTGAATGTTCCTCCACAGTTGAGTGTGGGGAAATTACACTAGGTGGATTTGCAACTTATCCTTTATACTTCAATCTTCTTAATGATGATGGTAAACAATGTTATTATAAACCTGATAGTTATGCTGTATTTGGTAATTATGCTTATGTAAGCAATGATAAATGTGATTGTGAATGTGTTAGATTGTATGAAGGTGATTAAAAAATTTAAACAAAGAAATTTAACCAAATAAGTCTACCCAAGTAGTAAGTAAATGGTTTTAATAATAGAATCCTTTTCATACATCTAATTTATTAACAGTTATATTTAATTCAAAATATTTAATTAAATTGATGTAGATGTAGTTTAGATCAAGCTTCAATACCCTTTTGAAACACCAATAAATTCAATAGATTAGAAAAACTGTTACTTTCTGTATTGGTAAATAAGTTTCTCTATCAATTTTCTTCTAATTACTTATAAATACTTATAAATATCATATAAATCAATACTTAAAGATTTATGTTTATTTTGATTTAATTCTAAAGTTTTATAG
>Ga0129345_1000687_pt1 | contig 12538 bp, 29 predicted proteins | sample CPBDNA_FD_94425 | JGI IMG/M metagenome (GOLD analysis project Ga0129345, IMG submission 94425) | Freshwater to marine salinity gradient microbial communities from Chesapeake Bay, USA - CPBay_Sum_20_0.8_DNA | ecosystem: Environmental > Aquatic > Marine > Coastal | place: USA: Chesapeake Bay...
TAGAGTCAACAGCACAGTGCGAGTCATTGATCGCACACACAGATAAATTTGGATTTTCGCCAGAATTAATGGTTGACACACGGCCTAAACGAGGTTATAATATTAATATAAATTGGGCTTAACACACTAGAGAGGGATCAACATGTACGATCAACGCCACGGGGGACCATTCGACAGAGGTTCAGCGGACAGTTACTACGGCAGGCCATATTCACCGCACTACTACATGGGCAGCACCTACACTAGTGCGCGGGTAGAACTTGCAGACATGACTGCTGAGGAGATTGTGGCTTACACTGCGGGCTATAATGAGAATGAGCAGTTGGGAGACAAGAAGCAGTGGTAACGTAACCTTTTGATATCACAAGGGAAATTTTTCTCCTAAGTCATTGAAATCATTGGATTCTTTTTTTCGTTTATGCGCATTTTTTGCTTGCAATTTTGTTCTTTTGTGTTATACTGTATATACAGTTAAAGTTTACAACACAGAGAGGGCATGCTATGCAAAACATTAAATTTCCGTTTACAGTTACACTAGCAGGGGACAGCATTTGGGACTACAAGGGTCCGCAAACTGTTACTGTTACAAACATTAATGTTTACACAGACGATGAGTACACTAGCATTGAGGTAGAGCACGACACTACGTGGGAGATATACACGGATAGTGGCTTTGAGGCTGCTATTAGTGCAGCACTAGGCTATGACGTGCAGTTTACAGAGCAGGGCATGCAGCAAGACGGCTTAGCGAGCATGGAAGTTTAAAAAAGTTGTGCTGCTGTACTAGCAGCACATTCTCACCCCTAAATAGGCCCCGCTGTAAGGCGGTTTGTTGTTGCAAAACGAGGTTGACAGCAGTGCGCACTTGTGCTATAGTGTATGTATAAGTTAACACAGCATAGAGGGCTACAATATGCAAAACACAAACAACTACGTATTTTTAGCAGCAGAAGACGCAGCTATTGTTGTAAAAGTAAACAATGTAGTAGTAGGCGCTGCATACAACGCAGCACAGCTTGCAGCACTGTTTACAGCAAACAACGTTAACGTGCTAGTAGACACTATTATGTGCAGCAGCAGCATAGACTTTGCAGAAGAAGAGGGCTTTGCAACAGACAGTTGTGCGCATAATATTATAGAAGAAGCACTAGACATGCTGTAAAAAACTTGCACACAGCAGCACTTTTTAGTTGACAAGTGCTGCTGTGTGTGCTATAACTGTAGTACAACTTAACAGCAAATGAGGGCTAACATGTTTGCAGTAGTAGATTTCGACCGTCAAAAAAGTTTCTTCTTCACCGACTTCCAAAGTGCATCCGACTTCATCGCACAGTATCCGGTCATCGAAAATACTGTAGTAGTCGACTTTTCGGAAATGTATCCGGAAGTAGAATTGTTGTAAAAAAGAGGTTGACAGCATAGTCAGCCTGTGCTATTGTAAGACATAGGGCAACACAGCAAGAGGGAACTACACAATGACACTCGTCCAACAAACTGCCAAGTTCGTAAGCAACAACCTAGATCGTACAGCCGACCGCTATGAACAGATTTGGTCGATTAAGTCAGCACTGCTCGCACATGGTTATGAACTGTTAGCAACAGACAGAGAGACCATTGATGCTGTGCTAGATGTGCTGTTCAAAGAATACAATTTTTCAGCATAAAGAGGTTGACGCTGCTGTAGATTGATGCTATAGTGTATGTATAGTTAACAAAGAGGGCAACACAATGTTTGAATATGATCTACGAACCGCTCGCAGGATGGGTGCATACCAAGCGATTGCAGAGATGATGCAATTTGAAATCCGCAAGTTGGACGCCGCACAGGCTGAGAAAGACGAGTGGATGTCCAAGTATCATATGCGCTGCCTAGTATCGCTTGCAGACCAGCTAGAAGCTGCGGAAGAAAATTTCAAAAAAGAGGTTGACAACGCTGTAGATTGATGCTATAGTGTATATATAGTTAGAAACAACGGAGGGCATTCCATGTTTTACATTTACGAAAAGAGCAGCACCTACATCATCGGCAAGCCCGATCGTAACGGTGTTGCCCGTCCAGACCACCGCCAGTCATATAAGACTATGGCAGCAGCGAAAGCAGCAGTCACTCGCATTGCAAAAGCAGAAGGCTTGCTCGAAACAGATCCCAACCACGCTGTTTACCGTTATGGTATCGCGGAAGCAGACTACTTCCACAAGCACATTGAGAAGAAGGTCCAGAAGCGTTCTTTGATGGACAACACCAAGACGTGGATGGAGCCTGTGAACACTCCCTACTATTGCAGCCCAAGCAGCGAAGCCTATTGGAGCATGTAATGGAAAGCAAAGGCTGGCCACTAAAGGCGAAACCATATAAACCGTTCAGAGCGTTCATCTCGAACAAGTATTACGAGAATCGAGATGAGTACCAATCGTTCGGGCAGCAGCAGCCCTACACCTTTGAGGAATATGTAAAAAACAATCTTTCGCTGCTAAAAGAAAAATATCGGTTGACATATAAGAAATAGATGCTATACTGTATGTATAGTTAGAAATTAGGAGGGCATCCGATGGCAACAGATTTAAAATCACACGCAAAGAACGTTTCGTTGACACGCTTCTGGGGAGGCAGCGACCTCGGTACATGTGTACAGGTTACAGTTAACGAAGGCGCTGGGCAGTTCGAACACGTTGCGTTGACGCGATCACAGGCGGCGGCATTGGCGGCTGACTTGTTGGACTTCGCACAAGGACGTGAAACTGAGGAAAGGGAAGTATAATGGGAGCAGATTTCGAATTAGCATGGGCAGCACTACAGCCGCTCATCATATTAGGGTTCACAATCGGCGTAGTGTTGGCCGTTGTGTTTGGAGCAATCAAGATAGGCTGGCAACTGGCGCCGTGGATATTCGTCGCTGCAATGCTGGTTTGGTTCTTCGGATAGGAGGCTACAATGGCGGTATGTCCACATTGTCACGCAGGTGATAAGACATTTTTTGCACCCAAATGTCATAACTGTAACACAGAAGTAGGTGTGGGCGAGCAGTTCGGCGCCAGCATCATGCACTTTGTAGGACAGTTGCTGGCCTTTGGTATTGTGGCATTAATTATAATGATGTTAATTTAGGGGTTGACAGTATACGTAAGTGAGCATATACTGTAGATAATGTAAGCAAACAGAAGGGCGTTTTGTTATGAAGAAAGTGAAGATCATTGAGGGCACCTACAAGATCCGTGGCAAGGACGTGGATCTAACAGGTATGGTGTTTCCACTCGTAGAAGAATTCAAAGTTGGTACCAGTGGTGGCTACGTTACTGTTGACGGAGGTGCAGTAGCAGGCTTTCCGGATCGCAATATTAAGATCCGCTGTGATAATGCTCAATCCTATGAGGTTGTTGCTGATTCCGTAGCCACCACGGTCCGTGAAGAGTCGGACGAGGAGATCATGGACCGTATGCGTGATCGATTCGACATGCTCGAAGAAATGACTAGAGCAACCAAGAAAGGTGATGTACGTGCAATGATCGTATCAGGACCTCCAGGTGTTGGTAAGAGCTTTGGTGTAGAAAAAGTACTAGGCAAGCACGACATCCTAGCAGACATCTCCGGCAACGAGAAGTTGCGTAGATACGAAGTTGTCAAGGGTGCAATGAGTGCTATCGGCCTCTACTGCAAACTCTACAAGTATGCAGACAAAGGCAACGTTGTAGTGTTCGATGACTTTGACTCAGTATTCAGCGACGAGCTTAGCCTGAACATCTTGAAGGCAGCACTAGACTCAAAGAAGACTCGCAAGATCCATTGGAACACCGATTCGTTCAAACTGCGCAATGAAGGTGTGCCAGACTCGTTCGACTTCAAAGCAAGTGCGATCTTCATCACGAACTTGAAGTTCGACAAGGTCAAAGGCAAGATGCGAGAGCACTTGATGGCACTGGAGTCACGTTGTCACTATATCGATCTAACCATTGATACAGAACGAGAGAAGATGCTTCGCATCAAGCAGATCGTTGCAGACGGTATGCTAAACGAATACAAATTTGAAGAAGAGATGCACGACGACATCGTCGACTTCATCGATATAAACAAGAAGCGGCTACGGGAGCTGTCATTGAGAACAGTACTTAAGGTCGCCGATTTGGCCAGAGCATTTCCTACCAAGTGGGAAGCGATGGCAGAGAACACTGTGATGCGTCGAGTCTAACTCCGCGCATAGTGTAGAACACTGGACCGCCCTCATCCAGTGTTTGCTGAAGCAGATGCAAGCCCTCACGCTCTGCTTCATTTGCCCTCGTAGGACCGCCCTCATCCTACGGGGGCTTTTTTTATAAGTTGTTGATTTTAAAGAGAATCTTTTTTAAAAAAAGTGGTTGACAAACTGCTAGGGTGAGGGTATACTGTATATATAGTTAGAAAACAGCCAATAGGAGGGCATCCACAAATGGCAACTCGTTCAAACATCGCAATCAAACGCGGCAACAAGATCACTTCCGTCTACTGCCACTGGGACGGTTATCCTGCACACAACGGCGAAATGCTTCGTCGCTACTACACTGACACGATGAAGATCCGTCAGTTGATTGAGCTAGGATCAATCAGCATCCTACGCAAAGAGGTTGGCGCCAAGCAGGACTTCGACGACAAGTCTACACAACACGACGACTGGACACTAGCATACCATCGCGATCGCGGCGAAGAGCTTGTAATCAGCGAATACGACAACATCCCTGACTGGATCGACGACATGGAGGAGTATGCCTACCTTTGGAATGGCATCGAATGGCTCGTTAACGATCACGGCGAGCGTGACGAATCAGGCTTCCCCGTGTTCAATCGCGTGGAGGATGTTATTTCTCCTGCGATGCTCAAAGAGCTAGGCTGGGAGGACTAAGGCCCCGCTAAACAGGGATTGACAGTATAGCACTTCGGTGCTATACTGTAAGTATAATGAGGCAACAAGGCAGAGGAGGGTTCAATGCCAAACTGGTGTAATAACACAATTTCGATCTCAGGTCCTACGGACACAATCAAACAACTCTGGGAAGACGCTAACCAAGAAGGTGAAGCCGGCGGCATGCTGAACGCAATGGTTCCAATGCCTGAAGCACTTCGTGACACAGTCAAAGGCACTGGCGAAGAACTGCAAGAAGTCTGGGTAGACGGATGCAACAACTGGTATGACTGGTGCGTGAAGAACTGGGGCACCAAGTGGGATGTATCCACTGAAGGCTTAGAGTTCACAGACAACGGAGACGGCACTGCTGAGATCTCAGGCTGGTTCGACAGTGCTTGGGCTCCACCAGTTGACGCTTACAATTACTTCATAGAGAATAACGAGGACTGCTCGATCTCAGCAATGTGGCATGAGCCAGGCATGGACTTCGGTGGCGAATACGAGGACGGCGAAATTGATGAGTGCGATGATCTCCACGAAGAATACAAACTGCCAGAGGATGAGCAGAGCCCATTGTTCCAAAGACTAGACGGGTGGTTTGGTATTAGCGAGTCATATGAGATGTGGGATGAGGAAGAAAATGCTTGACACAGTGGCAGGCTGAGTGTATAGTCAAAGGGTAGAGCAAGGAGAGAACAATGGCACACTACAAGATCTACGGTGACTATGGCTATCTAGGCGAGACTCTGCTAGAGGAGTTTGACAACCTCAGCGATGCTATCCGATGGGCTGAAGGCTACACGGAAGAAGGTGACTTCGGCGGCCATGCTGTGATCGAAGTAGCCAGCTTCTCAGCAGACGGCGAATACCTCACCCACTGGTGTGCAAGCGAAGAAGATCATGACCCGGAATTTGAAGATTACTGGGACGATGAAGAGTATGAAGATGAAGAAGAGGAGTACGCATAATGGATCGCGCAAAGTTGATTGATCTAGTGGTTGAGCAGATCAAACAAGATCTAGAAGCCAACGACGAAACTGCTATCTGCGAACTGCTGGAGAGCGTGTCAGAAGAATCACTCGTAGCGTTCCTTCCGGAATCTTTTTTTGACCCGGAATTTGAAGATTACTGGGACGATGAGGCTTGACAAACTCTTAAAAGGTGCTATACTATAGATATAGTTAGGAGGGCAATATGCAGTTTTTTGAAGCAACCGAACAAGAGAAGCAGGTCATTGCTATCGGCCGTGACATGATGGACTTCTCAGAGAACTATGGAGCCAAGCATGGCCTGGGCAAGGTCACTGACAACGGTCTCCGCACACTCAATGAGCTCAGCCATGTAGGTCATATGCTCACCCACTTTGGTGCTCCTTTTGGAACCAAACGCAAAGACTTCACTGAGCAGGATATGCAGCTCATAGCAGCGTTCGTCAAAAAAGAGGTTGACATCGAGCGTAAGTGATCGTATACTGTATATAACAGTTAGAAACAAGGAGGGCAAATGACTTATTCTAAACACATCCCAGACAACCGTGATCGACTGATTGAGTTGGTAGAAGACGGCGTGATAGATCCTATGATGGCGTTGAACATGTGCGCCAAGTGGATGACCAATGATGAAGTTGGTGAAATGCTTGACGCAAACGAGTTGAGCGAACGCTTCAGTGACGAAGATTTATATTAAAAAGAGGTTGACACTATAGCACTTCGGTGCTATAGTATTATTAACAGTTAAGCAAAAGAGGGCTTTGATATGTTAAAAAATGTGATTAACTGCACTGGTGTGATGATTATCTTCGGTGCTTTTATGGCAATGGCAGGAGCCGCAGGAGACTGCGATGGTAAATGTGGTCCTGGCAACGACATTGGTACTATGCTGACTATTATGGGACAAGCGTCCATGATCATTATAGTTACCGGATTTGTTTTAATGTTAGTCAATGCGAGGCGCTAATGACAGATGAACTTCAACTGATTGAACGGCTAAACGGCGTTCGTCGAATCCTAAAAACAAACACAGACCTAGCAGATGTTATCCTGCTGGGAATGATTGAAGAAGCAGAGCAGAAGGTTGCTCGCTACGAAAGAGAAGCAGAGGCAACCTTTGCTAGTATGCAGAAGGAGTTATTCGACTAAGGGGTGTTAGCTCAATTGGTTAGAGCATCGGACTCATAATCCGCAGGTTGGGGGTTCAAGTCCCTCACGCCCTACCAGATCTGCCCATAGCTCAGCTGGATAGAGCAACGGCCTTCTAAGCCGTGGGTCGGGGGTTCGAATCCTCCTGGGCAGGCCAATATAGCCCGCATGGTGGAATTGGTAGACACAAAGGACTTAAAATCCTTCGCTAGTGCGTCCCGGTTCGAGTCCGGGTGCGGGTACCAAGATTCCGGGGTTGAAGCGCAATCCTAGCCCTCAAATCCTGCGCTCCCCCGGATATTTTTTCAATCTTTTTTGTAAGTCATTGATTTTAAAGAGGAACTTTTTTCGCAAAATGGTTGACAAACCTAGATCTAGATCGTATACTGTATATAACAGTTAGGGCAAAGACAGAGGGCTTAGATCATGAAATTCGTAATCCACACACAATTCCTTGAAAACTACGGCGCACACTGCGAGGACGGCAAGTTCTCCAGCGGTAACGCATACTGGAAGATGAAGGGTGGCGACACCTATGTGGTCTGTGGTTTGGATCGCGTCCAAGATGCGGTTGCTTTCGTTGCTGCCAAGTGCATGACCAACAACCTCCACGCTAAAGAGTTCCCCATCGAGTGGGAGACTGAAGAAGAGTGGATCGCGAAGCTCATGGATCTAGACGAGGACTATCGGTCGTTCCTACTAGAGAGTGCGATCGTTGTAGATCCACAACACCGCGAAAAGGAGATCAAGGGCTGGACAGAGCAGTACCGGGTTGTAGGTGACGGGTTCTGGGGCGACAGCGACGGCTTTTGGGCGGAAAATTAGGGGTTGACAAAACCCAATCGAGATCGTATACTGTATATAACAGTTAGGAAATAGGAGTAAGGGCAAATGAAGAAATTAATCGCAACCACTGGTATCGCACTCACAATGATGGCATCAGCACCTGCCAATGCAGGAGATGCTGGAGATGTGTTTGCAGGCATTGCTGGTGTAATCATTCTCAACGAAGTATTGAACGGTAACAATAACAATCGTCAGGCTGACGTAGGAGTGTATAATGGACAGGTTTATGGAAACGTGCGTGTTGACAATTATCCCCGCCATGGTCACGGTGGGCATTACGGCCATGGTCATGGGGGACACGGACATGGTCACGGACATCCTCCAGTTTATAACAATAACACGACCATAATCATCCAGGACAGCGCCTGGGCGAGCAACCGGTCATGCTCCGAGCAGATCATCAACAACGGCGATGGCTCACGCACTACACTGACTTTCAACTGTGCTGGTCGTGTTATCCAGTCAACCACCACTCAAAGATATAATTAAAAAAAGAGTAAAAAAGAGGTTGACAAACGAGATCTCTGGTGCTATATTATTAGTATAAGTTGAAACACTGTAAGAGGGCAAACAGATGATTAGAGTTTTTAACAGCGCATACTTCCGTCAAACTGGTGAAGAGCGTTTCATTCCGCTGGACGAGGTTAACATTGTAACCCAGAAGATTGACTACAATGGTGCACCTTACATCCTGTTTGAGCACAGCGACTATCCACTAGGTGCTCTACGTGCAGAGTTCGATGGCACCTACTGGCAAGCGGACATGAACTAATGGGATACCGTATTCTTAACATTGATCCTGAGTTCCGTGCAAAGTTCACGGAACGCACAGGACTAGAAGGTCCATTCTTTTACGACGGCAACGATGTGCTCTACTACGATCCACGGGCAGGCGCCTACTACGATCCTAGAACAGACCTGCTGTTGACCTACTCAGAATATGTGAAAAGGACAGGCTCATGAGCAACGAAGGTATCAAACAGTCGGTGGATAACATCGATCAAATCCTAATCAAGATGAGTGCTGATCATCCCGGAGACATACTCGCAGATATCATGCACTGGTGTGACAAATACGGTGAGAGCTTTGAAGATCTCGCTCGCATCGCCCGAAACTATTACCAAGACGAACGTGCGGAGGCACTGCTAGACCCCTTCCATTAGGGGTTGACAGAATTATACCCAGAAGGTATAATAATGAGTATGCTGAAAGAGCATACATTTTTTCAACCACAAACTAGGAGGCCATAATGGCTTTTACCACTCTCAAAACTGACCAGAAGTCCTTTCTCGAGAACTATCTCCGTGGCACGGGCAAGACCCTTACTGCCGCTGATGCCAGTGCTCGGTTTGGTATCCAGAACTTGGCTGCTCGTATGAGTGAGCTTCGTGATGCTGGTTTGACTGTCCGTGTTGACACTGCGTCAACTGGGAAGGCACGCTATGCTGTTAGCTCGCGTGACATCTACGGCAGTCGCGCACGGGTTTTTAACTAAAACCTCCGCACACTCGGGAGCGTGGCACAAAAACAACAGGTCACGCTCCCGGGTGCGATTTCCCCGAAATTAGGGGTTGACAAACTCGAGAATTGAGACTATACTGTATATAACAGTTAGGAAATGAGCTGGCGCACTGAGGGACAGTGCTAGATTAAACTGATTCATTCCTAACTCCACTAGAGGGAACACACTATGAAAACTTATATTTGGGCTCAAGATACAGGACATGCTTGGTTGGCTGTGAAGCGTAAAGAACTGGACGTTCTTGGCATTGCAGATCTTATCACCAGCTGTTCCTACGTAAAAGGTTCAACTGTATACCTTGAAGAAGATGTAGACGCTCCCAGCTTCATAGCCGCATACGAGCAGAAGCACGGTGTCAAGCCCACAATGCGATCGGGCAAGCTGTGGGATCGCAACCCATGCCGTTCGTTCGCTAGTTATGAAGCACCTGCTCCAATCCCAGCTGGTGCAGAGATCACCCAGCAAGAAGTGGTGGATGCCATCAACGTTCGCCACCTAGCGGACTACATGGAACAGCGTAAGTCATGGATGAAGATTTTCGACAAGGAAACAGACTTGACTTTCCCGCTCACACAGGACACTGTGAAGCATGTTGTGGACCTCCTCAACGGCGACCTTAGCCCTGAGAACCTACACTGCGATGGCGAGATCAGCAACAGCCAGGCAATGGCAAAGCGTCGTTTCTTCAAGTTGGTTGCTGAAGAGCTAGAAGCATACTGTAAGAACAACGGCTTGCAAATGGAAGAGGTTTACGAACTCTAATGCAAAACCAGCACACTTAGGGGTTGACATATCCCTAAGTGATGCTATACTGTAAGAGTAAGTTAAACAAGCAAGAGGGCTTAGACATGCAGAAAGAAACAATGACAGTAGCGGATCTCAAGCAAATGATCCAAGAGGGCAAAGAGGCAGCACACCAAGCGGCCACCAACTACATCAACACCTACGGTGAGGATTGGTACTGTGGATTTGCTTGGACTTCAATCTACGGAGTCAAAGGCAACACCAAGTTGGGTCGTGCGCTCAAGCAAGCAGGCATTGAGCAAGCATGGGACAAGAGCTTCCAGATATGGAACCCAAGTGGACTAGGCACACAGAGCATGAGCGTCAAAGAAGCAGGCGCCCAAGCGTGTGCAGATGTGTTCCGCAAGTATGGCTTCACAGCATACATGGGCAGTCGAGCAGACTAAGAGTTTGCCTTCAAGGCAAGTGGCGCGGCACCACAGCAGGCCGTAGAAAGGAGGATCGGAAACGGTTCTCCTTTTTTCTTGATGGCGGGGTGAGAGAAAAGAAAAAAATTTTTTCTCGAGGGGTGAGGGGTTAGTAAATTTGATCTTGCTAAAACCCTAGTTAAGCCTTAAGCCGCACTTTTTAAAAATTGGGTGATGCAGAATCACCACCTCGAATCTATAAGTACTTCTATACAATTTTTCGTAGCGCAATTTTTTTGAGTGTAGGACCCATTTCGGACACTGTAAAACTAACCTGGTAGAATGTGTAAGTACTTCTCTCGATTTTTTTGCGCACAATTTTTTTTCTGTGTAAGATGAATTTCGCACATATATACACTATGTTGTTAGAATGGATCCCTGCTATAGCGTTCTTTGCAATCATAGCACTCATACTACTAGGAGTGTTTGACTAAGCAACTAGACGCTGAACGAAGTGACAGCGTATATGAGCTTGCTCATATACACCGTATCAAACTCATCCTCTACACTGTGAAACCAAGATAAGTAAATGTGTGCGTACAGTGCTTACTCGCAGTTAGGACATTTGTCGTTCATTGCTGTGGCTTCAGCTATATTAGTTAAGAGCTAACTAGACGACACACTGTACGCACACTTATCCTACACCATGTACGAAATAAAACTAATATATCCTAAACACAAACAGTATACACCGTCAAACGAGTATTGTGAAAGCATAACACACACTGCTGTTATTGATCTGTTTTTGCGAGGCGTACATGCCCATCAATCAAGTGCTACACGCATCATACTAGAGTCAGAACGAGATCGTACATACGCACTGCTACTGTTAAGTTCAAATCCTCAGTATACAGTTGTGAGTGTGGATTAAAGACTCATCTTTTAGTCAATCACTGTTTAAGGGGCATTGCAACACTATGTATGACGTCTGTCGTTGTGGTTTGACAAAAACTGTGCATATACTGTACTCAAGTACTGTGGTACTGATCTGTGCTATGTAAAACGTTGCTTACTGTGTGTAAAACGTTTTACCGCTTCGCGGCTGTGGGCTTGTGCGCAGGCGCTTCGCGCTTTTTGGGCGAAACCGCTGTGCGGCTAGAGTGGATATCCGTGACGCAGGGAAATGGTTCTGTTTGCACTGTTGATGGCCACACGCTGTTCTAGACTTAGTAGGCTGTTTGAACGGCGACTCTTGATTGAGCTTCCTACAACATCCGTTGAGGCTGCTAGTATTGCTGTGCGATCATATGTTTCGCCGAACTGTTCAAGCAGATCAACTAGGTCTTGTGCTAGGTATTCTGTGCGTCCTTGATGTAGGTTCTTGTACTTGCCCACATAATAGTCGTAGTATGATTCAACACCACCTGTGCATCTTGCACAGTTCTTCATCCATTGCTGCCAATCTCGGCTTTGGCACACACGTTCTAGTTCGAGATATTCTTGCCAATTCCATGCAGTGCCTCGGCTGTTTTTCTTTGAGCGTATGCGATGATGCCACAGGCTGTTTACAAATGTAGCAGGTTCTCGCACAAAGCAAAACACTGCTCCGTCATAATCGGGACTGTCATGTGCATCATATATAGGATCTCCGCTCCAACGAGCACCTTGCACATGTGCCAACAGTTGACGTTCTACCCAACGACCGCCTGTCTTGGGTATGTGTACAAACATAGAATTTTCAAGTATTATTGCCATTGTTACTTCGCCACAAAAAGAAAGTCACCATCATGTATGTTGATGTCGCCGTGTGCTACTTCAACTCCGTGATCCACTGATTCAACTTGCACCAATCCTTGACCTCTGTGATTGTAGTAGCATGTGTATTGATCTGTGTCCCACATCCATTGGAATGTTGCACTAACTGGTCCATTGTTGAACACGGGATATATCTCTATCATACAGGTTGGACGATTACGCTCAATGGTTGACGCAGCACCACGCAGTACA
>Ga0129345_1000691_pt1 | contig 12504 bp, 13 predicted proteins | sample CPBDNA_FD_94425 | JGI IMG/M metagenome (GOLD analysis project Ga0129345, IMG submission 94425) | Freshwater to marine salinity gradient microbial communities from Chesapeake Bay, USA - CPBay_Sum_20_0.8_DNA | ecosystem: Environmental > Aquatic > Marine > Coastal | place: USA: Chesapeake Bay...
GGACAAGAGATGTTAGAAAAGTTTGTTATAGATCTGGAAGATGTTGGAAAAGATGACAACCCTCCTAGAATGGAAAGTAGAAATATAACAGTAATTCTAGCACCTATAAAAACAAAAAAATAATCAAAAACAATATTCCAATATAAATTTGTTAAGTCAAAAAAACTTGACAAATTACCCTATTGCTAAAATTCAAAAACAATAATATTAGGATATTAAAATAAAAAAAGACTTATTTGTAATGTCTACTTTTCTATTTACTTTTTCTATTTCTAAATAGATTTACATCTATTTCATATTTTCTTATTTTGCTATGTAAAGTTTCTCTTGAAACTCCTAATTTAGCAGCAGATTTAGATACATTGCCATTAGTCATTGCTAATGTTGCTTCCACTTTTTTCTTATCTACTTCTTCAAGGTCTTCTTTTAAAGTTCTAACATCATTTAATGCATGTGTTCTTTGAACTTTGTTCTTAGAATCAAGTTGTAACACTTTATGCAAATCAGATACTTCAATAACCTCTTTTTGAATTGTTTGCAATGAAAGTTTTAAGCTAGATATCAATTCTCTAATATTACCTGACCATTCTTGCTCACATAAATATTCCATTGCTGAAGGTGAAAATACCTTTTGCTCAGAAAACATATCATTATGTGATTTTAAATAATAGTCACAAATATCAGGTATATCCTCTGTTCTCTCTCTTAATGGAGGTAGGTGAATCTCACATTCTCTTAATCTATGATAAAGCTGTTCTCTATATTTATTTTCTTTTATAGCTGATAATAACTCTTTATCTGTCGCAGATATAAATCTAATATCAACAGGCTCAGTATCTACAGATCCAACTCTTCTAATTGTCTTATCTTCAATTGGAAGTAACAAATTTGACTGAAGTTCAATAGGTAAATCCCCTATTTCATCTAGGAATAAAGTACCTTTATTAGCTTGATGGAATAAGCCTTTTTTATTATCAACAGCTCCTGAGAAAGACCCTTTCACATGCCCAAACAATTCTGACTGAAACAATTCATTCGGAATATTAGGTATATCAACAGTCACAAATGGCTGTCTTGATCTTCTACTAATATTGTGAATTGCTGTAGCAACAAGTTTTTTTCCAGTACCAGTTTCACCAGTTACTAAAACATTTAATTCGGTTCGTCCAAATCTTATAATATTATCTCCAAGCTCAATCATAGATTTGCTAGAGCCAATTATACCATTCAACTGGAGAAACTTCTGAATTTCCTGTGATTCAACATTATCAGAATTACTTAAACCTATTACAGAATTAATTACTTCTAATATTTTATCTTTTGATATTATAGATTTTTCAATAAAATTTGAAGCCCCAAGCTTAGTAGCTTTCACTGCAGTTTCTATTGTTCCTTTTCCTGAAATCATAATCGCAGGAATTTGAGGATAATTCTTTCTACTGAAGTCTAATATATCTAAACCATTTTTAGGTTCACCAGGTCCAAATTCAATATCTAATAATAATAATGAAATCTTATTGTTATTATTTGCTATATAGTTGATTGTTGATTCAGGATCATTAAAAGTGATGGTATCAAAATTAAATGATTGAACTATTTCTGCCATTGTTGAGCAGAAATCCTTGTTATCATCAGCTATTAATATTTTCATTTCATTTGTCATAAAACTCAAAGTTATGATATATTTTTTTCCCATTTGGATCAGCAGGTAAGTATTTATTTAATTGTTTAAATACCTCCCTGAAACCCTCAGAACCAACTGTTTCAAAATTTGGATCCCATAAAGCTCTAAATATATATTGCTTGTCTGGGTTTTTAACCATTATAAACGCATTTGTATCTCTCGGTACATTTAAAGTTTGCGTTTTCAATATTTCTTTGTTTAAATTTGAATATAATTCGCAGTACTCATCCAAACTTAAAGTCATTAACAAACTGCCATTATAATCTTCTTTGTCAATTAAATACAATTCACACTTTGTATTCAATCTAAAACCAAAAAGATTTTTATTTGTAGATAAATAATATCCCCATTCAATCTCAACATTTTTGCTTTGTTGATTGATACATGGATGCTCATCATAAAAATCTTTTTTAAAAAGAGAACATGAATAAGTAAATATAAGAATTAATATTATGAAATTAAATTTCACCATTTTCTATCTTATCTAAAAATGTTTGCATTCTTTCTAAACTTTCTTCTTTACCTAAAATTTCCATTGTCTCAAACATTCCAGCACCTACAGGTTTCCCTGTTATCATCAATCTAAGTGGATTCATTAATTTACCAAAACCTAAATTTTTATCGGTCAAATAATCTTCAACGATTTTATGAAGGCTTTCTTGTGTCCAATTTTCTTGATTTTTAAAAGATTCAAAAACAGGCATTACTAAATCTTTAGTGTCATCTTTCCATTGTTTAGCTTTGTATGCTTCATCAAAAGACTTTGGTTTGTCCCACATATAATCTGCAAAATCAATTAGTTCGTGAGCAAATGAAATTCTTTCTTTTAGTAAATTAAAAACCTTAATAACATAATCTTTATTTTTATTTATGTTATTTTCTTTGATCAAAGGTTCTAACATATTATAAATCTCTTCAGTATCAACTTTTCTTAAATAAATTGAATTCATCCATAGTAATTTTGGTCTATCAAATATAGCACCGCCCTTATTAACTTTTTCAAGATTGAAATGCTCAATCAAATGATCCATCGAATGAATTTCATTATCCCCAGATGGATTCCATCCTAATAGGGCAACGAAATTAACAAAAGCATCTTTGATATATCCTTGAGCTCTAAAATCTTCAACAGCTACATCACCATTACGTTTTGACAATTTTGTTTTATCATTATTCAACAATAGTGGCAAATGTGCAAAATCAGGCATATCCCAACCAAATGCTTTATATAAAAGCACATGTTTTGGAGTAGAAGGCAACCATTCTTCACCACGAATAACATGAGTGATTTGCATAAGGTGATCATCTACTACGTTAGCTAAATGGTATGTAGGGAAACCATCAGATTTTAATAAAATTTGGTCATCTACATCTTTAGTCTTAACGCTTACATCACCTCTAATTATATCTTTAAATTTTACTTCTTCATTAAATGGAACTTTTAATCTAATAACGTACTCAGTTCCATTATTTATTAAATTTTGAGTCTCTTGCTCACCTAAAGTATATTGATTCTTCATAGAAGATCTATCATATTTAGGAGCAAGACCAGCTTGTTTTTGTCTTTCTCTCATCGCTTCGATTTCTTCTGGAGTATCGAAAGCATAATAAGCAGTTCCATTTTGAATTAGATCATTTGCATATTTCGAATATAAATCAAACCTTTCACTTTGGATGTATGGTCCATAATCTCCACCAAACCCAGGTCCTTCATCAAATGTTATTCCAGCCCATTCTAAAGATTTAATTAAATTTTCTTGTGCATTTTCTACAAATCTTGTTCTATCTGTATCTTCTATTCTTAAGATCATTTTACCACCTTTGTTTCTTGCAAACAAGAAATTATAAAGGGCAGTTCTTAATCCACCAACATGTAAATAACCAGTGGGAGAAGGTGCAAATCTAACTCTAACAGACATTTTTTTCCTTTGTTTTTTTGATTTTTACAAATTAAAAATATTAAAAGTAAATAAATAGTAAAATTTGGTATATTTTACTTTTTAAAGGGCAAAATTACGAATTTTAAAAGAGATATGTGTAATTTAGTTCACATTATTTGATAGTTATTCCTGTTTTTTATCTGGAACTTCGGAATTATTTTCTATAATTTTTTCAGGATTTTGCTGATTATTTTGTTTTGGTATTTTAGTAATATGCATTTTTTGATCTTTTATAATTAATTTGGTCAGTAATTCAGAAGATTGGATGTAATGCTCAGACCAATTAGCCATTTCTCCATACAAAAAAGTAGTAGCTATATCAGTAGTAGATGGTAGGTATCCTACTTCTTCAGTATGTGTATGGTATGATTTTGATTTTGTTGAATCTTTAACAAAAGGTATAGATATTATAGTTTTATGAATATCAGTAATCTTTGATACATTATAATTTTTATCAAAATCAATACAATAATCATTACCATAAATAACCTCACCAAGATAAATTGGTGCAGTTAGCAAATAACATTTAATCTTTCCTTGATATATAATTGGTATTTGATTTAGACCTGTATTTTCGTAATACTTAATTGAAGTATCTGTTTTTTGAAATTCTTTAACCGCTGACTTAATTTTAAAGTAATTTAATTCAACTTCATTAAAGTCTCTTTCTTCAAATGAAATTGAATTTTTTGGTGTTTTAAAAGTAGAATCAAAAAATGCTTCTGCAATAATTCTAGAATTTGTATCATAAAAAACAAAATGATTACCCTCATCTTTTGGGTAAGCAAAATAACCTGCTAAAGATTTATCTTTCCCATTTTTTTGTAATAAAGTAATAAGTAATTCATTACCTAACCACGATGCTCTTGCATTTCTATATATTTCAATTCCTTCTTTGTAAACGCTATCGATATTTATTACTTCATCTGCAAAAATATTTGACAATGACAATAAGAATACTATTAAAATCGATTTCAAAATTTTTTATTTATTTATTTGTTATATTAATTATTCAATTTAAAAAATATAAGCCGAATTTCAATAATTATAGTAATTATTTTGTTTTTAACCTAATAAGAGTACCTGGCGATTGTGTAACTGCATATAAATATCCGTCAGGTGACAATTGAATATCTCTAAATCTACCATAACCTTCAAGGCTTCTAACGACATCAATTACTTTCTCATCTCTAATTTTTAATCTATGTATATGAGCTCCAGCCAAAGCACCAATTACAACATCCAATTCATTAGTCTCTGCATCATAAGACACAACATCCATTCCACAAGGAGCAATAGAAGGTACCCAATAAGTAATAGGATCTTCATAACCCGGCAAAGATGTTTCATCAGTTATCTTAGAGCCATCATAGTTTATTCCATAAGTCGCTAATGGCCAAGCATAATTAGCACCCGGTTTTACTATGTTTAATTCATCACCACCTCTTGGCCCATGTTCTACAGACCATACTTGATCTATCTCAGTCACATAAAACATACCTTGAATATTTCTATTTCCCATAGTATATAATTCTTTCTTTGCACCTGGTTTATCCAAATATGGATTATCATTAGGAATTGTACCATCATCATTGATTCTTAATACACTTCCATAATGATTAGTGCTATCCTGAGCATTTGCAGAGTTCCCTCTATCCCCTATTGCAAAATACAATTTGTTATTATTGTCAAAAACTATTCTACATCCAAAATGAACACCAGAAGCAACAAGTGGATCACCTCTGAATAACTCTTCAAAATCAACCAACTTATCACCTTCCAATTTCCCTCTGCCAATAGCAGTTGTATTAGGAGAATTTACTGAAACAGCATAAGCTAAGTAAACTAATTTGTTTTCATTAAAATTAGGATGTAAAGTAACATCAAGCAAGCCACCTTGACCAGTTCTTGTAACTTGTGGCACTCCCTCAATTTGAGTTCTTACTTTAGTTATAATATTAAATACAAATAATCTACCGTCAATTTCATTAAAAATAATATTATCTTCATCAATAAAATCTAAACTCCATGGATTTATCAAATTATTTAATAAAACTTCATCAACAATTAATTCACCAAAAGGAACTGGATTATCAGATTCTTTTTTCTCAAATATTATTTTATCTAAATTAGATAGAGCAATACTCTCATCAATATCATTTGTAGTTAAAATCAGATTATCATTTTCAAATTTTATAGATGAATTAGAAGTTAATTCAAATTTTTTAATAATTCCGTCTGAATCAACAGATTTTAAATAATAAGCATTTTCTAAATCAAAATCAATAGATTTAATCATATCAATATCGATTGTTTTTGAATTATTTTCTATGTCAATTATTTCAATCTTTCGCTGTTCAGAGAAAATAGAAAAACTTGAGATTAATAAAATTAAAAATATTATTTTCATATTTTCTATCCTTATATTTTAACAAAGTTAAAATTAAAATATTTGTTATTTATTACTAGAGTTAGAAAGTAGCTTGCAGGTGTAAATTCAGAAATATTTATTGATTTTGAATCATAAGCAGAGTATAATACTTTACCTTCTATATCATTAATTATTACTTCAAAATTATTTATATTTAAGTCAATATTTAATATGTTTTGAGTTGGATTAGGATATATTTTTATATCTTCTTTGGTTAAATTAACTGAAGTAGGTCCTTCAACATCAAGTACAAATGTTAATTTTCTTCCTAATTCCTCTGAAGTTCCATATATTTCGGTTGTTCCAGGTTTTAATGCTCTAACTAATCCAGAATCATTAACTGAGGCAATTTCTGGTTTTTCTACTTCCCAAATTATTTTTTGATTGCTTGCATTTTCAGGAACAAATACATAGTCAATATATCTTGTATTACCTACTGAAAGAATAAAATATAATGATCTAAAGTAAAAATCTTCTACTGCTACATATCCATCGACAATTTTTAATTCTTTAATATCATCAATTTGATATTCTTCCGTATTATTATCTTGATAATTTATAATTAACTTATTTTCTTGTGAATAAGCTGAAAAGGTAAATATTAAAAATAAAAAAGTAAAAAAAGTATTCATAATAAACTCCATTGATTTCAAAGAGTAACGAAATTTTAAAAATAATATTGATTTATTTAATATTATAGCCAGCTTCTAAAATAGATTTTGATATTTTATCAATATCATATTCACCTTTAAAAGTAGCTTTACCATTAATATGGTCCACTTTTATCTCTGAAAGCTCACTAAATTTTGAGAGGGTTTTAGTGACAGTATCTGAGCAATGAGAACATGTCATACCTTCAATTTCAATTTGATTATACCCTTTGGGTACTTTCGATTTAGATAGATATTTCTTTAAATAAATTCTATAAACAGACAGAAGAAGTAATAAACCTAAAATTATTCCAGATATAATAGTTATTAAGTCCACACCATGTTCATGTATATGATTCATAGGAATAAAATCTCTCGGATCTAATTCTAAAACATCAAATAAATAATTTAACAAATATCCAAAAACCAAAGATGATATAATAATCGATAAAATATAAATACTTACAATTTTTTTGCCTAATGATTTAGCTAACACAGTAAAAGATGCAGCATTAGTAGCCGGCCCAACAGCTAAGAAAACAAATGCAGCTCCAGGCGAGAACCCTTTAAGCATCAAAGCAACAGCAATAGGAATAGAAGCCGTAGCACAAATGTACATCGGCACCCCAATTACTATCATGATCAACATTGATAGAATACCTTGGCTAAATATAGATCCTGCAAAAAAATCATCAGGTATAAAGTATGAAATTAAACCAGCTATTACTATCCCTACTATAAATTGAGGAGCAATATCATCTAAAAACTCAAAATATGGATACTTAATAAATTTATCTATAAAAGTCTTTTTATCTTGTTCAATTTTATTATTCAATACATTCAATGAGAAGAACTTTTTCTCAGGTTCTTTGTAATAGTTTTTTGTAAGAATACCACCAAATAAGCCCATTACAAGTGCGGCTATTGGTCTATAAATCGCAAAAAGTGGACCCATCATTCCATAAGTTGCAAGGATAGAATCAATTCCAGTTTGTGGAGTTGAAATTAAAAAAGAAACCACTGCAGGTTTTGAGGCTTTGTTATTTGACATATAAACTGCTGTAGGTATTACGCCACATGAACAAAGAGGCAAGGGAATTCCAAAAATCGCAGCTTTAATAATTGAAGCTAAATTATTTTTCCCAATATTTTTTTCAATCAAATCCTTAGTCACAAATAAATTCATAAGACCAACAAAGAACAGCCCTAATAAAATATAAGGAGACATTTCTATGAAAATATTAAATACATCAATTAGAATATCTAAAATTATCATTTCTTATTTCTTCATAAAAATTTTACTTTTAGCTACATCAAATAGTTTATCAATTACTTTGAAATCTTTAGGATCAAGTATCATAACCTTATCTTCACCTTTTTCTTTGATTTCAATGTTATTAAATAAGTCAGTTGAATCATTGATATTAATATTCGCATTTATACTATCAAGATTTTCCAGGTATCTTACATCTAATTTTTTACCAGATTTATTAAATCTAGCTAATTGCCAAGCAGAGATATCATCTTCTTCTACTTTTAGATTTATGTAGTAATTATTATTTGACTCTTTTAGGATAACTTCTTCATTTCTTAAATCAAAGTTTATCTCTTGAACCATAGCCATTGATGACCTAAACTGAATTGAGTATTCAGAAATAACAATAGTATCCGATGCACTTTGGTAAAAGCCCCATAATTCTTGAGGAATTTTTATGATTCTTTCGGCTTTTGCAGGTTGAGGCGATTTGAATAAAACCTCGCTACAAGAAATAATAAATAGAGTTCCAAATAATACAAGAATGGTTTTCATTATTTTCCTAATTTTATTCTAACAGACGAAAATTAAGAAATTAAATTTAATTAACGAGCACCCCACCCAGATAACATAACATAAAATGTTTTAAATATTATCTTTAAATCTGTCTTCAAATTTATATTATTCAAATACTTTACATCAAATTTGAATTTTTCGAAAACCTCATTTATCTCGCTAACATGTTTGTAATAAACTTGACCTAATCCTGTGATACCAGGTTTGATAATATATTTATAATCGTATTGAGGAATTGATTGTTTCCACTCCAAATGACAATTTAATGCATCTGGCCTAGGCCCAATCAAAGACATTTCATTTTTCAAGACATTTATAAACTGAGGTAGTTCATCTATTCTATGTTTTCTAATGAATTTCCCAAACTTAGTTATCCTTTCTTCCTGATGCTTAGTTGACTCAAGTTCAGGATTAATAAAATGCATTGATTTAAATTTATAGATAAAGAATGTTTTATTATTTAATCCTGGTCTAAGTTGTTTATATAAAACATTACCACCATAGGTAAATTTAAGAATTAAATAAGTTATTATAAAAACAGGTAACCAAACAGGAACAAATAAAACTAAGAGCAATTTCTCAATAAAATATCTCAACTGAAGATAATTGTAAGGTATATTAAAATCATCTACATCTAATAGATATTTAGGAGATTCTAATTTTTCCTCAATTTGTTCTATGTTTAATTCTGTTATCATTTTTTTTATTCCTGCAAACAGGATTTATCAAAATTAAATTTTATTTCTCAAAAATCATAAAATTTTAAAATTTGTTGACTTTCTAAATACATAGACACAGAAAGAATGAAAACATCACATAATTTTTTATATTTTTTTAAATAAAGCTTCTAATTTCAGAAATTGCTTTAGTCAAAAGTTCCAAGTAATCTTTTCTAGATATTTCAATTGCACCTAATTTTTGAGTAAATGGATTTATATATTGGCTATCAAGCAAAATAAAATCATTTTTATGCAATATATCTATCAACAATAAAACGCAGATTTTACCGCATTATCACCTACATTAAACATTGACTCCCCAAAAAAAGCAGCCCCAATGCAAACCCCATACAAACCACCAACAATCTTTCCATCTGCCCAAGTTTCTATACTATGTGCAAGTCCTATTTGATTTAGTTCTGAGTATGATTCAATAATCTCATCAGATATCCAAGTATCTTTCCTTTCAGAGCATTTTTGGACAACATATCTAAAATCATTATTAATGGTAAATGAAAAATTATGTTTCTTTTCAAATTGAGTTAAAGATCTTGGTTTTTTGGGTGTTCCCGAAAGTGGAATAATTGCTCTTGGGTCTGGCGAGTGCCAATATATACCATCCCAATCTGCCATCGGGAAAAAACCTTGTGTGTAGGCACTAATTAGAACATCAACGTTAAGTTTATCATCCATGTTATTAGAATTGCTTTAAAACCCTTATGTCATTCTCATACAATGCTCTGATATCATCAAGAGATGTTCTAATCATTGTAATACGTTCGATACCAAATCCAAACGCAAAACCAGAATACTTCTCAGGATCTATACCTCCAGCTCTCAATACATTAGGGTGAACCATTCCACAACCAACAACTTCCATCCATTTTTTTGTACCAGGTCTTCTGATATCCATTTCAGCAGATGGTTCAGTGAAAGGGAAAAATGATGGTCTAAATCTAAATTCTAAATTATCACCATAAAGCTTTTTAGCAAATGTCATCATCATCGCTTTTAACTCTGACATAGATACATTTTCATCAATATAAAGTCCCTCAATCTGATGGAACTCAGCCAAGTGAGTAGCATCAAGAGCCTCATTTCTGTAAACCCTTCCCGGCATAATAGTCTTAATCGGCGCCTTCATATTTTCCATAACTCTAATCTGAACAGGAGAAGTATGAGTTCTTAAAACTAATTCCTCATTATCAGACTTAATAAAGAAAGTATCCTGCATATCTCTCGCAGGGTGATCAGGAGGAAAATTTAAAGCATCAAAATTATGATAAGAATCCTCAATATCAGGACCCTCAGCCACAGCAAAGCCCATATCTCTGAATATTTCAATCATCAAATCAATAGTTTGCGTAACAGGATGTTTTGAGCCAATGTTAGAAACCCTACCAGGTAAAGTAAGATCAATAGTAGGAGTATTTGCCTCTTGCTCTTTAAATTTATTCTCAAACTCATCATATATAGCTTCAGCTTTCTTCTTAAGAACATTCAGAAGCATCCCAACTTCTTTCTTTTCTTCTTTTGGGACATCCTTCATCTGAAGAAGCAAACCTTGGATTAACCCCTTCTTGACTAGATACTTAAGTTTATAATTTTCAAGATCATCTTTACTATTAATAACAACATTATCTATTTCAGAAGTAATTGATTTAATTTGTTCTAACATCATGTAACCCAAAAGAAAATATAAATTTAAAAATAAAAAAAGCCCCTAAAAAGGAGCTTCTAAATTAAAGATAATTTGCTAATTAAGCAACTTTTTTACAGATTGAAGCGAAAACTTCTGGTTGATTCATAGCAAAATCAGCAAGAACTTTTCTGTTGATTTCGATATTATTCTTCTTAAGACCACTGATTAAACGAGAGTAAGTAGTCCCATTCAAACGAGCAGCAGCATTAATACGAACAATCCATAATCTTCTGAAATCTCTTTTTTTAAGTTTTCTACCCACGTAAGCGTGTTGTAGACCTTTTTCGATGTGATGTTTCGCAACAGTCCAGACATTTTTTCTAAGACCCCAGTAACCTTTTGCAAGTTTAAGGAATTTTCTACGTCTGCGGTGCGAAGCTACTTTATTGACCGATCTTGGCATTATAGACCTCTAAATTAAAAATTAATAATAAGCTAAAGGGAGAGCTTCAATTCAAACCCCTTTGAGCATTAAGAAGGAGATTAAACCCCTGGTAACATTCTCTTGATTGATTTCATGTTAGTCTCATCAACTCCAAACGTACCTCTAAGTTGTCTTTTTCTCTTAGAAGATTTTTTAGTTAGAATGTGAGAAGTAAAGGCTTTTTTTCTTTTAAAGCCATTAGCTGTTTTTTTGAAACGCTTTTTTGCCCCTGAAATTGACTTCATTTTTGGCATAATTGCACCTTTTTCGGTTTTTTGTTTAAAAAAGAAACGCAAATTACGACTAAGTTTTTAATTTACAAAATAATTTTTAAAATATCCCAATTTATTTTCCCTTTCAATCCACTACACCTTTTCAATATCCTATACTCAATCAAAGCAACTACCAGAAAGATTAAGGGAGACTCTCTTTCTTCTCATTTCAAAATAACTGTAGGGAAAGGTTTATAACCGTTCCTAAAATCATAAATATTCGTAGGGGAAGTTCATGAACTTCCCTCTCCCAAAATCATTCAGAGCATAGGGAAATAACTGTAGGGAACGGTTAGTGAGGAATATATTTGATTAAGAAAAGAATTTTAAATTTTAACAAAAATCAGATTTATCTATGAATAATAAAACCGTTCCTAAAACTAAAATTCCCCTCTTTAGCGTAGTGAAATAAAGAGGGGTGGCAGCGAAGCTGACGGGGTGTTTCTCTCTTTTCTAGTCAAACATTCTCAATAGGAATGGGCTTCAGCCCATTCATCAAAATCAACAACATATCGGCTTTAGCCAAATAAAAAGTCTCCATAAGAGCGACATGTCAATAGCATTTTAACCTTCCGAAGGTTCCAAACCCTTCGGAGGGTTTTAATTTCTCCCCACATTCCCAACATAAAATTAAAACCACGCACTTTATAAAAACACTCTCTCACCCTAATTTCCTTTTTGTAAAAAACATTTAAAAGGAAAAAAACATGATCCAAATAACAAATCAATTAGAACAAAACGTATGACTACCAAAACAACTCGTAGACGAAAATGACAACCAATATGCCCTATTCATCGAATTCCTCAACAGAGGCTTCAAAAGAACATTCAGTAAATTCGCTACATCATTA
>Ga0129345_1000693_pt1 | contig 12487 bp, 16 predicted proteins | sample CPBDNA_FD_94425 | JGI IMG/M metagenome (GOLD analysis project Ga0129345, IMG submission 94425) | Freshwater to marine salinity gradient microbial communities from Chesapeake Bay, USA - CPBay_Sum_20_0.8_DNA | ecosystem: Environmental > Aquatic > Marine > Coastal | place: USA: Chesapeake Bay...
TGATGTAGTTTTTGCGGACGGTCTATTGTGTGTTTCGCTGGAGAAAATTATTCCAGAACACCAGAAGAGAACGGTGTATGAAATTGGTGGAAAACCTGTGGACCGACAGCTGTTGACAGAATAAATATTGGCACAGGACCCCTTGTGGGTCCTGTCTTTTTTTGCTATAATGTGGTGGAGATTTTAGTAGCTATGATTCGAATAGTCCATATTTCATCTGGGGAACAAGTTATTACAAAGCTTGACGAACTGGTTGATAAAAACGGCGAGTCGCTGTGCTTTAAATTCACGATGCCAATGACATTGACATTGATCCCAGGAGAGAAAGAACCTGAGATTAATTTTTTGCCCTGGAGTCCTTTCTCGTCAGCGTCTGAATATAAAGTAAGTTTTGATAAGATTGTTACGGTTGCTGAACCAATAGATTATGTGCTAGACTCTTACTTGAACATAGTTCAACCAAAATATCCACTGCTAAATCCAAAAGAATTTGAACAGTATTTACAAAGAAGGAGAAAACAAAATGGCTGATGAGCAACAAGGTGGTTCTACGTTGAATCCCTCTATCGTGGTGCTTCGTACTGGAGAAAAGGTTATTACCATTCTTCAAGAAGTATTTGAAGGTGAAGGTGAAGAAAGAAAGGGAATTTGTTTAGTGATGAATTATCCTTATGAACTGTCACTGATGGCAGTCGATGGACAAGAGAACGCCGAGCAGGATCTTCAGGTGAAGTACACCAAATGGTGTCCATATTCTATCGATAGTCAGTATCGTATTCCTTACGATGGTATTCTTACTATTGGCGTTCCTGATGCTGGACTTGCTTCTGCCTATCTTCAGAAAGTAGAATCACAGAAGGCACGGGAGAATGAAAACTTCCGTCTACAGCAAGAAGCGATTGCTGAAGCAATTGCCAAAGGCGCTGCCATGAATGAGAACACTGCTCCCCTTGAAGTTGTTGATAATGTTGACGAAGCTGTTGAAGTTTGATGGTCACTGGTTAGTGGCTGAAGTTGAAGAGATCCCCGAAACAGAGTTCGGGGATCCCGATTGTGTGCTAAAATACCCCTGTGAGGTGACTGAGGATGGGGTTATCCCCTTTCCACCATTCAGTGATGATCGTGAGTTGATCGTTAGATCTAGCAACATCACTGTTCTTGCCGAACCTGATGCTATGACATCAGCACTTTATTATGATCTGAGAAGCAAAGACGTTAGCGAATGAAGTTTTACACCAGTGTACAGCAGTCTGGAAACACCGTGCTTGTCCGTGGATACAACCACGGCAAGCAATTCAGTGATCGAGTAAAGTTCAATCCTACTTTATTCCTTCCCACCAAACAACCATCTGATTGGAAGACTCTGGACGGCAAGTATGTTCGTCCTGTAAAGCAGGGTACAATCAAAGATGCTAAGGAATTTATCGAGACCCATAAAGATCTGGCAGATTTCCCTGTCTATGGTCAGACTCGATTTAATAACCAGTACATCCTTGAGGAGTATCCTTGGGATGAAATGAAGTTTGATATGTCACACATTCGTATCTTTACGATTGACATCGAGACTGCTGCTGAAAACGGGTTTCCTGATATTGAAACTGCTGACCAGGAGATTCTCTTGATCAGCATTAAAGATTCTTACACTGGTAGAATTACTGTATTTGGTTCACGTCCTTTTGACAATAAAGATTCTGGAGTACATTACTTACATTTCAATACAGAAGTGGGGTTGCTCAAGGGATTCTTGAACTATTGGATTTCTAACTTCCCTGATGTGATCACGGGTTGGAACGTCCAACTGTTCGATATGCCGTACATTATCAAGCGTATCGATAGGATCATTGGTGAGAAAGAATCTAAGATGATCTCTCCATGGAACAGTATCCTGTATCGTGAGATCTATATCAAGGGACGTAAGCAGATTGCCTATGACATCAGTGGTGTCTCTTGCCTTGATTATCTAGAACTGTACAAGAAGTTTACGTACACAAACCAGGAGAGTTATCGTCTGGATCATATTGCCAACGTAGAACTTGGGCAGAAGAAACTTGACCACAGCGAGTTTGATACCTTCAAAGAGTTCTACACGAAAGACTGGCAGAAGTTTGTAGAATATAATATCATCGACGTTCGTCTGGTTGACCAGCTAGATGACAAGATGAAGTTGATCGAACTCGCTATCACCATGGCATATGATGCTAAGGTGAACTTTGAGGATGTGTACTCACAGGTACGTATGTGGGACAACATTATCTATGTCTATCTGTCTAAACGTAATACTGTTATTCCTCCCAAGCACGAGAGTAGGAAAGATAACAAGTATGCTGGAGCATATGTCAAAGAACCTATCCCAGGAATTTATGATTGGGTTGTGTCCTTTGACCTTAACTCCCTGTATCCACACTTGATCATGCAATATAATCTCTCGCCAGAGACACTTAAGGACTACAGGCATCCCACTGCCACGGTAGATCGTCTTCTGAATAAAGAGATTGAACTGTTTGATCTATGTGGTCAGACTCTATGTGCTAACGGTACGTTCTACGACACCAATAAGCGAGGGTTCCTTCCCGAACTGATGGACAAGATCTATCAGGAACGTACCATCTACAAGAAGCGTATGCTCGCTGCCAAGCAGCAGTATGAGAAGAAACCCTCTGTTGAGTTGAAGAAAGAGATTGCCCGCTGTAATAACATTCAGATGGCACGTAAGATTCAACTGAACTCTGCCTATGGTGCCATTGGTAATGAGCACTTTCGATACTATCGTCTTGAGATTGCTGAAGCAATCACAATGTCTGGTCAGCTCTCGATCCGTTGGATTGAGAACAAAATGAATGAATATCTAAATAAACTGTTGTCAACGGAGGATGTCGATTATGTCATCGCTAGCGATACCGACTCAATCTATCTTAATCTTGGACCTCTTGTTAATAAATTTTTTGGTGCTAAGTCTAGCGACAAAGCAGCAGTTGTGGGGATACTTGACAAGATCTGCCAAGAAAAACTGGAACCTTTTATTGAACGTTCATATCAAGAGCTGGCAACGTATGTTTCGGCATATGAACAGAAGATGAAGATGAAGCGTGAGAACATCGCTGACCGTGCTATCTGGACTGCCAAGAAGCGATACATTCTCAACGTGTGGGATAGCGAAGGTGTACGCTATGCCGAACCAAAGATGAAGATCTGTGGTATGGAAACTGCTAGGTCTTCTACCCCATCTTTCTTTAGGGATAAACTTCTCAAAGCTTATGAGATCATTATCAATGAAGACAATGATGTTCTAATTGATTATATTGATAGGGTAAAAGAAGATACTAAGAAAGAAAACTGTGTTAATATTGCTTTCCCCCGAGGTGTCAATGGTCTCAAGAAATACACGTCTAGTCAAGACATTTATACAAAGGGTTGCCCTATTCATGTCCGAGGTTCATTATTGTATAATTACCTTGTTCGAAGTAATAAACTTACTCATAAGTACCCTCTTATCCAAGAAGGAGAGAAGATCAAGTTTCTCTACCTCAAGACCCCCAATCCCATCCAAGAGAATGTAATTTCATTCTTCCAAGATCTTCCCCCAGAATTCAAACTAACGAAGTACATTGACTACACCCTACAGTTTGAGAAGTCATTCTTTGAACCGCTCAAGAATGTGCTAGAATGTATTGGTTGGAAGTACGAAAAATCTGTGTCCCTTTTATCCTTTTTCTGATATGAATTTCCTAGATACTGTTATCAAAGATAGCAAGAACGAGTATGCTTCCTTCGTTAGTGATGGGATTGCTGCTGGCGATATTGAATCTTACGTTGATACTGGTAGTTATATCCTTAATGCCATGGTTAGTGGCAGCATTTTTGGAGGGTTTCCTTCCAATAAGATTACTGCCCTGGCAGGAGAATCGGGCACGGGGAAGACTTTCTTTTGCCTTAGTGTCGTTCGTTCTTTCCTTGAGTCTAATCCTGATGCTGGAGTCATTTATTTCGAAACTGAGTCTGCTATTTCTAGAGCTATGATTGAGAGTCGTGGCATCGACTCTAAGCGAATGATCATTATGCCAATAGATACGATTGAAGAGTTCCGAACTCAATCGTTGAGGATCGTCGATAAATACTTAGAACAACCTAAAGATGAACGTCAACCACTGATGTTTGTGTTAGACTCCTTGGGGATGCTTTCCTCTTCTAAGGAGATGGAAGACATTACTAATGATAAGCAGGTTCGTGACATGACGAAATCTCAACTTATCAAAGGTGCCTTCCGAGTTCTAACACTTCGACTTGGTAAAGCGAATATCCCGATGCTAGTTACCAATCACACCTATGATGTTATCGGATCTTACGTGCCAACTAAAGAGATGGGCGGTGGAGTCGGTCTCAAATATTCCGCCAGTACCATTCTTTTCCTCAGCAAAAAGAAAGAAAAAGAAGGAACTGATCTGGTCGGAAACATTGTTAAATGTGAGGCGAAGAAGTCCCGTCTAACTAAAGAAGGATCTAAAGCAGAGACGAGGTTGTACTATGACTCACGTGGACTGGACAGGTATTATGGATTACTGGAGTTGGGTGAGAAGCACGGAGTATTCACTCGTAAGGGGAATCGTGTCGTTGTTGGTGAATCCTCTGTTTATCCTTCTGTTATTCTTGCTGATCCCGAGAAATACTTCACCCCCGAAATAATGCAAGCACTTGACGAATCGGCAAAGAAAGAGTTTATGTATGGATCAGAAGATTGAAACTACGGTTCTTAGGAACCTTCTCTATAATGAAAACTTTTACCGAAAGGTTGTTCCTTTCGTAAAACCAGAATACTTTGAAGACTATCATGAACGTATTATCTATGAAGAGGTATGGAACTTCGCTAGTAACTACGATACAGTTCCTACCTCGGAAGTCCTTATTATCAATCTTCAGAACAGGAAAGACATTACTGAAGAAAATTACCAGACTGCTGTTCAAACCCTCAAGTCGTTCGAAGATACGCCTGTCGAGTACAACTGGTTACTTGACACTACGGAAAAGTGGTGTAAGGACAGGGCAATCTATCTCGCTCTACTCGAATCGATCAAGATTGCTGACGGAGGTGAATCGAAAGTATCAAAGGATGCGATCCCAGCAATCCTACAGGAGGCCCTGGCAGTATCGTTCGACGAACATGTAGGTCATGACTACGTTGAGAACGTACAAGAACGTTATGAGTTCTATCACATGGAGGAACACAAGACTCCATTTGATATCGACAAGTTCAATACTGTAACCAAGGGTGGACTGTCTAATAAGACACTGAATGTTGCTCTTGCTGGCACTGGTGTTGGTAAGTCTCTGTTCATGTGTCACATGGCAGCTGCTTGTCTGTCACAAGGAAAGAATGTTCTGTACATCACTATGGAGATGTCGGAAGAAAAGATTGCTGAACGTATTGACGCCAATCTCCTTGACGTAAATATCAAAGACATCGGTTCTATCCCTGAGCAGATCTTCACTTCTAGGGTTGCTGAGATTGGTAGGAAGACACAGGGTCGTTTGATCATTAAAGAGTATCCTACTGCTTCTGCTCATGCTGGACACTTCAAGGCACTTCTCAATGAACTGTCGTTGAAGAAATATTTCAAACCAGATATCGTCTTCATTGATTATCTAAATATCTGTGCTTCGTCCAGGTACAAGGGTCACATTGTCAACTCTTACACTTACGTTAAAGCAATTGCAGAAGAACTTAGGGGTCTTGCTGTTGAAAACGACGTACCAGTCGTATCAGCAACTCAAACTACTAGGTCTGGTTTTGGTAATAGTGACGTTGATCTCACCGACACTTCTGAATCCTTTGGTCTACCTGCCACAGCAGACTTTATGTTTGCTCTCATTAGTACCGAAGAGCTTGAACAGTCTGGCAGAATTATGGTTAAGCAACTTAAGAACAGATACAATGATCTTACTTACTACCGACGTTTCACCGTGGGTATTGACAGAGCAAAGATGAAGCTGTATAATGTTGAAGACTCAACCGATTCTGATCTACTCTCTGTGGACAGCGAGGACACATATGAGTCATTTGAAGATGTTTCTTCCAAACAATCTCGTCTAGATAAATTCTCTCAATTTGTTATCTAATTTATGTCTATCAATTTCTCCCGTTATGAAGAGTTCGTAGATGCCGTCACTTCGGATGCTTCTACTGATTTTGTTGCCCTTTCTGATCGACTTGTTGAGTTGGATCGTAAAGGTGCCAATATTGAACGACTGCTTACTGCTGGCGTTGGCATTAATGCTGAAGGTGGTGAGTTCCTTGAGATCGTTAAGAAGATGGTCTTCCAAGGTAAGCCTTGGAACGACGACAATCGAGAACATCTTATTATTGAGTTGGGTGACCTTATGTGGTACGTAGCTCAAGCAACCCAAGCACTAGGGGTTTCTTTTGAAGAGGTTCTGGAACGTAATGTCAAGAAGCTTGAGAAGAGGTATCCAGGTGGAAATTTCGATATTTACTATTCCGAGAATCGTTCTGAAGATGATCGCTAATGCTTAGTCTCTGGATCCACCTAGTAGCATTCTTCCAAGTTGTCGTAATGAATTGTATTCAACCTGTCAACTGGAAGTATTGCTATCGGGTGGACCAGTGGTTGATTCCAGATCTTGTAGAAGGATATGAGATCTGGACTCAACAAAAACATCCTTATCAAAATGAAAAGGATTATCTAAGGAAGGGTGGTCGAGTGGTTGAAGGCTCTAGTCTTGAAAACTAGCGATGTGAAAGCATCCGTGGGTTCGAATCCCACCCCTTCCGTTGTAACCTCCTCTAAATATTAGGGGAGGATTTTTTTATGGCAAAACAACCTGCTACTATAGCTCAAATTATAGCGTCAGTTCCTAAACCAGATAAAGAAGCATTGAAATCTATGCTCACTGAAGTTGGAACGTCTGGGTGGTTCAGACCCGAAGCGGGTGGATCTGGATATAAATGGCCTAGTAGAAAGGGTGGTACATATATGATATATGTCAACGATTCTATGATGGCAGAATTGAGAAAGACTCAACCCAATGGTAGGTTCTCTTTGGTTGGTGGTAAAGAAAGATGGACAGTACCAATAGGTGATAAGAATATAAGTTTTCAGTTAAGTCAAAAGAAAGGTGGTGGAGGTGCTGCTGATGCCAAAACTACTGCTGCTCAAGAACGAGGATCTACTTATATCTTACAGAGAGTTTTAGGTAATAATAAAAGATATAATTCTCCAGAGGATATTAGAAAAGATACTCAGGCATACACAGCATTACAAAAAATTTGGAAGTTGTCTCAATTAGAATTTGACGACGAATGGTTAGATGATTATTACAAGCAGCAAGAAAGAATGCTTAAGGAGTATTCCAATCCTAGATTCACTCAGTTTGTACGTGATAAAGGATTTATGGATTGGGTTACTAAAAAAGTTAGGGAAAAATATCAAATCTCCCAGAAAGATAACTGGAACCCAGCTGACATTTGGTTGATTAAAGATCAACCTAAAACTATTAGAATGATAGAAGACTTAATTGACGGAGGAAGTTCACAAACTCTTCAAGAATTTAATGCTATTCTTCGTCAGTTGTTTAGAGATGAAATTGTTGTCGGTGTATCACTGAAGAAAGTTTCTGGTAAGGTGGCACAGTGGGAGAAAGTTAATGTTAAAGAATCTGATTTTGAAGACTATAAGAAAATGTATTTTACTGTTGGAGATGTCAAGATAGATTTATCTCTGGGTAAAGATAATAAAGGTAACACTTCTTTTGGCACTCAAGACAGTAGAGTATTTGTTAATGCTAATAACTCTGTTTATAATTTTCAAATCAAAGCGAATGATAGTGCTGGATTTTCAAACCTGAAATGGGAACCAACCCAGCAGGGTGCTGCCGCCGCCCGCCTTGGTAAAGCGCCTGTGGATATGGTACAGAAGTTGATGATTGACTATGGAGTTCGCTTCGACAACAAGCATGGACAGTATCCAAAGAGTACCACGGACTTCCTCAAGGTCTCCGATGAGTATGCTACAATAATCAAGACACTGAGGCAGAAGGGGGTTGACACTGAAGTTGATGAGACCACTGCTGTCAACAACATTGCTGTCGTATTGGGATCTAAGAATGCTCATGTTGGTACATCTAAACTGATGCAACTTAAATTTCTAGATATTCTTATGGGAATGCAGGAAAAGAAAAGAAATCAGTTCATGACTGATATGGCATTCCTTGCTCAAAAGAAAGGTGAACGTTTCGGTCCATTTGGAAAACTCTACTGATGTCTAAGAATACTCACCTAGAACACTTGGAAGATAGCATTCTCCTTGATGGACATCAGGGTGCCAAGGATGCTTTTATGTTCCTTGATGAACTGGCACAAACTTTTAGTGGTCAGCAAAAGAACAGTTTTAAAATTACTACTAAGTGGGACGGTGCTCCTGCTATCTTCTGTGGTAACTATCCTGGCACTAAAAGATTTTTTGTTGGCACTAAGTCTGTCTTCAATAAAAACGCTAAGATTAATTTTAGAGATACTGATGTTGATGTAAACCATGGACATGCTCCTGGTCTAGTTTCTAAACTAAAAGATGCTCTTAAGTATTTCCCTGCCCTTGGAATCAACGGAGTAGCACAAGGAGATCTTTTGTTTACCGATGACAAGAAGATTGAAATGATCAATGGTGAGAGGTGTATCACCTTCACCCCCAACACTATTACTTACTGTATACCAGAGTCTTCCGCTCTCTATGAAAAAGCGAAGCGAGCAAAGATTGGCGTTGTCTTCCACACAACGTATAGAGGCAATACTGTTGATTCTCTGTCTGCTACTTTTGGTTACGATATAAACAAACTCAAAAAATCTGACGATGTTTTAGTGCTCAGTGCTGAGACTGGGCAGTTGGGTAAGGATCTTCTTATTACTAAACAAGAAGCACAAAAGCTTAAAAATATGAAGAGAGCGTCTACTGCTCTTGTTAGAGATGCTGCTGGGTTTCTAGATACTGTAGCAGAACAGATTGTGGCAAACGATCAGTTGACTGTGGGTCCACGTTTGAAGATCTATTTCAACACGTATGTCAGACAGGGACGACGAGTTAATAGTGCTGCTAACTTTGTACGTGATTTTAAAAACTATTTTGAAACGGAAGTAAAAAAAGCAGCAGACAAGGTAAAGACTCCTAAAGCAAAGGCATCTAAACTTGCCAAACTCTATGGTGGTTTGGATTTTATCGAAGCAAACGAGAAAGCACTGCTAAAAACCGTTGCCCTATATACTACACTACAGCAGGCTAAGTTGTTGTTTATTCGTAAACTTGAAAAAGGTGAGAAGATTAAAACCTATCTTAGGAGTGACAACGGATACAAGGTAACCTCTCCCGAAGGATATGTTGCCATCTATGAGGATTCAACAGCTGTCAAGCTTGTGGATCGTTTACAGTTTAGTGTTGCTAACTTCAATGTATCTAAAGATTGGGTTGACGGAAAATGAGTAGAGCAGTCTTTACCTTTGGGAGATTCAATCCTCCTACCATTGGTCACGAAAAACTTATCTCAGCAGTTGCCAAACAAGCAGGTAGAGACGATTACTTTGTTTTTCCTAGTCACTCTCAGGATAAAAAAAAGAATCCTCTTAGTTCTGAAGTGAAAGTGAAGTACATGAAACTGATGTTTCCAAAACATAAAGATAATATTATCCTCAATAAAGATCTAAAAACACCTATTAATGTTCTTCAACATTTACAAGGTACGTATGAGAATGTGACCATGGTTGTTGGTAGTGATCGTGTTGCTTCATTCCAAGGTATGTTGACAAAGTATAATGGTGTGGAGTATAGTTTTAGGAACATCGAAGTTGTGTCTGCTGGTGAAAGAGATCCAGATGCTGATGGTGCTACTGGCATGTCGGCAAGTAAGATGAGAGCAGCAGCAGAGAAAGCAGACTTCATGACATTTATGAAAGGTATTCCTGATACTTTAAATATTGAAGATAAGATGGCATTGTTTAATGAAGTAAGAGCGGGCATGGGAATTAAATGAAAAATTTTAAAGACCTTAAGAAGACAGCAGATCAACAACGTTTCCGTTTAAAGGAAGTATATCAACCAGGAGATTTAGTATTCAATACCAATACTGGCGAAAAGGGTAGAGTACACAGAGCAGGTCCTAACTATGTTATTGCTATTACTGAAGCTGGTGATATGTTTCGTGCTTGGATTACTGATATACGTGAAGTACAAGAGACTATAAATAAAGAAAGGAAAAGTAGCATCTTTACAAATAATGGAAAGGCAGAAACCAACGACTAGTGTAAAACATAATGATGAGTTTTCGAAAGCTCTAATGGATTCGTACACCCGTTGGATGGGTGGTGAGACGTTCCAAGGAACTAACATCTATGAAGAAACCTATCCAGAACTACAGAAGAAAGGTGGTGAAGATGACTTCCGTAAGAAAGATCCTAAAGCGAACGCTGGTGCTCCTGACCCCGCCGTTGATTTACGTACTGGTTCTGGTGTCAAACAGTCACACGGAGCAGAGATTAAGGACACCACGAAGGTGGTTGCCCGTGAGGAGAGAGAGCTTTGTGAGTCATGTGGTAAAGCAAAATGTGCCTGTGGCGACAAGAAAGATATGAAGAAAGAAGAGACAGTTCATGAAGAACTGGTCGGTACAACTTATGAGTTTGAACTCGAAGGTGTCACATACATGATGGAGAAGAAGAAAGGTCTTGATGGTAAAGCTTGCTGGAAAGGTTACAAGCAAATGGGCACCAAGATGAAGGGTGGCAAGCGTGTTGATAACTGTGTCAAGGCGGGTTACGAACCCGAAGGTGAAATGCTTGGCGAAAAGAAACTTGATCCCGTAGGTAAGGAAGATAAGGACGTTGACAACGACGGCGATCACGATAAGTCCGACAAGTATCTACTTGCCCGCCGTAAGAAAGTTTCTGCTATTATCGGCAAGAAAAAGAAAATGAAGGAAGAGGCAGAACTTCGTCAGGAGATCGAAGAAGAAAAAAAGTGAAATCGGCACACGTCGAAGTAATGCCTCAAATTGAAGACGGTGCCCAGCAAGATAAAGAAGAGAAGAAAAAACATAAGAAGTATGTTCTTAAGACTGTTGAAAAACAGAAGATGAAAGAAGAAGCAATTCAAGAAGTTGCTCCTCCTGGTAAAAAGTATGAGAGAATGGTGAAGCATATCAAAAAGAATTATCCAAAGGATAAAGAGGGTATCGCTTATGCTACTGCTTGGAAGCATAAGAATAAGGATAAATAATTCAGCACATCATGCTGAATTACAATGCTCTCATTCTTACTTCCCCTTGCCGCTAAGATCGTCAAGGATGCCGTTGCCAAAGTACCCGACAACGAAGAACTAGGAGAAAAACTAGTTGAGATCTGTATTCTTGTTCTAGAGAAAGCAGTCAAATTGACCAAGACCGAAATGGATGATAACCTTCTAGAGGTTGTCAAGAAAGCAATCGCCGCAAGAGAAGAAGCTCCTGCTGAATGATTCCAACCTAGGGGGACCTTCGGGTCCCCTTTTTTATAAATACACATAGAATAAGTAGTAATCTTTCGGAGTACGTATCCATGACCCTGTACAGCCGTGCTGAAACAGACGCACAAAGTTTGAAACTTCTCAACACGACTGAGAAGAATTCTGTAGATAAGTATGATCACGATAACACCCTGATCGTTGATGGCGATAGCACTGTTGCTGGTGCCCAGGGTTATTCGACTGCTGCTCGTAGAGTAGTCTTCATTGATGAAACTGAAGCAACTCTTGCTGAGAACAGAGAGCGTGGACTTACCGCTCCTGGTTGGTGGGAGTATTTCACATATACCGATTCCTCTGGCAACACTCGCCACAAAGCACAGCATCTCGTAGCATTCAAGAGTGCTCCTGCTAATGCCGCCGATGGTGATGATGATATTGCTGCTGATGTTGCTGCCAATATCGCTCTAGCTGCTGATTGGGCAGCTGCCTCGACTGCTGCTCCAGTTCTTGCCATTGGTAACGTCATCACTCTCAGTGAAACAACCCACAACGGTGTCAATATTGTCGTTGATGCTAATGACATTGTTGATGTTGGTTCTTCGGTTCTCAATGGTGGTACACTTTCATTCCAGTGGCAGCGTCAGAAAACAGCAACTGGTCGTTGGGCGAATGTTACTGATGCTCTAGATGGTGGTACATTCTTCACTGGTATGTCAGCTGGTGCTCCTGTTCTAACCATCCTTGGTGCTCAAGTTCTTGAGGATGATGGAGTTGATGGTTATGAGTTCCGTGTAAAGATTACTTCTAGCACTGGTGCTGAAGAAGTAGTTTCCCCAGATCTCTCTATTATTGTTGGTGCCTGATAATCTATGATCTTCGATGAGTTGACCCATGAAAATTGGGTACTATTTGCTATTAAACATTATGATAATCCAACGTCAGTTACATACACTGACTTCGAAGAAGATCTAAATAGAATTAAGTATATCAAA
>Ga0129345_1000694_pt1 | contig 12484 bp, 14 predicted proteins | sample CPBDNA_FD_94425 | JGI IMG/M metagenome (GOLD analysis project Ga0129345, IMG submission 94425) | Freshwater to marine salinity gradient microbial communities from Chesapeake Bay, USA - CPBay_Sum_20_0.8_DNA | ecosystem: Environmental > Aquatic > Marine > Coastal | place: USA: Chesapeake Bay...
ACCTTTTCAATCTACTCCAAATCCAACAGTAGCTTACCCTTACAACACAGCTTTGACTTCATCAGACGGAGAGTCCACAGTCTCTGGAGATACAGTAGGTCCTTTCCCTACGATTCAAATACCTCAAGGAGCTTCTTTCATTATTCAGATTTTTGCAGATACTGACGGTGGTGGTTCTCAAGCACAATTAGATTTTGTTGAAGTATTACAGCAGAGGTAAAAAATGGCACGTAGAGTAACATTCGAAGATTTAAATAAAATCTCTTCAAAGAATAAGTTTGTTTCGACTTCTCCTTTGAATGCTTTTCGTGTTGTTTACATCGATTCGGCAGGAGAGGTAGCTTTAGCTAGTCCTAATACCCTCACTTCTTACCAAAAAGTTATTGGGGTTTTGATTGAGGATTCTGACGGTCAAGTTCCTGCGATTGTTCAACTTAATGGTAGGGTAGATACAGGCTCCAGCTCATTTGTAGCAGGAGATCCTCTATTTTTCGACGCTTCTGGACAATTGACATCTACAGAGCCTACGGAAGTAGGCGGAGCTCAGTATATTCAGCAAATAGGGTATGCTGTTTCCGATTCGGAAATTTTTATCCAACTCCACACACCTTTAAAATTTGTTTAATAAAACCTTTCAATTTATTAATTTTTCGCTTATGATTATTTCATGGCGAAAAGATATTACTTATTAATTGATAAAATTGCACACAATGAAGGTTCTTTTTATGTCCTGAGGACTATGGACATATTTACTAAACGTATCATGACTATAAAAGGTCATATGTATACGGCAGATATAGGTCTAATCTATGCATTTGATTTAGAAAAGACAGGCAAAGACTCATCTTTTGATGATGATGAGCCAGAGAGCAAAAGACCTAATTACTTAATCAAGAGTTATTCAACAATTCTTAAAGAGCATCTCGAAGAGACTCCAGATTTAGAACCTTTCTTTTTCCACAGTTTTTTACCAGAGTACGATATAAATTATGTTTCGGATGTTATCTATGACTTTTTCGGCAAGAAGACTCCAGAAGTTGTCTTAAACGATTGTGATAGGTTGAGAGAGATCCCGAATGTTAACTCTCAAATCATAGAACATTATATAAAACAGATTAAAAGGTTTTATATTAGACCTACGATCCTATCTTTTTTATATAATCAAGGGGTTAACTATTACAGGTCTTGTTGGATATATAATATTTTTGAGGACTCGGCTTATTCAGAGATAGTGAAAGATCCTTATATTCTCACTAAATTTGGAGGGGTGTCCTTAATGAAAGTGGATAACCTTCCTATGACTTCTGGGTTTAATCCTAACGATGATCGCCGTTTAGGAGCTGCAATAGTACATTATTCTGATAGGATGTCCTTTGAAAAGGGGCATATGTACGTCAAGTATAATGATATGTATTGTTGTTTAATGGAAGGGAAAATACAAGGTTTTAAGGATCTCAATAAGGATAGAGTCTTAAACGTATTTAAAGGTTTGTTGGAGTATAAGATAGTTCATTTAGATGAGAAGAACTCTATCTATTCTTCTTATTTCTCCTATAAGATTGAGAAGGAAATATCGGAAATTATTAAAGAGAAAGTGGAGCGACCAAATGCTTTATTAACATTTGACAAGCAAGATATCATTGATGTTTTTGAACGTAATCATGGATTTACTCCCACAGAAGAGCAAGCTAGTGTTTTAGATAAGGTTAATAGTACGGATGCTTTGGTCATTACAGGTCAAGCAGGTTCAGGAAAGACGACTATTGTTAACCTTATCATCTTAGCTCTAGAACAATCGGAAATTGAATATGCTCTTTTATCTACCACAGGTAGAGCTAGTAAGGTTTTACACCGAGCTACCAATAGAGAAGCAAGAACGGTTCATTCTTATTTAGGGTATAATGGAAGAGGTTTTTCTAAAAATAAAAGTAATTTGATAGATGCTGATGTAGTGATAGTTGATGAAGCGTCTATGTGTGATTCTTATTTAGCACATTCTCTTTTAACTGCAATGCCTTTTGGTACTAAAGTCGTGTTTGTAGGGGATGTCAACCAGTTACCTCCTGTAGGACCCGGAGGTATTCTTGAGAACTTGTGTAAAATAGACAAGATCCCTAAAGTTTTATTAAAGACTGTTTTTAGACAAGGTGAGGGTTCAGAAATTCTGAAGCAAGCTCTTAAAGTTTTAAATAAAAAGGCTTATGATAAAGGTTCAGGTTCTCCAGAGTATAAACTTCTTCCTACAGAAGATTTAGACTTCATCAGAAACTCGGCGTTGAGAATTATGCGTAAAGCTCGTGCTGATAGGAAAAGTTCAATTATCGTAGCACCTACGAAGAAGGGTGCTTTTGGTGTTGTGAATTTGAATAAGTTTCTCCAAGAAGAGTTAAATCCTAATGCTTCGGATGATAAAAAGAGCCCTTGGTTTAAAGGGAATAATTACCAATTTTTTGAGGGTGACAAGATAATGGTTATTAAAAATGATTGGGAGAAGAATATCTGTAATGGGGATATTGGGGTCATAGATCGAATAACCAAAGATAAAGTTTACCTAAACATAAATGGGAAGGAAGTCAAGTATACAAGAACGACAGCTTCTCAAATCTTAGAATTAGCTTATTGTACAACCGTACATAAAAGTCAAGGATGTGAGTATGATTACGTAGCTTGTGTTCTTCAGAGAAGTCATTCAAGAATGTTGACAGTAAACTTAATTTATACTGCCTTCACAAGAGCGAGAGAGAAGCTAATGGTATTTTCAGACAACTACTCAAGGACTTATAGGGTGATAAACTCTACTTCAAATGATTTTAAGAACTCATGGATAAAGTTCTTTTTTTCATAAAAGTCTTTTATTAATTAATAGTTTATGTTAGTCTGGATGAGAAAGGTTGGTACATGGGTGTAGTAAATCAGGAAATATTTGAAAGTCTTAATGAGGATAGTAAAATCACAAAAGACAATTATGTTGATTTTGCAAAAACTTCCAATTTTTGTCTATCTGTAAAACTAAGGTATAACGGAGAAGAGCTTTTCTCTTCAGAAACCGTAGAAGTACCGTTAGGGGTTTCCCAAAAACAGTTAACCAAGATTAAAATTATTAAGATGTTGAATATGAAGAAAGAACTTGTGAAGATGTTTCATTTCTCAGGTTCAATTGATAAAGATACTTATGAAGACGATATACAATTATTGAATAGTAAGTTGGAGCAGTTAGGATAATGTCTAGGATTGAGATTGATAATTTCGATGCATTGGAAGATAATGTAGAAACGATTAAAGCAGCTCTTAATAAATTAAGAGAACCTCACCAAAGATTATTTCTAATTCTGACCGAATTTAGTATGGTTCCGGAAGCGAGTGCTCAAACTACTTTAGCTTCTTTAGCCAATCAGATCGTGTCTGTCCAAAGGAAAAGGGCTTTGATAGATCACCATGATGCTCAAATTGCAGAATTAGTGTCTATTTTAAAAAGTCATGTTAGTCGCTTAGACTTTGAGATCGATGATAAGACAGTTCAGATGAGGTCTGATACTAAATTAATCCACTCTTTAAAGGAGAAAGATTTAAAACTTTTAGTTGATCGAGAGTGTTCTACTCTTCGTCGTAAACTGAGTGTTATTCAATCCGCTTTGGAAAGATGGGCTTCCCTTTTAGATTCTTACAGAAGGAAAATGAAAGAGTTGCAGCAATCAATCCATAATGCAAAAACCTTATCTAAGATGTTGATGGAGGATGCAGGAATTGAAGCTCAGTTGGGCAAGGGGGATACTGGAGCAGCTAGACGTAAGGAGGTCAGTAAAGCAGTTAAAGCCTTGGAAGATGAATATCTAGCGGATTATGATCCGGAGGACTTAATTGTAGAAGAAATAGAAGAAGATAAAAATTTACCCGAAGAAGATGAGGAAGATATGTTATCTCTCCTCAGCAATTTAAACAGTCAAGATTAAAAAGCTCAAGCATGATCCTAGCGTAGTAGCAAAGTAATAGAAAGGACTTAGAAAAATGGGAATTTTTCAGAAATCTAAAAGTTGGAACGATAGTTACGGAGATCGTTTACAAAAACTCCGTTTTAGTCAAAATGACCGTGAGAGAATCCATGTATTCGAATCTCTGTCTGACAATGTAGTTTACACGCACTATAAGCGTGGAGTGGGAACTTTTGTTTGTAAGAGTACCCCCGGACACACAGCAGCTTGTTGTGAGCTATTAGGTGAGAAACCTAGAGCCAAGTTCATGTGTATCGCTCTCAAGTATGTCACCAAGAAAGATGGTTCTCTAAGAGCTAACCCTATTGATGAGGGTGAAGTTTACCTTTGGGGGATTCCATTAAGAAAAAGAAATCAAATCCAAGCAGCTAAAGGCACTGCTTCTTTAGATCAGATTGATTTGGAGATTAGCTGTCAAGAAGAGAAACTTCAAGATCTTATGATTAACAGAGCGGAAGGTCCTTCTGTTCTTTTAGATCCTAAGTTTAAAGATGACGCTAAAGAAGCTTTGAAGAAAGCTAAAGAAATGTATAATGATCTGGAAACTAAGTCAGGTATTAATGACTGGTCTGAAGAAATCATTAGAACTAAGTTAGCAGGAGCTCCATTAGATTCAGAACAAGATTCTTTCACAGCATCTGCTGACACTGTAGAAGAGGTTTCTACTTCTACTAAAGCTGCTGCTGTAGTAGAGCAAACTACTGCATCAGATTCTTATGAAGAGGCTAGTGAAGTAGATCTAGAAGCATTCCTAGACGATTAATTCTTAATAATTTAAGGGGGTCTTTCGACCCCCTTTTTCTCTACTTTAGGGGGAACTATGTCCATTATGGATAAAGTTAAAAAGAAGCTGAAGAAAGATCAGCTAGCTCTTTTCCACACAGGTTACTCTCAGATAGAAGGTTTAAAATCAGGATCTATTGTGATTAATAAGCTTTCTGGAATTGGAGGGTATCCAAAGGGAAGGATTACCGAAATTTTCGGTCCAGAGTCGTCTGGGAAAACTACGTTAGCTTACCACGCTATTAAGACTTGTCAAGCTGAAGGCAAGGTGGCTATTTTTGTTGATTACGAGAAGACTTTTGATTCAGTTTATAGCTCTGCTCTTGGTGTTCAGGTTAATGAGGAGAAGCTCCTCTTATTAAGACCTAAAACCTTAGAGGAAGGTTCTGATATTTTGAAAGCTATGCTCAGTGATCCAGAGATAGCACCAGATATTGGCCTAGTTGTTATTGATTCTATTGCTGCGATGCAACCAGCTAAGATCATTGATGGTTCAGCAGAGCAGGAGTCTATTGGACTTCAAGCTAGAAAGTTAGCTACTTTCTTTGCTTGGTATGCGACAGTTACAGAAGAGAATGAGATTACCTCTATTTTCTTGAATCAAGAGAGAACTAATATTAAGACCAGTCCTTTTGACACAGGTCCTGATGTTAAATCTACAGGTGGTAAAGCACTCCAATATTATATTTCTTTTAGATTGCGGTTACGTATTCGAAAAGCAGATAAAGAGAAGAGAAAAAATCCTGCTACAGGAGTTGTAGAGGATGTTTCTGTGAAGAACTTTGTAAGAGTAGAATGTAAGAAGAGTAAAGTAGGTTTCCCCGGATTAAGAGCAGATATTGTGATTAGGTACGGAAAAGGAATCGATAACTTCTTAGCTCTTCTAGAAATTGCTAAAGGTAATGGTCAGATTGAACAAGCAGGTCCAATGTATAGGTTCACTTCTTTAATAGACGGAGAAGAGAAGAAGTTTAAGGGTTGGGCTAATGTTGAGAAATTCTTTATTGAAAATAGAAATGAGTTAGGTGCGTTGAAAGATTGGTTTGAAAACAAATCTATCGAAATGGAAGACGAAGATAATTTTGTTGATATTTATGATGATTCTGAACATTTACCAGAAGCTTCTGTAGAAGGTTCTGAGGAAGTTTCACTTTAAGATGTCTATTCAAGTCGTTATAAAGAACTTCCAATCTATTAAAGAAGTAGAATTCTTTATTGACGGTTATACGGTTATCGAAGGTCCTTCTGATATCGGAAAATCCGCTATCATGAGGGCCATCGAAGCCTTACTATCCAATGATAGAGGTGATTACTTCATTAGAAGAGGAACTAAAGAATCTTATGTAATGTTAAACTTCGTAAAAGAAGGGTTTAAGATAGAATGGTTTAAGAAAATTAAAAAGGGCGGTTATTACATTCTTAATGACGATTCTGAAAATCCTCTAGAGAAGTTAAATGGAGCAGTTCCAGAACAAATCATAGATTTCGGTATTTCTGAGATACCTATCAAGAATGCAAATGATAGAGGACGTGTTCATCCTCAAATGTGTAGCGATCAACATAACACTTTGTTCATGCTTTATGAATCCCCTCAAGTTAGAGCAGAGTTGATCTCTGAAATCTCTGAAGTCACTAAGATATCAAAAGCCTTGAAATTAGCTAATAAAGATTTAAAAAGTCAGAAGCGAGAGATTAAGGTTAAAGATGCAGAACTTCAAAAGATTAAAACTAAATATGATATCATAAAAGCAATTGAAATTGACGAGTTAGATACAGAAGTTAACGATTTGTATCTGACTATTAGAGAGGGTAGGTCTTCGGTTTCAAGATTAAAAGAGATTTCGGAGGATTACTCCAAAAATTCAAACTTTATTAAATCTCTAGATGAGATCCCAGAGGTTCCAGACAGAGATACTTTAGAAAGTGGTATAAGTGTTTTAGATTCTTTACAATCTTTAAATTCCTCCTATGAGGAAACTTCAAGATTAATAAACATTTTAGAAGAAGTTCCCGAAGTTGTAGACCCTTCAAACTTATCTGAAGATATAAGTGAGTTAGAGACTATTCAAGGTCTCTTTCAAAATTATCAAGAGTTATCTACTATATCTAATTTTGAAATTCCTTCTGTTCCGGAAACAGATTTAGATTCTCAATTAAATCGGATTAATACTCTGTTTGATTTATTTTCTAATTATGACTCTGTTTTAGGAGCAGTAGAAGTTATTGAAGATTTACCAGATTTACCAAATACGGTAAGTTTAGAAGAAGATATATTAAAACTGGTACAAATTAGTGATTTAAATGATCAATATTATCAAACTTTACAGATTATTCTAACTCACCAATCTGAAATCGAAGAAATAGATTCTTCTATATTAGGGTTGGAGAATGAGTTAGCAGAGTTTGAGCATTGTCCTTTGTGTAGTTCTTCTTTAGAAGGGGGTTTTGATGGACACCAAAACCATAACTAAATCTGTTAAGGCCAATTTAAAAATTTTAACTATAATTGATCCGCACTTTGCAGATAAAGCTCCGGGATCTAGAGTAGATGATTATTTCAAAACGAGTTTGAATAAATTAGATCAAATTTCTAAAATAGCTAAGAAAAGGAAAGTAGATTTAGTTTTAATGACAGGAGACTTATTTTCAGAAAAGAGAAAAGAAAAGAACTCCCATTACATGACTTCTACTTTAACGGAAACATTTAAAAATTACCCATGCCCTGTAGCGACTATTTTAGGCAATCACGATCTTATTTATAATAGGTTTGAGTATTGGCCTTCTCAACCTGTAAGCAACTTGATAAAATCAGGAGCTGTTCATCTTTTGGATTACGAAGAGTTTGAGTTTAATTTTAAGTCTTCAGATAAGACGGTTCGAGTTTGCGGTACTTCTTATAATGAAGATCATAATATTGATTATCTCCAAGAACCTAAAAAAGAAGAAGATTTTATGGTTAGGGTGACTCATTCTGCAATCGAACCTAAAGCTGGTACTTATGTTTATGGAGAACGTATTTGGGCTTACAAAGAGTTAGTAGACTTTCCACCGGATGTTTTTATATTAGGACATATCCATAATGATCACGGAATAACTAAGTTGAAAGGCAAACATTTTTTTCAACATGGTTCACTAATGAGATCTTCTTCACATGATTATAATTTAGAACGGGATATCAAAGTGGGTTACTTAGAGATTACCCCGGATCTGGAAGTGATAACAGAAGAGATTAAATTAGATATTATATCTTCCAAAGATGTGTTCTGTTTAGAGAAGAAGAGAAGGATTGAACAAGAGCTTCAACAGATGCAAAGTTTTTTCGATCAACTTGAAAAAACAGGGGAAGATAATATACGTAAAGGTACTAAAGTTAATTTAGAAGAATTGATAACTTCTGTAAAAGATAGAGATTCTGGTAAAATTCATAAAATCATAGACACTTATTTGGATTTGGTTCGTGTGTAATATAGGTTTGGATAAACATAAAATAATAAGGTTGTCAGCTTCTAAAATAGCTACATTAAATGCTTGTTCGAAGCAGTTCTACTATCATTACGACTATACAGGAGATTTGGAGCTTCCAGAAGATATCCCTAATATATATGCTTTCAGGGGTACTGCTGTCCACAATGTTGTGGATAATATTGTAAAATCTTTTAATCATAAACCTTTGATCTCTGAAGTATTAACAATAGATAAGAGAACATTTACAGAACAATGTTATTCGGAGTTTAAGAGAATATCTGCAGAGAGCAATATTCAAGTCCCGGAATACATGGTTTCAGAATTTATAACAGATTTTCAAAAATCTTGGGAGACTATTCAAAATGAGTGGAAATCTTTTTGGTCTTATACTATTGAATCAGAGATCACATTTAATATAAAACTTCCAGACTTTAGCAAGAAGTTTGACGATATTAAAAGAAGGTATTGTCTATACGGAACTGTAGATTACATCCTCACTTCACCTTCCGGAGAAGTTTTAGTTTTAGATGGTAAAACCTCAGGAACTATCGGTAAGTTTGTTGACGACGATCAATTAAGACTTTATATGTATATGATTTATTTATCACGAGGTGTTATTCCTAAATTGGGAGGGTTCACCTATTTCTTGAAGAATCAAACTAAATATTTAAAGAGAGCTTATTGTTCTGAGCAATCTATTAAAGATTTTCGATACAATATTATAAAAATTATTAAAACTATTGAGAATAAAGTGTATAATGAGTCAATTAAAATGACTTATTGTAATGTTTGTTCTTATAGAACTATTTGTGAGCCTTACAAACAGTCTAAAGAGAAGCGCAAATCCGATTTGCGTAAAAAAGAAGATACAATCATTGAGAAGAGACCGACCAAAGTTTCTTGGTAAAGGGGTTATCATGGCTTTATTCGATGCTGAGAAGAAAGAAAAGTTAACAGCAAAATTCAAAGAATTGAGTGAGCTTCACGCTACTTTAAATTCTAAAAAAATGTTTTATGAGGAGAAGAAGAAAGAGGCTTTGAAAAAGAAAAGTGATTACGAGAAAGAAATGGAAACTTTCGGAGTCACTCCGGAGACTATTGAATCTGACATCGATACCAGATTTAAAAAGATTGCCAAGGATTTCAGCGATTACAAAGACAAGCTAAATGAAAGTAAAGAGAAGTTTGAAACTATTGAAAAAACTTTAAGAGATGATGAAGTAGGTGAATAAGCATGATTATTAATCAATCAGTTCTAAAAAAAATGCTTGGACTAAGCTTTGTCGGCTTAGGTGATAAAGGGTTAGATTCCACTACTCAAAATTTCTTAATTTATAAGTTAGGGGATAAGTTAGGAGTGAGGGCTACAAATAGGCATATTTTCATATCTACTAATTTTACAGACCCCTCTTATAAAGATAAAGATGATGTGAAGATTTTAGTTTCAGGAAAAGAATTCTATAGTTTTGTGGATTCTCATGATGAGATTCCAATGGATGTTTACACGGATGATAATGTTCTGAAGATAGATTCCGGTTCTGAGAGTGCTTGTTTCCAGTATGAGAATTTAGATCCTAAATACCCCTCATTTCCTTCATTGAAAGAGGCTCAAAAAGTAACTTCTTATGATACAAGTCTTTTGGTTCAAGGTCTTAATTTTGTTCTTTTTCATGTGGTTGAAAGTTCCCCTTCTCCTAAGGAAACTATAATTCAATTAAGAGATAAAAATTTAGTAGGTGGTACTCAATCATCTTTAGCTTGTTGGACTTCTGAACAGCTAGAAGGTTCTTTTGTTATTAAGGCTATTAATGTAAGACCTATCATTCAGTTTTTGAAAAATTGTGGTCAGGATTCGGTAGATTTTTATGAGACTGATAATCATCTCTTTTTTGTTTTGGAAGGAAAAGACTTCATTGCTTGTGAGAAACTAGAAGATTCCCTTCAAGTCCCTAATATTGAAGGAGGGATGCAAAAGCTTTCTTATTCAACAAAGTGTTCATTTCTCAAGAAACCTCTGATTTTAGCTTTAAAGAGACTTAAGCATACTATCGACGATAATAATTTTGATATAGATCTTAAATTTGGAACTAATTATTCTGAAAAGGGTCTCAGAGTGGTTTTTAAAAATAGTGTTGGTCATGAGTCCACTTGTGATCTAGATTGTGAAATTAAAGATGATTCTGACGATCAAAACATTTGTGTAAAATTGGATTGTAAAGAATTTCAAGAGACTTTAGCTTACTACACTCAAGATACAATTAGTTTAGAAGTTATTAGATCTAATAAGTTAATTAGATTATTAGATTCCGATTTGGATGATAATTTTAATTCTCAAACTATTGTAAAAACGCAAAGAGTTTTTAAATAATGGAATTTGAGTTTTCTATCGATGAGTTAGATTCTTTGAACGAAGGGTTCAAGAAGAGTTTCTACCATATCTCAGGAATGTGGGATATGTTTAAGCAAGATAAGCGTAAATCTGAAGAGGAACTGTTTTTATTAAGAGATGGAGCTAAAGACTTAGAAGTAGCCATTATGGTTATGGAAAAGTTTATTCATTTATCAAACTCTGAAGTTCTTCAAGAATTGATAGACTTCTTAAACTTAGGGTTGAGTGTTAATTTCCCCGGATCAAATTTGGCTGTGGATATTAAATATAAAACAAGCAGTAAAGACCCAGAACTAGAATTTAAAGTTTTGAAGAATGGTGAAGTAGAGCCCCTCAAAAAAGCGCAGTCGGGTGGAATCATCGAAGTAATCTCTTTAATGCTTAGAGTTTTTGTCATTTTAAAATTAAATAGAAAAAGAGTTCTTTTTCTTGACGAAGCTTTAAATGGGGTTTCAGATTTGGGAGATTTTTCTCTTAACACTTCTAAACTTCTTAAACAGATTTGTGAAAAGCAAAATTTCTCTTTATTGCTGGTGACTCATAAAAAGAATTTATCTGATCAAGCTCATAATGTTTATTCAGGGGAGAAAAAAGAGGAAGAAGATCCTCCATATATCCTTTTGGATAAAGCTAAGTAGTTATTTAATTACTAGTCATAATAATTTTGTATTCCGTTCTTTGAGAAGTCGTGAACGGAATTTTTTATTAATCCTATAATGGGGGAATTAAATGGCAATCACTAAAGCTCAAGCCATAACCTTTTTTTCATCCCTTGAAAAAGGAGATCCATTTTACGCACAAGGGTCAGATGGGAAAGTCTATTTTTGTGAGTTTACTGAATTCATTGAATTCGGTACTTCTGGTGTGGTTAAGTTTGGTATTTATATTTACCCAATCAGCCAAGATTTTGAAGTTAAGTGGATGAACCTTGAAAGTGTAGGAAACCCTCATAATCCTTTTGTGGATTTTAAAGTTAATCGAGAAGATTTGATTTATCCATAAGCAGGAGTTCCCGGAACAGATAATGCAGCACATTCTGGTTTGGATGAGATTTTTGAAGGACTAACAGTAGTTGTTTAATATCATATTTAAGTATTATGGCTATATCAAAAAATGACGCTTTAACATTATTTTTAGGTCTTTCTAAAGGTAACCACTTCTGGGCTCAGAGATCTGACGGCTTAGTAGAATTCTGTCAATTTATAGAGTTCATACCAGATGATGAGGAAACTCCTACTACAGGAACTGTAGAGTTTGGAGTTACTATTCTACCAATTGATGCAGATTTCCAAATCACTAACTTTAATCTAGAAGCTTTAGATGGAGATAGTTCAATTTATATAGATTTTGTGGATGATTTAGACACAATAGATTACTCTCCCACAACTTCTACCAATTTACAATCGGGTGATGAGATTTCAATTCGATTATTTTCCCAAAACTCTGAACCAACCTTAGCCGAAGATAATAATTTAGCTATGTGGATAGACACAGACGATCTTAATAGAGTTTACCTAGTCTATAGAAGAGGTACTGGAGATCAAGTTAAAGTAGAGTTGGTTTAATTTAATAACAATAGTCCTGATGGGCAAGTTCTCGCTACTGTAGTGACTAATGGTTCCAATGCCGTTGATGTGACTATTGATGAAGCTGGTTGGTATTTTGTAACTGTAGTAGGTTAAAACTTAATTAAAATTAAAACTTTTTGATAGTTTTTTATAATACTCCCTATTTGTAGGGGGGATTTTTTAATTACAGGAGTTAGATGTTAGATTACCGACCCGCAAAAAAAGTAAGCTTTAATGTAGATTCAGACGAAGATTTACAAGAGTTAGAGAACTTATATAAGAGCTGTTCT
>Ga0129345_1000695_pt1 | contig 12480 bp, 13 predicted proteins | sample CPBDNA_FD_94425 | JGI IMG/M metagenome (GOLD analysis project Ga0129345, IMG submission 94425) | Freshwater to marine salinity gradient microbial communities from Chesapeake Bay, USA - CPBay_Sum_20_0.8_DNA | ecosystem: Environmental > Aquatic > Marine > Coastal | place: USA: Chesapeake Bay...
CTGGATTCGCTCGACAAGATCGAGCATCTCCCGGAGCGATGAGAGGGCCTCGTTATCGTCGATCCTAACCCTGATCTCAGTCTCTTGTACTGCCATATCTCAGGGCCTCCTGCTCATCGATCCACGGGATCCCGGTCTGTGCTGCGGCTCCGGGTTTTAGCTGGTCAAGGTGGCGAGGCCGCGCGCTCTGGAATGTCTCATCGGAAGCCACGCTCAGAGCGTACTCGATCAGATCAATCTCTTCAGCCCCCCAGCGGGGAGCGGGGAGAATCGACCGGATCAACGACCACCCCGGAGCCTCGCGCCTCGCTCTCACCCTCTCCCACGTCGAGGCGAAAAAAGGCCCGCTCATGGGCCGACACCTCCGCGAAAATGTGAGCAAGGAGCCCATCATGCTCTCCGCACCATTGATCGAGCCACTGAGGCGGATCGATGAGCGCCTGAGAGACTGTCGCCAGCATCCAGATCCGCGCCCGGGCGAGCTCGGGGAGGTCATCGAAGCGAGCAGGGGAGGCGAGAGCCGCGCAGGCGCGATCGCGCGCGAGCCTTTGCTCTGCGCCAAGAATCTTCGCGGTCACAACCGCGCTGAGCGGTCCCGTGGGCGAGTCGAAGGTGATCCTCAAAACCCGCTCTCTCTCCACCGGAGAAGGGGCGGGATCTGGGTCTGTTTTTGCCGCTGCTCGGATCGCATCGCTCAGGCTCATAGTCTCCCCCGGATCAGGCTCTCGACCACGCAGAGAGAGAGCCCAGACAAACAGATCAGGATCCCGATCTCATCACTCACCGGGATAACGGATCTTTCTCACGTCAAAGCTCAAATTCTCATTGAAAAGAGAGGTAGAGTCTACCCTAAAGCTGCGCGTGGTTGGCTTGCACCCTTCGAGCGTGATCAGGGTGTTGTTCCCGTTCGTGTCCACGATCACAAAATCGAACGCGGGCGCGTTGAGGAGCTCCGCAGTCGATCCCGTGCTCCAGACATACTCTTCAAGAGCCTGCGCGCTCACCCGGATCGCGCTCACCTGCGCCTGAGCTGTGCGCCGCACGGGGACAATCTCCTGAGAGTCAATGTCCCCCACCACGTCCACGCGCTGATTTTGGATCGATTCGGTGACATCAACCCCCGTCGCCCATCCGATCTCCGCTCCGGTCGAGGCTAAAAAGACTTTACATGCCGCGCCGCTGATCGCTGTTCTTGCTGCCATTTTGACCGCTCCTTATGCACTGATCCGCGTTGCGATCGCGGTGATGGTCACAAAGTTTAAGGGCTCAACGGGCGCGACCTCGTAGCTGATCGCGATCGTGTCTCCAAGATCTTCAAGCTCGACATTCTGCGCGGCCTTGATCGTGCCCGCTGCGATCTGGCGATCAAGGGTAGCCCTAACCCTCGCCTCAATGAGCGGGACCTGTGAGGCTCTCGTAGGCTGCCCGATCTGGTCTGCGAGCGCGGCCCGGAGCCCCCGAAGCGAGGCGAGAACGCTCTCGTAGGTGCTGATCTCTGAGTAAATCGGGTTATCATCGGTCTGGTAGCTGGTGATCCCGCGCTCTACTCGGAGCCCGAGAGAATCCGGCGAGAGGAACACGATCCCCGAGCTGAGCGCCTGCTCTGCGTCCTGATATGGATCCCATGCCGAGGAGACGCTCAGGACGCTCGGGCGCTTCCGGGTCAAGGGCATCCCAACATCTGATCCCGCCTGCATCGCGGCGAGGATGAGCGCGAGGTGAAGCTCGCTCGCCTGCTCTCGCTCTCCGCGCGCATTGATCAAGGTCGGCTTTTGCGCCGTGACCGCGATCCCTGCGTTGTTAAGTGCCCGAGTCCGGGCGCCTGCATCAGTGAGCGAGAGCGTAGACGGGATCGCGGTGTAGGCCTGCCGCTCATAGCCCGCCTGAGCTGCTGCGGTGAGGTGGGGGCCGATCTTGCTCTGGATCGAGTCGGTGTCGCTCCAGAGGACCACGATCTGAACGTCCAGATTCTCGATCGCGCTCAGAGCTGAGTCGAACTCCGCCGAGCCCGAGGCCCCAAGAGCAGCCCCTTGAGCGAATCCTGAGCCCGTGCTCAGAACGTCCCCGTAAACCCGCTCCGCCTCGACGAGCGAGGATCCAGAGAGCGCAGTGATGAGCGCCTGAGCGTCGGCCTTGATCTCAACAGCCACCGCGCCGATCGCAAGATCTGAGTAATAGTCGAGAGCTCCGATCGGAACGCTCCGGGCGCTGAGGCTCGTCGCGGTGAAATCGGAGAGCTGGTTGATCAGCTCAAGCGCCCCGCTCACTGTCTGGGTATCGGTCGCCCCAATACTGATCCGGGTGCCTGTGATCGTGATCACCTCATTGGGGTCTGCGCTGGAGATCGTGACGTCGCTTAGAACACTCAGCGCAGCGGTCGAGCTCACGCTCTGAGACCCCGCGGGGATCGTCAGGGTCTCATTGACCGCGCCCCCGTCCGTGTCGGTTCCGTTGATCACGATCGAGGTATCATTCGCCTGATTTGCGCTCGCAGTGAACGTGACCACACCCGAGAAAAAGAGATCGTCGGCATCAGCCCCCGCGCCCGCCCCGTCGCAGGTGATCGAGTGCTCAAGGCTGAGGGTGATCCCGGTCGAGGAGCTGCTCAGCTTCGCGCTGTCTGCGTTCCCAGAATAGGCCAAGCTCCCGATCGCGCTCCCGCCGATCTTCTCGTAGGTCTCAACGAGCCCCGAGCGGGAGAGGGAGAGGGTATATTCCCCCGCGCTCTGGCTCAGGGTCGCGTGGAGCCGCTCGCCCCGGGCCCCGTAGACCCTGCTCTTGAGCTTGAGCGCGCCGAAGGTGATCTCAGGCTGTCCGTTGCGCTGCGCGTTGATCATCCTCACGCTCACCGCGCCCCCGGGAACATCAGGATCCTGTGAGGGGTTGAAGGCGAGTTGAGCGAGGAGCGCGAGGCTTTGATCGGTGGAGTCGTGAGCCGCGAGCGCGCGCCTTGAGAAAAATTGAACGGGCTCAGCGTACGGAAACGCGGGGAACGCCCCCACGATCGCGACGTTGCCCACGCTCGCCGCTCCTCCTGCGAGGGCTGAGGCGTCGATCCGCGCGTAGATGCCGGGGCGGGACGTGGGCGAGAAGCCCGACTGGGAGAGAGAGCTGGGCATACCTAGATCCTTGTCGGTGAAACGCGCCCGCTAGGCGCAAGAGCTAATGAGAGGGAGCCCACGACGGGATCAAAATTGCCCGCTCTGAGCGCGTCCTCTTGGAGCATAGCAGACACAGAGATCCGCCGCATAAACGCCCCGAGCTCCTCCGCTGCGAGCTCCTCCACGGGCGCGAGCTCCTCCTGCTGATCGATCTGAAAGAGCACATAACCCGAGCGCAGGAAGTCGGCGCGCGAGGTCTGAAGGATCCTCATCACCAGAGAGCTGAGCGTGTCGGTGTAGTCCTCAGATCGGGTCATGATGTCGATCCGCGCTCGTTGGCGTGTGATCGCGCTCTCTTCGCCTCCTGCTGTATGACCGAGGGGGCGCTGCTCCACAGAACGAGAGAGCAGGCGCACGACGATCACAGGGAGCTGAGCCGTTCCTGCTTCGCCATAAGAGCGCAGGGCTGGGGGGGAGCTGTTGAGCCGATTAAACATATCTTGAGCAAGGTCGGCGCCGAGGGAGGGGATCCCGAGCAGAGCAGAGAACGCCGCTAGATCTCCCTTGTAGTGATCCAGACCGGAGCCTATCGCGGTGATCAAGTGACGGTGCATCATATCCCAGCTCCCTCGATGATCTGATCAACTTGCGCCGCGACCCTGTGTGCTAGGTTCGCGGGCTCGCGCCTTGGGTATTGCCACGCCTCCGGGCGCTTCCAGCTCGCTGTTCTCCAGACTGCATACGTTGATCGGGTGCCTTGATTCCCCGCAGCCGCTGACGAGTAAACCCCTTCAAGGCGCCTCATCCCTGCGAGGAAATCGGAGACATTTACAACCCCGCTCTGATTAACCAGATGACGAGCGCGGCCCGAGGGCATCGAGGATCCATAAATCAGGCGCCCCGAGTACTGATCTGAGGTCGTGGCGCTGAGCTGTTTAGCCTCTGAATATGCGCCTTTGAATCCGTGGCGCCGGATCTCTGCGGTCTTGCGCCTGAACATGATCGAGCGGTAGGGGCGCCCCTGCTTGTCGTATCGGATCCGCGAGCTCCCGGGCCTGCGGTGCGCTTCGCTCAGGAGGAAGTGCCGCAAATCAACAGGACCCCACCCGTGCTCAATGATATGGGCGATCGTGCTTGGCGCCAGTGCGACAACGACAAGATCAGCGGAAACGCTCTTGATCACGATTGCGCTCAGGTACTCGGGGAGAGTGCTCTGGAGCCCGTACTCTCGCGCCTCGGCCTTCCATGCCGCGCTCAGGGCTCTCGCGATCCGGTGCGCCCGCGCCTCGCGCGATTTTGGATCTAGGCCGGTCTGGATCATCAGGAGCTCCCGAGGAACTCTAGCCGGGCCTCTGCATAGATCGGGAGCTCGATCTCATACTGGCGCGGGCTCTTTCTCACAGCCTGCGAATCCCTCACCGCGTGGGGGTGGTTCGTGATCATATATCGGGGGCTCGCGTAATAGGTCACAGAATACCGAGAGCCCTGAGCAGGAGCGCGCCCCGCTGGAGCTCCTGACCAGTCGATCTCTCCCCCTGCGCCGATCGCGAAATCTACCCCCTCGGCTCTGGTCTCGCTCGGGTCCACCTCACCCTGAGCGTCAGCGAGGAGTAGATAACGGACCCCGAAACTCTGAGGCCCCGCTGCGAGGTCGTGCGCTCTGATCTTGATCTGATACCTGAGCGAATCCGTCGCCCCTGATCCTCGCGTCAGTGTCTCGGAGAAGAGCATCTCAGACTGGATCAGCGTAAACCGATCCCCGAGCCGGGGGAGATGCTCCGGTAGAAGGGTGATCCCTATCTGCCCCGAGGAGAGCGCGCCCCCATACTCTGAGAATCGCTTGTCCTCTGCACGGGCGCCGGTGACAAGAGCTGTGATCTCTTGACCGGAATGATACGCATAGCCGCGCCCAGCACAAGCAGGGCAATCAGCCCGCGCGCGAGCGTTCGCCGGTAGGGTTCCGGCGCCGAGAGATGATGAGAATCCATATTCCTCCGCAGGTCGAGCGCAGGGGCAATCTATCGCCTGCTCCCAGTAGACCCTCGCCCCGTGCGAGAGGATCCGCTTCCGAAACTCCTCGGGGCGGAAATCAGCCCGGGGCGTCAGTTTGGGGGGAACCCGGGAGGGGAGAGGGATCGCGCTCATAGGGCTGCAACTTGGATCGGTCTATAGGTGGCGCGGAGCGTGGCGATCAGCTCCTTGTACTCTCTCTGAAACTGGAGCACCCGCGCCCCGTAGCCCGAATTTGTCGCGCTAGAGGTCGTGTTAAGGTTCTGGCTCAGCCCGTCCATGCTCACGCTCAACGAGGCGATCCCCGCGCCTGCGATGAGATCCCCCGCCACGTCGAGAACCAGCGCAGAGCCCCGGAGAGCGACCGCGCGCACGATGTCCCGAGGGAGGCTGTCGATCTTCCACTCGATCGAGGTGTCAGCCCCCTGAGCCGCATCGATCGAGACGCTGATCGAGTTGTACCCCTTCTCAGCGATCTTTGCTGTGACCCCTGCGGGCGCGGTGAGCTCAACGTCGTACACGTCCAGAAAATCCCGGCCCAGTGGCGCCGAGCCCGAGAGCTGGCCCGCTGGGATCGTGATCGTGCCCGAGTAGAGGGGGAATCCTGCCCGGTAAACGATCTCAAAATAGCCCGGGACGTAGGAAGAATGAGCCAGATCCCCGACGAGGACGGGCTGGCCCCCGATGATCAGGTAAGAGCTCGCGCCTTCTGCGGTCGGTACAAGGTGAATCTGCCCCGCCATAGGCTCAGGAACAAGCGCCCATTCTGGGGGCAGCTCCGCGCGCGTCGTGCTGTTTCCATAGAGAAGATTTATCTCTTGCACGTCCACGATCGGACGATACCGGGAGCGGATAGGCCACCAGCTAGGCGCCTGTCCGGGCTCCTTGTCGGCGCGCTCACGGAAGATCTGAGGCTCAAAGATCAGCCCCAGCTCATCAGCGACGGCTCGCGCCGACTGCTCGATCGCAGTGTTGAAGATCAGATCGGGGTAGGGGCTCCCGTCGTCGAGCGTTAGATCAACGCCGAGGAGGTAGGTACTCTTGAGCCAGTCCGGCCCATATCCCCGCTCTTGAAAGGTCGCCATTTAATCGGCCTTTTTCTTAGGTCGGCCCCTGCGCCGCTTAACGGGCTCAGGAGCAGGCTCGGGGGCAGGTTCTGGGGAGGGCTCAACGATGAGCTCCCAGCCTGCGCCCGCGAGCTGTGCGCGTTCCTCCTCGCTCAGATCAGACGCATCGATCACCCCATCGACCACGGGCACCACGCGCGACAGCACCCTAGCGGCCTTGATTTGGGTTTGTTTCCGGTATCGCATGATCTGAGCTCCTATGCTCTAGGCTTAGGGGTTGAGGAGGATCCCGCTTGCGAGGCCTGAGGCGCTCGCGTCCCGGGTGCCGATGTTCTGGATCAGGTGCATCTTGGTTGGGAGCTTGACCGCGAGGGCCCCAAAGAGCATGAGCAGGAACGGCATGGAGGTATCAGTTTGCGCGAGCGGGCGCCGGATCAGGCTGCTGAGCTGGTACCAACAGAGGTGGTCCGGCGAGCTGTTGATCAAGATCGCGTCAGAGGCGCCGGGGGTGCGCGCGTTGAAATCTACAAACGTGGTGTTTGCGCCCGTGCGCTTCGCCTCACCGATCAAGAGCGCCCCGGTCGCGCTCGCCGCGTCCTTTGCGCTGCGGTAGATCTTGAAATAACTGATCTGTCCCGCAGCGTCCCCAAGCGTGAGCGTGACCTTCTGGCCCTGAGCCACAGTGACAGCCGCGCCGGAATCAACCGGGGCGCTCTGACCATCGGGCCCGATACCCACGACGCTATAGAAATAGTCGCCTGCGTCGTTCGCGCTAAACTTGGAGGTCTCGCCCGCTGCGACGGCACCCGGGTTCTCAGTGAGGGTCGGGGTATTGACCGCGCCGCTATAGACCGCAGCGTTCCCCGGACGGACGCGATCGATCCGCTCAAGGAACGGACACGCCACGACCGGGATCGGGCCATACGGACCAGAGATCGCAAGGTCGCTGCGCCCGTAGGTGAGCGTACCTTGTGCGCTGATCTGATCGTGGCGCCCGTGGAGAACGCTCTGCTGAATCAGATCGCCAAGGACACGGGGAGAGACTAGAATATGCGACGCCTGCCCATAGAACGGGGCCCCGTAGAGAGCGCCCATGACCTCTTGGAGATAAAGCGGCGTGAGCGCCTTCCCCTCAAGATCCGCGACGTTGCCCCCGTCCCGAACCTGCTTGATCAGGCCGTCGAACGCGAGATCGTTGATCGTGTTGTCGGCGTGAAAGAGGTTCTCCTCAAGCTGGCGGAGAATGTTCTCAGTCCCGCGCCGAGTCTCCTCAGCGAGCGCGTTCTGATCAGGCCCGGCGAGAGTGACCATCGAGGCGACGTCAGTGACGCTCCGGCGCTCTGCCATATAGCGGATCTTGACCGCGACCTTCTCATATCGGCCCCGGTTGAGCGCGCTGATCCCACCCTCGGAGATGAAAGGGTTCATGCTCGCGCCGTGATTCAGAACGCGGTTGTATTCGACAATCGTATTCATCGCCGCGATCTTGGAGAGCATAGGCCAAAGGCGAAGATCGCCCATGGAGCTCGTTGCGCTAGAGAGGGTCTGAGCGAGCTGCTGCGGAATGAGCGGGCTCAGGTTGCTCGCGATCTGGCTCCCGCCCTGAGGGACAAGGGGCGTCTGATAGCCCACCTCGCCCTTCTGGAGCGACCCCAGAACGCGCGCGATCTCTTGTGAAGAGGTAGCGTTAAACATTGATCTTTCTCCTTAGACGAGGCCAGCGCGAGCGCGCGCGGTCTGTGGATCTGCTCCGCTCTCCAGCATCGAGATCGCCTCGACTGCGGAGGGTGCGGAGTCCGGGGAGCTCTTGATCAGCTCCTCAAGCTGTGCGTAAAGGTCGGCGCGGGCGTCACCCTTAGCCATCTGCTCCCCGGGCGCGGGGATGTAATCGATTGCCTTAGATCGGGGCGCCTCTGCGCTCTCGGCGCGCTGCGCGTCGAGGCTAGATCGGAGGCCCTTGAGCTCCTCTTGCTGGCTCTTGATCAGGCTGACCATCGCGCCTAGTGCAGTAGCCTGAGCCTGATTCTGCGCCCGCTGCTCCGCGAGGAACTGATCGAGAGCAGGGGCGAAGAGCTCCGCGAGCTCCTGCTGGCCCTCGGCGTGGGCCTTGACCAGCCGATCGGCGTGTTCGGCCTCGATCCGCTCTTGGGCGTCCTGCGCCTCTCGGATCGCCTCAAAGCTCTTGCTCAGCTCGCTGTTGAATGAATCATCACGGAGCCGCTGATCTGCCAGCCTCTCCGCGCGCTCGGTGTCTGCGCCCGCTTCGCGGAGCAGCTCGATAAGCTCATCTCTGATCATCGCTGATCTCCTATAATTTCGCGCGCCGCACGGAGGAGATCCGAGACGGGGAGCGCGGGGAAATTGATTGAAAGCGCCCGGATGGTGTCTGCTAGGCGCCGATCAAGGACCCGAGGCCCCGCGTTAGAGATCCCGGGGTCGAGCTGCTGAGGTACCAGAGGAGCCAGTGCCCCGCCCCCGTGCGCCGGGGTCTGGTAGCCGATCGCTCCCTTATAGAGCGCCTCTAACTGATCAAAGCTCTTACGGAGCTCCATCGAGGTCTGAGGGTTGATCGGTGAGGAGGTGATCGCGCAGTGGCGCACGATCGCCTTTCTCACGATCTTGGGATCCTGCTCATCGCGCTCAGCGACGTGGCCCTCGACGCTAAAACCGAGCGATCGAAGCCCCCTGCTCTTGGACATCGCCCGCGCTGTGTCGTAGACCTCGCGGGCCTTGGGGCGATCGAGCATCAGGATCCCCTCAACGATCGTTTGATCCCCTTTTCGGATCACTCGCGTGGGGTAGCCGAGAAGGTTCTCAATCCCGGGTCGGTGTTCGTAATTAAAAAACCCCGAACGCTCAAACTCAGAGAAATCGAGCCCGTCCTGAAGAACAATCTCTCCCTGAAGATCGCGCGCCTCGGTCGAGATCACGCCCCCGATCTTCGCGATCCCGTCCTGCTCAGTCTCCGCCTTGATCAGCGTCCAAGCTGCCCCGATCCTCATCATCGCGCACCCCCCGGAGCCTGCCGGAACGATCCACCCGCATATTTTCGGGCACTGTGATCATATCGCAGCGGCAGCGGGGGTGCATTGGACCAGCGACAGGCAGCCAGTTTCTCCGCTTTCTACCTGCGTTTGTTCCGTTGGACAGTAGTTCAGAGACAGCAAAGATCCGGGGCTCACCTTCCGGCTCTAGGTACGCCTCGCGACAATCGCCACAGGCCCCAGAATCAGGGATCTTTGCGACCCGGGCCCCCTCCCCCTCAAGGATCATCGCCTCATAAAGTTGAGCGTCCATGTGCGCCGCCTGAAGCTCGGTCTCAGCGATCCGATCCCAGTTGCGAGCGAGATCCCCGAGCCGATCCCTCATCCTCCGCGCAACCTCCGCCCGAGGGGCTCGATCGATCGTCGCGGTCGCGAGCTCTTCGCGAATGACCGCGAGCCGCTCCTCTCGCAGCTCGGGCTCTGGGGTGTAATCGAGCCTCTCCCCGCTCCACTCCTCCCAGATCACCCGGTCGAGGTCTCCCCCGGTCATCGATCCCAGCCCCCGGATCAGGCTCCCCGCGCTCTGATACGCCCCCACGACCGCAGCCCGATCCCCGTCCCCGAGCCAAGAGGGACCGATCGGGGGAACCGCTCCCGGCGTGGGCTCGGTGGGCCGATCCGCTTGCACCTGATAAGGGCGAGGCCCTCCAGGTATCTGGAGCCGCTTTGACCATTCCCTGACAGTGGCCCGGCGCAGCTCTTCGCGCTCTGCCCCTCCTGCCTCTGCGTACTGCTGCCCGATGAGCCGGATCATGAGGATTGGGTTTACCGGCTCACCCTCGACCCGCCCCACAACCAGCCCGCCCAGAGCATCAGCCCTCAAGATCCCCTCATCGATCAACCGCTCCGCGTACTCTCGCGAGACGCCCGCAGCTTCTAGCCCGAGGAGCTCGATCGACAGCGCAGCAAAATGATCATCGATCACGCTCGCCGCTTTGGGGGATAGGTCAGAGAAGAGCATTAGGAAGCGTTGACCGAGATCCCGCCCGTTGCATCACGGACAGCATCAAGGGGCTCTTTAGGGGGAACGGGGAAGAGGCCAGATTCTCCCTCAAGACCCTTGAGCACTGCCCGCACCTTGCGCTGAGCGACCCGGGGCCCGGTCATTGAGATAAACAGGTTTAACCATTCACGGGTAAGAGGATCCCCCTTAACCGCGCTCATCTGCTCATCTTCTCCGAGAAGGCTCTTTTGTTGTAGGCGTGTGTTGACAAGGGAAACCTTTGCACGGGGCGCGAGCCCTTCAAAAGCCCCCTCTTGTTGAACCATCGCAGTATAGGCCTTGAGAGCATTAGTGATCGGCTCTTGGAACTGATCGAGCTTACCCTCTTTTGCGAGCTCCAGAGCCACCTGAGGGAGCTTCTTACTCTTGAACCCTTCCGGAAGGTTAGAGAGCACCCCAAGATCAGGAACGAGGCGCCCAGAGAGCGCAGACTCAACCGCAGCAACCCCTTCTTGAGTTAGAGCCTGCCCGCGCCCTGTGTCTCTCACCATCTCAGAGAAATTCTGCTCTGTGATCATGCCCCCGGTGCGAAGCTCTTGGACAACATCACCCAGTTTATCTGAGGGAGTTGTTAGGAAAGAGCCCATTGATCCTTCATGTGATTCTAGGGACGCGGAGAGCACCCGGAGAGCCTTAGGGCTGAGCGCAAGACCCGCGCGCCGGGCCTTAACCTCCGCGCTCATTCCTCCAGTGAAGCTCTCATTTGCCACCCTCACCAGAGTCCTCATCTCGTCCGGCGTGTTAAAGCGATCTTCAAGAACTCTAACGAGCATAGGCTTCTTGAGCCCGTCCACCTGCGCCGGATCTAGCCCAAAGCTCGCGGCCTCTTCCTTGATAAGATCTAGGTAGTTCCTACGTTGATCTTCAAGATCCCCGATCGCGTGGAGTCGTTGCACAGTCATCGCGCGCGAATTGCCCCCGATCGCGTGTCCTGAGGGAGTAAGGATCGGAGGCCCGTTCACCGCGTCGGGGTTCGTTGAAACCTGCATCTCTGGGATGAAGTTTTGAGCGTTCAGAACAACTTTACGTTGCTCTGTTTTGTCCCGGTAATAGTCCCGCTCTTGGATCCCTTTGGGGTAATCCTCCCGCTCAGTGAACGTCTCCGGGTTATGGCTCGCGATCACTGAGTCGGCCTCGACCAGAGCATAAACGATCTTGTGTCGTTGTGGGCGCCCGCTCGCCCCGGGCATGATCAAGCGGGCCTTCTTGCCTTCGTGTCCCTTGAGCTTCCCGAGGGCCTTGGGGGCCTTGGGCTCTGGCGCGGGCTCCTTCGCCTTGGGCTCTTCCCTTGGGATACCTGCCAGCTCTAGCGCCTCAAGGATCAAATCGTCCTTGAGCGTTCTCGGTTTACCTGACTCAATCCGATCAGCGATCTGTTTTCGGGCCCAAGATACCCCCTCACTTTTCAACTTTAACGCGGTTCTGAGGCGCTCTTTGTTCTCTTTAAAATCATTTGGGAACCCCTCATCTTTAATTTCCTGCTCCCTCTCAACCCTCTCTTTCTCTAGCTTGATTCTCCGCCTATATCCGAAATCTGTTTCATCTTTGCGCTTGGGAGAAAGATCGGCGGGCTCGATCGGCTTTGTTCGGAGATGCTCTAGCTCACGGATCTTTTTTCTCGCCTCAAGGATCGCCCGTTCAGCGTTTATTTTTAAGAGCTCCTCCGTGCCATATAGAGCGCCCCCCCGCTCCGCGATCTGCCGCATCTTCTCGGCCTCGGCCTTAGCTCGGGCGATCTGCTTCTGGGTCCCGGTCTTTTTCGCTTGCTTGAGCGTGGCCTCTGCTCGATCTGCGATCTTGCCCAGAGCCTCACCGTGCTCGATGTGTAGGAGGCGCTGAAACTCGGCCTTAGACAGCTCCAGCTCTCCCCCACTCTCATCGTGGCGGATCTTGAGCCGGTCCCCGCTCACGTTCTCAATGTGGAAGTGTCCAGCCTTGCCCTTGTGCGTGAGCTTATAGGAGGCACCCTCGACCATAGCCTCAGAGCTCGTGACCCCTCCCCCGCGCTGTGCTTGGTAGGTGTAGCGGTATCGCTTGCGCCCCTTCTTATCGAGGTAGGGCTTGCGCCGGATATACTTATGCGCCGCGCCTTTGCGCCAACTAGAAAGAAGCTCTGAGAACATTGATCAACCCTCCTCTTTTTTAGACCTTAGCCGATCTTGCCGCTCCATGCGCGAGATCACCCGCGAGGCCCACGCGCGCCCCGGATCGCCGCCCCAGAGGAGCCAAGCGATCATTCCTGCCCCGGGCTCTCC
>Ga0129345_1000696_pt1 | contig 12477 bp, 15 predicted proteins | sample CPBDNA_FD_94425 | JGI IMG/M metagenome (GOLD analysis project Ga0129345, IMG submission 94425) | Freshwater to marine salinity gradient microbial communities from Chesapeake Bay, USA - CPBay_Sum_20_0.8_DNA | ecosystem: Environmental > Aquatic > Marine > Coastal | place: USA: Chesapeake Bay...
AGAATTTTTTTTTGAAAAACATTTTAGTTAATTTGCAAAGATAAGATTTATTTAGCAATTAAAATTAAATTGTATATGGAATTCGGTACAATAGTAGAAACATTATTTAATATTTCAGTAGCATTTACAACAGTTCAAATATACTTACAAGTAAACAAAATCTGGAAAAGAAAGCATGAGTTAGAGGTTGCAAGATCTCAGTCAATTTCAGGTTTGATAATTTTAGGTGTAAGTTGTATAATTTCGATTGTATATTATGCTTTGAATGATGATATATCTAGTTTGGCTGAAAGTGCGTTCTATCTTATTCAAGCAATTGTATTTGGTTTGATTTCAACTGGATTATTTGTAAAAAGTGAAGAGAAATTATCTTTTTGGCAATTGTTAATGAGAGCAATTAGATTTGAACGTAAAGAGGCTAACTACTTGATTAAAAAATTCTTCAAACCTACAAATGCAAATGTGATAATAGATATTTTACACCAATTAGCAATGATTGATGATAATTTGGATCCAAAAGAACAAGAATTAATTGAAGCATTTGCTAAAGAATGGAATATAGAATATAAAATAGATGAACTAAATTCAAAAAGACACAATGATGCTGAATCAAATTATATAAGATTGAGAACATCTCTTGAAGATTATTTGGAATCTGAGCCACCTAAAGAACAAGCAGCACAATTGAAAGATATGATGCAAACAATGATAGAAGCTGATGATGAGATTACTCAGGAAGAAGAGTTGATATCTGCTGAATTGATGGGATTAGTAGAGAATTATATTTCTGACTCTGTATCTGATAGATTCCATGTAATGATAGTGCCTCAAGATCAAGCACAACATAATTCTATAGTAGGATTGATACCTAATGCTCGCAAATATGATGTTGCTGGAGGTATTGCTTATTCGGTTGGAGAATTTTATTCTTCAAAATATGCTGAAATGATATGTAATCAATTTAGAGAAGAAAAATTATTCACTATAGTACATACACCGGATCCAAATATACAGCATAGGGAAGAAGAACCTAAAAATGATGATGAACCGAGTCAAGAATAATTTTTAAATAAATTTTAAATTTTTTTATTAATTAATTATTATAATTTCTTTATAGTTTTATTGTATTTTATTTTTTTGGTTTAATTCTTGCTTTTTGATTTTAGAATAATTTTTACTCAAAAATATTAAAATGAAAGTATCAAAAATAATTAAAATTGATAGAAAATACTCCTTTGAAGCACCAGTTTTGAAGGCATCTACTAAATTAAATAAAGAAATATCTGCGAAAATAAATTCTGAAAGAATTGATTTGAATTCATTATTGATACCAAAGCCCGACAATGTTTTCTTAGTTAAAGTTAATGGTGATTCGATGATTGGAAGTAAGATTTTGGATGGGGATATATTAGTAGTGGATAAAAATCAAAAAGCTAAAGATGGTAATATTGTTGTTTCATCTTTGAATGGTGAGTTGACGGTTAAAACATTTAAGCTTATTGATGGCAAAGGTTATCTTTACTCATCAAATGAAAAGTTCCTACCAATAGAGTTATCAGAATTTTTTAGATTTGAAATCCAGGGTGTAGTAAAGCATATAATAAGAAGCACAGAATAAATTACCATGGTAATTTTGCTTCTTTTTTCAATCCCATATCATCATCATTAAAACTTGGTTTGGATAATTGTTCTTTAAGTTTTCTAATTTCTTCTTCATCCCAAGGAGGATTTACTTTTTTCGGTCTAAACCTTGGTAGGTTTGGATTTGCTAAGATTGGTTTGAAATGGTTATGAAGGAATACTTCTACTCTTTCCAAGTTGTAGGTAGCACATCTAGCCCAAGTAAAATAAACTCCTTTTGCTTCAAATGCTAATATAGACTCATTTTTTCTCAATTCAAGAATTATATCATGAATGAAACCTTGACCTACTTTTAGCATTTTAGAAGTATTGTCTATCTCTGAACCAGTCCAGCATACATATACACCTATACTTTCTTTGACATAGTCATTATCTATGTTTATTTTTAAAAGTTCGCACCAACCAACTTCTTTACATCTAAACCAATCTAAGGTCATAATTTAATCTTTTGAAATAATGATATACATGCTGTTTCTGTTCTTAATACAGAATTTGACAATTTAATTTTTTTACAATGCTTAAATAAAAACTCTTTTTCATTATTTGAAAAGCCACCTTCGGGGCCAACAAATAAAGCTATATTTTTTTGAGAATTAATTATTTCATTGATACCATCTATATCAGCAATTAGACTTAAATCAAAATTTCTGATTAGATTATTCAATTCTGTAAATTTGATTGGATTATATATTTTAGGTAAAAAAGATCTTTCTGATTGTTTTAATGCTGAGATAGCCTTTTTTTCACTTCTAACCAAATCAAATTTAGGGTATTGAGTATATTCACAAATTAAAGGATATATGGAATTTACTCCTAATTCTGTTGCTTTTTCAATAATAAATTCTATTCTTGATTTATCGTCAATTAATCCAAAAAATAAAGTAGAATTATAGATGTTTTCATTATAATTCTGAAAAATATTTAAAATTTTTAATTCTATACTGTCTTTATTAAGCTGAGTAGGAATGGCTGTGGCAAAAAGTCCATTTCCATTAGAAATATTAATTTGTTTATCTGTTTTTCTTTGAACTTTAATATGTTTAAATTCTTCATCAGTGATTTTTATAATGTCACCTTTGTCGAAATCAAAAGGAAAATAAAAAGAACTCATTATTTAATTTTAAGTATTTTTTGATAAATAATATTATTATCAGATTTACATATAATAAAATAGTCACCACCTGCTATGTTTGAAATATTGCATTGGAGTATATTTTCACCATAAACTACAATATCTTCAAAAATTCGATTAATATACTTACCATTTATATCATATAAATCAACATAAATCTTTTGAAGTTCATTATTAAAAATATTTATTTTTAAATCTTCCTCGAAAGGATTAGGATAAACACTAGAAATTTTGAAATCTTTAGAAAAATCATAGTTTTCATTGAAATTTAAAGGGAATACAGAATATGAAATATCAGTATTTCCGTTTAGTTCTGAACCATCAACCCAAGATAAGTATATATGCGAATCATCTATTGCAAATTTATTTTTGTATCCTATTCCATAATTAAAATTCTTCTTGGTTGTATGTAATAACTCGTATTTTTTTGAATAAGTAAATGGCTTAGTAAAAGAGTTTGCTCCATCTAATGAAATAATAAAACTCATTGAAAGGTTATAATTTAGATTTTCGAAAGGACCTTCCAAACTATGAAAATTAATTGCAATAATATTATTATTGTTTACCCTAAGATCATATAATACTTGGTGATTTAAAGTATCTGAGTAAACTTTTTGAATATTTTTGAATATACCATTTTGACTTTTACTTATGTAAATATTGTTTTTTTGTATTCTAAACCTATTTTCAGAACTATATTCATTACCATACCATGAAATTAAGACTTCATTATCAATGAAATTTACAAGTGGATTTGGATTTACTCTTTCTGGTGCAATGCCAGGTAGTAAAAATGAAACTACTCCAGGGAGCAATGTGGTTCCTGAAAAATTCACATATGCAATTCTTTGATGATTAAAAATTACTTTATCAACTAAATCAAATTGGAAATATTCTAGTGATAAATAGTATCTGGTTGTTAAAAAAGCAATATGTACTTTATTATTTTTTATTTTGATATCATAATTTCCTAGATAGTCAAGCGAATCCGGAATTGGGATATAAATTTTGTTTTGAGGTGTATTAACATTGAATAAAACAATTTTATCTTGTAAATTATTTTGAACGTTGTGCAATGAATATGAAATATAAGTGTTTAAATTATATTCAAAAATTTTCAAGTTGTAGAATCTTTGTTTTAGACCATTGAATTCTTTGGTAACATCATAGTTTGATTTAACTCTACCATAGTTTAGATTATTGTCTATCCAATTTACACCACCATCTTCAGAGTATTTATAGTTAATTACTTGAATAATTGAATCAATTCCCCCAAAACCTGTTTTTACAAGTGTATTAATCCAAGCTAGATGAGCAACTCCATTTGATGAATAATGAAGTTTGTTATCTCTAGCATCAATTAATAATCTATAATCTTCATTTGGCAAAACTTCTTGTTGATATCTTTGCCATGTATATCCTTTGTCAAAAGAATAACTTATTGCATTAATAAAATTATCTTTGCCGTATGTATATTTATGTTGTAGTGATGAGGAAATTAGATTGTTTGAATTTGTAGGATTTATTATTAGTTCAGGATCTGTTTCAGAATATGCAGAATTTGTTATATGAATAAAATCTTTAGATGATAGTATTGAATTTATACTAACAGTAAGTAAAATGTAAAAAATATATCTATATATATTACTCATTTGTCTCAATTTGTACTGCATTATAAAGTTTTGTAATTAATTCTTCGATACCTAGATTAATAACAGCAGAAATTAAAATTGGTTTCATTTTATTTATTTTTAATTTCATTAATTCTGCTTTTTTCTCTTCATCAACAATATCCATCTTGCTTAAAGCAATAATTTCTTTTTTTTCAAGCATGTCTGGATTGAATTTTTTTAGCTCTTTTTTTAATGTTTTATAATCCTCTTTGATATTTTCAGAACTGGCATCTAAAAGATATAGTAAAATATTAGTTCTTTCAATATGTTTTAAAAATTGTATCCCTAAACCTTTGCCTTCGCAAGCACCTTCAATGAGACCCGGAATATCTGCAACTACGAATGAGTCATATTCGCCATATTTTACAACTCCTAAATTTGGAACAAGAGTAGTAAAGGGATAATCGGCAATTTTTGGTTTTGCTGCTGATATTGTTGATATAAGAGTTGATTTTCCAGCATTAGGGAAACCTACAATACCAACATTTGCTAATAATTTTAGTTGAAGTTCAACAAAAAATTCTTCACCTGGAATTCCAGGTTGAGAAAATCTTGGAGCTTGACGAGTAGCGGTTTTAAATTCAGAATTACCTTTTCCTCCAATACCACCCCTTGCAACAACAACATTTTCTTCTTGATTAACAATATCAAAAAGTAATTCACCTGATTCAGCATTAATTATTTCTGTTCCAATAGGAACTTTTACAATTAAATCTGATCCATTTTTACCTGTTTTTCTTGCTTTTGCACCTCTTTTTCCATTGTCGGCTATGAATTTTTTATTAAAATTAAATTCAAAAAGAGTATTTAGATGAGGTTCAGCAATAAAAATTACATCACCACCTTTACCACCATTACCTCCATCTGGGCCACCCCTTGGAACAAATTTTTCTTTTCTAAAGCTTACATGGCCTGAACCACCGTCACCAGCTTTGATATAGAGGGAGGCTTTATCTATAAATTTCATAAAATTTTATTTCTTTATTTATTATCCGAATTATCATCAAAATATCCGGAAATGTCATCAAAATCATTTTCAATTTCACTTGAGAGAAGTTCCTAATCTAATTCATCATTAGTTTCAGAATTATCAAAATTATTGAAATCAAGATCATCTTCATTGGAGTTTTCTTCGTCTGAATCAATATTAATATTTACTTCATTATCATCTAAATCTTCTAAGTCAAAATCATTGGAATACTCAGTCTCGAGAGGCTCTACATCATCACTTAATTCTGTTAGTTCACTCTCATCAACATCATCTAATGAATCAAGATTGAAATCTAAGTCGTCGGAATATTCTGTTTCGAGAGGTTCAATATCATCATCTAGATCAGCTAAAACATCATCATCATCATCATCAGCATCAAGACTATCTAAATTAAAATTTAAATCATCGGAATATTCTGTTTCGAGAGATTCAATATCATCATTTAGATCAGCTAAAACATCATCATCATCATCAGCATCAAGACTATCTAAATTAAAATCTAAATCGTCAGAATATTCTGTTTCTAAAGGTTCAACATCATCACTGAGATCAGCTAAAACATCTTCATCATTAGCATCAAGACTATCTAAATTAAAATCTAAATCGTCGGAATATTCTGTTTCTAGAGGTTCAACATCATCATTTAATTCTGTTGAATCATCATTTGACATTAGTCTAGATATCATATCAAAGATATCTGATTTAGAAATTACTAATTTATCATTGTTGAATAGATCTTCCAATTCATTTAGGATAGGAGTGATACCTTTTTCACTAAAAAATATAATTAATGATTCAATAGGGATTTCTTGTGAAACTTCCTCTATTAGACCATCAAACGAAAATACTTCAAATATTGGTTCTAGTAAGTTAACAAATTCTTCTTGTGATAAGTTATAAATAAAATCATCATCAATTTCTTTTATTATATTATCAAAGTCATTTTTAGTTAAGAAGGATTTTTCTAAATTATTTTCATACCATTCACTCAACCCCTCAGTTAAATAATGATATTCGTTGAAGAATTCAAGTTGATTTTGAATTTCAACTACAGAAACTTCATTTGAGTTATTAAATGCTAGTTTTGAAATTGTTGTTAAAGGTCTGCACAAAAAATTAAATCTTATTTCAATTACATTTTTTATAAATTTTTCATATTCAAAAGAAAGTAATACAACAGAGGATTTTAATTCATTTTCTAATCTATTGAAAAGTCTAAGTAAGTCACCATTACTTTGGTCAAACAATGATTGATTTCTAAGGTTATCAATATTAGAGCTTACTATTCTATTAATCTCAGATGAAATAAATCGTTTAACTGGTTTTGAAAATTTTCTTGAATTAAGTAAATCGTTTAAATTTACTTCATCTTGAGTACTTTCAAAATCTAAAAGTGAGAGATATTTATTTATATAATTTTCAAACATATTTTATATCTAAAATATTTTATTTTTCAATTTAATTAATTTTATTTAATTTCAAAAACCAAAAAAGGAAAATTAATGAATTTTATTGAGAAAATCGAAGAAATTAGAAAAATTAGCCGAGAAGCTAAGCAAAAAAGTTTAAAAGTTGGATTTGTGCCAACAATGGGAGCGCTTCATGAAGGACACTTGTCTTTAATTAGGAAAGCAAAAAGTTTATGTGATGTAGTAATAGTTTCAATTTTTGTAAATCCGAAACAATTCGCACCACATGAAGATTTTAATAATTATCCTAGAACATTAGAAAATGATATAAAAATATCAATTGAAAATGGTGCTGATTTTATTTTTTATCCAAATGCTTTAGAAATCTATCCAGTTGGGCACTCTACTTCTATTAAAGTAAACAATATTAGTGAAGGCTTTGAAGGTGAATTTAGACCACATTTCTTTGAAGGAGTTGCTACTGTTTGTTCAAAATTATTTTTAATTGTAGAACCTAACTTAGTAGTATTTGGGCAAAAAGATTATCAACAATGTTTAATGATAAACCAGTTAATAAAGGATTTACATTTAGATATTGAGTTCATAATGGAGCCGACAATAAGAGAGGCAGATGGTTTAGCAATGAGTTCAAGAAATAAATATTTGACTGAAGAAGATAGGAAGAAAAGTAGTATTTTGTTTCTAGCAATGGAAGAAGCTAAAAAAGCAATTTCGAAAGGTGAAAAAAATAGAAAAACTATTAATGCAATTATGCATAAAAAATTGAGGGAAGTCCCTGAAATTAAAATAGATTATGCATCTATTGCATTAGCTGAAGATTTGACTCAACCAGAAATATTTTTAAAAGGTGATAAAGTTGTGCTACTTTTGGCAGTATTTTTGAATAGAATAAGATTAATTGATAATTCTATTATAATTATATGAAAAGAAATAAATACATAGCTTTTTTGTTGATTCTAATTTATTCTTGTGGGAATGAATCATCAAAAGATAATTCAAATGAGAATGACAAAGTCATGAACAATGAGTTGAGCAAAGAAGAAATTAAAACTCAAGATTCTATAAAAAGAATAAAATTAATTGAATCTCATGAAGAAAAATATGACAAAATAAACTATAAAACAGTAATCATTGAAAATAAAGAAATTTTGAATGATATTTTGTCTAAATATGGATTTTCAAAAGAAAATCAATTAAATAATAAAGTCTTTATTACTTTAAATAGAAAAGAAACTAAATATTTGAGAGTAGGGGATACTTGCGTAATACCTGATAAGATTGTTGACGAAAATAAAGCATATTCATGTTTTCCTCATTATTATCCAGAAGCATCTCACTTAGAAAAATTAATTGTGGTTTCTAATTATTACCAATCCTATGCTTGTTATGAAAAAGGAGAATTAGTTAGATTTGCTGCATGTAATACTGGAAAAGAAAAAACTCCTACATTTCCTGGAAGATATGCTTTAGTTTGGAAAGAGAGAAAAAGAAGATCATCATTGGATTCTACATGGATAATGCCATTTACATTTAATTTTCATAGATATGCTGGTAATGCTTTTCATCAGTTTGAGATGCCTGGTTATGCAGCATCACATTCTTGTATAAGACAATTCCTAAATGATGCAGAGTGGTTATATAATTGGGGGAAAGGAGTAAAAGTTGAAAATGGGAAGCAGCTTTGGCTTTCGGGTACACCTGTGATTATTTTTGGAGTGCCTGATTATTCATTAAAAAAATCTGGACCGTGGAAATATTTAAAAAATAACAAGGAAAGACCTTTTGAATTAGATTATGATCCAATGGAAGTGGAAGAAGCTTTAATTCCTTTTGTACAAATTCCAGAAGCTGTAAGAAAATGGCTACCTCAAAAAGAACGTTATAAATATGCAGAAGATACACTAAGAGCTAGAGGGGTTGTAGCTGAATATGTTTCTTTAACTCCAAGTATTGATTTTAATAAAATTAGAAGAGAAAAAAAACTTGCTAAACTAAAAAAACAAAAACAAGACTCATTAAATAATATCATTAAACAGTCTGATAAATCAAAAATTGATTTAGAATTGATAAAGGAAAATCTAAGAGGTATAGAAAAGAATGATACTATTAAGAAATAAAAAAAGGAAGTCAATTGACTTCATTTTTTTTATTATGTATCTACATTTCTTAATTTAAATAATTACTAGAACTATTTAATTTGTTTTTATTTGAACTTTTTAAGTTTGCTTCAAATTTAAATTGGCTCATTAATTGAGATAAATTCTGAGTTAATATAGATAAATCATCTGAAGAATCTGCAATTTCTTTAATTTGACAAGCAGTTTCATTTGTTACTTGAGAAATTCCTAAAACGTTTTGAGAAATTTCTTCAGATGTAGCTGATTGTTCTTCCGCTGCTGATGCCATAGATTCTGCAGTGCTTGATAATTCAGCTGAAGTTGAGGATGTAGTTACAACACTTTCGTTGATTTGAGCAAATAGAGCGTTTAATGAATATATTGTATGATTTATATTTTCTTTAAGTTCATCAAAAGCACCTTTATAATTACCTTTCATTGGTTTGGTAAAGTCACCGTCAGACATTCTTTGTAATACTACACTTGATTCATTGATAGGCTCAACTATAGAAATAAGAATGTCATTAACACCACCTACTAATTTAGACCAGTCACCTTGGAATGCTTTTACATCACCTCTGACATCAAGGTTACCATTTTTTGCACCTTCAACTAATTTAGATATTTCTTCATCAAATTTTCTAAGGTTATTTCTAACCATATCTAAAGCGTTATTGATGAATATTTTTTGACCAGGAAGTTTAGGAATATCAGCTTCGAAATTACCTTTACCGAATTCTGTAACCACACCAATAGCCATTTTCTTAACTTCAATGTGAGAATTAACCATTTCATTAACACCATTAGTCATGACTTTATAGGCACCTTGATATTTATTGACATTAAGAATTACATCTATTTGTCCAACTTCATGTTGATCAGCCATGTGTTGCATATCATCAATAATTTGTGAGATAATATCTCTAAGCTTAGCTGTAGAGAAATTAATGCCATCAAAAACTTGTCCAACTGATTTAGTATTATCATTAGTATCATTGGTTGAAAACTCAACCTTGAGTTCACCTGAAGCAAGTTTAGCAAGACCCTCTGAAAGTTTCTTAGCTTCATTAGTTTGATAGTCGCTAACTTCTTGATTTACTTTTTGTGTATGAACAATTTGATTTCTCATTTCATCAAAAGATTTTGATAAAGTACCAATCTCATCACTTCTATTTGTATCTACTTCAGCCTTGAAATTTCCTTTAGCAAATTCATCAGCTGCATTAGTTAATTGCTTAACTGGACCGTTAATATTTCTTGATACTAATAGAGAGAAGAATGTAATTAACAATACTAATCCTAAAGATACTAAAGCTATGATATTTGACTTATCATTTACTTCGCCAGTAATAGGAGCCATATCTACCATAATTTCAAAAGCCCCATGTACCTCTCCTGGTCTCCAATTTTCCATCATTGTACCAGTTACATCTTTGCCATCATTTCTACCCCATATTTCTTGTGAAGTTGCAGGGTCACCATAACATCTCATACAATCTTCGGTAAGAACAATAGGTCTAAAATATCTAATCTGATTAGTTGCTTTATCAACTTCATAGAATTCTTTCAACTCACCTGTTTCAAGCTGAGCTAAGATTTTCTTTTCGTATTCATCTGGTTGGTTATCTGGGTTTCTAGGTGAATTTTTTGGAACTTTAAATTTAAATCCTAATTGATCTGCCTAACTTCTTGCAGTTTCCATAGCACCAACAATAGGAACAGTTTTTAGAATATTATCAAGTTTAGTTAAACTATCTTGAAATACATTTGATTCATTTTGAGCAGCAATATACTCTCTGACACCTTCAGCAGCTAGGATCAATGATCTTGACTTTTGAATATTTGCATCAATAATAGAATCCTCGTACATTCCATATATATATACAGGAAAGACGAACCAGCGATTGCTGATAACACAAAAGGGATAAGTATTTTAGCACTTATTTTTAGATTTTTAAACATTATTACTCCAAAAAATTAATTTCTGACTTTCATAATTGAATTATAGGTATAAATATATTCAACTTTAGAAATAAATATAGATATAAGAGAATATTTTTATTTTTATGAAACTAAAAAATATCAAACACAAAGATATATTTTATTTGCTAAATTAATAATTGTATTTATAAAACACAAAATTATTGATGAAATAGAAAAAATTTTTTACAAAATATTGTAAATTAGATAATTAGAAATACTATGACTTATTGATTTGATTTCTCTCTTGAGAAGATGCAATATCAAATATAAAAGGACTTCCAACAATACCTTCTTTATGATTTGCCATTTTTAGTTTATTCAGATTTTCTGTGTTAATTTGAGTTCCTCTTCCTAATAGAACAAACCCTTCTTTTGTAAATAAATTTCTAGATAGAGTATGTCCTTCCTCTAATTTTGAAATTTCTTTTGGAACTTCAGGTCTTTGACTTTCTTTGTTAGTTGTTGCTAAATACTGGTCCAGAAAAGATACTACATTGAAATCATATAATCTTTTGACTTCGTTTAGTATTTTATCCATTTTTTTATCAGAATTTTTTTCTTTTCGCAGAATATCAAAATAATCCGAAACAACTCTAATTATTCTGCTTCCTATAGGAATTTCCGATGATTTTTTTCCTTATGGGAATCCAGTACCGTCGAAATTTTCGTAAACGTATTTTAAGATTTCAGAAACAGATTCATAACCCTTTATTTTTGAGTAGATAAAACTATTTGTTTCGGGTAGTATTTTCATTGAAGGATCAATAATTCTTCCATCTGTCATAATAGGTTCATTGATAAACTTATCAGTAAAAATTACTCTTCCTGTTTTAACTAATTTCGAAGCATTAATTATGTCATTTAAATCTTGGCTTTTATTGGAATCAACTATTTTTTCAGCAATCCATTTACAAGCTTTTTCAATCTGAATTAATTCTTCAGTAGAATTTGGAATCCTTTGAGATATCAAATAATCTAAAATTTCTTTTAATTTCATTATTTCTTTGTCAAAAGAATCTTTTAATTCGGTATATTTATTTTCATATTGATTGACTTTGAGTTTGTTATCAATAATTTTATAAGCATTTCTGATTCGAGGAATAATATCTTCAATTTGATAGGGTTTGTATATGAAATCTGAAGCACCGTCTCTGAGAGCTTTAATTTTTAGGGATTCACCTTCATTTGTAAGTGAAAGAATAAATTAAAAATTTTTAAATTTATTTTCTTTTACCTTATCCAAGAATTTGATACCATTTATATCTGGAAGTTTTATGTTGCAAATAATAATTGAAATTTCACCTTTTGCTTTAATTAGTTCAAAGGCTTTGTATTAATTTTAAAAAATATGAATAGGTGCATTTTTGAAAATTCTTTCAATCATTTTACTTAATTTTGATAGTGAAATACCATCATTATCAATTAATATAAATTTTAATTTTTCCATATATGATTTTTCAATTAATGCATTTTTTTTAAATTATAAAAATAATCAATCAATGGTTAGTTG
>Ga0129345_1000708_pt1 | contig 12418 bp, 16 predicted proteins | sample CPBDNA_FD_94425 | JGI IMG/M metagenome (GOLD analysis project Ga0129345, IMG submission 94425) | Freshwater to marine salinity gradient microbial communities from Chesapeake Bay, USA - CPBay_Sum_20_0.8_DNA | ecosystem: Environmental > Aquatic > Marine > Coastal | place: USA: Chesapeake Bay...
CCATTTGTTTAGATGTTAAGCAGAAAACTTTTTTAGCGCTTTCGTAAAATTCTCGGTTAACAACTTCACTTTGTGGTGCTATGTAATCTTTATAATTTGCAGTATTTCTAGATCTTACATATTTTTGATCTCTTTCTATGATAATATAATTTTCTTTCACATGTTCTATAAAGTGCTGCTTATTTTCTTTACTCAAAAGAGAAAAATTTGAGATCACAAAGAAATCTCCATTTACAGCATTAGGTGAGAAATTTCTACTTTTAATTTTTTGAATTTTATATCCTTCTGATATCAAATATTCTATAACGACGTCATCAGAAAGTTCTGCTCCTCCGAGCACTTCATCCACAAAATAATCAGATATATAGACTATTTTCTTCCTAATCATCATTCAAACCTTTTAAGTTTTTTCAAGTCTGGCAAATCAATTTCTCTTTTGAAGAATATATTATCGCAAAATTGATTATACATTTTCTCTTCTGTAAAGTTTTCTAAAATATATTTTTGTAATGTCTTTGCTTGCTTTTTGATTTTGGGATAGTTGTCCCTAACCTCGTTCAATCTTCTTTTAAAACTAGCCTCTTTTGGAAAAGCCCATTTAGAATCGGGATTTATTACCCCCTTCCAAACAGCTTCTGGCTGTACGTTTTTCAATTCATAATCAATTGTTAGAAATAACGGCTTATTATCTTTATTTTTTTGCGGAACACATAAAAAGTCTGTTTGACCAGACCAGTTGATCGCAATGACAGGAAGGCCATTATAAGCAGCCTCGAAAAGCGGCAAACCATACCCTTCGCCGTGTGCTGTAGAAATTAGACATTTAATCTTTCCTGTTTGATATAACCCTGTCATCTCTTCTTCTGATAAATCACCATGTAGAAGATGAACACTACATTTGCGTCCTTTGTATTTTTCTAATATAACTTCGAGGCGTTTTTCTGTTGCCATCCTATCGCCAAGACTATTGTTTCTGATCGAGGTCTTTAGAACTAAACCAACTTCTTTGTCAAAATTTTCCTCAACAAACCAATTAATTAAATTATCGAAATTCTTTCTCGGACCCCATTGAGATATCGCAAGATAATTAAAATCATATTTTAAGTCTAATTTTAGAACCTTTTTATCAAATTTTCTTACTGGATAATTTACTACCTCAATTGGCGTATTGCATGATAGAGAAAACGATTGCCCAGTTTGTGGATTCTTCCCTTCATAAACCGTTGATTCAAAGACATCTTTTGCATGATTTGACACAACAATAATTTTGTTCATAGAATTTACTTTGGCGATCCACTCTGGAGCTACTTTATCTGTTTCTATTCCAGCGGTATATCCGATATTTATTGGTGCTAAGTTTTCAAATTCATTAGGAATGGTTACATGAAGAAAAATATCAAATCTTCCGCCTTGTGCGGTAAACAATTGAGTTTTTCTTATTTGTTCATCAATCCAATATCTTTCTTCATTATCTACACTAATCCAATTTGTCTTACCCCAAGATACTGGATGAATATAAATATCAAAGATGTCTTCTCGACTCCTGAGAGCCCTCAGAGCAAACCTAGCTTGTTCGCCATATCCAGATTGAGAAAGAACCGGACCTTTTACTAAAATCTTTTGTTTCATTTAATCTCCTTGATATCCCAACTTTTATAACCTTTTCTTGTACTCCATGAACCATGATTTTCTACTACTGAGTCAATTAGGTCGATCCATTGCTTCCTAAACTTATCAAAGTTATAATTCTCAATAACATGCTGCCTTCCTTTTATACCTAACAGCTTTCTCTGTTCCTTGGTCATGTTATATATCTTTTTTAAAGCAGAAATAAAATCTTCTTTAGATATCCTGTCTTCATAAATAAATGGAACGTTCTGTGACCCAATAATCGCTTTCGAGGCTGGCTCAATGCCTATCCCGAACCACTCATTTCCATTCGTAACTTGTTCTTGTAAACCTCCCGTCATATTGACGATTATCGGTGTCTGACAAGCCAATGACTCGAGTGTAGCAAGACCAAACCCCTCTGCGTCAGAAATATTAATAGTGCAATCTGCCATGTTATAAAACACCGCTAAATCTTTTGATTGAACTTTGTTTCTAGAAAACATTATTCTTCCATCTAGCATATCAAGTTCTCTTATAACAGCGTCAAGATCTTGACCGTTTTGATCTTTGGGGTCCGTATGCATAATTAAACGAACATTCTCGGGACCAACTTCGTTTGCAAATTCATTGAACCAGTGAATAAGAGAGCCACTCATCTTTCTTCTAGCGTTTCTATTATTCCAAAAAAAAGTTACTCTTGAATCTTCCTCTCCGAAATTCTGTTTTTTTAGTGCTGAAACTATATCTTCTGGCAAAGGTTTAAAGATATTAGTATCAACTGCGTGTGGAACATAGTGATTTTCAACTTCCGGAGCCACTTTATTTACAATGTCATAAGTTACTTTTGATATTGAAGCAATTACATCTGTAGATTCATAACATGGCTTGTTAAATGTTGGATATGGATAATTATCCCAAACATGATAGTAGACCATCGGAATATGAGTTCTAATTTCATTTTCTATATTCCACAGCCAAGTATAAAATCTAGGATCTGTCATAAACCAAATCATGTCTGGTTTTTGATTAAAGATTGCTCCCCTAACCATTTCTGCCGTGCCATATCCATTAACTGGAAGGATGACCCAATCATCGCCATATGGCGGGACTTTTACTGGGTCATAATTGGCATGCTTCATGGCACCACCAAAACAAACAAATTTATATCTGCCAGTTTGGATAAGTGCCTCGATGACATATTTTGTTTGAGTACCGACACCAGATGGGGCTAGCGGATGATCACTGATAACTAAAATTTTCTTTTTCTCTGACATTTATCTTTCCTTACGGGCAGTGCTTTGTTTTGTGAAATTCACATTTGGCACATGCTCGTTTATCTTTTATAAAATTTTTCTTATCGATATTATAGATTGCCTTCGATAATAAATCTTTAGCATTTTGCATTTTTTTATTCCCACTTGTAATACGGAATATTTCAACTTTTTCTTTTTTTGCTGTTCTCTTCAAAAGAGCAAAATGGGTCTCGATATCTTTTAAATCTATTTTATGTTTTTGGGCAAAAAATACTTTGTAAAGAGTCAATTGATAAGTCACTAATGGGTCTGATCTTTTTTTAGCATCCCAGCCCCACGAACATGATTTCCAATCAATAATGTGATATTTTCCATCTGATGTTTTTACAACAGCGTCAATATAACCTTTAAAATTATATTCTGCGCCCTCAATTGGCTCCATCAATGGCTCTTCAGTTGAAATGACTTCATAGTTGTCTCCAAAATAAGCCTGAAATGCTGGCAAAATATCTGGTATCAGATTTTTTGCTTGTGGACCCATACTATCTATTAGTTCTTCTTTAATCTCTACTTCCGGAGGAAGTTTCGACAACTCTCTTACAAATTCAACTTTAAAAAAATCATAGTCTGATTGTTTGTTTAATAATTTATTTTCACATATTGTATGAATGGCGGTGCCAAATGCAGTATATTCATTTCCAAGAAATGATTTAATTTTATCAATATAGGTTAGTTTATGATAAAACGGGCACGTAGCCCAATTTTTTAATTCAGAAAATGAAATGTGTGGCACTTTGACCTCTCATTTTAAAGAGAGGAGAAGTGCTCCTCTTCTTCTGTTGTATTGATGTTTTCCTCTTCTATTATAACATCTTCGTGAAAATTGTCAAGTGTTTTTTTACTTTTTTTTGATCTTCTTCTATTTTTCGATGAATTTCTGTATTGCTCTTCTTGTTCTTGTACTTCTTGTTTTACTGTTTCTTCTTTCGGTAATTCAAAAATCCATTCTGCGGACAATTGACCTGGATTTCTAAAATTTCTTAAAATTCCCGGACCCGTAATCAAGTTTCCAATTTTTATATTTTCTTTTTCAAGAATCCTTTTTGCGTCATTATCTGTAATCTTTACTTTGTTTGGATAATCTATATTAGAAAATATTGGCAGAGTTATTCTCAAAATAACATTTTCTTTGTTTTGTTCTATTTCTTTTTTCATAATTCGTATAAACCTTCTATTTTTTCATATAAAGCAGGACATATCTCTTTAAGGTATTTTCTATCTTCTAGAAAAAAATATTCAAATCCACTAGCATAATATTCTCGAAGAGACGTTGCTGGATATGCTGAAGTAAAAATACCATATGATGCTGTTATAAAATTTAATCTTTCGTATCCAACTTCTTCATATAAATAATCATCCATTTCGCGATTATATTCTGGATTTTTAAATAATTTCTTATCTGGATTTAGTCCCTCTGCTTTCAGAATATCATATAATACCATTCTTTTTGCTAAAAATTCACTCTCTAATTTACCATCACCATAGATTTCGAATCCATAAGGATTCTCAAGCGAGTGAGCTATTTCATGGATAATATCATCAATTAGATCATCTTCATCATCTTGATCATTTGTAATATAAATCGCCCCATCTTTAAAAATAGCATTTATGTCTGCGTCTTCAAAGTCCTCAAACATACCGATAAATATACTATCTACTTCTGACATTAAGTGGTTCGGGATTAAACTACTAACGCGATCTAGTATGTTTTGTATATCAATATCAGATGTTATTTTATCTTTGATATAAACTTGTACACTTTCTCGCATAAAAAACTCTCTTTGTTGTTGTTTAGAATTTCTTAGTGATTCACGCAGATACTCTAACTTATAATTAGTCATTAATAGTTTTTACCCCAACAACTTCAAGATCTTCAATGCCCTGTGAATACCCTCTCAAAAAATTCTCTTCTGCTAACACAAGAACAACTTCTGGGAATTCAGATGCCAATACATCAATCACCATTTCTATGGTAACTTCCTCATTCTCTGGCTGCAACTTTGCTCCGACATATTCAATAATTTGTTCTTTTAATCGACCTTCTGTTCTCAAAATATTTTTATCTGTCATGAATTTCTCCACATTTAACGATATTGGTATTATAACCTACATTATCGCCTATGTCAATAAAAAATTTATAATATTTCAGCAGCTATTGTTGCTAAGGCCGAACGTTCGCCTTTCTGCAATGTCATATGGCCTGAAAGATCGTGTTTTTTAAATTTTTCTACAATATGAACCAACCCATTGGAGGTTTCATCCAGAAATAAATTATCTATCTGTTCAACATCTCCTGTTAAAATAATTTTTGTATTCTCACCAACTCTTGTTAAAATAGTTTTTATTTCATGAAGAGACAAGTTCTGAGATTCATCGATAATAATGTAGGCATTCGAAATTGAGCGGCCCCTGATGTATGTCAGAGCCTCTACTTCTATAATTCCCTTCTCCATATAATCTTCTATAGTCGCCTTATCATTTCCAAGTATATATTGTAGGTTGTCTTGAATTGGCATTAACCACGGATGCATCTTTTCTTCCATTGTGCCAGGTAAATATCCAATATCTTTTCCTAGCGGCTGTATGGGCCTAGAAATAACCAATTTTTTATATCTTGGCTCATATTCTGGACTAAACGGATCTGCTATAGTTTGTGATATACCTGCTGCTATAGCCATCAGAGTCTTACCGCTACCTGCTTTTCCAACAAGTGTCACCAAAGATAAATTCGGGTCCATAAGCATATCTAGAGCGAAAACCTGTTCTTTATTCCTTGGTTTGATGCCCCATACGCCTTTTTTATTATAATCTCTAACTTTTCGAAATGTACCGTTCTTATGTCGACATAGAGCAGCTTTTTTTTCATTAATATTTGAAACAAACATTATTGATTGATTATTATATAGTTCATGTTCAATAGGGGTTTGTAACTCAATTTTTCCAGAATACAAATCATCTATATCTTCATCGGAAACCATTATTTCTTCGTATCCAGTGTATAAATCAGAGCGAATTTTTATTATTTGATTTTCAACATAATCTTCTGATTTTAATCCAAGAGAATCAGTCATAACCCTCATGTTGATGTCTCTCGAGGCTATTATAACTTGTTTTTCTGGGTTCTTTCTTTGTTCCGTTATTGCAGCCGTCATAATAACATGATCAGCATCTGTGTGGACAAAATCAGGCGGCAAATCTTGCATATTTATTCTCGATACTCTTAAGGTACCAAGCCCTTCACCGAGAGGTACGCCTTCTTGTAAGCTCCCACGTTCTCTTAATAAATCGAATTCTCGTATTATATTGCGAGCGTTAGTACCGACAGAATCTTGTCTTTTTTTGTGTTTGTCTATCTCCTCCATCACTTTAAGAGGAACTACTATATCATTCTCTCCATAATGATAGATACAACGGAAATCTTCCAAACAAACACTAGTATCGATGATATATATTTTATTTGTCATAGAACACTTATAAGTAGTCTATACAAATAAGAAAACCTCCACTAAGGGAGGTTTATTTAACAAATATTTCTTCTTATTTCACAGTCCAAACATTTTAAGAACAAAGTTTAAAGTAAATGCCATGAGCCATATCGAAGCACCAACTGATATCATAAAATATGAAGCTTTTGCTCCATGTAGCATTGGGTTTTCCAAGAAATCAGACAATAAATCTTTTATTTTTTTAAGACCATCGAGACAATTATTAATAACTCTAAACATACGATATTTTCCTGCTTAATCAAATATGAATTCGTCGCTGTTTCTATCTTCTTTTTCTTCTTCTCCATGAAAATAAAATTCTACTGCCCTGGATACCCAATATGCCGATGGATTTCTGACTCCTCTGTCTTTAAGAAATTCTTTGACATAGCTACCTGGTGCTATATACATTGTTCCGTATGGAGCATCGATAATCCCAGAATCCATAGAACATTCTCCAACCCCTTTAGATCCTTTTTTAACCAATTCACCATCTTCATCTAGAAAGTCTTTTGTAACAACATATAGAAACCAATTCATATTAGTAACTATTAAGAAGTTTTTCCATTCTCTTCGTTTTCTTTTATACTGATAACTCTTGTATATAAAAAGTTACCAATTATAGTAGCAGAAATCGATGTCCAAAAGAGAACTTTCTTTGCCCGAGTACAGGCTTTCTTTAGTATATTATTTTTTTTCATTAGCATTTTTAACCAGATCAGAAGAAGATTGTATTTTTCCTCCTCCTATGTTCCATAACATCTCAATGCCGAGACCTTCACACACAATTTTTTCAGGAGTATTATCTTGTTTTCTATCTCCCCCATTTGCAAAAAAATCAGGCTCATGTTCGATTAAAGCAGCACACACTGTATTATCTGCATCATTGACCGATACAACTTTCAATACTCCACGGATTGATTCAATAATTTCTTTTCTTTCTTCGAATGGCATAAAAATATACCCTTTCTTTCTTTTTAGCCAATCATCAGAATTAGCAACTACAATAACGTCTCCGTGTTCTGCTGCATCTAAAATCATTCTAACATGACCAACGTGAATGGGATCAAATCCTCCACTTACCATCACTGTTTTTTTACTCATTTATTTTCTCCTGTAAACATTCTTGTATCTCTAGGATCTTTGATGTTTCCGGAATACCATAGCACACTGACATGATCATATACGTGGTTATTGTTCCGATCGACGTACCAAACAATACGCCGAGACCGAAAACAACATAGTTTTTAAAAAAATTAAATAATTTCATCGATTAACCCATACTTCAAACAGGTTTCTGCATCCCACCACAAATCGTGCTTCAAAATATTGTTCAATTCTTTTTTTGGAATCTTTGTGTGTTCCTTGTAAATATCAACAATCATTTCCATAAAACGATCACAATTTTCCATTTTATCTTGCATTTCTTGATATTTGCCCCACATACCAGACGATAACTGGTGAATCAACATATATGCGTGCTTATTCATTTTCCGATGAGAACCACACACACTCATAATAGTTGCTGCTGATGCTGCGCAGCCATCAATAACAGTAGTTACTGGCACCCTTGAATTTAAAATATAATCTACACTGGAAAAACCAGCATGAACTGAACCACCATAAGAATTAATATACAATTCAATATTTGGTGGTTCGACTCCCAATACTTGTGAACGATTCAACAATTCATTGGAGATTTCTTCTATAGCAAGATTTAACTGCAAGTTCTTACCACGAGAAACTTCTGTGTAAAAATAAATTTTATTATTTTTTCTTTGTACAACGTTGTTATCATCAGCAGAAGACAACTCAGAGCCACAAATTTCAACTGGCTGTTGTGCAGCCCAATAAATATCATTCTTCATGTTTCACCTTTTTTTTAGTGTTAAGTGGCACTCCCGACACGACTCGAACGTGTAACCCTCGGCTTAGAAGGCCGATGCTCTATCCAATTGAGCTACGGGAGCGTAAAAAGCTGGGACGGCTGGACTCGAACCAGCAACCTTTCGATTAACAGTCGAACGCACTGCCAATTGTGCTACATCCCATTTAAATGGTGGACCCACCAGGACTTGAACCTGGGACAATCCGGTTATGAGCCGGGTGCTCTGACCAACTGAGCTATAGGTCCGAAAATTATTCATGTTATTATTATATCCCTGTTTGGGTTTCGTGTCAAGTGTTTTTATTTTTAAAATAATTTCTTAGTCGAAGCACGCCATCATTAATTTCTACATATGTAGCATGCTGAACCCAGTCACCACTATTGACATAAGTTTTAATTTTCTCTTCATGATCAATCCAAATAACAACTTCAGGTATATGCATATGACCGATTATCAATACATCCACATCATCATTTACATCAATAATATCCCATAATTTTTTTAATTTTCTTTTTTTTAATTTAAAATTTGTTAACCATGACGATAAATCAATATCAAACATTCTTTCTATTAAATCTTGAAACAAAGATATTATCTTCATTAAATTTTTTCTATGTACCAATCCTGTTTCATATTTATCACCATGTTCAACTCTGAATTTTCTACCACCTTCTTCAAAGCAATATTCTTCGACAAACTTAACGCCATAAAGATCTTGTCCTATTAGGCCTGATAATGCTAGATCATGATTACCAACAACATAAATTATTTCTTTATCGTAATCAACTGCTGATACTATTTCAAGAGCTTTTCTTGTAAAGGTAGGTATCTTAAGAAATTCAATTATATCACCATTCAATATAAGTTGATCATATTCTTTATTTTTTAATAATTCAAGTAATTCTTTTTTATTATAATATTTTGAACCTATATGGGTATCTGATATTATTAATCTTTTCATTAGATTATTGGATCTTCATCGCTTAATTCGTAATCTGGCTCGTATTTATACACAACAATAGTTAGAATTCCGTTATATTTTCGTGGCAATGTTTCTCTCAACATTTGTGCATTATCTTCACCTTCGATATAAAATTCTAAAAGGCGACCGCCATCATCATAAGAGATTTTGACATCGAATTTTTCTGAAGCTTTGAATAGCTTTCCATATTCACTAAGTGCTAGTTCTACAATTTCTTCGTTAGTCATATTTTCTACTATTTCTTTATGTAAATGGTTTACAAAGAATAAAGAAGGGGCTGGTTAACTCAGATTGCCAGCTTCTTATCCTCTCTTCAATTTGGGAGTTACTTGGGTAGTAATATTTCCGTCAAGCTAATAATTCTCGTATCCTCCTTTCATTCCCAGGCTCGTTAGAGACATTGAGCCACGGTTATCATATAAATCCCTTCCTATTCTTTATTTAAGATGAGCTAAATTGCTCATATATAATTATATCAATAAATAAATGTGTTGTCAAACATTATTCTGCTTTTTTAGATAAAAAATAATCTTCTACTTTAAATCTTTTTTTTAATTCATGAAAAGAACTCTCTGTCAATCCAAGAAAACGCATGGCTTCTACTTGTGTTCTAGTTGCTGATAAGGCATATTTAAGAGTTGCATCTTTTACAATATTAGATATAGAATTCCAAATTGGAAAGCCGTACATCCTGTTTGATACGGCTCGTGTTGAAATCTCTAATTTTAAAGCTATTATTTCTTCTAATGTCAGATTAGCTAACATTATCTCGAAATCTTCATTAGACTTTTTTTCTTTTCTTAACTTATTGATCACACTATAATTTTTATTTTTACCATTATAGTTTTTTTTACGTTTCCAACTTGACATATATTTCTTATTTAGTTAGTATGTTTAGAATGATTAGTGTGATTATATATTAGTATGTTTAGAATGATTAGAATGATTAGAATGATTAGTATGATTAGAGTGATTATATATTAGTGTGATTAGTATGTTTAGAGTGATTATAAGATATCACAAAATTTTAACCTTGTCAAGAAAAAAAATGTAATTTTTTATCACACTGATTTTTAGATCGCTGGTATCTCTTTTTCAAACTTGTTTGCAAACAACTTAATATTTTCATTAAAGAAGTGTTTGAATAAGTCACCTTCGTTTTGTATTCCTGGTGGTAAAGAAGGATCTGGTCTAACTGGCTTATCTGTTGGTGAAGCATTCCAAGCACTCTGTAGGGCTGGTGCTATAGTAGCATATGCTGTTCTTGCTGACATAAGTGTTGAATCATCTTCTGATTCTTCTTCCATTGGACTTTCTCCAAATATATCATCTGTTATTTCGAAAGCATTTTCCTCTTCTTCTGATTCTGGCTCAACAATATCTTTACCTGAAGCTGCCAAATCTCCAACAGAAATCTTTAAAGGAGTTCCATCTTCTTCTTCTTTATAGCCCTGCTCTGCAAAATCTGAATCTGTTGTTTGGACTTCACCATCTTGTTCGAGTCTTTGGAAATCAGCATTTGCCATATCAAGAATATGTTGTACGAATTTTTGTCTTTCTGATGGATCCGAAGTTAAAGACATATATTCTGTTTTAAATTTCGTATTAGATGTCTCAGAAGCTCCAGCAATAACATCAGTAAAGAGATCTCTCAATTTATTCATTGAAGTATAATCATAGACATATTTTTCAGCTTCATTAATAATAGATTTAACAATCGATCGAATATATTTTTCTTCTTGTAATTTTTTATTCTTAACAATCCTGATTGCTTTACGAATATTTTCTCTTAACAATTGTTCTTCTAGAATTTCTTGTCTGCTTTTCATAATAATAATTTCTCCAGATCCGTATGTTAATTAGTTTTAAAAAGTCTATTTTTTATAATAAACTTCTATGCCCTTAACTTTCGGTCTTTCATTCTTTTTCTTTTTGGGCTTAAAACCAAGGGGAGCACCATATCCAGCAACATTTCCAGAGACACTTATTTCGTCTAGTTCTTTTTCTTCGAGTACTTCTTCCACAAGAGATAAAATTAAATTTTGTATGTCTTCTGATAATGAGTTTTGTTTTATTGGAGATAATATCTTTTTTACTGCTTCCAATTTATTCTCATCTGGAATATGTTTTTTTAGAGTCTCGTCATCACCTTCGAGAAATGCATTGGCCATAATCGACCCACTCAATTTTAAATCTCCAACCTCTTCAGTTGGTGCTGGATCCAATAAACCAATTTCTAAATTATAGATGTTTTTATCTTGATTGTTATCCCACCATCTTTTGAACATCTCTGGTCTTTTCTTGTCTCCACCCTTGTCACTGCTTCCCAATACATATATTTTATCATCTCCATATTGATCAACAAATGGCACTCTTGTAAGCATATCAAAGGCTGCAGCAAATGGTTTGTCCTCATCCTTAAAGTCGACTTTATCAGACAAGCCACCATAAAGGTTGAATAATTTTTCTGACATATCTTTTGTTATGCCTTTTCTTTGAGATCTTCCAGAGATAACAACTACTTTATGTACATTTGGTAAATTAGCATAATGATTAATCATGGCCAGATGGCCCTTGTGTAGAGGCTTAAAACCACCAGGTATAAGAACAACATACTCGCTTTTATCTATAGAATCTGATTCCTCTTCTTTTAAGTTTTTAAGAGGCGGGACGCTACCACGTCCATATTTGAAAAGACCTAAAATTTGATTAATAGGAGCGAAATTACCAGTAAACTTATAAGTGTATCCATCGTGATCAAAAGCGAACCCTTCAGCAGCAGTAGAAATTTTTTCCACACTTTTAAGTTTATCCATTTGTTTCTGTAAAATCTCTAATGCTTCTTCATCATTAGAAGATTTGATTATAGAAATTGCTTTTGATACTTCATCTTTTAGTCTTTGGGTTTCTTTCTTGTTATCAAGTATAAACAAGCTCTCAAGACCTCTTAACATTTCCACAGAAAAATCATGAATAATTTTCTCTAAAGGTTCGATCGCTGCTTTCAGTACCTCTTTGTAATTTTTGAGAATATAAATTGCATTATTCTTACTGCTCTCGCTGGCTCCTTTTAGAATTTTTCTAGGATCCAATTCTTTTGGCATTTTATCATAACCATAGGCACTCCTAAAATCTTCA
>Ga0129345_1000709_pt1 | contig 12411 bp, 8 predicted proteins | sample CPBDNA_FD_94425 | JGI IMG/M metagenome (GOLD analysis project Ga0129345, IMG submission 94425) | Freshwater to marine salinity gradient microbial communities from Chesapeake Bay, USA - CPBay_Sum_20_0.8_DNA | ecosystem: Environmental > Aquatic > Marine > Coastal | place: USA: Chesapeake Bay...
AGCAGAAAATATTTCTGGTGATATTGTACTAAGGACTTTACTAGCTGTATGCTTAATAAGACCATATTGATTGCCGTATATATCTTCTTTCCAATCTGATATAATACCTTTATCGAATAGAGATGTAAAGGATTTTTGAAGATTGCTCTCGTTTGTTAGATTTAATGAGTTATTGTAGGATTTATAGCCGTAGAAAAGCTGATCATTAGGAGTGCTATATATATCACCTATGGAAAACGAGTAACTATTATTTTTCTTATAAGGTGAATTATCAACTACAAAATATAAAGGATAATCATACGGCTCGTTAGTAATATTTGAAACATTACCGTAAATTTCCGGATCCGGATAAATATAAATTTTGTTAGGATCTAGATTAGATGTTCTTATCTTATAGTTAGATACGTTTGTTTTAAAATGTAATACGCCAAGTTTATCAGGCTTAAAAAATAAACCGATATCTCTCGGTGATTTAAGTTTATTGCTTGGTACAGAAGCAGTTCCAGGAAATCTTCTATTTAATAGATTTTTTGATGGGTTTGCCGCTCTAAATAAAACACCTGATAAAAAATCAGTACCGGTGCTGTTTGTTGATAGATAATATATATCTGTACCTATATATTTCTCGAGCAATTTTTTCTTTAAATTCAATCGCTCATCGACCGGAGCTGAATTTTCATCTATAAATTGTTCAAGTGGATTATCGGGACTACATACCAAATCTATAAAATCAGGACTATAATTTATCTGTAATGCATCACCTAACCCGTCAATGATTATTGGCTGTGAGAATATGTTATTTTTTAATGACTTATCAAAATCTAAAAAGATATCGTAATCTATACTATTAGAGTTAGCGGAAAAAAATTGCTCTCTTATTTCACTACTACTATCATAATTAATAGCGTCTAAATTTGAATCTATATTAAAATAATCGGAATATATATCATACAACTCCTCTATTTCTATCTCAAGATTTTGCGCAATTGAAGATAGGGATATACTAGCTGTACTGTATGTATCATCATTCGAATCTATAAAAATATAATCTAAAATGATACCTGAAATAGTTTTTTCTAGACCTATTTCAGTTCCTCTATATTTGTTTGACTGAATTTTATTTTTTACTCTCTCTCTCTTCTTTATATAAAATTGACAGATATTAGAGAGTTTCTTACTAAAAAATGGTATAGCTATTAATAAATCTTGCTCATCATTATAATTAATATTAGATAAAAATCTTTTCTCTTCAGACGTAGTGTAGTTGAGAGATATTTCGTTGAAGAGAGATAGGTATTGATCCCTTACCTTATTGGCGATTTCACTACTAACTGACCCTTTTTTCTTATACCACGATTGTAAGTAGGAATTATATGAATTATTAAATTCTCTAGGAGTGGCCTCTGCTTTAATATTTTTTAAAAAATCAAAAAAGGATAAGGGAGAGGTATTATCTATCCAAAATTTTGGATTGGATGCTGGATTTGTTATCGAATTTTCAATAACAATATTTCCATTATTAGACATATTAGTATTTATGGTAGCGTATTAGTATAAACTACTAAGAACTACCTGTTGTTGAATAGAATATATTGAAACCTTTTAATAAATTATATGTAAATATATTCTCTACAATTTGATTATCTCCGAACCAGGTATTTTTAGCGCTAGCTGTCTCCTGTAATGAATTAATAGTGTCATTCCAGTTTATAACTCCTTCTGATTGAGTATTTTCATATGTGGGAATATATGAATGAAAATTATAATATTGCTCCAAACCATTAGAGCCAGATATATCGTCAGTAAGAACAAGAGGCCATCCCCACCTATAGTTGTATGAAGATAATGCATATGTTTGCAAATCCTCATCAATAAAATCAACAAATGCAGAGCTAACCAAGTCTGTGTTTATGTACGTATATCTTTCTCCAAATTTACTATAAGCTACGATTGGCTCTGAGGCACTACCGGCAGTCAATATAGTGGTAGATATATCGAGTTTAGGCCCAAGGTTGATACCAAAATAATTATTAATAGACGGGTCATAATTATTTACATCAAAGTCTCTATCAAATTTATTTCTACCTCCCCATAGCTTGGATTGTTTTATCGATAGTAAATTAACTAGACGCTTTATAGTAGCCGGTGCACCGAATCTAAGCTTGTCAAAATAATTTAAATTTTCATCGTAAAGTTTACAAAGATTATATAGAGCATCAACTTCGCAGGTATCAATATCTTGATTATTTGAAACGAAGTTCGCAGCCTTTTCATACATAGTCTTTCCTAGACTTGTTGGGTTAGAGCTTACATTACCTACTATAGATCCGATAAAGGTATTAAAAAGAGTATCGTCATCAAGCAAAGCCTCTTGATATCTTAGATCTTTATAAAGATTTGTAGCATCAAAATCTTCATTAATTTTACCAAAAAGGTATCTATCATTTACTTTATAAACATCAAACTTACTACTAACACCAGATATAGCGCCTGATAAAGTAGTTGTTCGAGGCGAATATTTTAAAATCCAATTAAACCCTGTCCAATCACCGGTACTAGATATATTATAATTATTTACATATCTTATAGGGTAACTTGTTGTGTAGGTATTTTCAACTGTATCAACTACCAATAAACTGCTCCTCGAATTGCTTATTATAATTACGTCTTTACCTGCTGTAGATGCAATACCTGTTAAATCGGAATTTAATGGATCCTCAATATCTAACTCAGGCAAGTCCATTACTACGGGTGTATAGTCAGTGGCAGAAAGCTTTACTACAGTATTTTGATTTTTAGTAAAAAATGCATTATCCTCTACGTCCACTGTAATATACTCAGATCTACCCGATACATTATAAACTGAAGATGTTATACCTGACGAATCGTCATGAAATGCAATAATATCATTATATGCAGATAAATTATTAGCTGTAGTAGATTCTTGAAGAGTTATCCATAGGTCGTCTTGTTGAGTTATCGCGATATCACCTATAAGATAACCAGCTGTTAGGTTTATAGTCGATAATTGTACACCTAGAGTATTGAACTTAACTAGTGTAGATGTCTCCGTAGTAGTATCATTATATGAAACCCATACATTATCATTAGTATCAGTCTCTATTGCAAAAGAGCTAGCAGTAGATGCTATTGAGGAAGGTAAGGCTGTTGCTAAGATATTCCCGGTAGTATTAGAAATTTTATAAGCACTAATATCATTAAACAAAGTAACCCAAATATCTTTATTACTATCTGCTGCTAATTGGCTAGGAGTGCTTGATAACTCAACCGTCGATAGTAGAGTCCCAAACGTATCATATTTTTCTAGCTGACCATTTTTATCACTAGTAACCCATATATCATAATAAGACCCTATATGGGATCTACTCTCAGGTATTACCTGAATAGAGATACTTGATAGCTGGCTGTTGTTTGTTGATAGAATAAACCCACCATCACTTTTACCTCTAGTAGTAAGAATATCGTTCGTACAGAAGTTAAAATCTTGTATTATATTAATTCTAGATATATCTCCCGCACTCGGAATTCCTACAAAAGCTAGCGGGGTCGGGTCCTTCACATACGTATACTGTTCATAAATATTAGTATTTGCAGATAAATGTATATTAGTTAGAGTGTTGGCACTATTGCTGTCTAAAAATGTACTATCAAAATACAAAAACCCTTTCCAGAAACCGCCCCCATCGATAGAGGATACGCTACTAAAATCCGAGACTATTGCAGGTTTTGCTGATTCGCTTATTAACTCACCATCTCCACTCAGAACATCTATTTTTATTTCATAATTATTGCTTATAGAATCTACAGCTGTAAGGGTGGGTATATACTTAGTAGGGTAATTTAAGCTATCTTTAATTTTTATTACTACCGGTATTTTTGTTTCAACATACTGAGTTGGGTTTATTTTAAATGGTTGCTCATTACTACCCAAACCATCAATACCGTTAGATGAAAATGATAATTGGTTAACGTTTGTTTGAGGGGTTATAACAAAGCCTGTATTTGTAGTTATAGAATTTAGATAAGAAATCTCACCAACTATGGGATAATTATTTTCTATAGATATTCTACTCTCAAATTTGCTAGTATCAAAACTAGCAAAGATTAATACAGGATCGCGCTCTCTAAACCATACACCGTTAATTGACGGAGTATCCGCGACAAAATAAATTTGTTTAACGCCGTATGTACCTGCAAAAACTGCTCCCTCATCGTTTTTATTACACAATACTAAATTATCCCCACTCACCTTTGCATACAAAAGTTCGTTTGAAGTTTGAATACTCTCTGTCGGTATTAAATCAAATCTTTGATAGGTACTATTATACTCTCGCGTGTAAAACTTATTGAATGTCTGTAAGTGGCCATATTTTGTATTGTTGTATGTTTCTTCGTCAAAAAAATCATCATTAGAACCAGATGCATATAGATTAATAGTATATCCCTCTGCAGAAAGCGCATTGTATGATTGCCAGCTATTATACCTAATTATATCTATAGCGTTTTCATTATTTGCAGTGCCTGCTTCTTGTATATAATTTGATTTGCTAGATAGCGCAATAGTATCAGTTATAAAATTTTCGACACTAACATTTGTTTTAAAAGAGTCTATAATTGACTCTCCATTAATATCGTACACGTATAGAGATACAGTATATATGCCCGGGGATTTATAATAATGTGAAGCGCAGAGCTCTTGAGAGGTGGTACCATCTCCAAAATCCCACAATATTCTTTCTTTTGAGTATAATTTGCTTTGGTTAAGATCTGGTATAAAACTAAAAGGTGATATGCTTAACGCATATCCGCTAGTAGATAAATTTCCGGTAAAATTTATTGTTCGGAAAAATATATAATCTGTTTTTATGTGATCACTCATTTACTAATGACTTTAACCTTAGAAGCTAGTTTAGATTCCTCGTATAAAAAAGGAAATTTAAAATACTCTAAAGGCTTTGTTTGTGTAGTTATAGTAATATCATCCTCCGGATATTGCGGATTCCATATAACAAAACTAAACCCAGGCGTAGTATATTGCTTACCCTTGTACGTATAATTAGTATTAATACTAATTACCCCTTCTATGGAAAGAATAGGTCTAGTTAGTAATGATAGATCTATTATTTGACCTAGCTCGTTGTTCGTCACTTTAAAGTAATCCTTTATAATAGATAGAGCTAAATTTTTAGTATCTTCTTTAGATACACGAGATTGAGGATCTATTTCTATCTCGAGGGTCACATTATCTCTTATTTCGGATAACAATCTAGGTTCACTAGTTATGATATCTACGCCAAAATCAAAAGCCATGTATATAGGATCTGATATTACTATTTCATTGGATATCATTTTTACCTCCTGCAATTTAGAATGTATAGCATTTTTTTGAGATATTGGAATTACATTTGGAGATGTTTCGTTTAAAATGGCCCCCACCTTAGGTACAGTAAACACATATATATTATTAAAATCACACGCATCAGCATACAGTAGTTGATTAGTTAGAACGTTAGTATTGTCGTTTGGTCTCTCTAGCCCTATTTTATAAAAATAATCTACATACTGATTTAGATAAGAATCATTCGATACAACCTTAAAAGATTGCAGTACATTACTAAAATTTTTCTGTATAAAAGAATTATAGTCTGAAATAGTGACAGCTCTATTTTGTGCGGTAAATAATTTAGGTGCTAAATTCTTTATACTCGACACATCTTCGTATGTAGATATATCGGTGGAAGGTATTGGGTTATTGAGAGTTAGAGATGAAGATATATTTGGGGTTAAGAATACTATATCCTCCTCATATAGATAGGGCTCTAGTTCTGAAAATCTTGTAGAGTTATATTGATTAATACTACTAGCCTGAGATAGTAAATTTTGATCTAATATACCCTCCTCGCCATTACTGAGTAAATAAAATATAGAAACTATATCGCCTGGTTGAAGGCCTTTACCGTTAACGTTATCTCCAAATTTTAACTCATACCTACCGTTTTCATTAACTCTCTTATCAAAAACTTTATCTGTTGAACTTGAGAGAAACAATGTATCAACCTCTTCCCACTGAGACCATTCACCTGTTGCAACATCACGAACATAAACATCAATATTATCAAAATCAATATAAGATTCTTCTTCCTCAGTAGAATCAAAAATTAAAGTTATAATTTCATTATCTTCACCTATTGCGGTATAATCAGGATATTCTATAGTAGATCCTTGATATACTAAATTATTTTCCGCGAAATCTGTTAATGATTCTTCTTCTGTTATAGTTTTTTCAAAAGTAGCATCCTTGGTGAAAGTATAGGTATATCCGTTAATATTGACATTAGAGTATCGTTTTATAGTATAGGTATCGATAGGGAGAGTATTATCCGCCGTTGCAGTAAAAGTTACAATAGATGTTCGCGGACCTGTTGGTTTATATCCTATTGCCTTCACTATCTTATTCATGTTCTCATACAACTCCGCCTGATCAAATAAAGATTCGCTAGCGGTTTGGTTGTAGTAGAAGAGCAATATATGATAGGCAAACGCAAAAATATCAGTTATGGCAGCTAAGTTACTACCTTCATAATTCTGATCAGTAAATATTGAAGTCTCAGTCAGCCTCTCCTTAATAAACTCCTTTAAAGTTATCGCATCGAAAGAGGCATACGCACCTTTAGCTAAATTATATTCTGCAAATTCTTGACTCATATCTATATTATGTATTTAATAAAACAAACCCGTCAAACTTAAGTAACCCGCTCAAGAATAACTCACTGACATCTAAAAAGGGTACGGATACTCTCAAATTTATAGTATACTCGCTTTCTTCGGGGTTAGGTATTACTTCTGGGGGGTAATTAAATCTAATACGAGGCTCTTGATTCCGCAATCCGGTCAGTATCTGTGAAGATATTCTATCAGCTGTAAATTGTGTTACAGGTTCAAATAGATAATCTCTCAAATCAAGACCGAATGTAGGGTTTAATATTTTTTCGCCTGGCGATGTAGTTAGTATATTAACTATTGAATTTTTTATTGCACCAATATCATAATCTACCTTTATATCTTTTTTATTATTTTTAGACAGTACTTCTGTAACTGTAGTAAATGGAGTCTCGATATCTAAATGAAGATCTGAGAAGGCGAATTTTTTTGGATTATCTTGCGCCTTGGGTAGTGATGTTATTTTAACGTTTCCCATAGAAATATTTAGGGGAGTCGAATAAATAACAATAGATGAAAAGCAAATCAAAGTTTTTAGAAATATGCGAATCTACATTAACTCGGTTAGAGCGAAACGGTTTTCTAGTAGGAGATGTTGTTGAAATTAGCGATCTTGGTAAGGTTCCAGAAAACGTGAAAGATGAACTACAAGGATTTTTAGATCAAGGGCTCAACTTAAAGGTAGTTGATATTGTTAATAAGTATCCGTCTGAAAAACCTGGTAGTGATCAGAACAATACCGGCGACGTGGTGTTAATGGTTGCTGCCGATTACGGAGGGGGTAGGTTTGTTGGTAAAATGCCGCTACCTTGTGATTGCTGTAAGGTAGTTGATTCTTACCCTAATTTGGATCCTATACCTGACGCTCTCAGGAGGGATAATCAAATAACCATAAAGCCTGAACCTGTTAGCGATGAAGAGGAAGAGTTTATGAATCAGACTAATAAAGCTGATGATGGTAGCGGAAAACTACAACGAGTTGCAGATAAAAACTCTACAGGGGAAAATATTGATCAACCAGGACCTACCCCACCTAAATACGCCCCATATACAGGGAAATATATGCAGTAGTGAGTAACAATATTAAATTTACCTGGGACCATAAAAAAGGGCGCTCAATATTGAGCGCCCTTTTTAGTTTTATTGGTATATTATTTTATAAAGCTGTATACAACAGGCTGTAAAATTAATTTCTTGATCGACACAAAAAGAACATCTGTATAAATGCTCGGAAATAACAAGAATACATTCTTGTTTAACCTTGTCTTTTAAATTGCTTTTATAAATTACTTCTAAAACAGCCTTTAAGAGCATTTGATAATCATTTTGAAAATCGATTTCATGATTAATAGTATATTTGCGTAAGGCTAAAGGATCACTGAGCTTAGAATACACCTCAGATGCAATGTGATCAATGTTTTCAGTAGATACAATTTTTAATTCACCGCTATTGCTAAATTTTTGTAAGATGTTAATTGTCTTACGAATATCAGGATAATATTTACGGATAAGATCTACAAATTTTACTCTCTCATCCTCACTAACTTTGATATTCTCTTTCTTAAGAATATCAAAGCATCTCTTAGCAACATCCTTGATAGAGGGCTCGATATCAATCTCTTGAACCCTACTCTGGATAGGGGCAATAATTCTATGTTTGAAGTTAGCAGTAAAAATAAATCTTGTATACTGGGAATACTCTTCAGTAACATTACGTAGTGCGCGTTGACCTTCAGGTGTTAAACCATCCGCTTCATCTAGAATAACCGCTTTAATATTACCATCAATACTCTTAGTTTTAGCGAATCCTACAATTTTACTTCGTACCGTATCAATACCTCCTTCATCGCTAGCATTAATATAGAGATGTTGACATTTAAGAATATCATTAACTATAATTTTAGCTAATGTAGTCTTACCAATCCCTGGAGGTCCCTGTAGAAGGATATGAGGTATACTTTTATTCTTAACAATCTCATTAAGCTGAGCTCTTGATTGCTCGCTTAAAATAATATCATCAAGGGTTTTCGGCCGATACTTTTCGCACCATATATCTATTAAATTCATAGTTATTTTCCAGATGAACCGAAGCCTTTCTCCCCTCTATCGGTCTCTTGCTTAACGTCTGCGAATTTCATTTGAGCTTCTACTAAAGGATAAAATACCATTTGAGCGATCTTATCTCCCGCAGATACGATATAATCATCACTACCTAGATTATATAATTTAACCCCTAAATCTCCACGATATTGATTATCAATTATACCGAAATGAGGCTGTATTCCATATTTAAACCCTAGACCAGATCTACCTTCAATGCGAAACCAGTAACCAGGCTCAATAAAAGCGACCTCCAACCCGACCGGAACAACAGCGGATCCAACTTTATATCGCGAAGAGTTATCTACTTTGAAGTTGCCCTCGGCATCGGATCTCATATATCCAGGCGGAATTCCTTTCGACTCAATATGCACTCCCGGTATAACAACATTTTCAACTGCATATAAATCATACCCAGTATCTGCAGTACCGTCTGTTTTTTGATTATTCTGCTCCGGAAGTCTCGCATCCGGATGTGTTTTTAGAAACTCTATCCTCATATTAAGAGTATAATATGTTTGTTGTAAAAATCAATAAATGTATTAAATAATTTTGTGAGTGATGAAACTGTAAATGATTTATTATCGCAGCTGCAAAATATTCCACGAGAATCTAAAGCTGATGAGGATAATTTAGAATTAACCCCGGAAAATGTAGAAGAGTTTCTTCTTAAATATTCGGGACGCCTCATTAAGGATAGTGTCGAGTCCGTAGAAAACTTAAAGGACTTTATCGACTCCGCTCCGGATGCAGATCACAGCGAGGCACTAGCCTCTCTAATTAGATCAGCTACTTCTTCGATCGATATACTACAGAGAATAATGACCTCTCGTGAAAAGAATGAGAATACAAAAGAGGTTGCAAAGATGAAGATTGAAAGCCAGCAGACTAAAACTGATAAAGAGATTGGCGCTCAACTCTTACTATCTCGAGAAGAGCTTCTCAAAGAATTAATAGATAAATCTAATGAGCCTATAGAGGTTGAAGTAGAAGATATAACATCAACCGACGTCGGTTGAAGGAGTTGTTTCTATTTCTATTTGACCGGCAGTATCGTTATTTTTATTGGTATTGCTACCGGCACTTCCAGGATATGGAGGCGTTTCTCCGCTATCCAATGTTGACCAATTTAGCAGCTGATCAAAAGTCGGCGCATACGCATAAGCTCTACTATCGTATGCGGGGGATGGGTCAGCAGGTAATACTATTTTACCGTTAGGTATAACTAACTCCGTCGCGCTTGATCCTACTATATCTGGGTTAGTATCTGGCGATATTGGTGAAACTTTTTCAAATCTATGATCCGGGTCATTGGGGTTAAATCGATTATTAAATTCATGTTCCACTCTATAGCAATCGCCATATGTGTTTTTATCTTCACCTATAATATCTGCCGCAACTTCTTGAGAAGCAATTAACGGGGTAGTAGAAGATTCTACAGTAGTTGAAGTACCATGAGACCCTCTTGTAATATTTTTATTATCATTAATTATTAACGACTCTTCATGCTGTGCAACTTCTACAGGTACTAAGTGAGCGTTATTAGAAACATTTGTTACTAACAGAGTACTTACTATTTTTGATTTGTGAATATAGGGCGATAATTTATTAGCTATATTCCTATTAATAGATGTATCAGGTTGGATAATCTTTTCAGGTCCCGCATCCCATCTTTTTAAGTTCCCAGTACCTGCTCTCTCTGCGGGCTTACTAGCGTGTGATAGTTTATCAGATACACCTGATAAGTAGTTACATGGCCCGGTTCTTCCTAAAGAAATAGTTTCTGGATTTTTATTACTAGGCGATGAATTTCCTCCGAAATCAAAAGTAATATTAGGTAGAGATGTATCCTCGTCTTCTTTTTGAGGTATTTTATTATATGGGTTAGGTATATTAAACCCTGTACCAGCCCCTAAATCGTCTCTATCATTATTTAAATTGTCAATTATTATCGGTATTAAAGGTATAATAGATTGCTTTACAGTATCTGGAAGCGTATTAAATTTATTTTTATAATCTTGAATTATATCAGGATCTAAGCCGGGCCCGTCACCTACTAATCTAGCTACAAATTTAAGACCGTCTTCGACAGGGGTAGAGGATTCTTCCACTCTATTGTATAGATCTTGTAACTCGAATAAGTTTTGAAAAGGCTGTATCTCATTACATATTCCTACATTTCTAGCTTGATAATTAAAACTAGTTGGTAATAAATATGATGTAATTGATGTCTTGTATAAAATCATTGTTATGGTTTAGTGGCGTAAGTCTTACAACATTCTAATGTATTGTGATATTTATCATCAGCAAATTCATGCAGAACTGTTTTAACAAACCATTTACCTAATTTTTTATAATCATCGGCGCTTGGGGAAGTATCTGTTGTAGCTATTTCTATAATTTTACCATGAGTCCTATGTAAAGAGCCTCTCATCGTTATTTCGCAAGTATATCCATCAAGCACTAAACTAGTCATTATTTCACTGCCGTAAATATTTCTGCCTATCACTAGGTTGTGTGAATAATCGTTTGTAGCATCAACACGTGTTTCCCCACCGAGATCTAGCTTTGGAAAATTAATACTCGATACAACATCATCTCCAAATATTGTTACAAATTTTTTCTTATGATAATTTTGCAACCTTTCAGGAAAATCGGATAGAATCTCCTGATAGCTGGTACTGCTCGATGACTTTACGCTATGATAGAATTTATTCATAGATTCATTAAATTTCTTAGTATAATGGTCATATCGTATATTAAATTCACTCTGAGTAATAATACTTAACTCTCCTAAACTATTACCATCGGTTGTTATTTTTTTATCGGTTGGTGCATTGTTAGTAGCACCAATACCTCCCCCTATGAATGCCAATTCTAAGACATATTCTTCAGGGGTTTGAATAGATTCTTCTAACAACTTAGAGAGGGGCGTTAAACTTATATTACCGTCTCTATCAGTGTAGAATATTGACAAATCAAATATATCTTCCTCTATACCCTCTACATCCGGCACGTATGACTTCCTAATCCTTTGTATAGTATCAAAGATTTTTTCACCCTGTTGTACAGGTTGCTGGGTATACAAGTACTTACCTCGATCCCATGGCTTAAGTAATGCTCCCCTAACGCTTGTTTTTTTATTTTTATCTACTTCCTTATATTTTAGCCCTTGAAGTAATAATTCCTTAATAATATCACCTTTTCGACCGTAACTATTACTTGTTTCATTTTTACTAGTAAGGCCTTTTTCACTTGGTTCATCTTTACTAGCAAGGCCTTTTCGCCGTCCGCGAACTCGTCGCTCGGCAGGGCTCCGAGAACCCTCTTCGAGTTCGACTGCTGTTAGTTTTTTAATCGTAAAAAGCGTATAGTCCTCGAATTCAGCGATAATTAGATTTTTATTTTTGATAGTCCTAGCCTTAGTAATATTAAAAAAATTCTCTATGTAAAAGTCACCTCCATTTTTAAAATCACTACGAAGGCTGTTTGTAGATAAATCTTTTATTTTTAAATAAAGCACACTCGACCCTGGTTGACTGGCCGGTTCTAAAGATTCTGTAAGGTCAC
>Ga0129345_1000711_pt1 | contig 12385 bp, 8 predicted proteins | sample CPBDNA_FD_94425 | JGI IMG/M metagenome (GOLD analysis project Ga0129345, IMG submission 94425) | Freshwater to marine salinity gradient microbial communities from Chesapeake Bay, USA - CPBay_Sum_20_0.8_DNA | ecosystem: Environmental > Aquatic > Marine > Coastal | place: USA: Chesapeake Bay...
CAACACCACCATGGGTAAGGTAGGTGATAGGGAGCGTGGCGTTACCCAACGAGGCCACAGCATGCTGGTTAGACGCCCGAATGTGATGAACCCGGACCCATCGCGCTTCCCCATTGGAAACTGGAACGTAGCACAAGAAGATTGCACCAACAGCTCCATACCATGAGAACTCAATCTTCCACATGGTTACCTTGGTAAAATCGACATTGTACGCTGATTGGATGGTGAGTGGTTCGCCCTCTGGAGTGAGGATGATTTCACCAGGGCGATTAATAGCGCCACCAGCACCTCCTCCAATAATTGTGTCTGTGGCCGCAGTATTGACGTCACTTTGGCGAACAATGGATTCAGTGCCATCAAGTTTGTCACCAGAGAACATTGCCCTTACCGGCCTCCACTCATATACCAGGCGGTAGGGCTGGGGTACACAAATATTAAACCATTCCTTGAGGGTTACGTTGCCATTAGTAACTGAACGCGCTTTAACGTCCGCAGGAAGATTAGGAGAAGCTGCGTGTTGAGCATCAGTAATTCTAAAGGATGAATTCTCATCCTGTGTATTAACCAGAAGATGCCAAACTTTCTTTTCTTGGCCCGTGGTGCTGGGCGCCGTGTCCCACGAGTTGTCAAGAATTGTTTGGTCATATGATGAAATACTTGCTCCAGCAATTCCCCATTGTCCACTTTCAAGAGCATTTTTGGAGTCAGGAAACCCATCGTAAGAAGCCTTGCGATTGAGGTTTGAAATAATTTTATAGAAACCGCAGTGAGCGTCAAGGCGAATGTACCCGCGATCCAATGACGTATTTTCCGGAGAAAGAGAGATCGAGGTTGATTGGTCGAAAGGAAATTGGTGTTGGCGTTCAGACATTATCTCCGACCAGGATGTGCCATTGTAGGTGGCTAGACGAACAGCATAGCCAGGAGTCGGTTGATATTCTTTTAACTTTCCGGATGGGTCGGTGGCTGTATCAATTGCAACAACAGCACTTGGACTATAGACCAATGATGGATCGTAAATGGCCGCAGCAGTGTAAACTAAGCCATCTCTGACAATAACAGGGTCGGTACCTGCAACTCCAAAGTTTGTATTTGTGTTAAATGTCAGATCGCCGGAGTTAGCAAACCAACTTAAGGCACCGGAGTAACCAGCAGGTTCGGAGGGAATGATTGCCTGCGTCCGACGAACGCATCTAAAGTCATTTCTTTGTCCGCCATTAGCAATTTCAAAATAATAACCATCAAACTTATCAAAAATACCCCACTTTTTAAGCGAGGGTGCGCCCTTCATCCTATTGGCTTTGGCCGTGTCGGTGATGGTATATGGGTCCTCGGTGGTGTTCATCTTAACACCCATGGTTGAGGAACTTACACGACCTGGCTGATAACGAAAAAATCTTTTCGAAGTGAGGACTGTGGTAGAAACGTCTGGTGCTACGAGTCGGGCACCTGCTTCATCAGGAACGTGCTCGACGCCAGAACTAATTCCACCAAGATCAGAAGGATCATTTTCTAGGGGAAATTGTGCCCATTCGGTGGGATTGACATCATAGGTGTTTACGTCAGCAAAGATACCTAACGCTACTTCTGATCTCGGAATGCCGAGAAGGCTCAATGCCACCTCAGATTTTATTAGGTTTTGTTCTTCTACGGGGATAGGGGGCTGATCCTCAGCAAATACAACTGGTAAAGAGTTGGTCGCTGGCTGTTGGCCGAGAGGTACCGGCGATGTCTTTCCTACAGATACTCTAGATGCCATGTGCGGAACAAAATTTAGGGCTATTTATACTATTCTTTAAACACAGAAAGCGAACAAGGTTAGGGGTTTACCCGTGTTGTCTATTCGGAAACATAGATATTTCCGTCAGCGATAAAGTAGTTATTTTTAACAAGACTCAAATTTCCCGATGGCGTGGAAAATGAACTTGTTGTATTGATAAATAAGGCTGCAACAGAGGACGGCGCCGTAACGACAATTGCAGCGTTATTCGTATCAACGCTACTAATTGCAATCGTCTGGCCATCTGGCCAGGCCGATAATGTTGTGTTTGCAACACCTACTCCGGTGGTTGTGATTGAGTCATTTGAGGCATCGCCAGCCGCAAAGAATAATAGGGACAGGAGATCTGTTGAATTTCTTAAGAAAATTTTAACAGTGGTGGCCGTGTTATACGCAATACGGTTAATCGGATAGCGCCCAACACTCACAGTTGCGGTGATACGATAACCATATCCATACTTACCAGTTGCTGGATCTAATAAATCATAGGAACTCGTTCCTCTAATAGCTTTTGCCTGATTAGATCCACCTCCACTCCCTGTGATAGAGGCCGCAGGTGCTGTGAGGGCAAAAATTCCCGCTTCGAGTTGTGGTCTTGACTCAAGAACTTGAAAGAAGGTGGCAGTTGCCGAGGTATCATAATTATATGAGGAGTTGAGTGGATACACCCTTGCCTCTATGGATCCTGGTGCAATGCTAACAGGAAAACCTCCATCTGTCACGGTGAAGTATATGGGGGTCATTGCAATATCGCGTTTGACATCTAGACTCACTCGTGAGTAGTCATTTTGATAGAGGTCAATTGTACGAATAATAGAACCACTTTCGTTGAAAGTAAGGTTGCCTTGAGCGTTCCAGGTTTCTGATGCGCTAAGTTGGAGTCCGGTTTCTCCACAGTTATTGATGATATTATTGTTGATTACCGACGCATCAATCCCGGTAAAGTCAACTGGCCCAGAGCAGTTCTCAAATAAATTGCCTTGGGCAACAATTCTGGACGACTCTCTAATTTTTATGGGTGAGATATTTAACTCATAAGGCTTAGAAAGTTCAAAAATACGGTTATTGGTGATATGGATTTTGTCGGAGTTAAGAGCATATAGGGCACTTCCTGCTCCATTATAGAAAGAACAGTTAGTAATTCTAACTGAGTCGGCATATTCTAGGGCCAGGGAGTCGTTATATTTATCTCCTACGCCATAAACATCATTTTCCGGAACATTAAGAGGGAAGGTTTCAGTTTTATTGCCATCAAAAGATACCTCGGAGAATGTTACTCCAGTAATACGATTTGAAACTGCAGAGCCTAAAAGTCCGATCATTCCATATTCGTTATTGGCATTGATGGCCGTTCCCATTTTTTTAAGAATGGATCCCTCACCAGAACCCCTTATTGTTATACCACTATATTGGCTTGCAGGAATAGTGGCACTATACATCCGAATATTTCTAATGGAATAGGTTCCGGCAGGAATAAACACATCCTTGAGTTGGTTTATTGCGGCAAAATTAATAGCTTCTTGGAAAGACGCCGTATCATCAAATTTAAATCTCACTCTAATAGAAGCGCTATTTAGATCAAAAAAACTACCAGAACTTGATTCGGCATCAACGCATTCTAATACGCCGGTAAGACTACGTGCCGTAATTCTTAGTCTTCTCTTGGCGATGATTGTTTTTGAGGTTGTGGCTCCGCCACTAGAACTTATGATTCCGTTGAAGAGCGCCGGGAAGAATTGATTGGAACTCAATCTTTGTTCATCCCAAGTAGGAATTTCTGTGGGCCCTCTGTCATTAAATGTTACTGAGGTGCTGGAGCCAAGAATATTATTAGAGGGAATACCCAGATACCTGATCCCGCCACTTCCCCACTGCCTAAAGAGCACGGGTAACCAATCCGATGTTTGTCTCACAAAGGTTAATTTAACGTAGTTAGAGTCGTCAAATTGTGTTAGTGGATCTTTGTAAACGTTGGGAATTGAAAAAGTTTTACGATATGGACTTAACTTACCCGTCCTTGGATTAAATGCGTATGCGTAGTATTGTAAAGTTTTTGCGGTTGAAGCGCTTGCTTCTACAATTTGACCAACTCCCTCAAATCCTAAATTGCTAATAAATCCGTCATATTCATTTACGGGAGGAGTGGAGGTATCTAAATAGAAGAACGCATATAACTCTTGACCTACTTTAAAATAGTCCCGTTCATACGTTGAGTAATTAGGAACGTCTCCAATGCTAATAATGGAACCATTACCTCCCACCCCTCTTACATTGCCTTCAAAATATTGATCTAAACCCGTCGCTCCAAACGACTTTACGTTTACATAAGAGTTGGCGTCCGGATCTACTTGCACCAGGATTTGTTGATTTGTTCGTCCAATATATCTCATTTGGTATTACCTCAAGAGGCCGGGGTGTAAACTACGTAAGAAATAACGAGATCGACAGAACTCGATCCCGCTGGATCCGCCCACGCAGCAAGAGTGTCTCCTCTTTGAATAACGAGTTTGTCGCCATCGACTACCTGAAAGGATGTCTGGGATGGAAGGGCCACATCAAAAAGTAAATAGGCCAATTGTCCTGCACCTGATTTCTGTAGTGTTAAATTGAGTCCGCGAGTGGTCGTAGATTTGTTTGCGCCAATAATACCTAGGATCATCGCGTAACCAGAGGCCGGAATGATAGAACTATCAAACACAGACGTGGGTGCGCCGGCATTGGCGGAAATGCTGGAATAGGTGGCAGAGTAAAAGTTATTTACTGGATAGGTCATGGTTTAGCCGTAGATAAGCGATGCAGTTTGGAGATAAGTAATACCCTCAAGAACTTCCTGCTTACGCACCACGGCGAGTGGGGAGAGAGGAGGTGACGTCACCCAAACAGAAGTTCTGGAGAGATGGAGTGGAGAAGCATTACCTTCTCCGTCTTGCAAACGGCCCTGAGTTTGTCTGGCCGTTGTGGAAAGATCGAAAGGAATTCCGTCGGAATCTGGTTGAGCGTCAATATTTGAGAGGATAACGTTACTAAACGTTTTTGAAATCTCAAATTCTTTAATGTTTGCCGCCATGGGAATTTGTGATAAAGTCCGTGAAATCGGTTTATAGGTCTATGTAAACTTTAAACAAATACACAAACAATAGTATTGCCATGAATAAAGCAGAATTTGCCCAATGTATCGACGCCTACGCTGATGCTAAATCATCCGGTAACAAATACCTTGTGAAAAAAATGATCGAGGAGCTGGAAGGGGCCCTCAATGAGCTTTTTGGTCCTGATGTTGAAGAAATGCCCCAAGATGTTCCTGAGTGAGTAAGTATGAAAATTACGCGGTTACGTGGGGGTAATGCTCAATTCCCCGAGGAAAAGGCCATTGGCGATATGGTCATGCTTGCCCTCGGGGATATTTTTTGTTGGGACGGCCAGATTTGGCAACTAATTGGCGGAAGGTTTATTCCGGGAGCGATGAGAGAATCCTTCTTAGACTATGTGTCCACAGGCCTCCCCGACGTTGAAAGTGCCAAATTCGATCTTCCTTGCATCCTTGACTTGAGTACTTTTATTGACTACGGAGCCTATGACATTGTCCCAGGCGATCCTAAAATGGTCGAAAAATTTTTCCTAAGGGCGATAGAAGTTTTAGGAAAGTGTGAAAAAAATTAATTCCGTCTCTATTGTCTTATGAATTTTGTTAAATACACATTGAATAATGGCGGAACTATTAAACCATTATTGGTTCCTGCGCGGGATTTAAACGGCCCGTCTTTAACAAATCCTACTGTATTAGTTAAGGGTAATAGAATAATAGTTAATTTAAGAAATGTAAATTATACGTTATATCACTCGGAGTTGAATATTAATGAGCATATATGGGGACCTTTGGTATATGTTCATCCGGAACACGATCTCCACCTAAGAACCACAAATTACATAATTGAGCTGGATGATAATCTGGACAATATTTATCACTCAAAAATAGATACCTCGGATTTTGATACTTACCAACCTCAATGGGATTTTGTTGGTTTGGAAGATGTTCGCCTCATAGAGTGGTATGATAAGATATATGCCATCGGGGTAAGAAGAGATCTGGATAGTAAAGGAACAGGGAGGATGGAACTTTCTGAACTGGAGTTTAGTAACAACTCGGTAAAAGAAGTCTCTAGATTCAGAATTCCCGGCGAACCTCCGGACAATGAGTACTGCATGAAAAATTGTACTCCGGTGGAAGGTAAGCCATTCCATCTTCTAAAGTGGACTAATCCTACCGCCCTAATGAAATTCGACCCTACAAAAAAATCCAATACCGAAGTATTTGTCACCACGGACTTCGTTCCGAACTATAATGATATGCGCGGAGGATCACAAGTCATTGAGTACAATGGCGGATATTTAACTCTCATTCATGAGACCAGTCTATATAGCTCTGAGCAGGGCAAGAAAAATGCAACTTATAGGCATCGGTTTGTTACCTGGGACAAAGATTTTAAAAATCAAAAATTTTCGAAGTTATTTTCTTTTTTTGATGCAAAAATTGAATTTTGTTGCGGATTGGCAAAATACAAAAACGACTACCTAATAACTTTTGGTATGACAGACAATACCGCGTATATTTTAAGAGCACCAGAGTCTTTCATCGAGGAATTTATCAATGAATGAGTTAATTGAGTTTTCCTTAGATGTGGAAGACGGGCAAAAAAACTATGCCCTGGCCAACTGGTATGAGCAACAAAACCACACGGCTGCAGCACATACTTACTATCTAAGAGCGTCTGAGCGTTCTCAGGATAAAGTTTTGGCGTATAAGGCTCTTATCAGGGCCTCATTTTGTTATAGTAAACAAGGATCGAGAGAGGGCACAGAAAAAGTACTAATAGAGAACGCGTTAATAGTTTGTCCGGAAAGACCTGAGGCGTATTATTTTCTTTCATTAATTTATGAGAGACGAGGAGATTGGCAAAACTGCTATATTTACGCCAGTCTTGGGCTAGAATGTTATGGAAAAGAAATAGAGTCATTGGGTATTTCTGAATACTCAGGTAAACAACTACTCATGTTTCAAAAAGCTATAGCGGCTTGGTATTGGGGGAAGGGGAATGAGAGTAGAAATTTATTTCAGGAATTGGCAAGTAAATACTATAATTTGATGGGAGATAAGCACAAAGTCTTAATCGATGAAAACATGAAAAAATTTGGATTAAAAATTAACAAAACAATTGTCGATTGCTTTAGGTTTTTTAACGAGAAGGAACTATTAGAACTTCGCTATCACGTACTCAAAGATTACGTAGATAGGTTTATAATTCTTGAGGGCACAAGAACGCAAAGTGGTCATTTAAGAGATGAGTTATTAGCAAAAAAATATATCAAAGAACTAAATCTGCCTGAGGAAAAATTTATTGTCATCGAGATGGATTTACCAGGCAATGATGAAGACATAGAAAATACTGCGGATGATATTGCCTTTAGGTCCTTGTCGGGGCAATCTAGTGATACTTATAAAAATTCTTTAAATGCAAGAACAAGAGAGCGATTATTGTTAAATAGTCTTTTAAATGTTGTAGATGAGTTCGATGATAATACCGTATTTTTGGTATCTGATTGCGATGAGATTATTAAACCAGAAAACATCCCGTATTTTTCAGACACGGTTTTAAAAAATCAAGGTCATTTGATTAAGGTTCCTCTCATTGAGTTGCAGGGAAGGGCAAATTTAAGAGCATATGATGTAAATACTGATATTCCTATATCCACGGACAAAGTATTCTTTATGTGTACTCATTCTCATTTAAGAAAGGCAACGCCCTTCCAAATGAGATTTGATATTAATAATCCTTTTCAAACCGTTTACATTACCCAAGATGGAAAAAGACTCGAGGAGTGTGGATGGCATTTTAGTTGGATGGGAGATAATAATAGACTAAAATTGAAGCAAAAATCAACTTCTCATTATGCTGATAAAATAGATGGTGCTATACATAAAGATATGAATTCCAAAGAATTAGAGGAATTTATAGATCAATGGAAACCATCTGTTGGAGGTATTAATCCATGGGGTTATAGGGGATACGTGTTAAAAGAATATTCCACGGAAAATTTACCAAAACAATTTTTTGAATATGATCATCTAAGAAAGTTTTTCTTAATGGATATTAACTATGATAATAATAAATACGAGGTCAAATCAAAAACTAGTTCTGAGCAGGAAACACTAGAAAATAACTATTATATTATTAAAGACTCGAATAATTGCGATGTTTCTTTTACAATTGAAGAAAACGTAAAACATAACTATTCATCTTTTATTAGAGAATCTTTGAAATATGCTAAGGATGGTGAATCTTCCCTTCCGGAATGGATATTAAACATGGAAGGTATGTCTGGAAAAAAATATAGAAATTTTATTAATAAACTAATTTCTTTAATTCCCGATCCTAGATATTTAGAAATTGGTTGTTGGACCGGATCCACGGCAGTTTCGGCTATGTATTCAAATAATGTTGATGCTACGTTAATAGATAACTTTTCGGAAGAATTTGGAGACTATAAACAAAGATTTTTTTCAAACTTAGAAAAATGTAAGACAAAAAATGTCACGTTTATAAATAAAAACTTTGAAAATGTCAAATACACTGCGGATAAAAAATATAATATTTATTTTTACGACGGACCTCATGATGAACAAAATCAGTGTAATGCTTTAACAATTCCGTATGATTCTTTGGATGATGAATTTATCTTTATATGCGATGACTGGTGCTGGGATCCTGCAGTAATTGGAACATTAAAGGGGATAGAGAAATTAAACTTAGAAGTATTATATTCTATACAAATTAAAACAACAAATTATTTGACTGGGCACGATAATCAAAATACCTGTGAGAATAGTGATTGGCATAATGGTTATTATATTGCAGTATGCAAAAAACCAAAAAACAATGAAACAAGTGTACCTAGATCACGTATTATTAATTCTTTAATTAAAAAGATAGATGCAAAAAAATATTTGGAAATAGGCGTTGCTGGAGGGGAAAATCTATCTACAATAGAGTGTGAATATAAAATTGGTGTAGATCCAAATGTAAATAGTCCTGCCACTTTTCATCTAACCTCGGATAAATTTTTTGAACAAAATCAAGAAACCTTTGATGTTATTTTTATTGATGGATTGCATCATGCTGATCAAGTTTATAAAGATATTCTTAATTCTTTAGATGTTTTAAATGATGGTGGGTATATTGTTTGCCATGACATGAATCCCGAAAAAGAAGAGTATCAAATTATACCTCTTAGAGAGGGCGTTGTAACTTGGAATGGTGATTGTTGGAAAGCGTTTGTTCGCCTTAGGAGGGAAAGGGAAAATTTAGAAATGTTTGTTGTTAACACTGATCACGGATGCGGAATAATCAGAAAAGGAAAACAAACAAAGATTGATATTAAAGAGGAAATTACGTACAAAAATTTCGATAAGCATCGAAAAGAGTGGTTGAATCTAATTGAAGTTCAGGATTTTTTTAAGTCATTGGAGGTAAAAAATAAAATTCCGGTACTTGGAGTTCCAATTGTTAACGGGGTTCATTGGTTGAGGAGGTTGATTGATAGTATTGATTATCCCGTCGAAGAACTATTCATTGTGAATAATAACGGAAGAGATCAAATTACCACCGAGTTGGATGAACTAACAAAAATCAATCATCCGTTTATTGAAAAAATTAGAGTGTGCCATTTACCTCACAATCTTGGGGTGGCTGGAGCATGGAATTTAATTATTAAATCTTATCTAATGAATTCTTATTGGATTATCTGTAATAACGATGTTGCCTTTACCCCGGGGTTTTTAAAGGAAATGGTGGAGAAGGCATCCGACTCAGACACGGAAATAGTATGGCCTCCGAGTATCAATGAGCATTACGTTGCAAATGGTCTAGGTTCTTTTGAATGTTTTCTGTTAAAATCCAGCGTTATTGAAAAATGTGGTTTATTTGACGAAAATCTCTATCCAGCTTATTGCGAAGATTGCGACTACTTAGTAAAAATTAAATCTAAAGATATTTCATCAAAATACGTAACTGCATCCTATTACCACGGAGAAAGTCAACATTATGAGACTGGATCACAAACTTTAAAATTAGAAAGTCCTGAGGTAAGTAATAAAATCCATCAAAATCATATGCTAAATACACAATACATGAAAAACACGTGGGGATTTGATTGGGAAAATTGGGAAAAATATTCCAATGAGTTACCTACTTTTAATAGGAATTATGACATAAAATTTGTTAAGCAAAAGTATCTGGGGTTTTAGTATGAAAAAAGTTGTTGATTGTTTCCCCTTCTTCAACGAGAAGGAACTTCTAGAGTTGAGAGTTCATCTTTTAAAAGATAACGTAGATGAGTTTATTATTTGCGAATTAAACTACACCCATAGTGGTATCTACAAAGACTTTATATGTAAACAACTTATAAGAGATTTAGATCTTCCCCAAGACAAAATTAAAGTCCTAGAGATAAAAATTGAAAATGATGAAGAACTAGTTCCCAATGACATTGACAAATATAACTCGGGCGTATCGGAAAGTTCTGCTGAGTCGGTGGCTTGGGTAAGAGAGAGGATTCAACGTGATGCTGTTTTATCGGTAATTGATAACTACTCAGATGATACTGTGTTTATTCTGAGTGATTGTGATGAAATTATCGATCCTAAATTCATTAAGTACTTTTCTGGTATTTGCAGAAATAGCCATAACAATATAATCAAAGTTCCATTAATCCTACTCGAGGGGCGCGGAGACAAAAGACTGTTTGAGAATAACGCCATTGCACCTTGGCAAAACTCATTACTGATGTGTACAGCAAAGCAATTAAAAAATGGCGGAACTCCGACAAAAATGAGATCCAACGTAATGAATGAATATTTGCCAGTATGGGTGACAGAAAACAATCAAATGTTGCAAGATTGCGGATGGCATTTTACATGGATGGGGGACACGCTTAGGAGAAAAGAAAAAGCAAATTCATTCATCCATTACGCAAATTTAAATTCCATAAATACGCTATCGAATAGTTCTCTGAAGGGGATTACTTCTGACCATAAAAACTTAACGCAATATAGTACAAAAAATTACCCGGTAGAGTTGTTACCGAGGATTATTTTTGACTTGCCAAGGGTGAGGGATTTTCTTTTACCCGAAGAAGATAATACGCCGGACATTAAGTCCACTCTTGCCAATCTATATAAGCAATTTGACTCCGAATACGGGGAATGGGGTTGGTGCTCACAGCTCAAGTCCGATGCAATTATCGACTGCGTTATGGAAACCTGCATAGGAGTAAATAATCCTGTGTGTGTGGAGATAGGAGTCTATGGGGGAAAAAGTCTACTTCCATTCGGACTTGCGTTGAAAAACTTGGATAAGGGAATTGTATACGGAATTGATCCGTGGTCGAACCAAGAGGCCGTGGTAGGATATAACCATCCTAGCCACCAGCAATTTTGGGGAAATATTGATCTTAAAAGGATGCACGATATATGTGTATCAGGAATCAATCAATTACACCTAGAGGAGTTTGTTTTTCTTTTAAAAACCACAAGTGATAACGCAAAGCAAATTGGGGATATTAATGTGCTTCATATTGATGGACAACATACGGAGCAATTACTTCGTGATATTAATAAATATGCCACTAAAGTTGTTCGCGGAGGATATTGTTTTGTGGATGATGTAGAATGGTCCGAACATACTTTAAAATCTGTGCCCCTAATGGAGGAGCTAGGGTTTGGTAAAGTGAGAGATATTTCTGGTTGTTTTTTATATAAAAAGTTATCTTAGACGTAAAGTTTAATCTCTTTGAAGGCTGAGTTACAAATCTCGTTAATCTTCCTTTTAATTTCTGCTCTTTTATCATTTAACTTATAAACACTTCTTGCTAACTCAATAAACTCTTCGTCAAACTCTTGTAGTTTTTCTTTTTGTCTTAATTTGTTTTCAATCTTCCACAATGATTGATTGACTTCTCTTAATTCAATTACATAATTAAAGATAAATTGAGTGATTGTATTTTGAATTTGTTTTAGTTCTTTAAGTTCTTTTTTTACATATTCATCATCTGTAAATAGTGCCTTAATTTCAAGAATTGTAATCTTATCAATCAGTTCTCCTACTGATACAGGAATTGTAATTTTCATAAACTTTGATATAGTTCTTGAATTGCCTGATGTCTTTCTGGTGATTGTAGGGTATCACTATTAAATCCTGTAGCGAAGATTGTAATATTAGGATTATTTAACATCTTTGCGACTTGATTGAGATGAATGAATGCCTGAGACAAATGAGGTTCTCCCATGTTCATCGCTTCGCTGACTGCGTGAAAGGCATAATTTGCCGCTTTTGATACATCATTAAGTTGTATTAGACAAATACTACATTTAATGAATGCCATAATTCTAAAAGTATCAAAATAAGGTTTTGAGACATTTAAAAACTTCTGACCGAACTCAAGTGCTCTTGAATAATTTTTAACATTAAAATAATGATTAAAAATAAACCAAATGTAATACCAATTTGTTGGGTCTTTTTGATATTCTCTTTCACAAATATCAAGGTAGAA
>Ga0129345_1000712_pt1 | contig 12363 bp, 9 predicted proteins | sample CPBDNA_FD_94425 | JGI IMG/M metagenome (GOLD analysis project Ga0129345, IMG submission 94425) | Freshwater to marine salinity gradient microbial communities from Chesapeake Bay, USA - CPBay_Sum_20_0.8_DNA | ecosystem: Environmental > Aquatic > Marine > Coastal | place: USA: Chesapeake Bay...
CCGGCAGGGGATCGGGGCCGTCGCTCCCGTCGGCATCGGGGCGCGCTTGACGCGCGGAGACGGGGGGCTCCCGGTCTTGGAGGATTTGGTGCCCGGTGGACCGGCTAGTGCCAGCGGTCAGTTGCAGGCGGGCGACCGGATCGTCGCGGTGGGCGATGCGAACGGGCGCTGGGTCGATGCGCGCAATGTGCGTTTGGGCGAAGTGGTCGGCCTGATCCGCGGCGAGCCAAACACCCAGGTCTCACTGCGAATCCAGTCGCCGGGCGATGCCGCGCCCCGGGCCGTGACACTCGGTCGCCAGCAGATTATCCACAGCCCGCAGTGATTCGTGGCGAGTGCGTTCTGGTTCCTCCCGCTTTCGCCGCGAAGCTCTACACTATTCTCGAGCCGGGCACGATGGTCGTTGTAACCGATAAACCGGTGGCGCGGTAGCAGGGCAAAGATTTCACCATGATGACGCATTGACCGGGCGGCGGCCGAACCGGGCGATCATGAACGCCCCGCTGAGGAACATGAAGAGGCAGTAGACGACGGAGGGCATGGCGATGCGGGCGCTTTCGAGCAGGCCGAGGGTGATGCCGAGGGCGAGGGTGCCGTTCTGGATGCCGGTTTCGATGGACAGGGTGATCCGCTGGTCGCGCGGCAGCCCGAAAAGCCATCCGGCAACGAACCCGAAGAGCATCATGACGATGTTCAAGCTGATCGCCGCGGGTCCGGCCACGACGAATTGGTGGGCCAAGTCTTTTTCCCGGGCCACGGCGGCGGCGATGATGAGGGCGAGGAAAACGAGCGAAAAAACGGCGGCGGGTCGCTCCAGGCGGTCGGCCACAGCAGGTCGCAGGCGGCGCATGGTCATGCCGCAGAGGATGGGGAGGATGGTCACGAGCGTAAGCTGCCCGAGGGTCTTCCAAAACGGCAGGGCCACTTCGGCGCCGGCGCCGAGGAACCAGTCCATCGACCAGCGGACGATCCAGGGGATCGTAAAGACACAGACCACGCTGGAGACCGCGGTAAGGCTGACGGAAAGGGCGGTATCGCCGCGGGAAAGGTGGGTGATGACATTGGACGTCGCGCCGCCGGGGCAAGCGGCGAGGACCATGAGCCCGACGGCCAGTTCGCCGGGCAACCGGAAGAGGAGAGCGAGAGCAAAGGCCACGGAGGGCAGCAGGAGAAGCTGGCAGGTGAGGCCGATGATTTTGGCTTTGGGCTGGAGAACGACGCGCCGGAAGTCCGCGGGCACGAGGCTGAGGCCCATGCCGAAGAGAACGGCGAAGAGGGCGACGGGCAGGGCGAGTTGTTTGAGGAGTTCGCCGGACATACGGCGAAGTTGCCCGATCTAGCGCAGGGCGTCGATGACGCAGGCTCAGCAGTCGGCACTCTCGCAGGCGGCGTCGACGCGGTCGGCGGCGGCCTCGAGTTGCAACTTCAGATCATGCAGGGCGGTCCAAGACTCGGCGATGTCCGGTCCCCACTCGCCCTCGAGGCCTTCGAGTTTGGCGTTGGGCGAGGGATGGCAGGCGAGGTTTTCCTCGATGAGGCACGCGATGGTGCGCAAGGCGGGGCCGTGGTAGGGGAGGTGCAATTGGAGCCGGTGCAAAAGAGCGGTTTGCTTCGCCATGGGGCAAAACATTTCACCGATCCGGCCGGTGTGCAAGAGGCGGGATCAGGTTTTTTTCGGACCCGACAAATCCTTCAGCATATCGATCGTGACGGCACGCAGATCGGGTGCGGCCGCGGTGGCCCCGCGGAGAGCATCGAGGGGTTCGGTGGTGGCCACGGCGAGCACCGGCATGTTGGCGCGGAGGGCGGCCTCGATCCCGACGAGCGCATCTTCGATGACCACACACTCGGCGGGTGCGACGCCGAGGCGCTCGGCGGCCAGAAGAAAAATGGACGGGTCGGGCTTGCCGTGGACGACCTCTTCGCCGGAGACGATGACATCGAAGCACGATCGCAGGTCCATCATGTCGAGCAGGCAATCGAGGTTGGCGCGTTCGGTCGACGAACCGATGGCGCAGGGCACATTGGCGGCGCGGAGTCCGGCCAGCAATTCGCGCACGCCGGGAAGGGGTTCGATGCCTTTCTCCCGAACCAGCGAGCGGTAGATTTCCTCTTTCTCGTGCGCCAGTGCGTCGACCGCTGCCGGATCCGTCGCCCAGCCGAGGTCGGGAATGATCACGTTGTTCTTTTTGCCGAAGCCGCGTTTGAAGTGATCGGCCGGCAGGGGGAGTCCGCGCCTTGCGGCGAGGATTTCCCAGCTGCGCTCGTGGTGAGCCGAGGAATCGACCACGACGCCGTCCCAATCGAAGATGACCGCGCGGAGCATCAGAGACCCGCGTCGGTCACTGCGCCGGTCGAGGCGCTGGTCGCAAGAGCGCCAAATTTGGCCAGCACACCGCGGCGGTAGCGCGGGGCGGGCTTTTTCCATTTGGCTTTGCGGCGTTTTATTTCGGCGGCGGGCACGTCGAGGGTCAGGCGGTGCTTGACCGCGTCGATCTCGACCGCGTCGCCGTTCTTGACCAGAGCCAGAGGGCCGCCATCGAAGGCCTCGGGCGTGATGTGTCCGACGACGAAACCGTGCGTGCCGCCGGAGAAACGTCCGTCGGTGATCAGCGCGACCTCCTTGCCGAGGCCTTTGCCCATGACGGCCGAGGTGGGTCCGAGCATTTCGCGCATGCCGGGTCCGCCGCGCGGCCCCTCGTAGCGGATAACGATAACGTCGCCCTTTTTGACGCCGCCTTTGAGGATCGAAGCGAGGGCGGCTTCCTCCGAATCGAAAACGCGGGCTTTGCCGCGGAATTTTTCGCCTTCTTTGCCGGTGATTTTGGCCACGGCGCCGCCCGGGGCGAGGTTGCCGTGGAGGATGACCAGGTGGCTGTCCTTTTTGATCGGGTTGTCGAGCGGGCGGATGATCTGCTGGCTCTTGGGGTAGGGTTTGAAACGGGCGAGGTTTTGTTTGAGCGTTTTGCCGGTGACGGTGAGGCAGTCGCCGTGGAGGAGGCCGGCGGAGAGGAGTTCCTTCATCATGGGCACGATGCCGCCGATAGCGACGAGTTCGGACATGAGGTATCGGCCGCTCGGCTTGAGGTCGGCAAGGACGGGAACGCGACGTCCGATCTTGGTGAAGTCGTTGATGTCGAGTTTGACGTTGGCCGCGTGGGCCATGGCCAGCAGGTGGAGGACGGCGTTGGTCGATCCGCCCAGGGCGATGATGACGGTGATGGCGTTTTCGAAGGATTCGCGCGTGATGATATCCGAGGGAAGGATACCGCGCTTCAGCAGGTTGACCACGGCGGCGCCGGCATCCCGCGCGTCGGCTTTTTTGTGCGCGGAGATGGCGGCTTGCGCCGAGCTGTTGGGCAAGCTCATGCCCATCGCTTCAATGGCCGAGGCCATGGTGTTGGCGGTATACATACCGCCGCAGGAACCGGCGCCGGGAATGGCGCAGGATTCGATTTTTTGCAGCTCTTTGTTGTCGATTTTCTTCGCGGCGTGTTGTCCGACGGCTTCGAAGACCGAGACAACGTCGAGGTTGCGTCCGTTGAGGCACCCCGGAAGGATGGTGCCGCCATACACGAAGACCGCGGGACGGTTGAGGCGCGAGATGGCGAGCATGCATCCGGGCATGTTTTTGTCGCACCCGCCGATGGCGACGAAGCCGTCGAAACCTTCGCAGCCGACGACGGTTTCGATCGATTCGGCGATGACTTCGCGCGAAACGAGGGAGTATTTCATGCCCTCCGTGCCCATGGAGATGCCGTCCGAGATGGTGATGGTGTTGAAGATGACGGCCTTGCCGCCGGCCGCGTTGGCGCCGCCGGCCGCTTCGCGGGCCAGCCCGTCGATATGCATGTTGCACGGGGTTACCATGCTCCAGGTTGAGGCGATGCCGACCTGCGGCTTGGCGAAGTCTTTTTCCCGGTAGCCGACGGCGTAAAGCATCGCGCGGCTGGGGGCGCGCTCTGGTCCGTCGAGGACAGGGGAGGAGTAACGGCGAAGTTGGGAAGCGGCGGACCGGGTTTTTTTCTTGCTCACGCGGCGGACAGTAGCGGTCCGGCAGCCGGGCGTTAAGCCGAAAGCGTGTCAGGGCGCGGCGGGGCTGGAGCGGAGGTCTGCGATTTCCTGCTGCAATTCGTCCCGTTGCTCCGTGGAGAGGCCGGGAGCGGCGGCCGCCTTCTCCAGCGCACGCAGGGCGGGACGCGCCAAGCCTTGGCGGGCGTAACTCTGGCCGAGGTAAAGTTGATAAAATGCAGCATCGGCGCCGCGGGCCTCGTTCAAAGCGATGAGTTGCTCGAGGATGGCCGATTCGCTCTGGAAGGCGCGGGCGGCATTGGCGCAGCGGGCGGCCAGCCAGAGGGTGCCCGCATCGCCCGGGGCGAGTTCCGCGGCGCGTCGTCCGGCTGCATAAGCTTCGTTGCCGAGTCCCGCGTGAAGCAGGGCCTCGGCACGGACCTGCCAGGCTTGCGCGGATTGCGGTTCGAGGGTGACGGCGCGTTCGCTTTCGAGGAGGGCTTCGCGCGGCCGACCGAGGGAAACCAGCACGCGTGCCCGCGAGGCGGCGACTTGCGAGGAGCGGTCGGCGCGGCGGACGGCAACGGTGGAAAGCTCGCCGGCCTCCAGTTCGGCTTGGGCTGTGAGGCAGGCCAGCGCGGTGGCGGCGAGAAATCCCGAGCGGTTGGCGGCACCGGTCATGCTGCGGGCCAGATCCTTGGCCGGTTCGGTGGCGAACTCCTCTTCGCGCGGTTCGCGGATGAAAAGCACCCCCAAGGCGTCGGCTGCGGCGAGGCGCCAGTCGGGTGATTCTCCAAGGTGGCGCGCGAGGGGAGCGTAATCCGATTTGTCGCCGAGCAACCAGACCGCACGGTAACGGACACGCCGGTCCTGCGCGCGCCAGAGGGAGTGTTCCCGTCCGAGGTTGGGCGCCTCGGATTCCGTGCTGCGGGGCGGCAGCGGGCCGCTGAAACGCGCCGGGGCCAAGCCCGCGGGGTTGAGGTAGACGGGACCTTCGACCGGCAGGGCCTCGCGCGTCAAGGTGGGCCGCATCATGGCGTCGGTCATGGCCAGATTATACCAACGCGGCAGACCCGCGATGGAAGCGGCGGTGACGACTGCAGCAGCGGCGGCCAAAGCGGCGGCCTGCATCCACCACCGGATGCGGAAACCGAATCGCTGGATGTGTTCGCGCACGACCGGCCAGCAGGGGATCATCCATAGCGCTCCAGCCCACCAATAAGCACTTTGCCCCGCGGCCGCGCAGAGAAAGAGAAACCCGGGCGCCGCGACCCGGCTCCACACGCCATCTTTGTGCGAGGCCCGGGCAGCGAGCCCGAGGATGACGAGAGTCACGAGCAAAGCAACGAGCGCCGGGAGGTCGAGCGGCGGTTGCGGTGACCAGCGGATGAAGGTCCACGCTTCGCCCCAGACGGAAAGACCGCGCGGGGTCAGATTGACTGCGGCGAGACACAGCATGGCCATGCCCCAACGGGAGCGGACAGACCACGCAGTCGTGAGCCCGAGGGCCGCGGCGCCGACGACCGGCAGAGCCCCGGGAGAAAACCAGACGGCAAGCCACGCGGCCACCGGCAGGGTGAACATGACGAGTAAGGTTCTACGGCGCGCGGAGACCCCGTGCCATGCCGAGAGGACGAGGATAGCCAGGCCGAAGCCGGAGAGCCCGGCGGCTGGAGAGGAGAGCAAGATGGCGGCCAGAGCGGGCACTAAGGGAGCCAACCCGCGCCACGCGCGTCCCGGAAGTGCGGCGAGCCAACACAGGATGGCGAGCCACGCCACAATAATGTGGGCGTTTTGCCAACCCCGCGGTCCCGCGACAGCGTAGGGCACTTCGGCCAAGGCGGCGAGGGGTGCGTCCGGCGTCCACGGCGCGAACTGCGTCAGCCGCCAAGCGCCCACCAGATCCGCGGTGGACGGTCCGATCCAATCCGGTCCGCGCAGAGCAATGAGTGCGGCGAGAGTGGCGAGGGCGGACACCCCCAAAGCCAGCGCGAGGCGCCATGCGCTACGTTTTTTATCGGTGTCCGGCATGAGTGGTGATGATTCGGAGGCGGCGCGCGGTTGGCAAGTGCCGCTTGCGCGGGAGCGTATTCACGCTTATTCCTCGCCCATGATGCGCTCCTTGGCCATTATTCCACTCATGCTTTCTTTTCTCGGACTGAAAACTCCGGCCGGCGCGTTGTCCGTGGGGGACGAGGCCCCGCGCGTCACCGCGCAGGACCAGAACGGTGCGACTGTGGAACTTGCCGAGGTCTACGCCAAAGGACCCACTCTGGTTTATTTCTACCCGAAGGCCGACACGCCGGGCTGCACGGCGCAGGCTTGCTCGTTGCGCGATGCCTTCCCGGACTTCAGCGCGCAGGGCGTGCAGGTCATCGGGGTCAGTGCGGACACGGTGGAAGCGCAGAAGAAATTCGCCGACAAATACAATCTTCCGTTCGTGCTGCTGGCCGATGCCGAGGGTGCGGTGGCCCAAGCTTTCGGCGTGCCCACCGCGATGGGTTACGCCAAGCGCCAGTCGTTCATCGTGAAGGACGGCAAAATTGCCTGGATCGTGCAAAGCGCCAAGACGGGTGACCATGCTGCTGAGGTTCAAGCCGCGCTGCAGGAACTCGGGTTGGGCGGCGCAGCGAACTGACGCCGCGCTTCAATGCGCGGGGCACACCGCGCCGTCACGGATGGTCCAATGGGCGGCCTCGTCTCCGCCTTCGAGCCACTGCCATGTGGTGGTCGTGAGGATGCGCTGTGAATCGGCGGGCAGGGCTGCAAGCAAACGCCGTCGCCGTTCGGTGTCGAGTTCGCCGAAGATGTCGTCGAGCAGGTAGACCGGTGGCGACCCGCGTCGCGTGCAGATGAGTTCGGCTTGGGCCAGACGGAGGGCGAGGGTGAGCGTGCGTTGCTGGCCCTCGCTGGCGTAAGTCGCGGCGGCCGCGCCATCCAGCTCGAGGCGCACGTCATCGCGGTGCGGTCCGACCACGGTTTGCCGGAGGCGGCGCTCCTCGGGTGCACTGGCAGCGAGCGCCTCTGCGAGGTCCTGACCACCGGACTGTTCGTAATGCAAGCCGGAGGTTTCACCGCGCGGACTGATGGCAGCCGCATGTTTGGCCACGAGCGGAGCCAGTTCGCCGCAGAGTTCCTGCCGCACGCGTCCGAGGTAAGCCCCGGCGGCGAGGAGCGGTCCGTCGTAGGCGGAAAGTTCGCGTCCGCGGTGCGGGCCTTCCTTGAGCAGGAAGTTGCGCGAGCGCAGGGCGCGCTCGTAGGCGCGGAGATTTTTCAGATAGGCGGCATCGCACTGGCTGCCGAGGAAGTCGAGGAAGCGGCGGCGCTTGGAGGAGGCGCCGCGGACCAGTTCGATATCCTCGTTGGAAAAAAACGCGACCAGCCCGGTGCGCAGGTATTCGTCGGATTTGCGTTGCGGCAGATCGTCGAGGAAAAGTTTGCGTCCCTCGGATCTGGAAAGGTGGCAAGCCAGCGACCGCTCGCCGGTGCGTCCGGACAGGGAAAAGCCCTCCGCCCCGTGGCGCACAGCCTCGGCCAGCGCTCCGGCTCGGGGGGATTGCAGGCGCAAAAGGATGCAGACCGCTTCGAGGATGGAAGACTTGCCACTGGCGTTGGGGGCGCTCAACAGGTTCAGGCCCGGAGCCGGACGGAACTCGGCCCGCGGGAAGCAGCGGAAGTCGTGCAGGGCGAGCGAGGTGAGAACCATGGCCAGCCAGTGTCCATTTTTCCGGCCAAAAGGCCAGACGTCGCCAAAGAGGAATTGAAGGTGGACGGGCGGCGCCCCAACATGGGCGGTCCCATGCAATCGCTTCCGGGCTTCCGCGACTTTTTCCCGTCCGACTGCGCGCGCCGCAACCATATCACCGGCACGTGGCGCCGTGTCGCGCGCTCGTTCGGCTTCCGCGAATATGACGGACCGACGCTCGAACCGCTCGATCTTTACCGCAAAAAGAACAGCGGGGGTGAAATCCTCGGGCAGCTTTTCTCCTTCACCGACAAAGGCGAGCGCGAGGTGGCGCTGCGGCCGGAAATGACCCCCACGGTGGCCCGCATGCTCATCGCCAAGGCGCGGGAATACCGCAAGCCGATCAAGTGGTTCAGCATCGCGCCGTTTTTCCGCTACGAGAAACAGCAGAGCGGACGCCTGCGCGAATTTCTCCAACTCAACTGCGATCTGGTCGGGGACGATTCGCCGGCCGCCGACGCCGAAATGGTCGCGTTGCTCATCGAAACCCTGCGCGCTTTCGGGCTCACGGAGAAAGACATCGTGGTGCGGGTCAGCGACCGGCGCGCGTGGATGGAATTCCTCGCAGCCCGGGGCCTCGCCGACGAAACCAAGGCGCGCGAGGCTTTGGCGGTTATCGACAAACTGGAGCGCGAGAGTCCGGAAGAGCTGGAGAAAAAGCTCGCACCGTTCGGTCTCGATCTGGCCGCGGTGCGGTCCTTCGTTGATACCGGTCGCCCGCCTTTTTACGAAGAGTTGCGCGAGAATCTCGCCGCGCGCGGGCTGGAGGGTTTCTGCGAACTCGACCTGCGCATCGTGCGGGGGCTGGCGTATTACACGGGATTGGTTTTCGAAGTCTTTGATCGCCGCCAGGACCGGCGCGCCATAGCGGGGGGCGGACGTTTCGACCGGTTGCTGGCCGATTTGAGCGGCGGCAAGGTCGACCTGCCGGCCATCGGGTTCGGCATCGGCGATGTGGTGTTGGGCGATTTGCTCGAGGACCTGCCCGACACGCGCAGTTTGCTGGAGTCGGCCATCGCGCGCGACCTCGCCTGCGACGTCTTTGTGGTCGTGGCCGATGAATCGCGCCGCGCGGAAGCACTCGGTGTGGTGCAACTTCTCCGCGCTCTCGGCCGGCGCGTTGACTACCCGCTGCAGGCGGACAAAGTGGCGCGCCAATTCAAGGATGCCGGCGCCAGCGGTGCGTCCGTCGCGTTGGTCGTCGGCGACGAATGGCCGAAGCTGACAGTGAAGAATCTGACCGAACGGACGGAGACCGAACTCTCCCAAGAGGCGCTTGCCGATTGGGCCGTGAATCTCCAGACTCCCGCGCCATGAATTTTCGCAGTTGTCATTGCGGCGCCTTGCGCGCCACGGACATCGGCCAACGGGCCACGCTCGCCGGCTGGGTCGGCTCGCGCCGGGATCACGGGGGCGTCATCTTTGTCGACTTGCGCGACCGTGAAGGAGTGACGCAGGTCGTTTTCCGTCCGGAAGAACAGGCCGCCGTGGCCGCCGCGGCGCACGGTCTGCGTGATGAGGACGTCATCCGTGTATCCGGCACCGTGGCCCAGCGCCTCGAGGGCACGGAGAACACCAAGCTCGCCACCGGCGGGATCGAGTTGGTGGCCGACGAGTTGACCATCCTCAACAAGGCGGACGTCCTACCGTTCCCGCTCGACGAACAGATTGCCAACGAGGACCTGCGCTTGGCCCATCGCTACCTCGACTTGCGGCGTCCGGGCATGGCGGAGAACCTCCGCCTTCGCCACCGCGTGATCAAAACGATCCGCGATGTCCTCGACGGCGACGGTTTCTGGGAAATCGAGACCCCGATCCTGAGCAAGAGCACACCGGAGGGTGCCCGTGACTTTTTGGTGCCGAGTCGTCTGAATCCGGGGACGTTCTATGCGCTGCCGCAAGCCCCGCAGCAATACAAGCAGCTGCTCATGGCCGCGGGGGTGGAGAAATATTTCCAGGTCGCCCGCTGTTTCCGCGACGAGGACCTGCGGGCCGACCGCCAGCCCGAGTTCACGCAGGTCGACATCGAGATGAGTTTCGCCACGGCGGAGGATATTTTCGCCCTGATCGAAAAAACCTTCGTTTCCGTCTTTCGTGAAGCATGGGGCGTGGAGATCACAACCCCGTTTCCCCGCATGACCCATCGCGAGGCGATGGACCGCTTCGGCAGCGACAAGCCCGATACGCGCTGGGCGCAGGAGATTGTCGATGTCGGCGATATATTCGCCGGCACGGAATTCAAGGTCTTCCGCGGTGCGCTCGACGGCGGCGGGGTGGTCCGTGCGCTCAACGCCAAAGGATTGGCCAAGATCACCACGGGGCAAATCGAAGAGCTGACCGAAATGGCCAAGCAATACGGCGCCAAAGGGCTCGCCTTCATCAAGTGCGAGAACGGCGAGTGGAAGTCGCCGATCGTCAAATTTTTCACCGATGCGGAAAAAGCCGCGCTGCAAGATCGTCTCGGCATCGAAGAGGGTGACCTCGTCCTGTTCGGAGCGGACAAATGGGAGACCGTCTGCGAAGTCCTCGGCCGCGTGCGCCTGCGCGCTGCGGAATTGCTCGGCATCGAGCATGACCCCAAGCGCCTCGATTTTCTCTGGGTGGTCGACTTCCCCCTGCTGGCGTGGAGCGAGGAGGAGCGCAAATGGAACGCGGTCCATCATCCGTTCACCCGCCCGAAAGCGGAGGACGTGGCTTTGCTCGACGCGGAGAAATTCGGCGAAGTCCGCGCCGAGGCCTACGACATCGTGCTCAACGGCGTGGAAATCGGCGGCGGCAGCATCCGTATCCACGAGGCCGACCTGCAGTCGAAAATGTTCGGCGTCCTCGGCGTCGACGCGGACCAGCAAGCCCTCATGTTCGGCCATCTGCTCAAGGCCTTCCGCTTCGGCGCGCCGCCGCACGGTGGCATCGCCCTCGGTTTGGACCGCTTGGTCATGCTGCTGGCCCATGCGGATTCCATCCGCGATGTGATCGCTTTCCCGAAAAACAACCGCGGGGTCGAGTTGATGACCGGTTCGCCGTCGGCCGTGGACTTCAAGCAACTGCGCGAGCTTTACATCGCCACGACGAAAAAAGCCTGACTCCCCCATGGACGAGCGCGGACTCGAGGAAGCATTGCGGAAAATGCGGGAGGCGGACCTCCCGGCTGCGGCCTGCGCCAGCTTCGAGCGCGCTTGGCACCAAGCCGTGTCGGGCGATGCGGGCTTGATTCCCGAGGCGACGATCGAACCGGCCGAGGGTATCCCCGCGATGGACGAAGTGGCCGCGGCCGCCGCGGATCTGGCGCTCTTCGACAAGCTCTGCGTGATCAAACTCAACGGCGGCCTCGGCACGAGCATGGGGTTGGACAAAGCCAAGTCGCTCATTCCCGTGAAGGACGGGCTGACTTTTCTCGATTTCATCGCCCGCCAGATTCTTTGGATCCGTCAGCGCCACGAGACGCGAGGTCCGCGCTTCCTGCTCATGGACAGCTTCAGCACGTCGGCGGACACCCTGGGCCACCTCTCCCGATACGCCGACTTGAGCCACGGTGCGCCTCTCGACTTTCTGCAGAACAAAGTTCCGAAGTTGCGCGCGGCCGACTTGCATCCGGTCGAGTGGCCCCGCGATCCGGAATTGGAGTGGTGCCCGCCGGGGCACGGAGACCTCTATCCCTCGCTCCTCGGTTCCGGATGGCTCGACCGTCTCGCGGCCGACGGCATCGAATACCTGTTTGTCTCGAACAGCGACAACCTCGGTGCCACGGCGGACGCCGGGCTGCTCGCGTATTTCGCGCAGAGTGGTCTGTCCTTCCTCATGGAAGTGGCCGAGCGCACGCCATCGGACCGCAAAGGGGGGCACTTGGCGCGGCGCAAAAGTGACGGACGCCTCGTGCTGCGCGAGGTGGCGCAGTGCCCCGAGGCGGACACCGGCTCTTTCCAAGACATCGCCCGTCATCGCTACTTCAACACCAACACCCTCTGGCTCCGCGTGGCCGACCTGCGTGCCGCGCTGGCGGAGCACGGCGGCGCATTGCCGTTGCCGCTGATCAAGAACACCAAGACCGTCGACCCGCGCGACGCTGCCTCGGCCAAAGTGCTCCAGCTGGAAACCGCAATGGGTGCGGCCATCGAATGTTTCCCCGAGTCCGGCGCGGTGCTCGTGCCACGCACGCGCTTCGCCCCGGTCAAAACGACCTCCGACCTGCTGTCCCTGCGTTCCGACGCCTACACGGTGACGGACGATCAACGTCTCGAACTCGTGCCCGAGCGGAACGGCGTGCCGCCGGAAGTGGTGTTGGAGGACCGCTATTACAAGAGTCTGGCCGGACTCGAGGCCGGCTTCGGCAAGTCGGCGCCTTCCTTGCGTCACTGCACGCACCTGAGGGTGACCGGCCCGTGGCGTTTCGAGGACGGAGTGACATGCGAGGGGTCGGTGAAGTTCACCCACGTCGGAGCACGCCCCGCGGTGGCCCGCGCCGGCATCTACCGCGACGTGGCCGCGCAGGCGTAGTCACGCACGGCCGTTTTGGCCAAGGCGGGATCGTGGCTCAGGAAAAGAATTCCTTGGCCCGCTCGAGGAAGCCTTTGGTGATCGGGGTGTTTTGATCGCCGCAGCTGGAGGCG
>Ga0129345_1000713_pt1 | contig 12361 bp, 6 predicted proteins | sample CPBDNA_FD_94425 | JGI IMG/M metagenome (GOLD analysis project Ga0129345, IMG submission 94425) | Freshwater to marine salinity gradient microbial communities from Chesapeake Bay, USA - CPBay_Sum_20_0.8_DNA | ecosystem: Environmental > Aquatic > Marine > Coastal | place: USA: Chesapeake Bay...
CACTGGAAGCACCACCTAATCCACCAGCACCACCGGGCCCGGCTCCGGGCCCGGAACCATTGCCACCATTACCACCGTTTCCACCCGACCCCGTTGATGTACGCGTACCAGCTGTTGCTTCGACTAAGCCGGCGCCACCACCGCCTCCGCCACCGCCCCCAGATCCCCCACTGGGGTTACCCGGATTACCCGAGTTACCAGCAAAGCCTCGGTTACCTCGGGCACCATTATTTCCAGGGTTTCCAGGGTTTCCAGAGTTTCCTGCGGCACCTCCAAAACCTCTAGCACCGTTGGTACCGTTGGTACCTGCGTTGCCTGGGTTGCCCTCTCCACCAGAGCCACCAGTGCCAGCAGTACCTGGATTACCTGCATTGCCGGCATTGCCAGCGGTACCCGCGTTACCGCCAACCCCGTTGTTACCGTTGTTACCTGGATTACCGGGACCACCTTGTATAGTTACATTTACGTATCGTACACCAAAAGGTACGGATACATTAGTAGTAGATCCTCCGCTAACAGAGATTGATCCAGCTGGAGACAAGGCTTTTTTATTTCTTAAAATTCCTAACATGGCTTATAAAAGATTGGTTTTAAAATATGATAATATTTCGTCCTTGCCTTTTATAAATTTTATAAGTCTTGCATCATTACTATCCTCTTCTGTCAAGAGAAAATAACGTAGCTTTACGGGCAGCGTTACAGACTGCTCCGCTAACTGCCTATCATAACAGCTATTTAAGTAAGAAAGCTGCTGTGTAGCGTCACTTCCTTTTATATAATAATAATCAGAAACTCTATTCCACAATTCATTTTCTCTCATGAATTTTCTGAGTTGATATGTTTCAACTGGATTACATTCGCTAGAATAATAAAGTTTATAAATTTTCATTTGTTATAGCTCCTTAACTTACTGCAGCCATGGTCAACGCACCAAAGTAGGAGGTTCCATTGTCTGTTGTAAAAAATGATAACATGTCTATGGCATTTGCATTGGTAGTGAGAATAGGAGGAGCTCCATCGGTGTATATTGCATTAGTAAAAGTGGCATACCTACTACCGGTGCTATCTTGTCTTAGTATGACAGTAGCACTACCAGCATAGCCAGATGAAGGTGGATTAGTAAAGGTCAGCACTAAATTATCAGCGCCAAGAGTAACGTCAAAAATACTTGCATTGCTAAGGTCTAAGTTTGTATCTGAAGTAATAGTTCCAACAGTTTGAACTTTCTGTACGGCATTGTTGAACTGCATTGTATTTGCTGCCAACTTACCCGATCCAGGGTTAAACGTAAACGTTGAGTTGACGTTAGCTGACGTCATTGTACCTGAAGTAACGCCAGTGAATGCAACCAATAAATCTCGATCAGCTTCGGTATCACTAGCAACTGTAGATCCAGCGTTAGTAAGGTTACTACCATCGCCAGAGAAAGCTGTTGCTGAAAGAGTACCAGTTGATGGGTTAAACGTAAAGTTTGAGTTTACGTTAGCACTTGTCATTGTGCCAGATGATACACCGGTAAACGGTACAAATAAGTCGTGGTTTGCTGAGTCGGTTGCTACTGTTGAACCAGCGTTAGTTAATTGGCTACCATCACCAATAAAGGTATTAGCCTGTACTGTACCAAGTTCAAAAGAAGGGTCAGCAGTGTTTATGTTACCTTCAATTTCAGGCGCGTAGGATTGGAAGAATTTAAACCGCTCATCAGTAACGTCAAAGAATACACCCATGTGAGTGTATCCACCAGCCGCCTGCCCAGTGTTTCTATTTGATGCCCAACCAGTATCGACGTTAAGAGGAGCAGCTCCGCCAGTCCACACATCGCCAGCCGTATGACCAGTGTTGGCTACAAACAGAGCACTGATACCCCACCTCAATGATTGCTGAGATGCTGTAATGGCTACGTTGGCGGCTTCTGTAGTTGAGAAATTGTCTAAGGACCAAGAGAATGTATCTGGATTACCTGGACTAGTATTGTCAATCTTAACATAATAGGTTACAGTGTTACCACCGTTGTAATGACCTTTAAATGAAAAGTCATTTAGACCAGTTACAGCAGTAGAGTTAGCTGTGATAGTATCCCCTGCATTTAAATAAACGAAGGTGTCGTCAATTGATAGGTTTGTCAGCGTGGTAATTGTTTCTTCACCCAACACTTCAAAGTTACCATCAACAACCAAATCTCCTCCTATACGAGCGTCATTAATTACGCGGAAAGAAGGTACCGAATGGTTTTGTTGTTCAATTACAACAATGCCGTTAGCAGAATCTGATACAACACAAAGACCAACACACATCGGGTAGTTTGGATAGGTTGGAGCTGTAGTAACAAGCTGTCCATTTGCAAACGGACTTACAAAAAATCTTTCACCTTGAGTTAGACTAGAAGTATCGAAACCTCTCAGAGTACCAGATACTGCAGCCCAACCATAAGAGCCGGTTGCAATCGAGTTGGCAGCTAGTCCGGAAATGTTATATTTTGCAGCATCGGATGCGTTAGCCAGCTCTGCATTTGGTACACCACCTGTAGACCCACTTAGGAACAATGGTTGACCAAGATTAATTGGAACGCCACTGTTATTGTATACTCGGATGTATTCGTTCTGCCCAAGCTCCATCTCTAGGCCGCCTTCAGAGAAGACTGTTAGAGATTTATGAGTGGTATCGTAGTAAGTACGTCCTTCTTGCGCAGTAAGGCTATCATGCGTCGATCCCTCAAAGTCCAAAAACTTAGGCGTACTATTAGACGACCTTTCAATAATTTGATTGGTGCGGGTTAACCACGTTTGAAACGTGTCTGTACTTACTACATTTGCTAAGTTAAGTGCCATTCTAAGCCTCTATCTACTTCGACACCAATTGTTGCAACATCTGCTTGATATCTTTTATGTCGTTCTGCATATCGTACACCTTACTTTCCACGTGCTCGAGTCTTTCAGCCTTTTGCTGCTTCCTCAAGTACGCCGTGTAGCGTTGCCTGTCAACATTAACAATCGCTTTACTATGGGGATCACGAATTAAATTCTCATGATCTTTTACTTTAAGTACGTCTGTCATGCTAATGCAATCGCCCTGAAGTTACGGAATGTTGGAGCAGCTGCTGATGAGGTACTATACATCACAATTTTGATACTAAATGCATCAAACTGATCGTACGCAACACCAGCTTGTGAGTATGTGATATTATCAGCATAATACTCGTACTCATTGTACTTAGTATAATCCTGATTAACAGTTACGCTAGGCTGACGTCTACTCATCTGCACATATGGTCTATCTGCAAAGTCTGTTTCATCTTCAATATTTATAACACGATAATATACCTCAACCGTTGCTCCAGCTGGCATATTTTGGTCCACAAATACCTTTAAGCTCTTTGCTGACAAACCATCTGCTAACGTCACCTTTCTGGTAATATATTTGGCTAGAGCATAACTATCACTAGCTGCAGTCTCTGCTACATAAGTGCCAGTAGGTGGAGCGTTAATGATATTCTTAACAAGAGACACTGCTGTTGATCCAAGATCAAAGTAAGGTGACACGTTTGTATCAGAAGTTTCAAAAGTTACCTTAACTTGTAAATCAGAGTTAGTTGTAATCTCTTTAGAGTTAGCAAAAACCAAATCCTGATTAGGCAACACCGCTGAATAAGGTAATACAGACCCACCAGCATTTTTTGTCTTCATTTCGTATGTGGTGTTAAATACACTTAACGTATCGTACTTAGGCATAACTATGTTAGCAACATCATATTCACCAACCGTGTTTGCATATGATGTGTTAGCGCTGTATGCTACACGGCCTATGTTGTTTGAAGACATCTCAATGGAGAAGCTCGTGCCGGTAGTAAACTGAGCTTGGTACAACTTAAAGCAGAGATCTGATTCTTGTTGAGGTGTCCAAGTCCTAGCGTTCTGCGACTTGAACAGTGAACCAAGTGTTGGTTGTGTTGCAACTACACCTGTTCCATCTAACCTATCTTCACCTATTGTTGCAATGTACGTGTTGTACTCAAGAGAATCAGTCAACAATACAATTGAGTATTCTCCAGGCAATAAATGAATCGGTGCTCTAAATGGAACATTGGTGGCTGTCGGAGTTGATGCATTTGCATTAATCTGACTTGGATTAAGCGTGACTCTGGAGTTTGGAATTACATCCTCTGAGCTCGGGAAGCCATTAACCGTAGGACGCAGTTCGACGGACAATGGTAAGTTGCTATCCTTAGAAGCCATGAAGATATCTGCAGAGCTTACAAAAATACCATTTGGATAGAACTCAGCAGGGATAAAGAAAGTTTGTGCAAGCGGGTCCCTTCCGTACTTACATGGTAACGTCAAGGCATTGATGTCTGCTGCATATTGAATAGATGCTACTAGATCCGAAGTTGATGCAAACGCTCCATTTATCCATTGACTGAGCCAGTAAACGTAGCCGGCATATTCAGGTCTTCTCCTAATGTAATTAACATAAGTAGCCTCAATATAATTTCTAGCTACTGCAATATCAGCAGCAGAAGCACCAGTTGCATCATATGCCTGCTGTTCTGTATGCCAAGAAGACAGGAAAAAGCCTCTTCTGTTGATAGGGCGACGTTCGATTTCCGGAGTACGAACCAACTCATACTCGTTTCTAGTACCGGCTGCAGTAAATGTTGCTGCAGCACTAGTTCTTGCAAATTGTGGATTAATAAAGTTATCAACAAATAACACATCCACAGTGCCGGTCTTAATGTCTCTTGGATCGTTGCTAGCATTTGATAGATCCGATGCAACTTGTGCGTTAGGATCAGCCAAGTACGCTGCTCTACTTAACGTCTGCTTTCCATTTGGAATCCAGAAGTATCCTGATGCAGCACCAAACTCATCGGTAACGATCTCTATTTGATCGGGTGTTGAATCGTACAATACTTGCTCTGGTTTTGTTGAACTGTAGGAGTTAGGAGCAGCATGATCAGAAATATCGACACCATCCATAAACACATACAGCTTCGTATTAGGTCTAAGAGCAGTTAGCTCAAAGTTTACTTTTCTAGATCGCATGTATGGGTAATAGGTTGTCGAATTTAGATCAAGAGAAAGCCTTACATTAGTTCTTTCTTTGACGCCTACCTCTTGAATTCCACCCAACGCTGTAATTTTAGTTTCTGAGTTCCTTCTCCAGTCACCATATTCGTAGCCACCAGTCTCTTTAATGTATTTTACGATTTTCTCATAATGATCGAGATGACCTTCATCGTTAGTTACTACTGAAGGCTGGTGAACATTATCTACCCAAGTATCTTTAGTTGGATCTAGAATTGCATTACCAACAAAAGAAACAACCTGGAATGGGTTGACATTAATAGTTCCAGAGGCAGTAGTTTGATCAACGTATGCTACTTCAGTGTATGGAAGCGTAACTATTTTATTGTTGATCGTCAGACCACTTGTACCAGCCACTAATGGTGCTTGGTCACTGGTAAACTTGGGACGCATTATCTGCTGAGCTCTGTCGATGGACGCCTTATAGTTACTATCGAATACATCACCCACAGAGTGACCTTGGAAAGGATCTACTATGAATCCATTCTTATACCTTGCTTCGCCGTTGTCATCCAAGAACTGAGTACTGGCTACTTGAGTTTCAAGTAAGTTTAATGACGTGTAGTATTCAAGGTTTTCAATTCGATTCTCTAAACCACCAATGTCTCTCATTGTGTATCGGCGATTGTCTTCTAGCTTAACTCGGAGATCACGCTCGTCGTAAGTGTAGGGATTAACAAACAATGTTGCAAGCAACATTGTATCTTCGCTAGTTTGAGGGATTGGAGGATTATTAAGAGCCGCAGCACCAGACGTCACCACAAAATTACCTTTGTGGTCCAAAGAAATCTTATGTACAACTCTCTTGTAGTAGCTGTAATCTGATTCTATCTCAAAGGTTTGTGAGTCCACGATTTGATGGTTCTCAAACGCTTTCGTAGAGATGTAGGTATTTGAGCTGGTATTAGACGATCTAGTTGGTCTAAAGTCTAACGTGTCTCTTAGGAAGATCTCCTCACCCTTGGTGTTGATGTATGATGGAATAGAAGCGTAGCTTGGATAGCTCTTGTCTGAGAAATATCCAAGACCACCACCATGGCTAAAGTAATCAAAGTCAACTAGGATTTGGTTAGTGTTAGCACCGTATCCAGGTTTAAGCTCAATGGTACCATGATCATAGAACGATTCACGTTGACCATTGTTGAATATAAACTTGGAAGTAACGTCTTGCATAGTGGTATCAACACCATACACTCTTACTGCTTGCGAAGTATTAGAAGTTACGAGAGAAGAGTTGCCTTCGTAGATTGCATTGATCTTAATTACGTCAGCGTAACCAATTGACAACTTGGTTCCGTTTGTTGGATACCCACCTGCAAAGGTTTTAGTTTGAGAGCTATTTCTTGTCTTGACCCGTCGACTATCGGCAGTAACATCAATTGCAGCAATGATGTCCGCAGTACCATTAAAGGATGCCTCGTCAACATTTATAGTAGCCGATCCTGGGTTGCCGGGTGTAGGTGTGGGAACTGTTACAGATCGCGATCCTGCAGTCAGGTCTACGTTTTCTCCTGTAGTAATCGTACCGGCGCCACCAGTCTTAACTACTACTATAAAATTCTCATTGGCAAGATCACCTGTACCTGAAGAGAATCTTTCTGATCCACTTAATGTCTGGATGGTTGCTGATCCATTAATAAAGGACACTGATGCAAACTTTCGCTTAAACTTGTAGTCAACGTTTACTACGTTAGCTACATTAATGTGCGGCATAACAAAGTAGCTTTTGTTAAACTCTTTATCTGTAAGATCAAGGCTTGAGAACGTAAGAGTCGCATTGTTCTGAGAGATGGTAGCGTTTCTACTCATCGTAATAGTATCAAACAATATCGAGTTTACCTTGGTATTGGCTTCAATGCCACCACCCTCAATAAGCTGACCTACCTTTACACCACCAACACTAGTAAGTCTTACTTCAGCGCTACCTGATACCAACGTACCAGTTTTGTTGAAAGATGTAATGCTATCTGTGTTTACTTCTACGTATGCTGTGTAGCTAGAATGAGTGCCTCTAATAATACTCTTTACACTGTTAAAGTTTTTAGTAGCATCTGTGATACGGATGTCGTAAAGGAACACCTTGTACTTACGTCCAGTACCTGAACCAGACAAATACTCTATGTTTCTAATATGCGCCTCGCCAACTTTAGTGGCAGCACTTGGTGTAAGATTTGAATGGAGTTCAACTCGATCATCTATATCCATCAAACCGGTCGTGACTGTATTGGCAATTAAGTAGTTACCATAGAGCGCAGTAATGTTCTGCTCAGTGATTGAATCTGTAGCTCGGCCTTTGGGGAATGAAATCTGTCTGGACCCATCGCTACGGATGCGATAACCTTTAACGTAAGCAGTGCCTGGTGAAAATATAGCTACGAGGTTTGAGGTCGTAGCAGAGGTGTTTCCTATGTTAAGTTGAAGTCCATCAACCGTATAGTTACCAGACTCTTCAAAAGTACGGCGAGCCAGTTCATCAGCAAGGATATTATAATCAGCAGAAGGCCGCCGTCGAATAAAATTACCATTCTGTACTCTCGCAACTTCAAAGTAGTTGTTTGAGCTAACAGGCGCCGAAGAAATATCTGCAACTGGCTTAGCTGTAAGGGTAAGCTCGACCTTTAATCTGTCAGCACCAGGAGCAGCATAGTTGTAGCTACCACGTGCTGGATCAGTTAATGTGGTGTCGTCATCAGAGCTAACCAGTGTCTCAGTCGACGTAAATCCTATACTCATGGTATGGTTTACGTTAGCTGCTACTGCAAGCGTTTGCTTAGGTGCTCGAATAAACAAACCTTTGTGGTAGTATACAGATTCATCTACCGAGTAAAGGAAACCACGAGTCACTGGCAGCTTAGCTACGGTTGTATCACCAGTAGCAAGAATCTGCGCAGCACCGGTATTAGATGTAAACTGTTTAGTTGTAGTATTGATATATGATGTACTAAAGTCTACAATCTCATTGTTTGAAACTTCGATGCTAGAGGCAACAACGTTAGCAGAAGTGTTTGCTTCTTGAATATATTGTACGTAGATTAAATCAAAGTCACCACCCGCTGCTGGAATAACTTTCTTAACCTTAAATAGTTTGTTTGACGTTCTAGTTCTAGCATAATTGTTTTCAAAAGCAGTAACGTCAATTGCCGAGCCGGCATAGGTCGACTTTAATCGGAATACGTTTAATTGATCCAGTACTTCACTGGTACCCGTTACCTCAGATCCATCTTTAAAGATGTGATTACCAAAACGATGAATTTGGTTTTGTAAGATTGACTGTTGCTGAGTTAGCTCTCTAGCTTGAACTGCAAATCCAGGACGATATAGAATGCGATGAAAGTTTTTGGTTTCATCGTAATCATCGTAGTAAGGATCTACGTTGAAGTTAGTTGTCAGGTTGTTATTGGCAGTCATATCTGTTTCTCTTTATCAAAACTTAACAGTGATAGTAAAGTTTTCTGTTTGAGCTATATCTCTTTCTATTGGTGCTTGTGTTACCGAGTAAATCATCTGGCCAGAATAAGGCACCAAGTCTGGTTGAGTAATTTGTTGTACAACCGCAGTTGTCCCTGAGTTGTTTGCTGAAATACTTTCTCCGTTAGCAAAAGATCCCTCCGGATAAGTTAGATGAAGCACACCAGTTGTACTTGCAGCATTAGTATTAGCAAAATAAACAACCCTACCTGTAGCACCGCTTGTACCACCTGATATAAATTCGTCCTCAACAAAAGTGTCAGTGATGCTGCTTAACGTCAGTCTAGTTGTTTGATCGTAACGTAAGCTACTAGCAACTCCTCCAGTAGATCTCACGGTAGGATCTTTAATAATTCCGTAAACCCTGAATTGGTTGTTAGCAGGAAAGAAACCCGCTTCAGTACCATCAACCTCAATATTCATGGTAACATTGGTAGCGAACAACTCATTCACTGGATCAGATCCGTGGCCGCCTAGTCCAGGAAGATAAGCAACTGCAGTAGCACCCGATCCGTAAGCTGGGTTAGCCGTAATTAATACCCTGGCCCTAGAGTAACTAGTCCCCTCATTAATTCCAGTAATCTTAGTTATTGCACCAGATTGTACATTAGCGTACGCTGATGCTCCGTTACCATCTCCGACTATATTTATCCGAGGACCAATGTGGTAGGTACTAGAAGTGTTTGGCGATACTGTAAATGCACTGTTAACCGTTAACAGCTTTGTTGTAGCATTGTATCCCGTAATAATTCTTAGCTGACCAGCACCAAGACCATTAGAGATAAAAATGGTAGAACCGTTATATACGTTATCAGTACCTGATGCATTATTAGCAATAGTTAACTGAGTGGTACTTGTCACTCCTGCAACAGTACCTTTATTCTCAAGATAACCGCTTCCACCGCTTGTTACTTCGAATATTGGTACTGAACCATTAGCGGCCGCTTGCTGTACGTTCCATTGAGCACTACCGTCATCAGATATAAGAGTTTTTACCGGTATATGATTGACTCCACCAAACCGATTCATATCAGCTTGGCTAATGTCATACATGAACTTCCACTTATATCCATCGCTGGTAGTGATAACAGATGTTGATCTTCCGGTAGGACTGACTGTGCTTGATACACCATTGGCGTTAAACAAGCATTTGTATACTTCGTTGTTGCTTGTGATTACATAGAAGTTGCTGGTTGCAAGGTTGACATTGGTGTCACTATACTCTGTATACACGGTGTTAGTAGTCCAAAGGTATTTGGACACAGCCATGGTAACATTATTGTTGGACACTTTCTTTAATGCAGTCATTCCTCTCCAAACATCTCTCTCCGCGTATACGGTATCTGCGATGGCAGGAGGACTAGATTCTGATCCCCAAGGATCAATTCTAGAGTAGAACAAATACATTTGTGAAGGATCAGATTCGTCAAACCCTTCTTTAAACTGCGTAGCAGCATGTACGTTAAATTTTTTGCTAGTAGTGATAGCCATTGTTAAATGTTACCATCGTAGATATATCTGAATACACCGTTCGACATTGCTTCGCCGACGAATTCAGTGTTGATTGTGAACGTAGTGTTACTGAATACAGTATTAACTATATATGTCGTGTTGCCAGACGTACCTGGTATCCTATCTTCAATTTCTATCTGCGATCCACCCTTAATGATGGTAGAGAATGCTACGCTACCATCACCCTGTACAACAAACGGCGTACCGAGGATTACAGGATCGTCTAGGTATTGAGTAATTGGTTGACCAAGGTATGTTTGAATTGTATTTGTGTTGGATACGTAAATGAATCCATCTGCTAGCAAGTATACATCTTCAGCAGGCTCGTTTACAGTCAACGTAGAAGCAATTGACGTAGCAAACATATCTCTAGACAGTATAGTGTCTGTTGATACGGCAGTAGTAGGAGTGATGGACGTCAGTATAGAATCACGACTTATAACTGCATCTGTAGAGAAGTCTTGGCCATCTGTAAATGATGTTGGATTAATCTCATATTGTACACTGTGTGTCGGTATAGTAACGGTACTGGTTAGAGATTCTACCGGTAACGTACGATCTATTTGAGTAATTAAACCAAACGTAGTCGTTAATGATCCTACCGTGACACCATCTTTACCACCAATCAAATCAGTAGATACAAGTGTTTCAACATCCAACCCAGTTAGATCAGCTTCAGTTTCAATATCAATCTGACCAAACAGAGCTGTACCAGCTGGATGTATTACATCACGTACTATGTTTTGATATGTCTTTAACGCTTTTTGAGACCTAATTACGTAGCTAAATTCTTGATAGTAGTAATTGTCTTGTAATCTTTGGTCCCAGCTCAAGAAACCTTTAGTATCTTTGTAGCTTCCTTGCTCCTCAATAACACCTGATATAACTGGATCACCTATTGCTGCAGAAGTACCCGATCTTGTAGTGTTGGTTACTGTAATAGCATTAATTGCATTATACAATCTTCCCCCATTTGTTACGGTGACGTCTGTGATTGATCCAGGAAGGAATGCTGGTGAAATGATAGCATTGCGACCTTTGAAACCACCAGAACCATCTGGAATATCAAGTGGAGATATTTGTATCTGCTCTGCTGATACGTCTGGTACGGAGCTGTTAGCATAGTTACCGGTGGTTATTGTTAAAGCACTTATCTTACCCGCTACTAGCTCAAGTGTTCCTAATGCAGCGCTAAGTGCAGTATATGCATTGGATGATGCAAGGTTAGAACTAACGATACCAGAATTTGAACTATATGTTGGACCATATTCAATAGGAGTGTCAGAAAGACCTTGAATGGTGTCGGTATATGCAAATATAGTTTCGGTGTTTGTGATAGCCGATACTGTAGCTGAACCTGTCAAACCACCTTTTGGTAATCCACCTGATATACTAATAACGGTATTACTGCCTACCGTATACCCACTACCACCATCTGTAATGACAAATGTCAATACTTCATCTGATGTTGCATCTACTACGCCAATTGCTCCAGTACCAGATACACTAGAGAAGGTAACGCTATCTCCAACCTGATGACCAATACCACCCGATGCACTAGCCGAACCAAATTCAACTGCACTAAGCGGTCCAACTGTATTAACAACAAAACCACTTAAACCTTCTGGAGTCGTTACTTTCTCTAGATCAATAAATGTACCTACAACTTCAACGAGTCTTAATTGCTTTACTTCAACACCACTTTCAAATACAGTAAGTACTTTTAAAACTTTACCGGTAGCACCTGAATTAGAACCAGTAATTATTTTACCTACCGCAAGTTCTAGATTACCAGAGAAAGGAGCACCTAGACGTACAATAGTATCTTGAGTCCATCTTCCATCAGACGCTCGCAATATATTTTCACTAGGCTTATAGATCGATACGTTCTGATTATACAGTATTCTAAAAAGAAGGTTATAAGCAGCAGTCGACCCTTTTGCGCGATACAAGTCTTTTATTCGTTTTGCGACTAGCCTTTTATCTGCAAGTACATTCTTAGGAAAGTCCGCTAATACTTCTCGTCTGAAATACTCATAAAACTTATTAAGATCAGTAGTATCAATATCGCGGTTAGTTAAATAATTCTTACTAGCGTCTGTAACCTGACCAGTAGTCTCCATCCATTCATAGTATGCTTTTAAGAACGCAACAAGATTAGGTCCCTCTTCTAACAGATATCCAGGGACCTGGCTTTCTATTAATGTCGATATTTTATTATCGGTAGCCATTTAGTACGTCGATGATACTGATACTACACCTGTCTCGCTAGAAACAGTTGCTTGGTTGGTAGATGACAG
>Ga0129345_1000717_pt1 | contig 12325 bp, 9 predicted proteins | sample CPBDNA_FD_94425 | JGI IMG/M metagenome (GOLD analysis project Ga0129345, IMG submission 94425) | Freshwater to marine salinity gradient microbial communities from Chesapeake Bay, USA - CPBay_Sum_20_0.8_DNA | ecosystem: Environmental > Aquatic > Marine > Coastal | place: USA: Chesapeake Bay...
CTATGTCTGACGGCGTGCAATCGGCGCGACGCTCGACCGCAACGGTCTGCGCCCTTCCCGCTACTACGTGACTGCTGACGACAAGGTGATTCTCGCGTCCGAGGTCGGCGTACTTGAGGGTATCGATCCTGCCAATGTCGTTAAAAAAGGTCGCCTTGAACCCGGCCGAATGTTTCTCATCGACATGGAGAAGGGGCGCATCATCGAAGACGAAGAGCTCAAAGAGCAAATCGCCTCTGAGCAGCCCTACGGCCAATGGCTCAAAGAAAACTTGATCCACTCGGAAGACCTCCCCAAAGCGCCGGAAGTGCCCGTCGATGACTACGCGACCCTTGAGACCCGGCAAAAGGCTTTTGGCTATACATTCGAGGATATGCGCTTTATCGTCGGCCCCAGCGCTGAGTCCGGCAAGCAACCGCTCGGCTCCATGGGCAATGACGCTCCCTTGGCTGTGCTTTCCGACCAACCTCAACTGCTATATAATTACTTCAAGCAGTTGTTCGCCCAGGTCACCAACCCACCGATCGATCCGATCCGTGAAGAGTTGGTCACGGCCAGCATCAGCTTTATCGGTTCTGAAGGCGACCTCACCCGCCCCGGCCCCGACAGCTGCCGCATGATCAAGTATGAATCGCCGCTCATCGACCGCAAGCAGCTCGCGCAACTTCGTCATATCGATTTGCCTGGCTTTAAGGCAACCCGCCTGCCCATTCTCTTCGAAGCCGCTGCCGGCGGCCTGGAACCTGGGCACAACAGTATCTCCGAGCCTCGCATCTCTGGCAAAGGTCTTGAAGCCGCACTCGAAAAGCTCTTCGAAAATGCCGACGCCGCCATCCGCGACGGTGTCAACATTCTAATTCTCTCCGACCGAAAGGTCGGCCCTAAAAAAGCGCCGATCCCCGCACTCCTCGCTGTGGCCGGCCTACATCACCACCTCGTCCGCCAAGGGACACGCACCCGTGTCTCCATCGTGCTCGAGTCCGGCGAACCGCGCGAAGTCATGCACTTCGCTTTATTGCTCGGCTATGGTGCCAATGTAATCAACCCTTACCTTGCCCTTGAGACAGTTCGGCACTTGGTAAAGCGCGGCGATGTCAAGGTCGATGGTGACAAGGCATGCTACAACTTCCTCAAAGCAAATCTCAACGGTGTGGTCAAGACCATGTCAAAGATGGGCATCTCCACGGTGGCTTCCTACCGTGGTGCGCAGATCTTTGAAGCGATCGGCCTGAGCCAATCGGTCATCGACAGATACTTCACCAAGACCGCTTCCCGCGTGGAAGGCATCGGCCTTGGCACCATTGCCAAGGAAACCGAAGCCCGCCACGAAAAGGCCTACGGCACACGCGAAGACGAACGCGATGCCGCACTCGACCCAGGCGGCATCTACCAATGGCGTGCCGGCGGGGAACGTCACCTCTTTAACCCGATCACCATCCATAAGCTCCAAATGGCCACCCGCTTCGGCGACTACGCGGTTTTCAAAGAATATTCCGAGGCGATTAATAATCAGTCTAAAGAAATGTTCACCCTTCGTGGCTTGATGGATTTCAAAATCGACGAGTCCAAATCGATTCCGATCGATGAAGTCGAGCCGATCGAAGCCATCATGAAGCGCTTCAAGAGCGGTGCCATGTCCTATGGCTCGATCTCGAAAGAAGCTCATGAGGCCATCGCTATCGCCATGAACCGCATCGGAGGCAAATCCAACACGGGTGAAGGCGGCGAAGACCCCGATCGTTTCACTCCCGACGCCAACGGCGACAGCCGCCGCTCAGCGATCAAACAAGTCGCCTCTGGCCGTTTCGGGGTGACCAGCTACTACCTAGTCAACTCCGACGAAATCCAAATTAAGATCGTCCAAGGCGCGAAGCCTGGCGAAGGCGGCGAACTGCCCGGCCATAAAGTGCTGCCACAAATCGCCAAGACCCGTGGCACGACACCGGGGGTGGGTCTCATCTCCCCGCCCCCACATCACGACATTTACTCGATTGAGGATTTGGCCGAGCTGATCCACGACTTAAAGAACGCCAACGTCAACGCCCGCGTGAACGTGAAGCTGGTCTCTGAAGTCGGTGTCGGCACGATCGCCGCCGGCGTGGCCAAGGCCAAAGCCGACGTCATACTTGTCTCTGGCTACGATGGTGGCACGGGTGCCTCACCCCGCTCCTCGATCCAACACGCTGGCGCCCCTTGGGAGCTTGGCCTAGCTGAGACCAATCAGACTCTTCTCCTCAACGATCTGCGCTCCCGCGTGGTCGTCGAGACAGACGGACAGCTCAAGACAGGTCGCGACGTAGCGATTGCCTGCTTGCTGGGGGCGGAAGAGTTCGGTTTCGCGACCACCGCTCTCGTCACGCTTGGTTGCTTGATGATGCGCGTTTGCCACAAAAATACCTGCCCTGTCGGCGTAGCCACGCAAGATCCCGAACTGCGCAAGAAGTTCAACGGAGATGCTTCTGCTGTCGTCAACTTCATGAAATATATCGCGACGGAAGTGCGCGAAACCATGGCGCAGCTTGGCTTCCGTAGCATTCCTGAAATGGTCGGCCGCGTCGATAAGCTCGAAATGCGCCCCGCGATCGATCACTGGAAGGCCAAAGGGCTGGACTACAGCAAAATTCTCTACAAGCCAAATGTAGGTTCGGAAGTCGGCACCTATTGCCAGATGAAGCAGGATCACCTTCTCGAGAGGTCTCTCGACATGACCACGATCCTCGAACAGGCCCAGCCTGCGATCCAGGAAGGCAAGTCCGTCGAAATCAATACGCCGGTCGTGAACGTTAATCGCGTAGTCGGCACCATCACCGGAGCTGAAGTCTCCCGCAAGTATGGCGCGGAAGGTCTCCCCGACGACACAATCAAGATCAATTTGACCGGTTCCGCCGGCCAATCCCTCGGTGCGTTCTGCCCGAAGGGCATGACCTTCACGGTGACTGGCGATACCAATGATTACCTCGGTAAGGGCCTCTCCGGCGCCAAGGTTATCGTCCGCCCCGATCCCGCCTCACCGTTTATCGCGCATGAAAATATCATCACTGGTAACGTTTGCTTCTACGGTGCCACCAAGGGCGAAGCTTACATCGCAGGCATGGCCGGCGAACGTTTCTGCGTGCGGAACTCGGGCGTCGAAGCCGTCATCGAAGGTGTCGGTGATCACGCGCTTGAATACATGACTGGCGGCATGGTCATCAACCTCGGTAGCACAGGCCGCAACCTCGGTGCTGGCATGTCCGGTGGTGTTGCTTACATCTATGATGAAGCAGGCGACTTCGTGCAGAACCGCCTGAATCCCGACATGGTCAATGTTTACCAGCTCATCGAGTGTGGCGACGACGAGATGGACCAGGTCAAAGCGAAGATCGAGAAGCATGTTGAGCTGACTGGTTCCAAGCGGGGTCAAAGCATCCTTGACGACTGGCCGGAAACTGCCGGCAAGTTCCTCAAGGTGCTTCCGCAGGACTACGAGCGCGTGCTCCAAGCGGTCAAGCGGGCTGAAGAGCGCGGCCTCGCTGGCGACGAAGCCATCCAAGCCGCCTTTGAAGAAAACGTGAAGGCCGGTCACTAAGGCCTGCGGCCGGAATATAGAAGGTAGAAGCTAGCAGTTAGAAGATGGATGTCCCCGATTCAACGACTGGCTTCGAAAGCCTTCAAATATGGCAAAAATCTCACAAATTCGTCCTCAAGATTTACGAAATGACAGAGCACTTCTCAGACAGCGAAAAATTCGGACTGACTCCTCAGTTCCGGCGCGCTGCGGTATCCATTCGTGCGATCATAGCGGAGGGATACGGGAAGCGCTCGTCTGCCGACAAGGCTCGTTTCTACAACATTGCGCAAGGATCACTCAACGAGTGCCGCTATTACCTCCGACTAGCCAAAGATCTTGGCTACGCCGATACTCGATCAATTAGACAACAACTCAACGAAGTCGGTAAAATATTAAATAACTACACTCAGAAGGTTCTCACTTCGTGATTCTAGCTTTAACTTCTGCCTCCTAACTTCTAACTTCTAACTCCTTTTAAAAACTATGGGTAAAGCAACTGGATTTATGGAATTTGAGCGCAAGCCGATCGCGAATCGCGATCCGCTCGTTCGCGTTAAGGACTGGGACGAAATCCACGAAGATTTCGATGAGGAAAAAGTACAGACTCAAGGTGCACGCTGTATGGACTGCGGCACCCCTTACTGCCACACGGGGATCACGCTGGCCAACATGGCGAGTGGTTGCCCGATCAACAACCTCATCCCCGAGTTCAACGACCTCGTCTATCAAGGCAAGTGGCACGATGCCTACGAGCGCCTGTCCAAGACGAACAACTTCCCCGAGTTCACAGGTCGCGTCTGCCCCGCTCCCTGCGAGGGCTCGTGCGTACTCGGGGTCATCGGACCGCCTGTCACGATTAAGAACATTGAGTGCTCGATCATCGATAAGGCCTGGAAGGAAGGTTGGGTCTCTCCATGCCCACCCAAAGAGCGCACGGGTAAGAAAGTTGCTGTCGTCGGATCGGGACCTGCTGGCCTCGCGGCTGCCGATCAGCTGAATAAAGCTGGCCACCTCGTGACCGTTTACGAGCGAGCCGACCGCCCAGGCGGCCTCCTCATGTATGGTATCCCCAACATGAAGTTGGAGAAAGACGTCGTCACCCGCCGCACCGGCCTGATGGAAGCCGAGGGCGTTACCATCAAGTGCGGTGTCGAGATCGGAAAAGACATTTCCTCGAAGCAGCTCATGGAAGAGTTCGACGCGGTCGTCCTCTGCTGCGGTGCGACCAAGCCCCGCGATCTCCCGATTGAAGGCCGCGAGCTGGGCAACATCCGCTTCGCGATGGAGTTCCTCGGGCCCAACACCAAGGAGCTCTGGGACATCAAAGAAGACAAAGCCAAGCAGTTCAGTGAACTGGCCAAGGGCAAGAACGTGGTCATTATCGGCGGTGGTGACACCGGCACCGACTGCGTAGGTACCTCCCTCCGTCACGGGTGCAAGAGCGTAACGCAACTCGAGATCATGCCCAAGCCGCCGATGGAGCGCGCGCCCAACAATCCGTGGCCGGAATGGCCAAAAACTTACAAGATGGACTATGGCCAGGAAGAGGCCGCCGCCATCCAGGGCGAAGACCCGCGCCAATACCTCGTCACTTCGAGCAAGTTTGAGGGCGACGATAACGGCAACGTCAAGGCCGTCCACATACATAACATCGAATGGACCAATGAAAACGGGCGCTTCATTCCCAAGAAGGTCGAAGGCAGCGAGCGTGTACTCGAGGCTGAGCTCGTGCTTCTGGCCATGGGCTTTCTCGGTCCCGAAGCCACCATCGCAGAAGAGCTGGGGCTCGACCTCGATGCCCGCTCTAACGTGAAAGCAAACTACGGCAGCTTTGAGACCAGCGTTGAAGGCGTCTTCGCCGCTGGTGACATGCGCCGCGGCCAGTCACTCATCGTCTGGGCGATCAACGAAGGCCGCGCGGTCGCCCGCGAGTGCGATAAGTTCATCATGGGTACGACCAAGCTGCCGTAGACTGGCAAGCAATATTTTCAAAAGGCCGTATCTTTTCAGATACGGCCTTTTTGTAGCCACTCCAACAGAAACTGCACCCAGGCGCCCACGGACCGCTGATTACTGCTCCATATCCTCGAGCTCGATTTCAAGTGCCCGCCCGGAAAGATGGATCTCACGTAGGCAATAGAGCAAAGAGGTCAGCATAAGAAGCAGACTGAGTCCGAAGAGCAGCTCCCCGAGTCTCTTCTGCCCGAGGAAGAGCCCGACCACCGACAATATGCAGGCAAAAAGGCTCAAAATCCCAAATGACTGCATTTTCCGGATCAACCCGAGGCGCTTCCGCAGATTTTCAATCTGTCGCCGCACCACGGCACTCCCCTCACTTTTGTAACGGCCGTGGAGCGCGCGGATGATGCTAGCGATGGCCAAAAAGCGGTTCGTGTAGGCCAACATCAACAGACTCACGGCGGGAAAGAGAATAGCCGGCGTCGTCAGGGAAATTTCCATATCCGAGAAATGCACGTCCCAGGGGAACTGCGCAATACCGGAACTTACCCAAATTAGGCCTTACAGAGCCTTGATGCCGCCAGATTTTTCGTGCAGAAAGAGGGATTCAAGAGATAATTTAGATACAAAAGAGTCAAACACTCACCTATGGAGACCACACCGAGCATACGCGTCAAAGACCTTACCCGCCAATACGGTGCGCTGACCGCTATCCACAAAGTCAATTTCTTGGTCAATCCGGGTGAAGTGGTCGGCTTTCTAGGCCCTAATGGGGCAGGCAAGAGTACAACAATGCGCATCCTCTCGGGTATTATGTCCGCCACCTCCGGTTCAGCCTGGGTCGACGGCATCTGCGTCGCCCAAAACCCCCACGAGGTAAAGCGCAAGATCGGCTATATGCCGGAAAACAATCCCCTGCCCGACGACATGCGGGTGGTGGAGTATCTCCGCTTCCGCGCCCGCCTCAAGGAGGTGCCCGGACGCCAGATTCGCGCCAGCGTAGAAGGTGCCATGTAAATCTGCGACCTGGCCCGCACCGCACGCCGCAAAATCATCGGGACCCTCTCCAAAGGCTTCCGCCAACGCGTGGGCATCGCCGATGCTCTTCTCGGCAATCCCGAGGTCATTATTATGGACGAGCCAACCATCGGCCTCGACCCACACCAAATCCAGGGCATCCGCAAGCTCATCGACAATCTGCGCGGCAAGCACACCGTCATCCTCTCCAGCCACATCCTGCCGGAGATCGAACGCTCCTGCGACCGGGTCATCATCATCAACCGTGGTCGCATCGTCGCAGCCGGCTCGAGCGCGGAACTGCGCGAAGAATTTCTTCCGGGCAACCGATTTAGCATCGTGGTCGAAGGTGCGGAGACCGCCGTTGCCTCCCGCCTGGCGGAGCGCAGCTTCGACGCTACTATCCTCGAAAGCACCGCTCTTCCAGAAAACCGCTCCAGACTGATCCTCCGTGTCAAGAACGAGGGCGATCTAGGATCTGCGCTGATTCAAGCCCTCAGTGGTCATAGCGCGTTCACTCTACACAGCCTCGCCCCCCGCGAACCAAATCTCGAAGAGATCTTCCTCGCCGCCACCAAGCGCTCCTGGGAGGAAACCATCGAAACCAAACCCAAAATCAGCGCCTAGGATCTCTGATTCCTGACTCCTTAATTCTAAATTCTCTCTCAGAATGCGCCACTTTTTCATACTCCTTAAACACGAGTTGCGGATGCTCTTCATCAGCCCGCCCACTTACATCGCGGCGGTGCTCTTCCTCTGCCTTATGGGCTTCCTCTACTGGGCCATCCTCCGCGGCATGGTCAACACACCCTCCGAAACTCTGCCGACCGTCCAGTTTTTCAGCGTCTTCTGGATTCCTGTATTTTTCGTCGTCCCGCTTCTCACCATGCGGAGCATCGCCGGCGAACGCAGTATCGGCACATTGGATACACTCATGACGACTCCAACCTCACGCGCCGCTGTCATCCTGAGTAAATTCGCAGGCGCTTACATATTTTACATGCTACTCTGGATACTCACTCTAGGCTTCCCTCTTCTCACACAAAAACTCTACCCTCACGCCTCTGAGAGTGGCGCGCTGCTCGAGCTGGCGCCGCTCGCCGGAAGCTTTCTCTTTCTCGCGACCAGCGGAATCCTCTTCATCTCCATTGGCATTTTTTCCAGTAGTGTGACTCGCAGCCAGCTCGTCGCCGGCATGCTTAGCTTTACAATGCTCTTTGTCGTCATCATCGGTGGACAACAAATGAGCAACGTCGCCGATGCCGGGGGCGACCTCTCTTCTTGGATGGTTGCGACGGTCAACTACCTGCAAATCTTCGAACACCTCGATGACTTCTCCCGCGGAATCATCGACACACGTCCATTCTTTTACTACGCCAGCACTGGTTTTCTGCTGCTTGGCCTCTCCACTCTTGTGATCGAAGCGAAAGCCTAATGCAAATCAATCGTTTCAACGAATTCCGCTTAGCGAGGCGTTTCCGCGTCGCAAACCGTGTATTACAGATCATTCTCGGTCTGTCGCTCATTGTGTCACTCAACTTCCTCGCCGCCAAATATTTCAGCAGGATCGACCTCACACAATCGGGCACCTACACACTCGCGCCAGAGTCGAAGGCCTACATTCGTGAGCTGGATGAACTGGTCGAGATCATCGTCACCATTCCCAACGATCCGGATGTCGAAGAGTTGCAGCAAATCCACCAGCATCTGAAAAAGCTTTTCAGGGAATACCAAGCAGCTGGCACAATCAACGGGCAGACCTACATCCAGATTGAATTCGTCGACGTCTATCGCCAACGCAAGCGCGCCCAGGAGTTGGCCAACAAGTATAATCTTACCCAAGAAAACATTATCCTTGTCGCGATGGGCGATCGCACCCGGGAGGTTCGCCAAGCGGACCTCTACGAGGTTGAGGACAACCAGATTACCGGTTTTCGCGGCGAAAAAGCCATCACTTCCGCGATCATAGATGTCTCGTCTAAAGACGAAGATAGGATTTATTTCCTCGTCGGCCACGGCGAGATGCGGCTTGACGATGTCGACCCTCTACGTGGCCTCTCGCAACTCGAAAGTTTTCTTCGTGAACGCAATTACAGCCTGGCCACACTCGACTTGGCCGTCGACCCGGACGTGCCGGCGGATGCCGACCTGATTGTTATCCCCTCGCCTCAGGCCAGCCTCCTTCCGGAAGAGGTGGAAAAACTCCGCCGCTATATGAGCGAGCGCAACGGTCGCATGATCGTGCTCATCGACCCCGGGCGGCGACATGGCATGGATGACCTGTTCTACGATTGGGGTGTGCTGGCCGATGACATGGTGGTGAAAGATGACGGCCCCGACTTCCGCGTACAGGGAGGCGATCTCATTATCCGCCGCTTCGCGGAACACCCGATCACCGAACTCCTCGTTGACTATCAGATCACCGCCTTCTTCGGACCGCCGCGCCCCGTGCGCACGGATCCTGCAGCCTTGCGTGATCCACGCCTCAAGGTCACACAAATCATCGGCACCTCTGACCAAAGCTGGGCAGAGCGCGACTACCGCACTCAAAGTCCCGAGCAGTTTGACGAGGGGCGAGACTTAAAGGGCCCAATCACTATCGCCACTGTGTCGACCCGCAGCGCGGGCACTGAACTCGGCATCACCATTCCAGGCGGACGCTTCGTCGCGTTCGGAAATTCTGATTTCATCACCAACAACCGACTTCGTGCTTTTGGCAACCGCACGCTTATCTTTAATTCCATAAACTGGACACTCGCTCGAAATAGCCGACTCAACATCGCTACACGCCCGCTGGAAAGCTATCAAATCGTCATGAGCGAACGCGACCTAACCCGCACCCTCTTTTACTTCGCAATCATTCCGGGCGCGACCGCGCTGCTCGGCTTTTTCATCTTCCTCATCCGCCGCCGCTAAACACATGCGTTTCAAATTCACAGTTTTCCTGCTCGCGCTGAATGTTACCCTCTTCGGCCTGATCGCCTACCTGAATAATCGGGCCGAACAGATCGATCCGGCAACGGGCGGCCTCTCGGGGCAGATCGGTCGTGGACTGATTGATGCCGATCGTATCGAACTGCATGGTCGGGGCCTTGAAGCCCCGCGTATTCTCAAGCGCACAGGCTCCACCTGGAGCATCACTGAGCCGATGCAGTGGTCGGCCAACTACTTTGCGATCAATCGTATTCTCAACCAACTGCAGTTCCTTGAAGAAGAAGCCTCCTTCGCGGTCGATGAAATAGCAAAGACCGGCCAGACACTTGCCGACTATGGACTCGACGATCCCATCCTCCGCCTGATCATCGCTGAGGGCGACGAAAGCATTTCCCTCAGTATCGGCACACTCACCGAGATTGGCAACAACGTCTACCTCCTCGGGCCGGACGGGCGGGATATCTTTGTAGTCAATCGCCAAGTTATCGATGGCCTCCTCGTCGACCTCGGCGATCTGCGCACCCGCCAGATATTTGACATCCCTGTTTTTGAAGTCAATGCACTCGGTTTGCAGATCCGCTCCGACAGCACCGCCGACGGCAGCTTTCTTAAAGTTCGCCTGGCCCGCAGTAACGGCGCTTGGAGTTTCGAGGCACCTCTCGCCGCCAAGGCCAATCCCGCTTTGGTCGACAATACGATCAACACCCTGACGGCCGCCAAAGTGGGCCGTTTTATCGATGAAGAAGCGGAAGATCCCATTCTACAAGGATTCGAATCGCCTTTCATGCGCGTCACTATCCATGGCAATCAGCGCCGCCAAACTCTGATCGTCGGCAACCTCGATCCGGCAGCGCAAGGTGCGCCGCAGTATTTCGCTCAACTCGAAGACAATCCGGCAATTTTCACCGTGCTCGCTCGCCCTTTCGACGCTCTGCGCGAAGCGCAGGAAGCCCTGCGCGAGCGTAACTTCGTCAACTTTGATTCTACTCAGGTCTCGGCGATCAACATTTCAGAGAACGGACGCAAGATACGTCTGCAAAAGCTGGAGACTGGCGACTGGCAAGTGCTCGAGAGCAAGGGTGAAAACGAAATCCAACCGCACCGGGCCGACCCAGGCATCATGTCTCGCCTTCTGCAAGACCTAGAGACACTCCGTGCCATTGGCTTCGCGGTGGACGCGCCCTCTCCGACAGATAGCGAACGCCTCGGCTTCAATCAACCAAGGCGGGTTGTTAGCCTCAGCTCCACCGAGGACGAACCGATCACACTGACACTGGCTCACCCGGAGGACGACAACGACAACCTCTACGCCAAAACGAATCTAGCTGACTTCATTTACCAGGTCGAACGCCGCACCACGCTACGCATGCTTCCGCTGAACACACATTACTATCGCAACCGCATCCTGGACACACTTCCCGCAGCGGCAACGATCAGCGGCCTGAAACTTACAAATCTGGAAAGCGGTCAAAACATACTCGACCTCCAACTGCCCAAGGACGAGATCGACTGGAACACTTACTTGCTCGAAAATGACTTCCAACGTGCCGACGACATCCGCACCCTTCTCGCCGCCGCGCGAAACTTTAGCGTAAAGAGCTACCTACTCGACAGCTATGCAGATGCCTACCCTATCGAATTGGATAGGACTCTGCCTTGGGTTTTCCGCCTCTCTGCTACGATTCAGCTCCCCGGCGGTGAGACCGATCGCACCGAAGTCCGCGAGTATGTCTTCACCAAGCGCTTATCTGGCACCTTACAAGTCGGAGGCTCCAAACAGAACGATGCCATTTTTGAAATACCACAGGAGCTCTTGGATGCGCTCTATGAATTGACCGACGACATGGAGCTTCCACCGGAAGCGAAAGAATTGCCCGTGGCCGAGCCAAGCTCCATCGAGCCTCTGCCTGCACCGCAGCCGATTCCCTCAACTGAGCTCTAAGCTAGCCGCCCAGGAAACATAAACATGGCGAAAAGGAAAAAACTTCGGCTCAGTATCCTGCTGGAGCTATTCCTGAATGCATTCTTGCTGACTCTCTTCGTGGCGCAGGCTTTCGTCGCAACTTACCTACTATTTTGTGAGTATGTGCCGTTTCCTTCCAATTGGGGCAACCGTCTGATCGCACAACACCTGCCTGCGGACACCATTCTTCAGGTTGACGAATTCAGACTACGTCCAGGCGGCTCGATCGACCTGGTCGGCATCGATATCAAAACTGAGGGCATCCAACAACCACTACTCAAAGCGAAGTCGGTGAAAATCGAGCTCAAATGGGATACACGCTTCGACTTACCACAAGTCAAAAGCCTCGTCCTTTCGGCGGGTATACTCTACACGCCTTCGGTCTATTCTTCCGACGGCTTCCACAGCCCCCTCCTGGAACGAATCACCTTCCGCGTCATTCCGAATACAGCCTACTGGGAAGTCGACCGTTTTGCCGCACTCCACGAGAACATCCGTCTGCGCGGCGCTTTTCAGATCCCGATTGGCTCAGACACGGCCAGTGATTTAAGCATCGGACAAAAGATCAATGCCTTCTATGCACAAGCTGCCAAGCTCTCAGAGCAGAAAGAAAGCATCCACTATTTCCAGACCCCAACCATCGCTTTCAAAATGAGCACGCTGGATGCCGAGACCCAGCAAGTGGATGTACGCATCAGTAGCCGACAGCTCCGACACTCGGAAGTCATTGCTGATAAAGTGCAACTCCGCGGCAGCGCCCAACTCAAGGGGCTGGAGATCACTCCGATCACAGCACCACGCTTGACCGCTGAACAGATCCAACTGCCCCGTTACGAGCTCGCCGCAAACGGCCTCAGCGCAGAGATCAAACCGGATCAACTCGAGAGAATCCTCGCTGGCGA
>Ga0129345_1000718_pt1 | contig 12320 bp, 24 predicted proteins | sample CPBDNA_FD_94425 | JGI IMG/M metagenome (GOLD analysis project Ga0129345, IMG submission 94425) | Freshwater to marine salinity gradient microbial communities from Chesapeake Bay, USA - CPBay_Sum_20_0.8_DNA | ecosystem: Environmental > Aquatic > Marine > Coastal | place: USA: Chesapeake Bay...
ACGGCGACTCTAAAGACGAAGACAAACTTCTAGATATTCTAAAAAAACATACACCTAGAGAAATTTTACTGGTCGATGATATAAACGACACAGGAGAAACCTTGTTATCTATTTTTTCTACTATCGACCAAGCCGGATTTTTCAAAGACATCAGAGTAGCGACATTGTTTAACAAATCTACATCAGATTTTACAGATGTAGATTATTCAGCTGTAGAGCTTACACCTGATACGGATAAATGGATTGTGTTTCCGTACGAAGAATGGTGGAACTCAAATAAATTTAAGGAAAATAAATGAAAAAGGCAGAAATTCGACGTATCCAAAATAACATAGATTCACGTGGTCCTGACATGTTATACTTTGTTAACTTATACAAGGACAACGAATATTTTGGCACAATAAACACCACAAACAAAAGCATTCGTTATGCAGATGATGTTGTTGAAAATTGGGAAAAAGGAATTTTAGGAGAAGACAATGAGTACATTGAAAAGTTTAAACAACCACCTAGCAGTGTTGAAAGAAAAACATAATTTATTGGACAAAAAAACGTCTGAAGAATATAAAAATTTTCTAAATAATGATGAGTACACAAAACACAAGAAAGAGAAACTCAAAGTTAAAGATGAGATTGTGTTTTTAGAAAAAATAATTGAACTGAAAGAAAAGGAATCAAATGAAGAAGTATGAAGAAATCATTGAACGTTGCAAAAATGCAGACAAGCGTTACTGGGCCAGTGACAATATAGCCAGGTTGTTGCAAAAGGGCGAGAAAGAACAACTCATTGAGGAAGCAACCGAAGCATTTGAAACAGTATTGGACACTCTAATCATTGATCGACACAACGATCCTAACAGTCAAGGCACTGCTCGTCGACTTGCTAAAATGTATTTCAATGAGATTATGTCAGGTCGTTACGACCATATGCCTAATGCAACTGCTTTCCCTAACCACGTAGACGACGGCTATGAAGGTATGTTGGTTGTGCGTAGTGAATTAAAGTCAATGTGTTCGCACCATCACCAGCCTGTTAGTGGCGTAGCATATATCGGTATCATTGCCGCAGACAAATTGATCGGGCTCAGCAAATACACTCGAATTGCTCAATGGTGTGCTAGAAGAGGTACACTACAAGAAGAACTGTGTAACGATGTTGCTCGTGAAATCATGAAAGCAACAGGAAGCAAGGATGTTGGTGTGTATATACAAGCAACGCATGGTTGCTGTGAGAACAGAGGCATTATGGCTACGAGCAGTCTAACACAAACCACAGTGCTCAAAGGTGCTTTTAAGAATGAAGCAAAAGTACAAAAAGAATTTATGGATAATATCAAATTACAACAGCAATTTGCATGCGGTAAGTAATGGCTAAAATTGTAGTCACCGGGCATGATATCGGACTAGGAAGGATTGCTTATGAGGAACTGCTAGCTGACGGCCATGAAGTAGTTGGCGTTTGTAGACCTGATTGGGATTTAGATTCACCTGATGACAGAGAGTGGCTTGTTACTAATTATGCACATTTCGATGTGTTAATTAATAATGCATATGAGTTAGATCCGAAAAAATTAGCAGACCCGGATCGTAAAATAGGTCAGATAGAATTATTAGATTGTTTCCTACGAGAATGGGAAGGTAATGATAGCAAATACATTATATCCCATAGCAGTAAAGCCAGTTTAAGGCATCCACAAAAAGACCCTTACATAAAGAGGTATGCGTTAGATAAAAAGGCACATGACAAGTTCATAGACAAATGGTTATCGACTAAGCCAAACGGGCCAAATTTGTGTAATTTAATGATAGGTTGGTATGCCGGATCACATGAACAGATATACATAAAACAACATGCACAGTTAGCTGACGCTGTAAGTAAAATAGACGCTGTAAGTCCCACAGCGTATACAGATTTAATTAAGTTAGCAATACACAATAAAGAGCTAGTATGGCCCAATGTGATCATTGTGGATAAATCGGATAGAATGACTAGTTGGAAAACTTATAATGCAGAGTCCGAAATGGCAAGGAATCGAATATGAAAATCGCTATAACAGGACATACATCGGGATTAGGAAAGTATATCTATGACGCTTGCATAAAAAACAAACACGATGTTGCGGGATTTTCATTAACGTCGGGGCACGACATAGACAACAGGGACGTATGTTACGACATAATCGATCAGGCAAAACATATGGACATGTTTATAAATTGTGCATATGGCTCAGTGAAAGATCAATATGTGAAAGGTGCAAATGGTCAGATAGAACTTCTTAAACAAATACTTTCTGCATGGGGAGAGGACAAATCGAAGTTTATTTTACATATAGGCAGTAAGTACATGTATCGTAACCCTCAAAAGATACTGCCAGCAAAAATATACACATTAGACAAAAGACATGCACATGACATAATTCAGAATTCTAGCAGTGAAGCAAAAGTGTTTAATTTTATACCAGGTATGTTTGAAAGTTCGATGTCTGACATGTGGCCTGATGTATTTACTAAATCGAAAATGGAACACATAGGAGATACGTTGTGTTTTTATATCGAAAATTGTAAAAGGATGTGGCCCCAAGAAGTTGTAATTGATAAAACTGATTTATTGCATAGACCACTGGAAGAAGTAATCAAACTAGGATCAACACAATGAATATTTTAATGACAGATAATAAATCAGTACTAGGAACAGCATTGTATAACAGGCTGATCGATGATGGGCACGACATAACTGTGTATGATGTAGATTTAAACCAACCGGATGACGTTTTTAAGCAAGAAATAGACTTTGAAAAGATTGAACTTTGCCTAAATAACAAATATCAACCCAGTGACAGTGATAAACCACACGGTCAACTAAGATTAAATGCCATTTTTCTTGACTTATGGGCCGATTCGGTGTTAAAATACATAATTAACATAGCAGATAAATGTGCTGTAGATAGTCATGTTTATTGGGAAGGAAGTAAAGAGTACAGAGCAGAACAAGTGATGTGGAACGCAATAGAAAGAAAAAAGTCAGGCGAAGGGAGTTATCCTAATCACTGCGTCATGTATATAGATTACGACGACGACAAAGCGTCTGTGTATGCTGACGTTGTATCACATATGGTAAAAACATGTTCTAACGTATGGGTTAGTAAAATTGTATTAGGGAGCAAGCAATGATTGAAAAGAGGCACAGGTCATTTGTAGTGTCTAACGGGCTAGTCCCTGTTGATACTATCTGTAACAAAATTGGTCAAGGCAGAACTATCCATATGTTGAAGGATATATTTCCGAAATTGACCCATGCAGACATTTTCGAAGCCATTCACTTTTATGCTGAACATACGTCTATTCCGAAAATGGAGACGCATAAACTATTAGAGGTGTCTAACACAGGCACAGACGAAAACGTCATAATTGAGGTTACTAATTTACATCAAATCGTGTATATTAAACTTCTTTCGGTAGCATATAGTTTATATCCGGAAATAGACGATTTTGCACAATTAATGAATCAAGGTCTACGAGTTTGTACACTAGAGAACATTAGATGTTTCGAATCTAACAAACTGCTAGACAACGAACTAAACATATTAGTAAACGAAGCGATGCAAGTTGCAGTTCCAGATATTGTAAATGACTTTGCTTCAACTAAAAACGATTTAGATTATTCAGAGTATTTAGAAAGGATAGACAATAATGAAACTAAGGTATAGCGAAGCATTCTACTCAGTACAAGGTGAAGGGCGATTTGTTGGAGTGCCCAGTGTTTTCCTACGAGTGTTTGGCTGTAACTTCGAATGTGCAGGATTTGGGCAACCACGTGGTGAGTTAATTGCTACAGAATCCATGCCGTACAACACAGATCCTAGAGCAGACAAAGATCATCCAGAAGCATATAAAAGCATAGATGATTTACCAGTAACCTTATTAGGTTGCGATTCTAGTGCTAGTTGGAGCAAGAAGTATAAACATTTACAGATGACTAAGTCTGTTGACGAGGTGTTTGATCACATCACTAGTTTACTTCCCAACGGCATGTTCACCGGCCAACACGGTGAAGACATACACTTGGTGATCACAGGTGGTGAACCGCTACTGGGGTGGCAACGTGTTTGGCCGGAGCTTTTGGATATGTGCATTGACAAAGGACTTAAAAATGTTACCTTTGAAACTAATGGCACACAAAAAGTAAAAGATGAATTAGTTAATTATTTTAACCATTCTGAACTGCATGTTACATGGAGCACTAGTCCAAAACTGTCTATCAGCGGCGAAACGTATGATGATGCATGTGTGCCTACTGCATTGCTCACAATGAATTGCGTAGATAACAGTTATTTGTACACTAAATTTGTTGTAAGGGATAGTGAATGTCTAGCTGATGTAGACAACTTCATGAGGACATATAATCATTCTGGTGTCGAAATTGATGCAGTTTATCTAATGCCAGAAGGAGCCACGCTAGAGCAACAAACATTCACAGAAAAGAATGTTGCAGAAATTTGTATGAGAACTGGATATAAATTCAGCCCAAGACTACATATTAATTTATTCGGTAATGCTTGGGGCACATAATGCTATATTGTTTTGTGTGCCAATCTATACTACTGCCAATGAACATTAAGTATCATACTGCTGATAAGAGCAAATTTTTTTGTGGGGCAGAATGTAGTTTAAAATATCACGCAGAACAAAAGGAGAAAAAACATGACTAGACTAATACCATTTAGATTCCTCCCGGGAAGTTGGGGACTCAAAGGAGATACATACGAGCGAGCTCGAATCGAATATGAGCTAACAGGCGTAGAAAAAGAAATAGCACTTGCACAAGTAGGTATCAAAGACGAAGGCGAAAAAGAACTTGTAAAGATCGAAGTGTTGGCAAAGGCAGGAGAACTTACTGAAAGCGAAGCAGAAAAGAAAACTGCTGAGATTAAGAAGGAGCCATGGGTAGAAGTAAAAAGAATGGAAGTCAACCCAGAAGATCCTAAAGCTGGTTATATGGAACTTGATTGGAACGAACACTTTGTTGCAATGCTACAAGAAAAAGGCTATGTAGGTAAAAGCGATGAGGACGTAGTCAACAAGTGGTTCAACGATGTGTGTAGAACAGTGTTAATGCAAGAAATCGAAGACCAAGATTACGGACTAGAGCAAATGGATCAAGCAGATGTGATCACAGTAACTGATCCTTCAGACAAAAAGGAACCTAAATGACCGAACAATCTACAGCAAAGCATAAACTAGCCGTTTTAGTTAACAGTCACATCGCTCCTAAAATTGCATCTTTCGTTGCAGATCTGTCTGATGAAGAACTAATTGAACTGTTGACAGCATTTAAAACCATGAATATTGATCTCATGAAAGACTTGACAAAAGAAGCAGATAAGCGTAAAATACGCAGTAAGCAATGGTCTGAAGACAGTCCATTTGATGCAATTATGGAAGAAGGATTTAACAAATGAAGTACTTGTTAGTGGACAGTCTAAACATGTTTATGCGAGCCAAGCATGTTGGTGGCAGAGGTCAAGACATCGATACTAAAATTGGTATGGCAATGCACATCATGTTCAACAGTCTTGCTAAATGCTATCGAGAGTTTGATGCGGACCATATTGTGTTATGTTTGGAAGGACGTAGTTGGCGTAAAGATTTCTTTGAGCCTTACAAGAAGAACAGAAAGGTCACAATGGACCAACGTAGTCCGCGTGAAGTAGAAGATGATGAACTGTACTTTGAAGCATATGATGACATGGTGAATTACTTCAGAGAGCAGACCAATTGTAGTGTTATTCGATGTGAGAAAGCAGAAGCAGACGATATGATTGCAATGTGGATTCAAGACCATCCTGAAGACCAGCATATGATTGTGAGTACCGACAGCGACTTCTATCAACTCATGGCCGACAACGTACAACAGTATAATGGAACAACAGATCAACTGGTAAGTTTAGAAGGATTTGTTGATGCTAAAACAGGCGACCGTATCGTAGATAAGAAGACTGGTAAAGAAAAAGAATTGCCTGATCCGGAATATATACTGTTTGAAAAATGCGTTAGAGGTGACCCAACAGATAACGTGTTTAGTGCTTACCCTGGTGCTAGAGTAAAAGGCAGTAAAAACAAGACTGGTATCAAAGAGGCATACGAAGACAGGAACTCCACAGGATTTAATTACAATAATTTCATGCTTCAACGTTGGGTCGATCATAATGGTGATGAGCATCGAGTGAAAGATTGTTATGAAAGAAATAGAATTTTAATTGACTTAACTGCTCAACCAGATGAGATTAAATCGTTGATTCGAGAACGTATCAGTCAACAGAAAAAAACTGAACAAATAAAGAATGTTGGTATATATTTCATGAAGTTTTGTGCTAAATGGAATTTGCAACGTATGAGTGAAAACCCTAACAACTATGCGAGTATGTTAAATGGACCAGCTCGATAAGGATATACATAAAATGTTTGATGAAATTAAAAAGCCTTCAGAAGAACAAGCGTATATTTATGAACGTAACGGCGGAACAATTTATCGACGTCCAATTGGTGGCGATATTTCAACCCGAGAAATAGTTGCACAAAGTGTGACAAAGGAGAAAAAAAATGATTGAATTTAAAGAACAAGTGAAACTGCAAAAGATTTCAGATGATGCATGGATTGTAAATGATGCAGAAAAGCGCATAGGTATTTTACATAAAACTGTACAAGACAAGTACACTTACTTAGATCGTACTGAAACTATCTTGTTTGAAAATGCACAGCAAGTCACAGAAACATTTAAAAATCAATTTCTCTTCGAAGAGGGCATCGAACTTGATGTTACTCAGCCAGGAACTTTTTATATTAAAGGGTTCGCAGTCGACTATCCCAATCCGGTTCCCATTGATCAATCGCACCCTGATTACATGGATGAGATTCCGCTTTTTGCAAAAACTGAGAACAGTGAAGTTTACTATGCGGCAGGTTGGTATGCAATCAACTTTGAGAAAGGTTGGAAACATGGCAACTGCCCTAAACTAAATACTCTTATAACATATGGCTATGAAGGTCCGTTTAAAACTAAACTAGAGCTAAAGCAACGACTAAAGGTACTGAACAAAATCAAAAGAAAAGCAATGAAATGAAAGAGTCTGATTTAGAAAAGTTTAAAGCAAGAGTAAAACAACTTAATCAGCAAGATCAAAAGCAAACTACTTTTGATGTACCGTTTTTAGTGAAGGTAGTTAACGAAATAGAACAGTTAACTTCTACTAAAACACAACAAGTGTTGTATTCGGGTGGAAAATTCCGTGATTAAGCGTGTGGGTTACAGTGGTGGGTATCCTCAAACAAGTGGCTACGATATGAAAAATCTACCCGATGACTGTGGCTATGACAAGCATTTCAAATACGAAGTGGTTTGGGATAAGGGAGAATACACTGGGTCCGATGATCAATGGCGTCAGGTAGGTATACCACACAGTGTGTTGAATAAGATCAATGCAGATGCACATAGAAAAAAATTTAAATACGGCTGGACATTCAGAGTCGAAAACGGATACAAAACAGCAATAATCAGTTTTTCCTCAAAGTCATATGCTTTTTGGTTTCGATTAACAAATAGATAAAAGTATGAATTATTACGAAATTAGAAATGTCGATCTCAGCAGACCTTTTTATGTGGCATCTGAGCTGTTCCACAGTAGCTATCAAAGATTCGACGGAGATGTTACTGCCATAAATCGCAACCCTGGGGCAAACATAAATATGATTCCTTTTGCCCAAGGTATCTTTGTCACTTGGCGTCCTAGGGCTAAAAAAATATTATTAAAAGAGTTTAACAGTATATTTACTTACCCTATACTCAATATGTTTGTGTTTGTAACACCGGCACACGGTACTTATGCATGGCACAGAGAGGGCACACAAAATTTGCATCGTTTGCCAGGAGAAACACAAGAATATATACAATTAAATAACGTACGAAGAAACTGTGCAATAAATTACAACCTCAACGACTCCGATTTGAGTAAAAGTAAACTATATTGGGGTAAGGCTTCCAAAGAGGCCAATGACCTAATAAACGATAATTACCACAATGTATATCCTGAACAAGGATTTTTACATGTGGAAAACAAAGTTGGACTAGGAGTGGGATTTGAAAGTGTTCTAGATCAAAATCTAATAAGAAAAACAGATGAGTATGTAGGGCTCGATGTTCCAGTATTAATAAAAACAGATGATTTCCACATGATTGATAACACTGAATGCGAGCACGACAGAATTGCAGGAACTGTGTCCTTTGGACCCAATATGATGTTCGACGGCATTAAAAATATGATAACTAATATGGCAAAATGAAAATAGGATGAACAAATGCACATAGAAATTTTTGGCAAAGATAACTGCCCGTTTTGTGATATGGCTGTATCAAAAGCACAACAAATGATACAAGAAACAACAAACACATACGAATATAAAAAATTAGAAAAGGATTTTACTCGAGAAGAACTGTTTGAACAGTTTCCAGAAGCCAGAACATTTCCACAAATTCGTATAGACGGAAAGGCCATCGGTGGATGGGTTGAGTTCAGCAAAATAAAGGGTTAACAACTGTTTTAAAACATAATTAAAACACGTTTTTAAGATAAATAAGTGTATAGGAGAACTATACACATGAGTAGACCAAAACCCAAAATATTGCTGGAAGCAATGCACAAAGACACATATAAAGCAGATCAAGTACTCGCGGCTGATGCAATCTACAGTGTTTTTTATCAAGGCAATCCTATTAACTTAAGAACATTAAACAAGTTAGTCAGTTACCCTGGACCAAAATATAAAAAAGTATCTTTCAGCAACAGTGGTCATGCTTTTAACCTAGCTGAAAAATTAAATCAGACATTCGGTACTGAAGAATTCCAAGTAGTTAAACTAACATCAGGTGAGTACGTTACTGAATCTGATGTTAGCAATGACTGATCAATCTTTACAATATCGCATAGCCACAAAAATGATGCAGGAGCACGAGACTCTGCGTCAGTATACTACATTGGATGTGTGTTACATGCTGTTTAAAAACATACAAGTATCGGACAATACGTTTACAGGACTGAGACTAACAAAGCTGGGATTCACATTGCTCAAGGATATGTATGATTCTTATCCGTTTGCTGTAGCAGAGGGAATACACAAAAAACTATTGCTAAAGTTGCATGATAAAATGCAATGGCCTTACTATTTAGATAAAAAACATCTATATCTTTTCAGCGAAGATGATGCTATGTGGCTAAAGCTAGTCGGTGACGACATCGAAAAGTTTGCAAATAATTTAGACTAAGGATTAAATAACAACATGGGCACAATTAATTATTCTACACTAAGACCATTTGCAAAGGTTTTAGGTCTACCTAAACTAATGCAACCGACACAAAAGATAAACGGCAAGATAGATAAAAAAACTGGTCGTACATTTCAATTTCAACCGTGTGACCATCCTGAATGGGGTGTACATCTAGACCCAAATAATCCATACCTTCAATTAAGAAATTACAAACGTTACAGTGATGATGAAATGCTGTATACTGTTAACAAACAATATTTTAGATGTCCTGACTTTGAACTAGATGACAACAAAGCACTGATGACAGCCGGATGCAGTCACACATATGGTGTAGGCAGTCGCGGAAACGAAGTCTGGGGTAGTATTCTTTCAAACATGCTAGATTACAAATATTGGAATGTGGGAGTAGGCGGCATTGGTCCGGATGCCACTCTACTATTAGTTCAGCAATTTTTTGAGGAAGGCTTCGTGCCTGATGTGTTAGCTGTTTTGTGGCCTACTATAGAAAGAAAGTTAATAGTAACAGATGCAAGTAAAAACATAGAAAATAAAATCACAGATTTTATATTAGAAAACAATTACAAAGCAAAGTTCGACACTGATGTTTTTCCATGGTGTGGAAGCATGACAGTCATACGAGGTGATATCGGTAGATCAGTCAAAGGTCACCTCTTACAATCAAATCAGCAAATGTACTTTAATTTTTTACAAATTCGAAACACAATGATACTGCTCTGTGAGCGTTACAATGTAAAACTAGTAGAGATGTTTTCTTGCGAAGAGGGCATAGATATTGTTACCCAACGTTGCACTAAAAAAGTTCCAAGAATAGACTACATCACTGGTTGCGGCAAAGATGCGTCTAAATACGGTGCTGATCACATCGATTGGGGTGATGTGGGTCGGGATGGGCAACACTTTGGAGTAGGCCCTCATACTGAAATCGCAAAAAGTTTTTACAGTTTGATCAAATCCACTTAGACCAACTAGGATGTTTGATCTTCATATCCAAACTTTCTTTGTTTTTTATTAATTCATAATAACTTGGTCTAGAAGGAATCTTGTTGGGCTGTGGGAATAGTTTATCACCCTTAGCAGTATTACAAGGTTGACAAGAAGTCACAACGTTCTCAAATGTTGTCGGGCCGCCTTTGCTAACTGGCAGAACATGATCCATTGTTGCTGTGCTGAGCGTTAAATCTATTCCGCAATATTGGCATGAAAAATTATCCCTTAGCATGACATTGTATTTACTGAATCTAACGTTGCTGTTCTTCTTGATATATTTCTTTATCATTACCACAGCAGGAACTCTTGTTTCCCATGTAGGGCTACTCACCATCCATTCATCATACCATTCTAGTACATGAACTTTTTCTAAAATTAAGTATTTGATAGATTCTTGCCAGCTGATTGTGCTAAGAGGTAATACACTATAAGGCTGACCATCAGCATTTAGTACCAATGTATCACTCATTGAATTGAGCTCCGTGTAGTCGTTTACAGTATTTATAGCATTTTTTTGAATATCTAATGTATATTTGAGTATTTTAAGTTGGGCAGGCACAGAAAAAATAAATATATACATACTTAATAGGAGGATCATACTATGAGCATTAAAGTTTGGGGATTTGGTGGAAGCACTAAACCCTGGATGCAAAATGTGTGTAGCGGATTCGATGTCACCTATTTTGGTCGTCATAATGTCGACTACACTAAACCACAAGAGTTTATCGACAGTATCACCGACATACCTGATGTGATCGTGTACAATATAAACAATGCAGGATACGAGCCTGACTTCGATAAAGTCGTTACTGGAGATACACATTTTGAGAAATTGTGTGACATCATTAATACAACTTATCGTTTTGAACTAAATTTACTGGAATGGTTTTTTGGTCACCACAGAAATAAAAGGTTGTTGTGGATAACCAGCATGGAACCATACAACATAAACCCTGCACCACCAGAAGAGTATGACGGCGACATTCTTATGTATAGGCAGGTAAGAGCATTAGAGCACCAAGCAATTTATCAACAGAACATAAAGCCTAGAAATGTAGCCAAAAATAACATTGCCATGGGCACATGTGTTGCACACAATATGCCGGGCACAGACATCAAATTAAATGCTATCATCAAAGACGATCTGTTTCAACCGATGGTTTGTACTGTAATTAACCAACTAGACCTCACAGAAGATCAGCTGGAAGTAGCCACCATTACCCACAGAGATGTGAATTTAAAAGCATAATCAGCTAAGTGCTTGATTTATATAGTAAAAAAACTCTAATATAATCAAGCACTTACAAATCTGCCAAAATTTCTGGAATTTTTTTTGAAAACCTAACAAAATCAAGCACTTATGTCATGCAAAAAACATTGACTTCTGGATCAATATCCGTATAATAGTATACATAGTTAAGCACAAGGGAAGACAACATGTTGAAATTTGCAGAAACAGCTCAAATCGGTGACGTAATCAAAGCGTTCGATTTCAAGCCAATGCCAGGCAGAGAGGATTCCTTCCTCATTGGTAAAGTCATTGCAAAAGGACCTATCAAGCGTTTCGAGCCTGAGCTGGGTCGTGAGATTTATCTGTGTGATGGTTACACCATTGAGATCACCGAGTGCAGTGACAATGTTCGAACTGGTGATACAGGTTATGTTCCATTTGAAGTGAGCTTCATGGAATACGACGAGCGTGTTCAAGTAGTGGAGGCGGCGTAATGAGTTGGAATTTGGAAGGTTTAGCAGTTGAAGCATCTTACTTGGACATTCCAGTCACTGGTAAGGTCACCCTCAGTCGTGTCAAGTACGGTGGCGGTATCAGCCACCATGTTGAACTCTTCAACAGTATTAAAGATGGCCCGATCGCTCGTCCCAAAGGTGATGTTGTGATTGTGGACCACGAAAGTGTAACCCGTGTAATGGAGGCGGTGTAATGTTTACAGCAGAAATTCATCAATTAGCAACTCGCAATGCACAAATTGCAAC
>Ga0129345_1000721_pt1 | contig 12315 bp, 13 predicted proteins | sample CPBDNA_FD_94425 | JGI IMG/M metagenome (GOLD analysis project Ga0129345, IMG submission 94425) | Freshwater to marine salinity gradient microbial communities from Chesapeake Bay, USA - CPBay_Sum_20_0.8_DNA | ecosystem: Environmental > Aquatic > Marine > Coastal | place: USA: Chesapeake Bay...
AGTACCAACAGGGGTATCCTCTATTGTTTCTGCACTATTTACAGTTGCTTTAAATGGGGTTCCTTTTCCACCTCTTCCGTCTCCGGGGTATATATTTCTTTCGTAAACTCTTCCTGCTGTATAGCCATGTTCTCTAGCCAAGTCTTTTTCTGTTGAAAAATTAGGAACGAACCCGCTTGCCAGATTCGTAGTATTTACTTGCAATCCCATAGATGGCAACTGATTTGCAATCTGACCAGCAATTTTTCTTTGATACTCAAGAAGAGCATTTTGTTGTCTTAATTGATCAGCCACAGCAGAGGCAGCTTGTTGTATAGAGATTTGTCCACTATATACTTGCCCCAAAATATTTGGCTGCCTAGACATAAAGTCCAGAACTGTCTGCTCGACAGCCGCTCTTCTTCTAGACGCTTCATTTAACTGAGCAAATTCTGCAATTGATCTACCAGCAAACGAACCCAGTTGGGTGATTAATTTACCAAATCCAACGGCTAAGAGCCTAACTCCGGGACCAGATAAAAATCCACTAAAAGCTCCACCCAAAACCTTTGTGAGTTTTCCACCAAAATCTTCTTGTTCTATACTTTTTGCAACAGAATCTGCAAAATCTGTAGCAAAGTCCAAGCCTCCTTTGAGTGTGGGAGCAAATGTCAAATCTCCAATTGCTGCACTTGCGGCAGAAACGCTATTGAGTGTTTTTAAAAATTTAGCAGAAAGAGTTTGATTCAATTCTTCTGTTCTTTTTCTTGCAAATCCAGTGGCGTTGGCTGCCGCTTTCAAAGCTCCGTCGTAAATACTCATTCCCCCGCCCAAATCAGAAAGAACAGCTTTGAGTACGTTAATTTGGAATACGCCGCCAACAGCTTCAGCAACGAACGACTTTTGCGAAGAACTGAGCGTATCAAATCTTGAAGCCAGAGACTTCAAAATCTCAACCAAAGGAAGCACTTCTCCAGAAGCCTGCTTTGTTGCTATCCCCAAACTTTCAAGAGCTTCCAGAGTTTTTGGTCTTTGAAGTCTTGTGAATATTGTTTTAAAACTGTTACCAATAACAGCACCACCACGGGCGGTTGTTTGTTGGGCGGCAGTAACAAGAGCGATTGTTTGGTTAAGGCTTACATTTGCATCTGAGGCAGAAGAACCCACACGCTGAATACCTTTTGCCAAGTCTTCTGAAGAAACCGCAAATTTCGCATCAACAGAAGCCAGCCTATTTACAATATCTATTGCGGTTAAAGACTCTTTCTTGAATGAGTTTATTGCTGCCGTCAATGATTGCACGGACTCTTCAAATCCAAGCCCAGAAATTCTAGCCAAAGACAATGCAGCCTCTGTTCTTTTTAGTGTGTCTTCTGCGTTTAGACCTTGTCTGGAAAATTCTGCTGCGGCTTGAGCAGCATCTTTAAATGCAACACCAGTTCTATTTGCTGTAAGGAAAAGCTCTCTTCCAAACTTGGTAAGCTCTTTTGAATTTAGCCTTAAAAGAACGTTAATATCTGTTAAGTTAGATTCGACCGAAGCAGACGATCCAATCAAAGAATCAAAAGCTTTTTTTACTGCAAAAATTGCTCCAGCCGAAGCTCCGAATGCTAAAACACGGGCATTTGCTGCTTCCAAGGACTTTTGGAATTCGCTCGCTCTACCAGTTATTCTACCCAGTGGCTGCTCAAAGTTTCTCGCGTTAAGCCTTCCTAGCGATCTAGGTTGATTAAAAACGCTATTAATCGCCCTGTTGAGATCTGTTACGTCTCCACCTATTGTTACATTAATATCAGCCATATAAACCCAAAGTCCTTGATATTTATTACACTAATAAACAATAGTCTTAATTGTATTTTTATCTTCTATTTCTCACTACTGTATTATTTGTTACTTTGGCTTGGCCTTCTGATCCATCAATGGACTTGGAAATCATTTTTTGATACTGAAGATCGTACCAGTTTAGCAGTTCCGAAGATTCTGTGGTTTCATTTATAAGCGGTGGATCTTTTTCTGCATTTTCTAGAATGTTTATATTTCTCATGGTTCTTGCCAAAAGCTCCATTTGAAATTGAGTATACTCTACTATTGGCTTTCCAAGAAAATTGTAAATATTTTTCTTACAATAAGTCATTGGATTTATTACCATTGGAAGAACAGAAAGCTTTCTTATAACTTCGTCGTTGTACTTGCTGTTTATATAGTTTAATTCATAATTTAAAATAGAAATGTCTTCTTCTTCTAGATTATCAAATTCTTCTTTTGTATAAAGTCTTTCATTGAAATCTCTATCTTTGAAAAAAGAGTTCCAAGGAAGAATCTCTGTAAAATATTTCAATGCGTAAAAATTTGCATTTGGAGTTGTATACTTGTATTTTTCTGCTTTTTTGGCTGATAGTTTTTCTCGTATTTCATTCAAAATCGCTTCTAGTGCCTCTCTTTGCCCTTGTACGATAAGTTTATCCAAACGCTTTGTATTGTCTGAAATTTGAAGCTCATAAGAAAGAAGCTCGTCCTCATCGGCCTCAGTCCAAGATCCGACAAGAAGAGCTTCCTCTATTTTTTGTTTTTCCGTTGGTACTCCGTCTCTTACTTTTTCGTTAAAGAAAGTATTTTTTTGCCTTACTAAATCCGAATAGTCTTTATCCGTAAGGTGTTTTACATAACACTTATACGTCTCAGAATAAGTCCAACCATAAAGAATATCAGAATAAGCTATTCGTAAATCGTCGAATTCTTCTAATATTTTCATTCATTCTTCTTTTTCGCTTGCTTTTTCTTTTTGGGTGGACGCTGCTCTTCGGGCTGTTCTTCTTCAACTGACTCTTCCTCGACCGCCTCTTTCTCAGCTTTTTCTTCTGGAATTTCATCGACTTCTATGTTATAATCGGAAAATTCTTCAGAATATGTTTTTTCAATTTCATCTATATATTCTTGCCCCGTATCTCCTCCATTTAGCCAATAACTGATGAAATATACGGCTTTTCTCGCCACTTCTTTCTTGAACAAGTCGTCCGATTCTTCAAGTTCATCTAATTGATCTAGTTTTTCTTCCAGCCCAGCACCATCGAAAACTTGTCGCTTCTTGCCAGATTCGTCTTCTAAATAAGTAATATGAAGCATCCACCAAGTGACCGTTTTGTTTCGAGCTTTATATTCTGCCGTCTGATTAAAGATCTGAGAATAAGGATTTTTCAAGGATTCGATTTGCTGCTCAATATTGACTACAGTTTCAAGAATTTCTTTTATTCTTTCTTTTTGTTCTTCACTAAGTTCCTTTTCTTCTTTTTCGTCCCCAAGGATTTCAAGATATTCAGAAGACAAAGAGTCTTTTTGCTTGGACAACAAATCAATGATCTTGTTTTCTACATCGTTCATTGGTCCGCCGTCGTTGTCATAACGCTTTGCAAGCATATGCACACTCAAAAGACCCTCCTTAATATATTGAGAAATTAGCTTGGCATAATAAATTTCTGCCCCTTCCAAAAGCTTTCTGTTTGGCTTTCTTATCGAAACTTTTACTGGAACCTTTTGCTTGTAAGTTTTTTTGACTTCAGCCTTTTCTCCGTCAACTTCTTTTTGCGTAACGACTTCTTTTGTGTAAGGCTTGTCAACCGAAAAGTCGATAATAAATTTTAGATCTTCCATAAATTACTCTTTTTCTTTTATTTCTACGTAGCTAGCGAAAGTCTCTTTGACTTTGCCTGTTTCTGTATTATATACTTTGGATGGAGCTTTATATTTTATTTTTTTGTAATATTTATCTTTCACAATTTGTAGTCTTTCTGGGTTGATATAAAAGTCGAAGACATCAAGAACATTTTGAATTTCTCTTATGGATTCGTTTCCAGCGTCCAATGTCCGCTTTCTGAATTCTTGATAATCTTGATCTGGGATGGAAGCCTTATGAGATAAGAAGTCTAAATTATCTAAAGAAGATTTAAATAATTTTTTTACAATTGACTCGATTTGCAAAGTCAAAAAGTCACGATTGTGAGCACCTTGTTCCTCTAAACTGTACTTTTTAGGCATAAAGCCCCCTTTCTCCTATAAAGGTATACACAAAAAAGCTCGCAGCGTGAACTGCGAGCTTTAATGGTTTATACTCTTTTTTTACGAGATTGAGAAGGATGTGCCCTCTGTTGTTGCACTATAGGTTGCTCCAATATCTCCAACAGCCTGAGAAAAGCTTGAGCTTGTTACTTTTCCGTCTGTCAGGGTTACAGTAACGTCTCCCATCGTTATGCTACTAATTGGAGTAACGTTGTCAACAGCGGTTCCTTCAAGCGCGATTGAACAGCTAAAGGGAGGCTTTCCTACAACAATGTTACCTGCTTCGATTTCTTCTTGTGTTCCCGTAATAGCACTTCCTAGATTTGTAACGGTCTCTGTTGGGAAGTCAAATGTCACGGTAGCACTGTTAACACCGCTACCAGCACTCAAAGTGATGCTGGAGGAATCGTAAGGAGTAACGGATGAAAGTTTAGCTGGTTGAGTTCCGGCTCCCCCCACGGTAGTTACACCACTTCCGTTGAAAAGTGTGCCCGTACCCACACCAGCGAAGCTTAGATCTGTTGAAAGAAATTCACCAACAGAAGCTGTAATTGTTGCACTTGACAAAATTCCGCGCATTGTGAATCCGCTTGGAGCCACAGAAATTGTAGCTGGAGATCCACCAATAGCTTCACCGGTCAAAGAACTAATCACCGTTCCCATATCGGTTCCGCCGTTGTTGTGAATAATTTTTACATCTGCCGTACATGTTGCAAATTCTTTTTGCCTTCTGTCAACAGAACCAAGTTTACCAAGGATAAAAACGTCTTCGTATGGAATCGTGTTTTCCAGACTGGCTGACTCAACAGCCAATTCGTCGTAAGTTGTTCCTCCGTTAGTTTTAATTGTGCAGCTTTGAGATGCGTATAGTGTTCTTGCGGGCATAATTTTTCCTTATTTTAAAAGTAAGAGTATATCTTGTTATTATATACAGTAAAACGATTTATTTGTGAAATTTATATTTAACTAGCGTCTTCTACATTGAATAATAAAAACATGGAAGACCAAAAAGATTTACACAAAAAAGGATTAGAGAATTTAGAATTTTTAAGAAAACAAAAAATTTTTATAGGAATACCGGCTTATGGTGGACAATGCTTTGTCGGAGCGGCAAATGCTCTTGTTCAAATAGTTGCAGGACTAAACAAATATGGAGTCGATTGCTCTTATAGCTTTATTGCCAACTCAAGCTTTGTGACTATTGCGAGAAATACTTTGTCTTATGAATTTCTTAATTCTGATTTTACCCACCTGTTCTTTTTGGATTCTGACATAAACTTCATTGACAACCCAACTCATTCAATAATCAAAATGATTTTGGCCGACGAAGATATAGTTTGTGCTCCTTATGTAAAAAAAGCTTTAAACTGGGAAAACATAAAACAAGCCGCCAAAATTGATGTTCCAGCCGAAGATCTGGAAAAGTATTCCGGGACTTTCTGTTTAAACGCTTTAAACAATCTAATCGACAAATCGCAAATAGAAAATGGGATAGTTGAAATAAAAGAAAGCGGCACGGGATGTATGCTTATCAAAAGGAAGGTTTTTGAAGGAATTCAAAGAAAATTTCCAGAATACCGTTGCAATGGAAATACATTTGATTTTCAATTTTTTAACACGGAGATCGACAAAGAGTCCAACGAGTATATCACAGAAGACTATATGTTTCAAAGAAGAGCCAGAGAGTGTGGATTTAAAGTCTTTATGATTCCATCAATAAAACTAATTCATATTGGAACGTTTGGATTTGTTTCTGATCTTCCCACAATTGCAAGTAATGAAGTTGGGTTTATTGTCGGTGGACATGGAAGCAACAAAATTTAATGTTTTCTCACTTGAGACAATTCGAAATCAACAAAAGATACATAAAGGTTATTAGATATAGAGTCTGCTCCTCCGTCAGAGTTAAGAGTAGATTCTCTAACTTCTTTTATTAAAATTGTTGGATTTGATTCGTTTAATGCCGCCACGCCAGTATAATTGTAGTCAACCCCGGTATACGCGCCTCTTAAATCGAATGGGATTCCAGATGTTATTGTTTGGAATCTCTTCATTTTTGTGTCTTTTAGAATAGAGCATACCGCATCATTCATGTATTGGGTATCAGATACGACAATTGCCCTAACGTCTACGATTGTTTCATCTAGCCCCCCAAGAGCAAATTTTTCGTTTTCTCCTCCTCTTTTTTTAAGAAAAATCGCTGGCAAGGTTAGATCATTTAATCCAAGTCCAGTTTCTGTTTGGCTGAACTTCGGAGTTTGAAAAAATTTAGTCTCAAATATTAGTTTTTGGTCAGAGCTTGTGGTGAGATAAACGTTTACATCTTTCACAGAAAAATTCCCGCTTATTACCCCTGTCACCTCTCTGTCAAAATTTACCGTTCCTTTATAATGGTTTATATTTAAAAGCCCATTATCACCTATGTTATTCAAAACGCCATCAATATACACGCCTTGTATGATTGTCGGATTTGTTTGGCCGGTAACAGAAAAGTCACTAACCATTTGCTTAAACGGACTAGCATAAGTATACCGATTGGTATAAACGTCCTCCACATTATAAAAAAGACCTGATGCTGGATAATAGGCTTCTCCTTGTTGCAGTATTTTGTTGTCTACATAAAGAAGAAAACTTGACATCAAATTATGGTCATATTGCTTTTTCATTATCTAAAATCCCTCACGAAGTCGTTAAAAATTTTCGAAAGATACTTCTTTCTATTTGCCGAGACTTCTCTTATAACGTTTTTTGTTTGAATGCCGGTTCCAGAGCGCGATCCAGAAAATCCCCTTTTCCTGTTCAAATAGTTTTGCAGCCCACTCAAACCTTTTTCTATTTCAATCGCCCAACTTGCACCAGCTTGCCAAGGCATCTGGGAATATGGAATCAGAGAATTTAAATCTGGGATTTTGACTGTAAAAACCCAATTGAGTTTTTCGTATTTTTTTTTCCTTAATTGAGTCAGAAGAGATATGCCTCTTCTCAAATCTTCAATTGGATCGCTTCCCTTTTCGAATCCAATAAAACTAAACAAATTTCCGTATCCAGATAAAACGCCAGACAAATTTGAACCGGATGGTCCGTCTTTGATTTCAATTGAAATCGGATTATTTAAAAAATCAGAAATCATTTTCCGCTTCTTTGGCAAGAAAAATTCGTCCGCTTTTCTTTTTGCAACGATCCAACCTCTTTTGATAAAAGGATCGCTTTTGCTTATTTTGTCCCTTATCGAAGAATAGTTGATTTTTACATCTAATATTTTATACTTTGGCATTATGTGGCCTCCTGTAATGTATAAACATAAAAAACACTATTCAAGAAAAATTTAACTCTATAAGATCCAACGACTTTAAATGTTTTGTTGTCGAAAGTTATTTTTTCTACTTTTCCTGATTGAATATAATTATGCCCGTCCTCCTTTAGTCTTATCTGACACAATCCATCAACATAAGAAACATTCAAGCCGCCTACTCCGTCGTCTCCTTGAATTTTGTTGTATCTTATTATTGCCTCGAAAGATTGATTCACGGCAGTGTATGTGTATGCGCTATTTGGCTGACTGTCTCCATATCCAAAAACTGCATCAAGATTAATAACACTACTAATTGTTTTTTTTGATTCTTTATGAATGACTATGGTTCTTTTAAAGGTATCGAACAAGTCGTTCATGATACCTGTAAGAACAGCTTTTTCTGCATTTGAAATTAAGCTCGCCATTAGATGTTGTATTGCCTTAGATTTGTATTAACAAGTGAAGACGAAGGAAAATAACCAACAATTGTATCGTCTCCCGCAACCTGCCTCGGCTCTGATTTCTTTGAATTATATGCGTAAATCAGATCTTTTAAAGTCTCATTTTCTTCTTTTTTGATTTGGCTGAGAGCTTTTACTACCTCATTTCTATTGATTCTTGTAACAGAAGAGCCTTCGTCTGTTACAGACAAAATAGAATCATTGTCTATATCTGTAAATTTCTTTCTTATCAAAACATCGTATCTATATACAGAATACATTCTTTTTAAAATTGCCGCCGCCAGAATGTCAATTTCCCGCACTTGATTGTCTTCGTCCAGCTTTTTTATTTCATAATCCTTATCTTCCGCGCTATCAACATAGTAAGTTTCGTAGATATAATTATTTAGCACTCCGACGTTGTTTCTAACCCAGTAGGCGACAGATGGAATGCTTATGTCTGAAGGTTCGCCCAATTCTGAAAAAATTTCTGTTGCTATATCTACGACTTTCATTTTATAAGATTACACTTTTTACACTTTACACGGAAAATTTAATAATTCTATTTATTTGTTCTATCACCATATCCGGCCCTATTTCTTTCGAGCAAATAAAATGGTTTGATTGGTTTTTGAAAACTGGACACCAATTCCAATCCCCCGGGTCGAATCTGAAATTTGTATTGTTCCAACATCCACTGCACACAGTTTTGTTCGATACTCTGTATTGGGTTTTGAAGTCATTGTATTCATAGGTGAACCCAGAAATTAAAACGACTTTTTTGTTCAAAGCCCATGCAAGCCAACTCAATCCAGAACTCAGCCCAATATGAAATTCTGAATTTCCTAAAATATTTATAAGCTCTTTTTTTGTTTTTTCCCCAGACATATCTACAACATTCTTTAACGTTGAAGTCTCTTTTTGAACCAAAGCTACCTTGTATCCCAGCGAATTGATATGGTCAACAACAATTTGCCAGCCATTTCTGTGTTGCCATAACTTGCATCCAGCAGTTGAAGCGGTAGATATTGTTACGTATTTTTCATTTATCAATGAAGGCTCGCTTGAAGCTATTAAATTCGGCTTGGATTCTATAAAATCCAATCCAAGTATTTCCGAAGCGCACTGCTGCAAGTTAAGAGTCCTAGAATCTCTTGGCGTTTTGTCCAAATTGTCGAAAAAATACCCTAGTGTATACTGAGCAGTGATTCCATTCACAAATGATCCCGGCTCTACTAACTTTACGTTTGTTTCGAACAGATCATTGTGAAAAGTCGAGCAAATAACCTCGCAATTATGTTTTTCTTGAAATTTCTCCACCATCGGCATCCAGCAAATAGTGTCCCCTAAACACTTGCTATCCATTGCGATGAACACCCTTTTGCCCCGCAAGTCTAAATCAATAGCTTTATCGTTAATCCTAATCTGCCAGTTTTTGTAGTATTGAAGATTTGTTTTAGCCCAACAATTGTTATCTATAGTCGTTTTGTAAATAGACTCTCCGTTATCTTGATCTATAAATTCAATTGAATTTTGTCTACTTTTGAATCCTTTTATTTCTACGAAGGCTCCATTCAAAAAATTATAACTGATTTTAGATTTGTCTTTTTTTAGAATTTTCTGTGCTTTTTTAGCTGCATTTTCCCAAGAGAACTTTTCTATTTTTTCAACTTCTGACAAAGCTTTATCTTTGAATTTGTCATAATTTTCATAGACTTGCCTCATTTTCTTTTTGAAGTCTTTAAAGTCAGGCTCACAATAACCATCTTTACCCTCTTTTACTTTAATGGGAACTCCCAAGTTATTAGCGTACTCCAACTGCCCTCCCCAGTTAGAGTATAAGCAAGGTGTTCCACAAGCCATTGCTTCAATAAGCGGAAGGTTCCATCCTTCTGATCTAGAACAAGACAAAAATACATCGCCGTTTTTTAGATAATCTGAGTATTCCTGTTTTGATACTTGATGAAGTATTTTTATTTTATCGTCAATTAAATTGTATTTTTTTAGTCTATTCCAAGTGGAAAGCCCATCTTCCGCGAATTCGTTATCTACAGATAAAATTAACTTAACATCTTCACCCTTGAATTCTTCCAAAAACGCTTTTATCATTTCTTTGGTTGATTTTCTGTATTCCCATTTTCCAAAGATCATAAATGTAAACTTTTCAAAAACCTCCGTCTTTTCGGGGTAAAACAAGTCGATATCTACGCCTTCTGGCACCACTTCTATTTTTTCTTTTGGATAACCTTGTTTTATTGAATTTTCCTTTTGCCAATTTGTTGGAACCCATAGCTCATCGTATTCAAGCAGCCTTTTGAAGAAATTTTCTGGGTATTTGTCTTTTTCCCAAACAGTATAAGCTATTTTATACCCGTCGTAGTTTTGATAAAAATAATGATGATCGACGGTTTCTAAAACGATGTTTACATCTGCAACTATATCGTTACAGTATAGCTTTTCATCTCTGAATGACTTGTTTATGGTTCTAAAAGTTTGGAGAGCCATCATTGCTCTCTGCTCACTTGTTAAATCTTCGTCTTTGTGGTGATCTCCGATTGGAATCCACCTTTTCCCAGCGGTAAAATTTCTGACTTTAACTGTTTCTAATCTATTTAAAGCCGTAAAAAAGTTTCTGGAATGAGTCGCATAGCCTGTATCGCCAACAAAACAAGTATGAGCTTTTATTTTCATTTATTATTTTATGTACCCACCAGCTAAAAAGTCTGAATAATGTAAATAATAAATATTTTCTTTTTGCTGATTTGTAAGATTTACAGCTATTTTGTTTTCTGTTGCGTTTTTGTGAGGAAAGGGAAACTCTTCTTGGGTAGAAGGATTTTTCACCAAAAGTCCATTTTCTCTGAGTTCTTGCACTAAATTCTCTACGTGAAGAACTTGATCGAATTTAGGATAAATTACGGTAACCGGTTGACAAACTGGTTGTTTTGAATGAGTAATAAACCATTCGTCAAAAGATATTTGTCTGCAAGTTTTCAAATGCCAGTTGTATTGACTAATTACCCTTTCGTAAGGGTTTCTAATCGGCAGAAACTTTTTGTAATTTTTGTCGATATCATCAGGCATAAATGCTGTATGCCTGTTTATGCTGGTTGTTAGATCAAAGTTATAACTTGGATTTGGTCCAACTACAGAGTGAAACTTTGGTCTATTTGAATAGTAAGCATGAAGGCTTGATGAAAAGTTCTTGAACGGCGCGTAAATAACTACTTTATGGAAGTTTGAGTATATCATAAATAATTTTCAAAATTTTCTTCTACAAACTGAAGCTTCGTTGATCCGTCGCATGGGCTTCCTGCATAATGAACAATCTTATTTTTCTGTAGCTCCTGATTTTCTATTTTGTCGGCACCTATATAGTATATATGAAACAGCGAATCAAAAAGAAAAGTATCTGAGGCCAAATTTAAATTAAAATAAAAGTTAAGAAAAGATTGCTCGAAAAAATAACTGTCTTTCCATATTTTGAATAAATGATTTACATTTTCAAAATGAACGCGCATCGACTGAGTATTCAAAAACATAAACTGGCCAGCATTAAATGGTCGTATTTTATTTTCTTCAATAACATCAAGTTCTTGTTTTGAATATTTTTGTATATTGTGATACTTTGTATTATGTACTGCATATGTGCAGCATTCATGAATATATGAATAAATTTTGTTTGCCTCCAAATTTAAATCAAATACTTTTGACAAATCGCAATCTACTATAACGTCTGTATCTAAAAATAAAACCTTATTATACTGGTTAATTTCTTTGAAATCAAAAATCTTTAATTTATTTATTGAAGCCTCAACTCCATCAGAAGTTTCTGCGACAAAATGGAACTTAATATTTAAATCGAAATAAGATTCTATTTGGCTTTCGTCTAAACCGTCGTGAATTATCAATACATCAAAGTTTGGGTTTTTCGTATTAGCTTGTATTGACCTCAAACAACACATTAGCAAGTCAAAGTAATCTTTATGATACCCAACAGTGAAGTATAATAGATTACGTTTTCCAAAAGGCTCATCTGATAAGCTGTTGGCGTAGTCAAACGATCCTTTTACGAATTTAGTTATAGGAGACTCTGAAGAGATATCAATATACTTTTCTGCTATAGATTCGTTTTTAAATTCAAAATAGTCTTTGCCAGATTTTTGAATTGCAAACTTAATTTTGCCATATTTTAAAAAAGATTTTACCATTATAATATCAAGACACCACTATATTTAACTCTCCAGTCAAAGTTTAGAACATGCTGGTCACCTTCTATTATATAATCTGGATCAAGAAATCCAATATCAATTGATTTTTCATAAGTTTGTCCAGACTGAGGATATTCAAAAATCACACCGTAACCACATCCTTGTGATTCATTTTTATAGTTTAAAACGCTGTACGTTAGACCAGATACCAAGGTTTGAGCTTGCCATACTTTATAACATGCCCCGTTCAACTGATGGCTTTGCCATTGTTCGCCAGAAACAACCTGCAAAACTCTATCTATTTCGTTATTTACTTCGGTGTTCATGAGTCAGGAAATGA
>Ga0129345_1000724_pt1 | contig 12288 bp, 11 predicted proteins | sample CPBDNA_FD_94425 | JGI IMG/M metagenome (GOLD analysis project Ga0129345, IMG submission 94425) | Freshwater to marine salinity gradient microbial communities from Chesapeake Bay, USA - CPBay_Sum_20_0.8_DNA | ecosystem: Environmental > Aquatic > Marine > Coastal | place: USA: Chesapeake Bay...
ATTATTGGAATGTTGAAAAACTTCATTGAAAGGATGATGAGGAACATGGGAAGAAAATAATTTGTATTTGTAATCAGGGTGGTATTTTAATAGGTTTTCAACTAATGTTCTACTGTAATTTCCCAACCCAGTAAAGTTTTGAAAAATCCTTTTGGCATCAAATCCTATGTTCATTTGTTAGTGAAGTTTATTCCCATTCGTTCCACCCTTCAATTGGGGGTTGTTTGTATTCGTTTTTGGCGGCTATCCTCTCTTTTTGGCGTTTAATGACCAGAAGTGCCAATGTTGCTGCTGGATCCTCTTTTCCCGAAGGGGAAAGCGCTGTTCTAACAGCTTTTTCGGAAACATCAATGCGATACATCAGGGTAAACAAATAGGCTGGTCTGTTCTCCAGTAACTCGCTTATTCTTAATTTTAGTGCTTCAAATAGCATTTTTTCATCTAAGAAAGTTTCATCTGGTTGAATTTCTAAGGATTGGCAAATGGATGCTATGGTGTTTTTGTTCATATTAAACTGTTCCGTTGAAGGATTTTTAAATATTAATGGCTAAGATGCTGGAAAGTTCTATATATGTTGGTGAAAACTAGAGGTATTTTATTGCATACTCTTGCTTATGGGGAGACAAGCGTAATCGCTGAGATTTATACGGAAGAAATTGGGATGCGAAAATATATTATAAATGGAGCTAGGGGTAAAAATTCCAAAATCAAACCCAGTTGTCTTCAAGTAATGGCTTTATTAAACTTGGTGGTTTATGAAAAAAATATAGGTCATCTTCAGCGCATTAGGGAAATCAATAATGCAGAGGTATTCAGGGGTATTCCTTTTGATTTGTATAAGGGCTCTATGGGTTTATTTATGGCGGATGTGATAAGGAAAGCTATTAGGCAAACCAATCCGGAGCCCGGGTTATTTGATTTTCTTTACCGGTCATTTGTAAACTTAGACCTCATGGAAGAGAGAAACCCTGTTTATCATATAATTTTTTTACTACGCCTATCTGGATATTTGGGGTTTCAACCTATTTTACCTCCAGATCATGGGGAAAACTATTTTTTTAATATGCGGGAAGGTTGTTTTGAAGGAGATATTCCAGATCATAATGATTTCGCCGATTTAGAAACTTCTAGTTTACTAGGTCAACTAATGATAGATTCGACAACTCCTTTGAAAAAAAGGGAACGTGCACTTGTTTTAGAGGTTTTGATTAAGTATTACCGTTTGCATATCGAGGGTTTTCCCGAAATACAATCACATCATATATTGCGTCAGGTTTTATGACCCTTTTTGTGCAAATAGGTTTGAATTCAGGTTTAAATTAAGATATTTGTGGTTTCCAATAAAGACTATTATGGCGGATCAATCAGATTTGTTTAAGCGGGTGGTAGCCCACTGTAAGGAGTATGGTTTTATTTTTCAATCATCCGAGATTTACGATGGATTAAGTGCTGTGTATGATTACGGTCCTTATGGTGTGGAGTTGAAAAACAATATTAAAAAATATTGGTGGGAAGCCATGGTTAATATGCATGATGAAATTGTGGGTATAGATGCAGCTATTTTTATGCATCCAAAAACCTGGAAGGCTTCAGGTCATGTAGATGCATTTAATGATCCATTGATTGACAATAAGGATTCCAAGAAAAGATACAGGGCTGATGTGTTGGTAGAGAACTATATGGATAAGATAGAGGCTAAAGTTAATAAGGAGGTAGAAAAGGTTGCTAAAAGATTTGGAGACGCTTTTGATAAGGAGACTTTTATTTCTACCAACCCAAGGGTTTTACAAAATCAAGCGAAATACGATGAAATAAAGGCGGAATTGTCAAGTGCTATGTCAAATAATGACATGGAGGGGTTGAAGAATTTAATTGAACGGTTGGAAATCGCTTGTCCGGAAAGTGGTTCGAGAAATTGGACTGATGTTCGGCAATTCAATTTGATGTTTTCTACTCAACTGGGAAACATTGCTGGAGAAGAAGGTAAATTGTATTTGCGTCCTGAAACTGCACAGGGGATTTTTGTTAATTTTTTGAATGTTCAAAAATCTACAAGACAAAAGATTCCATTTGGGATCGCTCAGATTGGAAAAGCATTTAGGAATGAAATAGTTGCTAGACAATTCATCTTCAGAATGCGTGAATTTGAGCAAATGGAGATGCAGTTTTTTATAAAGCCAGGGACCCAAAAGGAGTGGTATGATTATTGGAAGAAAGCGAGATTAAAATGGCATTTGGCACTTGGAGTTCCCCATGAAAAATATAGATATCACGATCACGATAATTTAGCGCACTATGCCGATGCTGCAGTAGACATTCAGTTTGATTTCCCTTTTGGTTTTAAGGAACTTGAAGGCATTCATTCAAGGACGGATTTCGATTTGGGAAGTCATCAAGAATTATCTGGTAAGAAATTGCAGTATTTTGATCCCGCTACTAAGGTAAGTTATACGCCCTATGTACTGGAAACTTCTATAGGATTGGATAGAATGTTCTTGGCTATGATGAGTAATGCACTAGTTGAAGAAACTATTGGAGAATTGGAAGAAGGGGAGAATAAACGGGAGGTTTTAAAACTACATCCAGCACTTGCACCTGTCAAATGCGCTATTTTGCCTCTCAAAAGAAATGAAGATAAATTGGTAGAAAAGGCTAGAGCAATAACTCAGCAACTAAAGCCCCACTTCAAAGTTTTGTACGACGATACAGGAAGTATTGGTAAGTTATACAGAAGGCAAGATGCAATTGGAACTCCTTTTTGTGTTACAGTGGATTTCGATACGCTTGAAGACCATTGCGTTACTTTAAGGAATCGAGATACCTTGGAGCAGGAGCGAATTCCAATTGAAAAATTAGCGGAAATAATTGCACCTGAGGTAAGTATCACTGCGCTTCTTCAAAAATTGGGTGGTGAGTAAGGATATTCAATGGTGGATTAGTTTTGTCGGTCTTGGCTTGATTTTAAGATTTTTCTCCCTTTTCATTTCCGTAATAGATCATGACGACTCTACTTATTTGGTTATTGCTCAAGCTTTAACAGCTGGCCAGCTATACTGGGTGGACGTTTTTGATACTAAGCCTATTGGAATATTTCTGATATATGGTTTTTTTATGAAGGTCTTAGGGTTAACTGGAATAGTATCATTCCGGATTCTTGCAACTTTATTTATTGGAAGTACTTCCTTTTTTATATTTAAAATAATATTGTTAAGAACCCACCACACCAAAGCAGCTTTTTTGGGAGGACTGGCTTTCCTTCTAATGAATTCAACTTTTACTTTTTATGGTATTAGCCCTAATACGGAAACTTATTTTACCTTTTTTAGCGCTTTGGCAGCTTTGATTGTTTTGACGGGGCAATGGGAGGGACGATACTTTATTGGTGGATTATTATTGGGAATTGGATTTGTTATCAAGTATGTCGTATTATTTGATATGGTTGGATTAGGATTGGTAGTACTTTTAACTGTTGATGCTACTTTAGTCCAACGCATGGGTAAAGTAATTTGGATGGCTCTAGGCAGCATCCTTCCTTTTTTTGGAGTGGCGTTTTGGTATTGGTCACTAGGTCATTGGGATACTTTTTATTTTCATTCATTTGAGGTGTCAGGTCGTTATCCATCTAGTGCGCCTATTTGGGAATACCCATTACATTTAATAGATTTTTTGGGGCGATTTTGCATTATTTCCTTTATGGCTGGAATATTTTTTTATCGAAGGATTTATAATTCACTTGGTTGGAATATTCAATTTTGGCTATTTTTAACTTGGGTATCTGCATTAATTCCGGGTAAATTTTTCGGACATTACTTTATTCAATCGATGGTTCCGATGAGCTTAATGTTTGGATTGGTATTGGCAAAGGAAGGGACTTTTTTGAGGTCAAAATTCAAAGGTTTATACCAAACTAAGACAGGAATTATCGTATTTGTACTATGGGCATTAATAGCCATTATATTTCAAAAATTAGATTATTGGGATCGGCCGGATGATAATAAAGAAGTCGCAGCTTATTTAAGTGGAAAAATGGAAGCGGGAGACCAAATTTATACGGGCAATTCTTCACAGATAATGTATTATTTGTTGGATAAAAAAAGCCCAATCCCTTACGTTCATCCCTCTCTTTTTTGGCAAAGTCAACACATTGAAGCTATGGAAATTCCCGTAGATCAAATAATAGCAGATTTGAAACAATTGGAGCCGGAATATATTATGATGAAACCCTTTAGTAAGAAAGAAACCGTTTCTCACGATAGAATGGTAGAGTGGATAAATGAGAAGTATATTAAAGATACTATAATTGGAGAGAAGGACCCCATTCAGATTCATCAACTAAAGAGGGTTGTAAATTAGTGTTGAGAGGTAATCAATAGGCTAAGATCCATAAATTTCAAATTGAATCGTTGACTGAGGTAGGCATTGGTAAGGAATCCTTTATAAGAGTATATGCCATTCCTCAAACCGGGTTGAGAGGTTATAAAGTATTCAATACCTGCAGGATGCGCAGCTTTTAATAGAATGGGAGTTAAAATATTACTAAATGCAATGGAAGCGGTTCGACTTACTTTGGAAGCCATATTAGGTACACAATAATGAATGACGTCATGTTTGACAAATGTCGGATTTTCAAACGAGGTCACTTCAGATGTTTCAAAACAGCCTCCTTGGTCGATGCTAACGTCAATGATTACACTGCCTTTTTTCATGGACATAACCATGTTTTCGTCAACAATCATGGGCGTTCTTCCCGTTTTTGAGTGCATGGCACCAATAACTAAATCTGCGGAGATTAATTCTTCTTTTAGATAAGTTTGATTTACTGCCGAAGTGTAAAGGGGTCTCCCTATTTTATTTTGAATCTTTTTTAGTTTGTAAATATTATCATCAAAAATCCTAACTTCTGCACCGAGTCCTAGGGCAGCCCGAGTTGCATATTCGGAAACTATTCCTGCACCGAGGATTACCACCTTAGCGCTAGGTACGCCAGATATACCACCTAATAACATTCCTTTCCCCCCCTTGGCTTTGGAAAGTAGTTCGGCTCCTGTCAAGATGGCATTGAGACCAGCCATTTCACTCATAATACGAACAATTGGAAAAGTTCCAACTTCATCTTGTATGTATTCCATTGCTAACGCAATTACCTTTTTGGATTGCAATTTTTGAACATAGTCGCTATTGATGAGGGGTAACTGCAGCGGTGAAATTAGGAGCTGATAGGGCTTCATCAGCTCTATTTCTTTAATAGAGGGAGGGGCAACTTTAATGAGGAGGTCACAATCGTAAACTTCTTTCGGACTAGTACAAATTTTTGCCCCAGCTTCAGAAAATTCTCGATCAGTAAAATAGGCGCCTGTACCAGCATTAGATTGAACTAAAACTTGGTGGCCTTGAGTGACTAATGTTCGAATGGACGATGGGATAAGGGCCACTCTCTTCTCTCCTTTGGTTAACTCTAGCGGGATTCCTACGGTAAATTTTCCACCATTTAATTTTTGTGGGAGCATTTCCGTCATTGTTTCCACACCGGCTTGAGTCAGCTCCTTTGGAATGGGAATCTTCTTTCCTTGATCGCTCATTTAGAAACCATATTATTTACAAAAATAAAATTTTTCTATGGGTGGAATCAATAATTTCAATTTGTATTGGAAAACAATCTGGAGGAAGAAAATCAACTGCAATTCCAGGCCACTCTATGAAGCAAAAATGGCTGCCATCTGCCACCTCTTCAAACCCTAATTCAATTAATTCATTCGAATTTTCTAATCTATAAAGATCAATGTGGTATAGAACTTCATTACGATTGGTTTGATACTCATTTATTATACTGAAAGTAGGGCTGGTGACTTCATCTGTACTTCCCAAATATTCACAAATACTTTTGATAAGGGTAGTTTTGCCGGCTCCCATGTCCCCGTAAAAAAGCCAAACTTTTCTATTACCCGCTTTTAAGATTAATTTATGTGCCGTTTCCCTTAAGTTTGAAGGGGATTGGTCATAGGTTATCATCACTTATTTTATGACTAAAAATACCTATTTTTGTGTAATGGAAAATAATGATAAAAAATCTGTAAATAGCTCGTCTAATGGAAATTATGGTGCAGGTAATATTCAGGCACTCGAAGGATTGGAGGCGGTTAGATTGCGTCCAGGAATGTATATTGGTAGCACCGATATTAAAGGATTGCACCATTTGGTGTGGGAAGTCATAGATAATTCAATAGATGAACATTTAGCTGGGCATTGTTCCAAGATTGATACCGTTATACATAAAGATGGTTCTATTACCGTAATCGATAACGGAAGAGGAATTCCAACAGGGATGCATGAAAAACTTCAAAAATCAGCATTAGAAGTGGTGATGACTGTATTGCATGCCGGAGGGAAATTTGATAAGGATACCTATCAGGTATCCGGAGGATTGCACGGTGTAGGGGTGTCTTGTGTAAATGCACTTTCTTCTCATTTAAGAGCAGAGGTTAGCAGAGAAGGTAAGTTATTTGAGCAAACTTATGAAAAGGGAATTCCCACCTCTAAAGTAAATATTATAGGAGATACCGAAGCTACGGGAACAAAAGTTACCTTCTTGCCCGATGCAACCATCTTTGAAACTACACTTTACAAATTTGAAATTCTCGCTAATCGATTAAGAGAACTAGCCTTTTTAAATAAAGGATTGACTTTAACGCTGATTGATGAGAGAGAAGAAGAAAATGGGGTTTTCAAGTCCGAGACCTTTTATTCCCAAGGGGGGCTAAAAGAGTTTGTTACCTTTTTAGACAATTCTAAACAACGGTTACTGGAACATCCTATTCACGTTATTGGCAAAGAGGATAATGTAGAGGTCGAAGTGGCTCTTTTGTATAATACTTCTTATTCTGAATTGATTTATTCTTATGTAAACAACATCAATACTAGAGAAGGAGGTACTCATGTGAATGGTTTTCGTATGGCTATAAACCGGATTTTTAAGAAATACGGTGAAGACAATGGCTTTTTTAAGAAAATTAAACCAAGTGCTGAAGATTTTAGAGAAGGTCTAACAGCTGTAATTAGCGTAAAAGTTCCTGAACCACAATTTAAGGGACAAACTAAGGGAGAACTAGGCAACTCTGAGATTACTGGGATTGTCTCGAGAGCTATGGGGGATGTTTTAAGTGCTTTTTTGGAAGAAAATCCAAAAGAGGCAAAGCGGGTGATGGACAAGGTAATACTAGCGGCAACTGCTCGCCAAGCAGCAAGAAAGGCAAGAGAACTTGTTCAACGAAAGAATGTGCTTACAGGTAGTGGACTTCCTGGAAAATTAGCGGATTGTTCTACAAAAAAGTCTGAGGAAGCTGAAATATTTTTGGTGGAGGGAGATTCGGCAGGGGGAACAGCTAAACAAGGAAGGGATAGGCATTTCCAGGCGATTCTTCCATTAAGGGGTAAAATTTTAAACGTGGAAAAGGCCTTAGAGCATCGGATATATGAAAATGAAGAAATCAAAAATATTTTTACAGCTTTAGGGGTAAGTATTCAAGAAGAAGAAGGGGGAGAAAGGGTATTGAATATTGAAAAATTGAGGTACCATAAGATCGTCATCATGACGGATGCCGACGTGGATGGAAGCCATATCACTACCTTAATTCTTACTTTCTTTTTCCGATACATGAGGCTATTGGTTGAACAAGGCTATATATATATTGCTGCACCTCCTTTATATTTAGTTAAAAAAGGTAAACAATTCAGGTATTGTTGGTCTGAAGAGGAAAGAAAAGATGCCATTGCATCGTATGGTTCTGGAGAAAATGATAGTAGTGTAAAAGTGCAAAGATATAAGGGTTTAGGTGAAATGAATGCCGAGCAACTTTGGGAAACCACCATGGATCCAGATACCAGAATTCTAAGACAAGTTTCAATAGATGATGCTAAAGAGGCGGACAGGGTATTTTCGATGTTGATGGGGGATGAGGTCCCACCAAGGAGGGCATTTATCGAGGCGAATGCTAAATATGCCAATGTGGATATTTAATTAAATGCAACCAAAAAGCGTTTACGATAGAATTATTTTCGGTCTAAAGGTTAAACTACTTAGGCAGAAAAAGGGTATGTCGTTTTTGGAGCTCTCTAAATTAAGTGGTATATCGATTTCCTATTTAAATGAAATTGAAAGGGGAAAAAAATTTCCAAAGAAAGAAAAATTGGGGATGCTGGCTAATGCTTTAAATACCTCTGAAGAGCAGCTAGAGTCTTCTGATTTGGAAGACCAATTGGCTCCCGTTGCTCAATTGCTCAAATCTAACTTTCTCAATGAATTACCATTAGACCTTTATGGGATTGACCTTTCCAAGGTGGTTGAAATTATTGCTAATGCCCCAATTCGAGTAGGTGCATTTATCTCAACTTTAATTGAATTGTCTCACAATCATGAGGTTAAGGAAGAAAATTTTTTCTTTGTTGCACTAAAAAACTATTTGGAACTCAATCACAATTATTTTGAAGATCTAGAAGAAGTAACTAGCTCTTTCATAAAAATGCATCGTTTAAAGGATAACCATCCAGTTTCATCGGAAAATTTGGAAATGATTCTATCTACTGAATATGATTATAAAATTATTCTAGGTGGATTAGATAAATTCCCAATATTGAGTGAGTTCAGATCCTTGTTTTTACCACTTGAAAGAAAGTTTCTTACCAACGGACTTTTAACAGAACGACAATTGGCCTTTGAATTTGGAAAAGAATTGGGTTTTTCGGTTCTGAAATTGAAAGAAAGGTCTAATACCTCTTCTATTATTAGACCTCAAACCTTCGAGCAAGTATTGAATCATTCCAAGGCTATATATTTTTCTGTAGCATTACATTTACCCATTGCCTCCTTTGTTCATAATATCCAGAGATGGTTAGAAGCGCCCAAATGGGATACTAAACTTTTTTGGGATATCTACTACCAATATGATGTTTCTCCAGAAATGTTTTTTCATCGGTTAACCAATGTTTTGCCAAAATTCTTTGGTATGGATAAAATGTTTTTTATTCGATTGGTTGGAAACCCAGAGTCTGATTACTATCAAATTGATCGAGAATTACATATCAATATTAAGCCTCAACTTCATGTAGGCGGATCAAATGAACACTATTGTAGAAAATGGCTTGGAATAAGTAGTTTGAAGGAAGTTGATAAAGAACTAAAGATAAATATTCAAAAGGCCAAAAGTATAGTAAGTAAAGAGGAGTATCTGGTGATTAGTATGGGGTCATTGCATCGGGTAGACGAAACTAAAAAAGTTAGTGTTTCAATCGGGATTAGAATGGATGGAAATTTGGAGAATAAAGTAAAGTGGGTTTCTGACCCTTTACTTTCAGAAGCAGTTTTAGTAAATAATAGTTGTGAAAGATGTGGGAAGATGGATTGTGATAAAAGAGTGGCGCCACCAAGAATTGAACAAAGGAAACAAAAATTACATTCTATTTTGGACACTTTAGAAAATTTAAATGCGGGGTAGGATTAACTTGTGTTTCAGGATTTAATGGATAATGGCAGAGAAAAAAAAAGCTAAGAAAAGGGTTGAAATATTTAATAAGAGGGCAGCTTATGACTATAGTTTTCTTGAAAAACTCATAGTAGGGGTGGTTTTACAAGGAACCGAAATTAAATCTATCAGATCAGGAAATGTTAATTTAGCTGATTCCTTTTGTATATTTAAGGGAGGCGAGCTTTTTATTAGAAATTTATTTATCGCTGAGTATGAGTTTGGTAATATTGCTAATCATGAACCAAGAAGAATACGCAAGCTATTACTAAAGAGGCAGGAGTTAAAAAAACTTGAAAAAAAGGTTAAAGAAAAAGGTTTGACTATAATACCTGTCAAATTATTTATTGATGACCGTGGCTTCGCTAAGATGGAAATAGCTTTGGCAAAAGGTAAAAAAGTTTATGATAAAAGGGCAACGATTAAAGAAAGGGAGTCCAAAGTGGCTCTTTCAAGAATAAAAAAGTTTAATTTGTAATAAATAAGAAAATTGTTGATATGAAAAAGTTGATGTTTTTAATAAGTAGTACTGTTTTATTATTTTCTTGCGCTCAGGGATATCAAGAGGATTCCACTGCCAATAACACGGTTAATCCCAATAGACCTAACCAAATTGCGCCTATGAATAATACACCAATGCCAGCTGCTTCTGGCGTTCAACATTATATTTGTCCTAATAATTGTGAGGGAAGTGGAGGTGCAACTGAAGGAACTTGTACTACATGTGGGTCGGCATATATTCACAATCAGGCTTTCCACAATCAAACAGCACCTGCGCAGAATCAACCAGTTGCCAATACTGGCGTCCAACACTATATTTGTCCAAACAGTTGCGAAGGAAGCGGTGGTCCAACGGAAGGTACTTGTCCTACTTGCGGTTCGACTTATCTTCATAATCAGGCATTTCACAACCAAGGAAGCTCGCCTTCCGCAGCATCACCAATTCAGGCCGCTCCACAAGGGAGTCAGCCATTAAGTCCTTTATTCCAAAATCAATCTTCTGGTACAAATAATGCTGGAAGTACGCCTTCCGCTTTATCCATCGGTACAGTTAATACAGGGGTATATCATTATGTATGCACCAATGGTTGTGCTGGAGGTAGCAGTGGAGCTGGAAATTGTGCTACATGTGGTGCCACTTTGGCTCATAATGCTGCTTATCATAATAATTAATAAATGTTCATTTGCAAGAAGCTTCTTTTTCAATAACCACTTCTAAAGGAATAATTAGAGGGGTAAAAGTCGGTGAGGGTCACCAGCTTTTCATTGGATTTCACGGTTTTGCTAATAATGCGAGATATATGCTGCCGTTGGCTAAGTCATTAGCTAAAGATTCTACATTTTATGCTATAGATTTGCCCTTCCATGGGGAATCAGATTGGCAACATGGTCATTTTACAGCACCAGATATAGCTGAAATTTGTCAAAAAATAATGGAAATAGAGGACTGTTCTCTTTTTTCAATCGTAGGATTTAGCATGGGAGGTAGAATTGGAATCAAATTACTTGAAGTCATCCCTCAATCGATTGATAAACTCTATCTCATTTCGCCAGACGGTTTTGGAACAAGGTGGATTAGACATTTGGAAAAAATTCCTTTCAAATTTAGACTCAAACTAGCCAATTGGGATAGAATTGATTTGGCATTACTAAAGTTTACCAAATTTTTAGAGATTACAGGAGCCATAAATGGATTACCTCATAGGTTTTTTAAAAACCATTTGAACGATATAGAAAGGAGAACCCGGATGTTTGGAAGCTGGGTTTCTCTTTCTCATTTTTCTGTAAAGCCAAGAAGGATTAGAAAAAACCTGAAAAGAACTGGGAAAGAAGTAATGTTAATATTTGATAGAAACGATCCTATTATTTCTAATAAAAAGGCTATCAAGCGCATGAGTAGGTTAAAAGCGTATGCCCATTTGGTTCAAACAGATGGAGGACACAAAATTACGGTTGACGCTATTCAGCCTTTAATTCAACAAAATAAATAGGAATTTTTATCTACCCAGCTTGAAGGTGATTCCAGAATATAAAGAGAAGGTATTGATAATATCTTGATCAGGTCCCAATCCATTACCAAGTTTTCTATTAGTATGTCTGTAAGTTGGTTGTACAAACCAATTGAGGCGGTTTCCAATAGGTCGTTCAAAAGACAAACCCAAATCAAACGACAAATAAGAGTTTTCCATAAATCCTCCACCTTCTAACCACCCTTGATTCAGTTGCTTACCTCTAATTGAACTAACCAAATTGTCTAGGTTTGCCGATTTATAGGTGTTAAATCCTGAAGAACTTTTGAGTTGAATTTGGTAACCAGCATTAAGGGCAACATTCCATGCCATACCTGCCAATGCTGATACTTTCCATGCCTTAAGAGTAAGTAACTCCCTTTTTAAGTATAGAGGCAAGGTAAGAATATTGACTTCAATATCTTCAAGTTGCTTTCCAAAAAAGCCATTTTTTACTGAACCAGCATAATAAATGACTTGTCTAGGAGAGTAATGCTTGTTCGAAATTATAAATCCAGTTTGAAGAATGTATTTAGGTCGATATATATCGACGGTTAATCCTAAGGAATAACCATGTGCGTACCTGTCTAATCTATCGAACCTATTTTCTGGGTCAAAAGGTGTCACTATTCTGTTGACATCTGCTCCATAAAAGAAATTAAGTGCCATATTTCTATGGAATTCTTCCATAGTATTGCTAACCAATATTTTAGGAGAACCAGAAGAGAATTTAGTGACTTCTTGACCGCTTTCTATCTCGAGAA
>Ga0129345_1000725_pt1 | contig 12285 bp, 23 predicted proteins | sample CPBDNA_FD_94425 | JGI IMG/M metagenome (GOLD analysis project Ga0129345, IMG submission 94425) | Freshwater to marine salinity gradient microbial communities from Chesapeake Bay, USA - CPBay_Sum_20_0.8_DNA | ecosystem: Environmental > Aquatic > Marine > Coastal | place: USA: Chesapeake Bay...
CATTAACAGTAGCACCATTAGTAGGTGTAGATGCAAACACAGTTCAATTAGCTGCTATTGCAGGTGCATCATCTGCTTTAGTAGTAGTTAAAGAGTTCGCTAAGAAAAAAATTAGTAAGTAGTTTCAATAGCAAAGCCGAGGGTGTTATCCTTTCTACCTCGGCTCTTGCTTATATACGGTTATTAATGTTCACCATAGTAATCTGATACTTCCCATTGTTTCTGACAAGTATGACAAGCTACTAGGTCTTCATCTTTATCACCATTACGCCACCCTGTTGATAGCTTATTGCCACATCTTTTACACATTAGAAAGGTGCCTCGCCTTCCTTAACATCATCTAATGATTTAGCTTTAGGCATAAATATACCATTCTGTACACCTGCATAGTCATTCCAAGACTTAGGAGTAATTTTATTATCTACCCACCAAGACTTAGAGAATACTTTACCATCTACAGTATCTCCTGCTGTACACTTAGAAGCCATAATGCATCTAAAGTCTGGTGACTTATCTGATTTCTTTTCAGCTACAGGTACATACTTAACTGCACCACCACAAGGACACCATAACCCTATATCATCTATAGCTAACTCACCTGTTGGATGGTTCCTATCTTTAACGCTATACCCTGCATCAGTCAGTTCCTTAATAGGACCCCTAGCAGAAGAAGAAGTAGTAGATGAGGCGGCTACTACTTCTTCTTTAGGCGTTGCTTGCGGTGCTTTAATATTGGTTTCACTCTTCGTGCTTAAGCCACTTGACTTTTTCATTTCTTCTTTACTAGGTCTAGCTTTATCAGTTCCTTGATACTTCCAGTTAGCTAATGCTCTACCTATAGCAGAGGTTTCGCAGTTCTCTAACCAAGCCTCGTTATTAGCAAAGCCACCTTGACCTTTGTATTCTTGTGCATACCCTGTACTTACAGGTCTTGCATCTTCTTCATTCTTATATACCTCACATCCTATAACAACCATATGTCCATCTTCACTTATGTTGCTAATGAATGTAGAAATCCTACCATTAGGATTATCAGACCAAAACTTTTTTAGTCTGTCTTCTACTGTTTCGTAGTTATCTAAATTAAACGCCATTAACGCCTCCTTCTTGTATCTTATATACTAGCTTCGTTAGTATTTAATGTGAACATTTTCTCTTTATATCTTCTGCACATAGGGTTAACACATTTAAGAAAACCCTTGTGTGCATATAAAGGACTACCACAACTCATACATATGTGTGACATATTACTCCTCTAGGTTTACTAAATACTCAGCAGTAACTCCCTTGTTAGGTTTTACAAATAGACAGTGCTGTGATGGTCTACCCATACTAGCTAACTGTTCTAATGCATAACCATTGTGGCTTTCAGTGCTACCATTAACCCACACTCTTGTATCATTAATGTACAAGTTTGTTGGTGTGTGGTAGTGACCACATACTGCGTGAGTAAAGTCTTCCATTAAGTTATTAGCTGCAAGAGATTTCCAACCTAAGATTTTTTTATTGTATCCATAGAAAGGTAATCCCATACTGCCTCTAATATTATCTCCGTGAAAGCAAAGAAACTTTGCCTTCTTGCCTAAGTTTGCTACTAGGTACCAAGTCTTGTCAGGTACTATAAACTTAATTCGCTTTTCATTAGCAAACATAGTCTCTAATATTTTTCCTAACATACGGTCAGCATTACTCTCAGGGTTGTAGTCTCTTCTTGACCTACCCCCTAAAGCACCGTGATTACCTATTACCCAATAGACTTCTACTTCTTCAAACTCAGTTAGTAATGTACTAAAGAATTTATACAGTATTCGTGGACCATCAACAGTAACCTGCTTGTATAAGGAACTGTCAATTTCGTGGGCTTGCCCTGGGAATATGAGTTCACCCTCCACGATATCGCCAAGACAAAGAACTGCACACTTCTTAATAGTATGGCTTGCTCTCTGTATGCGTGCTAATTTAATTATCTTTTCTGCATATCTAACAACTCTTTCTTCAGCTATTTCACTGTTATAAGTAGGTGTTCTTTTTGCAAGCTGTATATCACTAAGTAAGGGAACACATATTTCTTCTCCTTTTCCCTTTGTTATAGGTGGTGCTTTAACTTTCGGTATGTCAAGCATTGAGATACCATCTCTTGCACCTGTATATACTGCTTCAACTAAGTCAGCTTTTTTATCCTTTAACTTATCAATCTGCTTTAACAAGCGTTGATTAGTATGCTTAAGGTCTTTTATCTGTTCGCTTTCTGCTTCAGCTAAAAGTTTTGCTAGTTCTTTATTCATTATGCAAACCTTGTAACCAGACTGAAACTCTACTTCTAGAGACTTCAAAACCAAACTCATCGTTTAGTATTCTGACTATGTTACTAGGTATAGGTCGCTTACCTTCTGCAACCATATCTTTTATTCCTTTGATAAAGGGTTCGGCTTCTTTAGGTATTCTATCATACCAAGCAGCAACTCCACCTCTATTCTGTATTAGTGCTTTCTCAAGCAATTTGTTTATATCTATGTTTGTACTCATATTCATATGCTAGCACACAATTATGCTTATGCATATGCATATAAGAAAAAAAAATAAAATGCTTATGCATATGCATAATAAATAAAAAAAAGGGAAGTCGGTGGTAGGGTAACGAAAGGACAAACCCCTACCACCTTTAAAATAAATATCCTATAGCCTAAGCAGGAAACGGAGATTAACTACTTAGGCTACGAGATACTTACTTAGTACCTAATTGTTTTGATAATTTCTTTACTTGTTCTACTACACGAATAGGTATTATGTTATGTCTTCTCATAAACCTAGCAATCTCATCTCTCTTTTCTCTGCTAAGATTTACTGCATTACCATTTTCATCTACACCTACTACTTGTTGGTCGCTTACCCATATACGAGGTTCTGGTTGTTTTGCTAGCCACTTTAGACCATCTAAATCTACTGAGTTAGCACCATATTCTTCTAGGTCTCGTATAGCGTGAGTATCAATACGACCATCTTTAGCGATAATCTTTATCATACCATCGTAGCTATCTATCTTAGTGTTGTATCCTACATAACCAGCTATGTTAGATGCAGGTAGATAGTCAATAATTTCTCGTATGTCTTCCTCATATAAAGACATAGAACCACTACAGTCTATCATCATAGAACCACCTGCTACTGTAGTCTTGTTTGCAAAGACTTTCTTATCAGTAGTCATACGATGCATATTTTTAGGAACAACACCTCTATCACTATTACGCTTTGCAATTTCTCTAACTGCTTTGTGTATGGTATTAGTAGGTGTGAACTTAAATATCTTAGCTACTCCGTGCATACCTCTAGTGTCGCCACCCCAGTAATTAATGAAGTGTCTTTCATATTGTTGCTCACTATCTTCTATGATTTGTTTAGCAAGTTCTTCACTAATTCCTTCTGGTAGTGTAATACTATCATCGTACTCATCAGCAATCCTATCCATTGCCTCTAGTTGTGCTAGGTATTCCTCGCCATCTAGTTTGATATTGCCTTCAGAAGTAAGCATCTTTTGAAGTTTGTAAGAATTCCTAACTCCTTCAAATGGATTAGAAAGCAATCTTACTAGCTTATTAACTTTTCTTCTGATAGAAGCTGTACTCATTTTCTTGTTAACATATTGGTGAACATCTCTATCGTAATACCAACCACCACGAAAACTTGTCCAAGTAATGTAGGATTGTGCTTCGTGAATACCATAGAACAATGAGCTTAATACGCTATATACTCTACTACTATCTTGTTCTAGTAAACTGTTAGGTAACTTACTACCCACAGGATATTTAATTTCTAGCAATGACTTAATATATGAGTTAACATCTTCGTAGTCTATAAGTCTAGCTTGTCCTGCAAATGCAGTTTTCTTAACATAATACTTATATACTTCTTGTATGCTTTCATCAGCAAGTATTTTCTTGATTACTTCTTTGGCTATCAAGTCAGCTTGTATTTGTTCCATAGTACCTAATGAGTTGTACATAAGAGATAAAAACTTTCTTTCGTTCTTAGTTAGTTCTCTTATTTCTTCTGCATCAGTTAGGTATTGGTCATATTCATAATGGCTAGGAAAGCCCATAGCTCTTGCTATCTTATTAGCTTTCTTCCTAGCACCTTGTTTATGGTACTTATTAGCAAATAAGAATTGTGCTATGTGTAATATGTCTAGTTCCTTAGTACGAAACTTCATAGTTCTAAACAACTTCATCTTTGTTATTGCAGTATTAAGCAATACCTGTTCGTTGTATTTATTATTACACTCATAATAAGGAAGTATCAATTCGTTTCTGCTAGTAGGAACTAAGCTAGTACCTCTACGAACATTGAACTTCATTACTTTGTTACCACGCAACGTTAGATTTACTAATGTAGGTGGGGTATAACCACCTACATTAGTATTGCTTTTTCTAAATAAGTTATTCATCACTGTCTTCTGATAGTGCATCAATAATATCAGCACAGTTGTCAGTGAATACTACACTAGCAGCAGTAGCTAACTCACAACCTTTGTCTAGTAGTTCTGCAAATGCAGACCATTTACGAACTGAGAAGTTACCTTCGTTATAATCTTGATATACTGACTGTAACTTCTTAGGCAGACTTTCTAACGCAGATGGGTGTACTTCGTTAATGGCTAGATTAACTGGGAACCTATCTCTAAGTGCATCAGGTAAGTCAGCAGGAACTCCGTTCATAGTTGCTACAACTTGGAACCCTTCCTTAGGTCTAACAGTTTCCTTACTCTTGTTTGGTAGTGTGAACTTCGCAAACTTAGGGTCATCTAACAAAGCGTGTAAGAAAGTCATAACATCTACACCAGCGTGGTCTATCTCGTTAATAACTAGTCTTGCACCTTCTTTCCAAGCACGAACACCTACGCCATCAAGCCACTCAAAGCCACCATTGTCAGTAGCTACATAGTGACCCATAAGTTCTGCTGCCGTACTATCGTGTGTAAGTGTAATGTTATACACTTCTTGATTTTCTTTTAGTCCAAGAGTATTTGCTTGAAAGGTTTTACCTGTACCAGGTATACCATACAACAATATTCTTGGTGTATAAGGAATTACTTCTGCAAGTAATTTCCAAATGTGTCCTTCTTTCATATTATTCTTCCTCTCCTTGTGCTAACATTTTCTCTACATCTTGTATAAAGTTTGTAGTTAGCTCTTCTGTTTGTATATTGTTCCATACTTCCATAACATCATCAGTTATGTTTTGTACTGCAGGTACCTCTGGTAGCATATCAAATGCTTCCTTTGGTATATCTACAATAACTGTATGGGTACCTTCATTGTCTTTCATAAGCACCACTTCCCATATGGTACGATAGTGCATATCTGTAGGCACACCTTCCTTATGGTAATGAGGCATTGACATCTTTAGAAATATAGGAAACCTAGCGTCAATGCAATCTAGTTCTCCCATAGGGTTAGCAGCAAAAGTCCACTCTGCTAACTGTCTATTGTATTCGTTCTTAATAGCAAGTGTATTAAGATACTCAAGAATAGACTTAGTAATTGCTATGTGTTGTGAAACACGCACAGTATCTTTAGCCATTATTCCTCCTCACTTTCTGCGTTCTTGCTGACTTCTTTCAAGAACCTTTCTATATCCTTATCAGTTACTTTGCTTTTAATACCTTCAAGTACTTCTTCTTTACTGATAGTGTCGCTTGAATATCCACCATTTACTATTGCACTCACAGTTCTAATATCACCGATTGTTAATAGTTCAGGTTCTTCGTGTACTAATACTTGCTGGTATAACTTTCCAAATGCTTTTTTATTTTCCAGTATCATTTCAAGTACAAGTTTTACAACATAAGAACATATAACAATATCTGATGGTTCCTCTTTATCAGGAAATTCAGCTTTGTACATTGCCTTGCTTTGTTGTAGCACTTCATTATGTTCGCCTTCAGCCATTTCTAGTATCATTTCAGAAGCAAACATCATTACACCAGTAGCAAGGTCTTTCATACGATTTTGCCATAGGTGTTTCTCTACCCACTTCATAGTTTCTATTGCATCGCTTGATGCTATATGGTACTTACCATTCCTAATATTAGGTCGTGTATTACCATCTTCATCTACATCAGCAGGGTAATATATTGCTATGCCTTGCATTTCTAAGTCAGTTAGTGCAGTAAGATTAGAAAAATCTTTTAGTCCTAATCTTCTTGCGTGCTCCATTTTCTCACTCATTTGTTCAGCAAATTCGCTATACTTATCTTCACTAGGCATCTCAAATTTGTCGCTCATTTTTTGTCCTCTCTACTACAACCACACTCGCAGTTGTAGGTTTCATCTTGTTCAGTAGCCCACTTACCCTTGAACTCTGTTAAGCACTCTTCGCATAAGGCTCTACTGTTATTCCATATTATTATTGACAAAGGTTTCCCTTCCTCATCTTGTACTGGTATCTGGTCATTACAGAAATCACATATCCATAGGTCATTAGTTATACCTGTGTCTAGTAATGTATCTATAAAGAAGACACCATCTGCTTTACTCTGCTGTTCTCTAAACTTAATAGAGGCAGCAACAGATATTTCCCTATGTTTAATAGGGTCTTGTACTACAACCCAATCGTTAGGTTCTATATACTCTTCTTCACTCATCTTTCTCATCTCCTTTGTTAAGTAGTTCTGCAATCTTATCAAAGTCAATAGCCATTATTTCCTTATCACAACGATTGCACCATACTTGCATACCATAAGTAGTCCAACCTGCTTGTTGCTTACTAAAGTCCTTAGGTGCTACACCTTTTGGTATTTTAGGTAAGCAAGTTTTACAATGAAAGAAAGATACTATGTCGCACTCTTTTGTACTAGGCATCTTCTATCACTACTACTTTCTTAACTGTATTCTTTCCTTCACCATACGCTTTCATATGAAGTTGTGCCTCACGATAGGTATATCCTCTGCGTAGGCACTCCCATAGTTGTTGTATGATTTCTACTTCTTCCATTATTCACTCTCCTCTATAGCGTTCCACCTGCTTTTAACAAAGAAGGTAGGCTTATGGTCAAGCAATTCTTTTGCAGTAGCATCAGTACTATCATCTAGCATTGATACCATATTGTCTATGCAAGCTACTGCATCTTCCTTATCTACTTCACTAGTGAAAGTGAAGTCTATTGTAAGTACATTAGTGTCCTCGTTACTTGTACTTATCATTTCATATGGTTCTTTCATATAATATTCTCCAATCTTCTTTTACTATTCTCTTTCTTTATTGTTTGATAGCCACATACAAAGCACTGCACAATAATATGCACACTACTTTTTACATTGCTATGTATTGCTAGCTTGGTATAAGTACCTTGCCTACAATTATCACATATCATATAAGTCCTTCCTTTATCTTATGTAATCCCCACCACAAAGTATTGCCTACCATACAGCAGTCAGTACCTTCACAATCAGTAGTAGGTTGTTCTCCGTCTATAAATAGTGTGAATGCTCTTTTGGTATTAGGAAAATATTGTAAGTGAAATAAATACCTCACATCATTTTCTACCCAAGCATTACTATTACTATCTAACTTACTTTCTTTTATTATGGGATAACCCATAAATCCTTTCATATCTTGTCCTTTCATAAGCAAAGCCGTAGGTTCAGTGGTATATACAACAGGGGAAAGTATTTACTCCTACTACTACGGCTTCACTCCACGTATAAGTGTCAGTTTGTCTAACACTTGCTATATCCTCATATAGCTTGTAACACACAGTTAGCGTACCAAACTGGAATTACATTGTTTATATGGTATTTCAAATCTCTATTTCTAAGATAGAGTTTCCAACCTTATGCATTCCTATGTGCTACAAGCTACATACCAATGTAGCGTAGTACTCACACTGCTGATAACATTAACACATACTACTTTAGAACACAGCATAGGTGTATGAGTACTACGCTACCTACTGCGACTAGGTAGTGCAATAGTGAAAGGCACCTAGTCAGGAAGTATGAACGCAGTAGATAGCGAGCTATATATTATTTACAAAACTCGCAACCCTGTAAGTCTGGTGCAATATTAATACCACAGCTTTTACAAAAGTTATCTATAGTTTCTAATACACTAGCTTTCGCTATAGTATTATTAGCCATATCATCTTGTCTTATAACGCTTTCGTTAGCACGAATTTCTGCTAATAGTTTTAAGCCTTCTTCTATAGCAAGTCTTTCTTCTATACTGGTACGCTTTACAGGGGCTTCTAACTCCCTGCAATCGTAGCATATATAGCCACGCACTAAATTCTTGCTACAGTACTTGCATACTGAAGTCTTATCTTTAGCGTTATGAACTGGTTGTACATACTCGCGTACTCCATTTAGATTAGGAACTCGTGTATCTACAATAGTTTTATCCTCATCGTTATATACTCTTTTGGTTCTAGGAACACTAGAGTTTCTGTATTTCTTTGCCATATATAGTCACCTGCCTTTCATAGTCTAAATATATAAGCTAAAAGAAAAGTCAAAACTTTGACTTGAGAAAAATTTAACACAACTCAGTAATATTACTTCAGTATATAGCAGGTGGATTTGACAACCCCAATGCATAACTCCAGTAGACGCGCCAAGGATATATATTTAAATATATATCAAGAAAAAAAAATAAAAAAAATTTTTAATTCAAGTGTAGGGAAATATTAATAGTGAGAGTATATAGAGTGACTAGATAGGAACAGATTATGGTGTATATGACTAACTAGACATAGGAAACAAATATAAAAAAAAAGTAGTAGCCGACAATTAAGCCGACTACTACTAAGTATGATACTAAGACATATAGTCTTGAACAGTACCTTTGAACCTACCATTCATAAAGGCTTTACATTCCTGTAAAGTAGGCACTTCTTCGAACCTATCAGATATCGCGTTAGTACCTATCTCTTCCATAAAAGCATTAGACATTGTGCCTGCTTTTGTAGGTTTGAAAGCCTTTCGTGAAAGAACTTTGGGATATGCTTTGAACAATTCTTGTAGCTGAATAACAGCCTCGTATTGTTTAAGTATCCCTAAGTTCTTGAATTTTCCCTGAGTGTCTTGAGTTGCTATCATATAGCGTGTCTTACCCTCGCTTTCGGGGGAAAATTCAAAAGAGGAAGAACCTCTTAATTTAACTAAGAGATAACCCTTAGGTAGATATTTCTTAGAAGATGGATATACTTGACATATATTTTCTTCCTCTTTTGTGTAGAACCTATGAATAGGTTTATTTGTAGCCATAATTAATCACTTATCCTTTCATATCGATATATATAGCTAATGACCAACATACTACGATAAGTCAAGTTAAACCGCCTTATAGAAGTACTTTCCTTACTGAATGCTTATGCGTACATATTAGTGCGTGTAGTACTTCTTAAGGAATTTAACTTTACTATTGTAGTAAAAGGTTCTTTGCTACTGCAAAGGTTCTTGTTGGGGGTCATTAACTATATATATAACCCACAGTAGAAAGATGATAATAAAATAAGGAAAAGCAAAACACACTATAAAAGTAGCGGTGGTGGGTGGGTTGTGGCTACGTAAGTAATGAGTGTGTTTTGTGTATGACTATATTTTATATTAGCTTTCGGTTAGCTACTACGAATTATGTATGGTGTTTAACAAAGGGTATCGTTTCTAAGGAAAGGTAGGACAAATTAAGTAACTATATAGTATTGTCGTGTAAGTATTACATATAAGTTAGTAGATAGTACCCTATCGTACTTGCACTGTGCGTAATAGTACGCGTGTGTGTTAGAGGGGGGATTTAACCTAGCCTCCCCTATATATCATTACGTAAGTAGAGAAAAGATTGCTGGTAATTCTGTGAGGAAGGGAAGTGGTGTAGGTTTGTTTACAGGCATTGTGAACAATCAAGAAGGTATAGATTGATAATCTACACCACCGTTCCCATTGTCCTATATTAGCACACTATTGCTAGTAAAGAGAAAGAAAAAAAGAACTTTTTTCTATAGTACGCTTGGAGTGTGTAGTGCGTACAGCGAACCCTGTGTCACTCCCTCCCAACCAAGTGTTTAAGTTTAGTGAACATTATGTTTGCTTTTCCTTAAAAATTAAATATGTGAAGTAATAGCCTTTAACGCTAGTTACCATCGTGTAGCTAATCGACTTAATCCTTCTAAGTATGTTCTTTGAAACCATTCCTTAAGAGCTACTGATTTCAAATGCCTATGTATAAAACTATACTACTATTATAATTTTAAGCAAGTTAAAGGAGGATAGATGTTTGATTTTAAACAGCAACTAGCAATAGGAGAAAAAGGAGAAAGATTAGTTAAGTTATTTTATGAACGACAGACTGATGATGGCTCCACTAAGTTTATAGTAAGAAAGACACGAAGAGAGGAACAACTAAAGGGTGCTGACCTATTCATAATCAATAATGAACTAGGTATGAAGTATGTAGAAGTTAAAACTGACACACAAACTAAAGACACAGGTAATGTAGCTCTAGAGATACAGATAGTACAGGATGACGGCACAATGCAGACAGGTTGTCAATTCAAGACCTTTACTGACTATATGTTTTACTGGGCTTACCCAACTAATCAACTTTATTACTGGGACCCTGAACAGCTAATACCTTTTATTGTTGACTGGTTAAGGGAAGATAAATACAGGATTATAGAGGCTGAAAATAAAAATTTTTTTTCACGCAACTTAATCGTGCCTGTGGATGACCTGCTCGCGACTGGCGTAGTACGCAATATTAATTTGAGTTTTCATATTTTGCAAGAGGTAGAAGAGGGTAAGGAGGCAAACCCTGCCTCTACCTCATAATATAGTATAATAAACAGATGGCTAAATACACAACTTGTAAAAGTTGTAGAAGACCTTTAGAAGTAGTACAATTTATAAAAAAATGTACTAATCTTGGATGTATAGAATATAACAAGCAAATAGGAGTTAAAATTGTACGAAAAAAAAATGTCGAAGAAGAAGAGTAAAAAATCTTATGGCAAAAAGAAAAAAAAGTAAAAACATATTTGAAAATCCTAATATTTTAAAATCTTGGGGTATGGACCTGGTAGAGAACTGTGGCAGTATGATTACACAAACACCTCCTAATATGGAAAATTTAGATAAATTAATTAAAGAGTTTGTACACGATTATAACGAACAAATGGAGAATGTTGATGCCACACAGTAAAGGTAAAAATAGTTTAGTAGCTAATATACATAGGCGTAAAGTACAAGGTAAATCTAGAAGTAAAAAAAATAGTACAATATCTAAAAAAGCATATAAGCAGATGCAAAAAGGTTGGAAGTAATGCCGTACTATACAAAAGCAGGTAAGTTGTACAAAGGTAAGTATCATAAAATGAAAGATGGTACTATACACACAGGTTCTAAGCATACAAAAAATTCTAAAAGATTATATAAAAGGAAACCAAAATAATGGCTGTCACATATAGAGGAGAAAAGTTTTCAGGTTACAACAAACCTAAACGTACACCTAAAGCTAGTAAGTCACACGCTGTATTAGCTAAAAAAGGTAACAAAGTTAAATTAGTAAGATTTGGACAACAGGGTGTTAGTGGCGATGGAAAAAAGAATACAGCAAGAAGAAGGTCATTCCACGCTAGACATAACTGTTCCGCTAAAAAAGATAAATTTACTGCAGGCTATTGGGCTTGTAGGCATAAGTGGTAGCAAAAAATATAATATGTATTTCGCCTGATTGCGAAGAAAAATTACCATCAAATAAAAGAAAATATTGTTCTGATACTTGTATGTGGCGTGAACAAAAAAGAAAAGCACGTTACAAAGAGCAAGGTAGAGAATATGTACCTGAAGTAAAAGAAGCTAACAAAGGTAAAGTTACACAAGTTAGACGTGGTGCTTTATACGATAAGTTTGTAAATCAAGGATATGCATTAGACCTTATACAAGGCAGAATGGATAGACAAGAAATAGCCAAAGAGTTAGGTTGCACTGCTTCACACATTTCTAGATTGTTAGGTGCATTTCAAGAAGATTATGAAAAAGATAAACAAGCTGAGAACTGGGAAGTATCTGATGATGCTAAACAATCACTAGAAGATTTTCAAAATTTTAGAGATAGATACTTTTTAACAGAACAAGGCATACCTTTTGAAACAGCAGATTTTCACCATAGATGGATAAAATCTATTAACAAAGCTTTACTTACTGGTGGTCAACAAATGATACTAAGTCCACCACGACACGGTAAAACTGAGTTGTTAATACATTTTGTTATATGGCTTATTTGTAGAAATCC
>Ga0129345_1000726_pt1 | contig 12272 bp, 9 predicted proteins | sample CPBDNA_FD_94425 | JGI IMG/M metagenome (GOLD analysis project Ga0129345, IMG submission 94425) | Freshwater to marine salinity gradient microbial communities from Chesapeake Bay, USA - CPBay_Sum_20_0.8_DNA | ecosystem: Environmental > Aquatic > Marine > Coastal | place: USA: Chesapeake Bay...
ACCGCTCATCGTCCCGCCCGTAGCAGGAAGTGCGGCAGCTGCTACGTCGTAAGCAGATTTGACGGCAGTGCTACTAGCAATCGTCGTGCTGCTAGTCGTTGCAACACTGTCCGACATCTTCGACTGCAAGCCAGCCGGGGTGACAGCCAGTGCAGTAGCAGTACCAGTCTGGGTTTCGGTGTTAGTTGCCAGTTCCAGCAAACCCTTGACGGTGGTGCTACCAGCCGGAGTGGCGTTCTGCCATGCAGAACCATCCCAAATCTTGACGCCAACAGGGGTCAGGCTGGTGTCCAGCCAAACTTCGCCAGTGCTATTTCCAGTGCTGCCGCCCGATGCAGGGGTTGCGTTAGGTGCGGTGGTTCCAACGTGGACGGGACCGACCTTAATAACGTCCGCGCCAGTGGAATCCTTGAAAAACAAACCCGGCGATGCGGCGTTGGTGTTCAACGCAATCTGACCGTCAGCAATGCTCGTCGTCGGACGCTTGTTTGCAGTGCTGCTACGGAGAGACTTATGAGTCGAAGCCATTCCCTTAACTCCGGGCGGACGGGATTACTTCAGTAGTGTACCGACCTCAATACTCTCCGTCGTCTAACACCACGTCGTAGGTTTCAAAGACGTAGGTAAAGTCGCGCCAAGCCGTGTAGTAATTAGGGGAGCCCACCTTAAGCAGTACGTCCCCAACCTCACCACCGACGGGAACACGCTCGGCGCTGTAGATAAACGGCTCTGCTTTGTGCGTCATTAGTAGGTGCCATCGTCAACCACGCCGATTGTCATTGCACCCGTGCTGTTATCAACCACAACTTCCGTGGTTTCAAGCACGATGCCGCGTGTAGCCGTACCAGCAATCTGCACTCGTCCCCACAACAGTTCCAGTGCGTCGCGGACATCGGCAACACCCGTCATGTCGGGGTTGAAGTATGTACCGTCGCTCAGAATGTCGTAATCGTTGAAGGTGCCGCTTGCACCAGACACAACGGCGACCTTGGTCCAGTTCGCACCCGTGCCTTGGCTTAGCACCCAGTCACCAATCGCCAAAGACGCGACCGGCGCAGGTGTTACGCCCGTACCAGCAGTGGTGACCGCCAGGTAAACGCCGTTGTTTGCGGAGTTTGGCGCACCAAGGGCTTGCCCGATTGTCAATCCGGCTTCCGTGCCGTATTGGTTCAGGCTGGTAACCGTATTGGCATTGGCGTCGTAAGTTCCACCGAAACGCAGGTTGAGCTGCGTCGGGCTGCCGTAACCGACAAGCAGCCAGTAACCATTAGGGGTAGGGCTGACTGTGCCGACCCAGATGTATGCCGAGCGGTCGGTTGGGTTGATCCACCACTGACCTGCAAATTCGGGTGTCGGCTGACTTTCGCTGACTTGGGCAATGCCGTAATCAGCAAGTTGAGAAGCCGTAACGCTGTTTTCTGCCAGCAGCGCACTGGTAAACGTACCAGTGGTGATTTTGCTGGCGTCCAGATTGGGGATGTCAGCTGGGGTCAGCAGGTCGCCAACCGTGACGTGACCTCGGGCGTCAATTGTGACTTTGGTGTAGGTGCCGGTAGAAGCACCACTATCGAGGTGGGTCAGGACGCCAGCGGTGACGCCGATCGAGTCGCCGGGAACCGATACAGCACCTTTTACCGTGTCAGTTGCATCAGGCAGATCAGTACCAACAAGATCGGTAACTGCGGTGATGTGACCGGCAGAGTTGTAGGTAATGCCGCTGATCGTGCCAGCAGTAATTGAGTCAGCGTGGGTAAGCTCGCCAGTCCCACTAACGACTAGCTCAGAAGAACCAGGAACACTGACGCCACCAACGTCGCTAGAACTTGCCAGCGGTAGGTCAGAACCGACAAGTGCTGTGGTTGCGGTGATATGGCCTTGATTATCAAACGTGATGCCGCTTGTAGTGCCGCCGGTAACTGAGTTGGTGTGACCCAGTACGCCTGCGTCAACTTCAAGTCCGTCGCCAACAGTTGCTGTATCCAGCTTGCCTGCATCGACAGTGCCATTGACAAGGGCGTCGCCGTCAACGGTTGCGGCAGTAATCTTGGCGCCGTCGATTCCGGTGGCAAGTTTTGAGTTGGTTACTGCGCCATCAATGATTGCCCCGGTATCAACAGAAGAGTCGGCAAGTTCACTAGAGCCGACACTGTTTGCAGCGAGTTCACTAGCTGTAATGCTGTTGCCTTGGATCTTTGCGCCAGGAATTTCGGCGTCGCTGATGCTTAGTTGGCTGTAGGTAATGCCGCCTGACAGCTTGTCTTGGGTGATGCTGCCAGCAAGTTTTGCATTGGTAATTGCAAGGTCAACAACGGCAGCAGTGTCAACCGAGTTGTTAGCTAGCTGATCTGCACCAACCGCGTCAGTAGCAATTTTGGCGGCGGTAACAGCGTCATCAACAATTTTTGCGGTTGTTACTGCCCCATCGACAATTGCACTGGTATCTACAGAGTTATCAGCTAGCTCAGATAAACCAACAGCGTCGGCAGCAATGTTGGCGGCAGTGATTGTGTCTGCTGCAATCTTTGCGCCAGTAACTGCTGCATTAACAATTGCCGCAGTGTCAACGGAATTATTTGCAAGCTGATCTGCGCCAACGGCATCCGTGGCAATTAGGGCAGCCGTGATCGCATCATCTGCAATCTTGGCTGTGGTTACAGCAGCATCGACGATTGCAGCGGTATCAACAGAATTATTGGCTAGCTCATCAGCGGTGATTGCATCGGTCGCAATGTTGGCTGCCGTGATCGTGTCGGCAGCAATTTTTGCTCCGGTAACAGCCGCATCGACAATTGCAGCGGTGTCAACCGAGTTGTCGGCTAACTCACTTGCTGTAATTGCGTCCGCTGCAATTTGCGTAGCGGTAACGCTGTCAGCTGTAAGTTTTGCGCCAGGGATGACGGCATCAGGAATCAGCGAGCTGACAGCCTTTTCAACCAGATCGGCAACGTCGATCCTGCGTGTCTCGCTGGCAGAAATATCCGCAACAGCCAGTTCGTCAGTAGCCTCAAGGTCCGCCTTTAGTAGGGCGGGAAGCTCTGTAATTCTGAGGTCGGCTATGGCTGCCCCCTGCCTAGGCTGGCACTACTGCTCTACAGTCTAGGGTCACTCCTCTTGTTCGAGTTCGATAAAGCCATCATCTTGGTTGGCTTCCAGACGCACACGCCCGCCGTCTTCCTGCAACAGGTTGTTCGAGACCATCTTGCTGCGTAGGCGAATTGCTCCAGTCGTTACATAGTCGATCGTGGCGCGGACAGGTTCGGAAGGATCGAACGCCATCGCAACGTTGGTGATAACCCCATTTACCTCGTAGTAAATCTCGTCGTCATCGTCCCCCGTGGTACCGAACGGCTTTGGTCCTCGACCAACCAGCGTCAGCTTTGCAAAAAACTCGCTCCCAAGCCTGGTGCGAAGAATCAGTTGGTTCAGGTAGATCGGCATTTCCAAATAGGCTGCCGACTCTTGGTTCTGGTTTGTGTCTAAATAACCGCGACGTTCGTAGTCAAAAAAGCACTCGATTCGTCCGTTGCCACTGACCAGACCGCTGTACTGCTGCCGAAAATCTTCGCTCAACGCGGTTACATCAACAGCGGACCTTTCAGTGTTAATTTCGTAGTTGCTGACTTGCCCCAGGATGCGGATATTGCCGTTGCGGACAGTGATTGAAACAGGCAGCGATGCGGATGGGGTTTCAAGGGACACACGACCTGCAACCTCGCCAGCCAGTGCAGCGTCAAAGTCGTTATATAGCTTGATGCCGCCTACTTCATCGACAAAAACAAAAAATACGCCGTCATTATGTTGAGTGTTATCGGGCCAGCCGGAAGCAGCAATAAAGTCAAGAACGCTGTTGTTAGTGCTTCTAATTTCAATCTGGTCGCCAGTAATCAGGTCCATTTCATCGGACCCAAAACTAAATCTATCGTTTTGAGTATTTACGTCGGAAATGGCAATGGTGCCTGTTATAGCTGCGTCCGAGCCGGTGCGACGCAGCTCAACTTGCCCGTTCGCACCTAAAAATACAGCCATGATTTAGGTCAGAGCAAGGGCACTGTAGTCACCGGTCATCGTAAAGTTGATCGTCGCAGACATCACCTCGCCGGTTTGTACGCTGATTTCTGCGCTGTTGATCAGAACGGTGGCTTGGATACGACGCAAGTTATTACCGGTGCCCCAGCGAAGATCCAGCGCCACGTCATCGGCGTCCTCCACAGCACCAGTTTGAATCACCGGTGCCAGCAAAGTCGAGGGCGTATCGGTGTGGTAGAAGAAAGTGGCGGAACCGGTGGCGGATTTGATGCCGGGGGTATAGGTCCGAGCGTTGTCACCGAGGTCCGTGGTTTCCAAGACATCGACGGTCGCGTTGATCGACCAGTTCTGCACACGTCCGATTGTCGTGGTGCCAACTAGAAGTGACCCGTCACGACCGCTGTAGTAAGGCACAATTTCACCGAGCGTTTAGGCCATTCTAAACACCATCCAACTCCCCGACAAAGCTGACTGACACGGTGCTAAGTCCGGGACGCACACTTTCGACTTGGGGTGGTTCGGCATAGCGCCAGTGCAGACCGCTGCCCCCGACTTCGCGGATGTACTCGTGCAAATTACTTTGGGCTCCAACAGCCACGTTTTCGGTGGTAAAGGTCACCCAGTCGTTTGCGACCGTAACGTCTTCGTAGTTATCCAGAATCGCGTGGGCATGAGCGTCGGGGATGTTGCTAAAAGTCAGATCCAAGCGGGCAGAGCTGCGCTTGTTGCCGTACCGCAATGTCGTGACAGCACCGTTTTGTGCCTGAAACTGGCGCTGTGGAAATTCGCCGGGAGAGTAACGGCGGCTAGTGGGACGGTAATTCGGGAACGCGACAGCAGCCATTAGCTCTCCTCAATAACAAAGTCCGTTGCTAGCCAATCAAGCGTAGCCATCTGCATACCAGCAAACACTGGTTCGTAGCTAGCAGTCACCTCAACAAAGCCGTCTTCCGTCAGCATCAATGTTTCCACTTTGTAAACACGGCTGTTTGTGGTGGTATTGGCAAGCGTGAACACTGTTCCACGCAGACCTGTTGTGTTGCAGTGGCCGTTTGCAACTTGCATGTTTGCTGTTTTTACTGACGTTGATCCGGGCTCCCAGTACAAAACCGAGTAGTCGCCGTCGGAAAACGTCGTGCTGCTGACCAAGGTGCCGTCGTCCAAAATTGCGCCGTTGTTGAAACGGCTGGTGTGGGTGGCTTCGGACACCAGTCGGAAGTGCTCGCCGGGCAACAGACCAATTGCACTCGCCGGGGTGGTTTCAAACTGGATGCCGTGGTCAACTTCCTTACGCATCTTGAGCGCCATCTGGGCAAACTTCAGGGCATGGTCGCGTCGCGTGCAGAAGTTCGACATATCAAAATTTTCCTCTGGGTCGGCATCGCTTCCGCCTTGAGCATTTGACAGACGCACACTTATAATTTTTTCTTGCGGGAAACCGTTTGTTTCTTCCTCGCGGTACTTCACGACCGCTTTGAACAAGCGACGCTCCTCAGAATCGAGCCAGCTGACCTTCAGATTGCGGATATTGCCGTCGGTGAACAATGCCTTGATGGCAACGGCGCGATCTTTGTCAATAACAAAAGTGGTGGGGTTGTACGTTGCGGTAGGAATCAAGCTGAACTGACCACCAAGGATCGTAAAGTCCAGCAGGCAGTAACCCGCGTTTTCGTAGATAAAATCGCGCAGGTTTAGCGGGTTAGCAATCACGCCGTCCCAGGTGAAGTTGTTGGCGCGGCAGTAACGAGCAGCAATCGTCATGCGATCACGGTCAACCGCGTCGGTGCCGATTGCAGTGCCAGCTCCAAAACGCTCATCGGTCAGAAGGGCATACGCGATTTCAGCAAAGTTATTTGTAGGTCCGACCAAGGTTGTGGTTGGACTCCCGCTGTCATCAATCAGCCGTTGAACAACAATGCCTTTTTTGACGTAAGCGGATAGTTGAGCAAAGCTGCTCCACTCGCGTGATGCGTTCAAACGCAACCCCAAAAGCGCCAGGTTGTCGTATGCGGGGGCAGTGGCTTGTTCAATTTGCTCGTTGACATAGACAATCTGATGTTCTGGATTGTCCAGATGACTCATGCGCTCGGCGTCGTATTTGCCGATGTCAGCAACAGCGTCGTAAATGTTCAGGCTGTTTGTGGTGTAGTTTATCGCGTCAGTTGTAAGGCTTAGTGTTTGAGTGCGGCCTAGTGCAGTGACCGTTACCTGATCGGCAGGGTTGTAACCAGTGCCCGCTGTGACGAGCGTGTACTCGTAGCGCCCATTGCTGTACTTTTCGACCTTTACTGTTGCGCCAGAGCCGGACCCCCCGGTTACGCCGACAGTTTGCGTACCAGTTGGTGATTGATCGCGTGTACCTGTTTTAGTTACATTGCGGTATTTATCTCTATAAATTGAATATGCCTCGTAAGAAACAACATCGTATCTGCTGTTGGAAGGTCTGTATTTGTGGGTATAACGAAGCGTTCCTTTTTGGTTGCCGTTGTAGTTGTAGCCGCCGTCAGTGCCACCAGCGCCGCCAACAGCTTCTCCATCCCAATACTGGGTGTGAGAATTTTGAGGATGCCCGCACGGGTTTCGTTTCCACTCAATCCACGCATCCTGGACATCTGGACAGTTTCTGCGTTGGTTTTCGGCGTCGTCGACGTCGTTTAATTTATACCGTTCGTCCTTGTAACTTTCGCTCTCGGTCCAACTGTATGTTTCAGTGGGTCGAGCTGATCCATAACTAAGCGGGCTGATTGATTGAATAATTCCTTGCGGGGGATCAGGTTGCTCACCAACGACCCACTCCGGGTTGGTAATAACGTCCGGTGTTAAAGCTTTGATGTAACCGTTAAAAGTGACGGCGTAATTATCGACTGCAAATCTTTGCGCGACAACGCCACCTAAGAAATAGACCGAGCGGTTAAGGAAATTGCGGATTACGCCTGCACCTGGATAAGGAACAAAACGGAACTCGTATTGACCACTGGGATGCGTAATACGAATAAAGTTATATTTGGCTTGAGGGGTATTGCCCTCGACAGCAAATAATTTGTTATCGGTAAGATCTGTCCAGACATCACTTGATATGCCGAGCCTGCGAATTTGAAGCTTGAAGAAGCTAATGCGCTTGTGATACCTGTTAACTGAACCAAGCTGGATGCTGCCGTTCTTTTCTTCGTAGTAAGAAATTGTGCTGGCATTGGGTTGGCTGTTGACGTTAGGGAATCCAGCAATCTGTTTCCAAACGGTTGATTTGAGACCGATTTCCGTAATGTCGCAGGTGCGTGTATTGGCGACTGTGCCAATGGCTAGACGCTGCAAAATTTCATGGTAAGGGGGATTTTCTGCTGTAGTTATGGATTTGTTGGTGAGGATACTGCCCGACTCAACAATTTTGAACGTGAACGTTTTAAAGGTATCTAGTTGCCACTTTTCGTTGCTACTGATGGCTGTGCAGACAACTTGGGCTGTACCAGCCATGTACAAGTTGCCCAGCTGAATCTGGGTGTCGGCAATGACGCGACGATCTTCTGTAGATGCGTTTACGTCGTCAAGCCGCCAAGGCGCATAGCGATCTGCGTCTTCTTGGGTGCCGCTGATTATATATGTATATATCGTCCCGACAGCATCGCCGGACCCGGAAACAAATCCAGCTCTGGTCGCCCAGCTTTGATCCAGTTTGGTTTTCTTTGCAGTGGCTTCGTTGCGGATGCGTTCGTCGGTTCCTTGTCCCCGATAAACAAGTACCAGCTCGTACTGCAGACGGTAGGCCGTGCCATTCACCATTGGGTTGTAACACCCAAACTGGATTTGAGTGGATGGTGAACGGGTGCCGCTGAACCAGCGCTTGTACTCCTCGTCGGAATCGTCAAAAACACTAAAGACGTCGTTAGAAGGGTTTTCAGTCAGCGTCCCTTCTGTATATTTGTCGGCGCGGACAATGCGACCGCCGTTCAAGCGGCGATACACAGCAAGCTTGGCGCTGCTGTAATTCTTCAGCGTCTGATCACCGATTGCCAGACCTTCAAAATCAGGGTCTTCGGCTAAACGTCCCAAGGACAACAGCAAAAGCGCTTTGAGTTCTTGCCCAACGTTTTTACTTAGAAGCTGTGACCACAGCAGTACTGTTTTTACGCGGACGCCGCCGGTTGACCCACTGCGATTAGCAAAAACCAAGGGGATAGTTTCACCCAAGCTTGCTAGCTGCTGGATGCTGTCGAAACCTGTGTTAGTGGTAAACCGAGACGCGCCAGTGACATTGGCGGTGCTGATTTGCGGTGGCGCGTTTTCTTGTTGAGCCGAGGGCGTTTGTGCCGCTCTAATCTGCGGCGCACGAGGTTTCGGCGCCATAAGGACGCCAACGACAGTCGAAGCAATTCCAATAACTAAAGAAACAATTGCAACAGTAAGAGGGTCGTTTTTTACATCAGGAATTAATTCATATCCTTCTGGACGTTCGCCGTTATAGGAATCAGTTAGCTGCTGAAAATATGCGTACTCGTCCGGCGTGATTCCTAAGGCTTCACACAGCTGTGCTTCAAAGGGCAGTAAATGGCGCATACCTCCAGTGTTCCCGGAGGGCTCCAACATATTTGATCCGTCCGATAGCTCAGCCATCCGTCAAACCACCAAACCGCGAGCCCGTAACCAGATTCACTGCGGCATAGGGCAACTGCGCCAATTCTAGGCTCATCGACAACAGTTCCCCACCGGGAAAGCTCTTCTGGAAAAACATCAGTATCGCCTTTCCGCAGACGCCTGTACCAGTCGCGCTTTGGTGTGGGAGTGTCGATTCCATAGTGTGCCAGCACTGTTCGCGCCAAGCCCAAGCAGTCGGTGGTGCCGTGTTGCTCGGGGTCGGACCCCAAGCGGTAACCCATACCGACCAGGGCTTCGGGCTTCAACGGTTTTGAATCTGACCTGTTGTAGGTAGTGACCCGACCAATCTGCTGGTCAAGGACAAGGTTGGAGCGCTTGCGCCAACGGCGTCGATTCCGCTACTCAAAACGGCTGACAATTTGTCGGCGTCGTAATTGAAGCTGGTGGCGACCCAGGTATCGGAAGTCAGCACACGACCCACGGCAAAAGTCCTAGGGTTCATCGAGCAAGTTTGTACGTTGATGATCCAGCGGCCGGCGACAGCTTCCCGCACGACGGACATCGCCACAGCGTTTGGTGCCAAGATCAGATCGGCTTGGATGTTGTCGCCCGTTCGGTTGCGCGTGGCGCCACGGTAGATAAATGACAGATAGCTGAAACTTTGACCGCCAAGGCTGATGCGCTCGCCGGGTTTGCCGTTCTGGTAACGATGCTGGACGCGCCCGGCACGGGTTGTAACCGTGATGAAATTGGTGATTGCTTGGATTGTCATCAGCGCAGACCGATGCGGGAACGTTGGCTACGGCTATTTCGCAAGGTGCTCATTGAGCGGTTGTAGCCACCCTCTGCACCTTGGCGTGCGGCAAGTGCGCTGAATTCGCGGACCTGCTCGACCGTTGCATACTCCACGTTATTGATGACCACGGTTTCGAGCGTATAAGTGTTGTGGCCGCCGCTGCTCATGCCGCCGCCGGATGCACTGCTGTCGGGAATAACGTTGGAACCACGGGCGCCAGCGCTGTAACGAGCCATTGCACCAGCCATCTTGCTGGCGGGAATGATGTACTCGGATTCGCCGCCTTCGCCCACCATTGCGCGGGTGGGTCCAGTGACAAAGCCTCCAGACGCAAACGGTGTAGTTGAAAAGCTGGCGTTTGCAAACGATGTGCTCGTGGGGAAGTAATTACCGCCAATGCTTGAGGTGTTGCTGATCCCTGGAATTCCTCCCGAATTGAAGGCGTTGGTGGAAACGTTTCCGCCCGAATAGCTATTTCCACCGCCGCTGCCGCCGCTGGCGAGACCGGCGAAGATTCTGGCAATACCGATAGCGATATACGTGGCAATCATCCTGGTGCCTTCTTCAATAAGCACCTGACCCACGCTCTTCAGGAAGTTGGAGAAAACTTCCTTCGCGGTTTGAGTGCCTTCAATTAACCCTTGGATTCCTTGAATCATGGAGCCGGCAATAGCGTTGCCAATGCCTTGCGACACTCTGACCGCCACAATTTGTAAGTTGTTTAACTCACTTGTGGCAGAACGAATAAAATCACGGAGTTCTGTAGGTTCAGCCAGTGCTCGTCTTGCTTGAGCAATAGCAAGAAGTGTTGTTTCATCTGTAATGCCTTGTTTGCGAAGATCTGCAAGTTCTTTTCTAATCTCAATTTCTGTTTGCGCTTCTTTACTAACAGCATTATTAAGTTCCAGCTGATACTCAAGATCTCGTAGGTAATCGGCCGCTTTTTCAGCCCTCTGTGCTTCAATTTTTTCAACTTGCTGTTGAGTTTCTAAGCGCAGCAGGTCGCCTTTAGCTTGTTGCTCTTTTGCAATAGCCAATTGCGCGGAGGTGTTGACTTCATTTTCCAGTCGGCGTGCGGTTTCAATTCCAAGTTCGGCTAGACGTTGTTCGCCTTTAAGACGAGCAGCCAACACAGGGTCTTTCGCTTGTTCGGCAGCAAAAATACGTTCAGAGTAGCTGAGTTGAAGTTCTAATTCCCTAGTAGTTAATTGCTGTTCACGCAGTAGTTTTGCAACACGCTCTGCTTCGCGTTCAGCAGAAGACCTTCCGCTACGCCCCTTGGGTGGCCTAATAGTCTGAGTATCTTCAAACGTTGTCCGGCCAGTAACCCTCGGAGCAATACCTTCTTGTTCCGCACGTTGTAGTGCTCTTTGCCTTACTGCAGTTGTTATCTGACCCGGAACAAATTTAGTTCCAGTGCCTGAAACTCCAGAGCCTCGAACCTGTGTTGTTTTGCCTCCCCGCTCTTCGGCGACAATTTCAGCAAATCGTGTTGCTTGTGCACCTTCAAGGGAAGATTGGAACGCCCCGAACTGAACGTCTGTCGCTATCCCGCCAAGAACTGTGTTTATAGCACTTAAGAAATCGGCAAGAGGGCCGGCAACAAAAGAGCTTAGCTGCGTAAACAAAAGATTAACTAAACGTGTAAATTCTTCAGTTTCGTCGCCAGCCCTCTGCAAGTTGCGAACACCCTCACCGCCAATCTGTTTAGCGAGATCTGTGGTAAGTAAAGCAGCAAGTTCTTGAACTTTACCTAGTTCTTCAAGCTCATAAGCCTGTTTTTTAACTGCCTCGCTACTAAATAAAGATTTTTCTTTGACTAATTCAAATGTGCCAGATGCGGAAGTCAGTGCAACCCCGGTCTTGGCAACTTCGGCAACAAACGTGTCGATCTGTTGGCCAACTGCACTAAAGGCAATTTGAGCAGCAAAGCCGGCTGGACCGCCAATTAAACCGCCTGCGGCACCACCTAAAACTGCACCAGGGCCGCCGCCAAATAGCAGCGGGAAGCCGGCGCCAAGTGCGACGCCCGAAATGCGCTCAGTCCGCTTCTTACTTGCGGCGGCCTGTAACCTTGCTGTTTCTTCTGCCGCTTTGCGTTCTTGATCAGCAATACGCTGAACTCGCCGCTGCTCCAAACGATAGAGAGCTGCGTTATGTTTAACTCTAAGGCTATTTAATTCTTTCTGTAGTCCTGTAGATACGGCATTTACTTTTTGTTCCCAAGCAATTCTTTGTTGTGCTTGTCGGGTAACTGTTTGTTCGACTGCTCTTGCGCTGGCTACCGCACCTCGACGAGAACCAGGGGCAAAACCGGGTCCCGCTGGTTCTGCGTATGCTTGACCTGAAATAGTCCGTCTTACTACAACACTTTTACGATTTAGGTCTTCAATAGATTTAGATACTTGTGTAAGCCTATTTTGAAGCTCGTCAAGGTATCGAATACCCTTTACGCCAATCTCAATATCCGCTCTGTAGGCCACGGCGCTGCGACGTAATCCGGTACTTCAGTTTACGCAGTAAAAAGCCGCCGAGGCTAGCGGCGGCGTCGAGCTTTGTCCATCTCCTTTTGTTGGTCCTCGTTAAGGATCTGGAAATAGGCGCTCCAGCCGATTAATTCTTCGGCTGTCATTGAAGACCGAACTTCACTAAGGGTGAGCCCTAGCTCTTTGGCGACGCCAAATTGGAGCATCATCCAGTTGTCTTTGCGAAGTTCGGCGGCTAGTTTTTTGGATCGATCGGCTCTTCGTCGTCGGTGATCACTGCCAGCATCAGAGCCTGCAGATCCTTGTCCTTGACTTCGTTTTTGAGCACGTCGATCTCGCCCGCGCTGAACAGCTTGGCGCCGTTTTGATCCAGT